>Ga0247762_1000025_pt1 | contig 105022 bp, 102 predicted proteins | sample UWRJL081202R4_FD_181016 | JGI IMG/M metagenome (GOLD analysis project Ga0247762, IMG submission 181016) | Plant litter microbial communities from Arlington Agricultural Research Station in Wisconsin, United States - UWRJ-L081-202R-4 | ecosystem: Environmental > Terrestrial > Plant litter >...
CAGCGTTTCAATAAATTACGTGACAGCGCTATCCACCGCAGCTGGCGACTCTTGAGCCTGGCTACGTCTATGCGGGCGTTGCTGGCGGTTATCAGGGGTGTTTTGTCGCACTGGCGTTTTACCGGGTTATATACGGTGAGTGTCTGCAGGGTGACGCTGGTTTCGTATGCAGTTGTGTAACGTATTGTGGTAGGAGCGGTTTCTTTGGTATATGAGCCTAAGATCGGTGTTATCATGAGTACTCCGAGGAGCAAATACTTGAGTCTTTTCATGGGTAGCTTTTTTATAACGACGGCCACGCGTGTGAAGCGTTTTTGATCACGCCAGGGTTGGGATGCGCTTTGGCAATCTTCGGCATGGTCAAAAATCTGATGCCAATGCAAGATGGATCATGACAGGCTGTACTGTCAATAACAGAAAATCGGGATATATGCGCAGGATGGGCCGTTGTTAACGTTTACGGGACAGTTTTTTTGCAGCGTGCTGCAACTTATATATGTGGGGTTGTGTTATGAGCACTGGTAAAAAAACTTCGTACCAGGCCTTTTATCCACCTTTATATATTTTATGCAGCAACAATTATTTATTCAAATGGCGCTTCAGGCATGGCACGGCCAGCTCAAGCGGGCGGATCAACTCTTTCAGGGTCTTAGTGATGCGCAGCTTATGGAGCGCGTTGCTCCCAACCGTAACCGCGGCATCTATCTGCTGGGGCACCTGGCGGCTGTGCACGACGATCTACTCGATCTTTTCGGGATCGGTAAGCCTTTCCGTCCGGATCTGCACGAAGCTTTTGTAAGAAAGGCCGATGACCCCCAGGCAACGTACCCGACCGTTGGCGAGCTTCGCCAGTATTGGACAAATGTTAACCAGGAGCTGACCAAACATATCGATAGCTGGTCTGTAGAGGAATGGCTTTCACGCCACTCACGTGTATCTGAAGAAGACTTTGTCAAAGAGCCTCATCGTAACAAATTCAATGTGTTATTGAGCCGTACCTCGCACGTTGCTTACCATTTAGGGCAGGTGATCTTCCTGAAGCCGGGAGCGATTCGCGATTAAGCAGTGGTATTGTATACTGATCAGACGACAGTTCCTTCGGGGGCTGTCGTTTTTTTGTTTGAGGTGGTTTCTGTTCTGATGTTCTTAAAAAGCGATACTTTTGTATGATACGGCGACCTTTATGAAAGATTTCAAGAAATATTATTCCATACCGGCTTCGCCGGAATATGTTTACCTGGCCTTGACTAACGAGCTCACACTCCAACTCTGGACGGGTGACAGGGCGGAGATGACAGCCGAGCCGGGGAGTGAATTTTCGTTGTGGGACGGGAGTATTGTGGGGAAGAACCTGGAGTTTGAAGAGAATAAAAAGATCGTGCAGCAGTGGTATTTCGGCGATCAGCCGGAGGAGTCCATTGTCACGATCAAGCTACACGCAGCGGGAGAAGAAGCGACTTCGGTGGAGCTGAGGCACACGAATATTCCGGATGCCGACTACGATGATATTGTTGACGGGTGGAACACGGCTTACTTCGGCGCCTTACAGGATTTTTACCAGGAATAGCTCAAGCCCGGACAGCAGCTCGCTATCCGGGCAGAACCAATATATAGAAAGGAATTTAGAGTAGCTCGGCTTCCAGCTCGATGTTGGTATTCAACAGTTGTGAGATGGGGCAGTTTGCTTTTGCATCGGCAGCGGCGGCGAGGAATTGCTCCTTGCTGATGCCCGGTATTCTGGCTTTGAGCTGGAGCAGCGACTGCGTTATCTTGCCATTCTCGAATGTTATTATACAATCTGTATTCAGCTCGTCGGGTGTGAAACCGGCTTCACCCAATACAAAGCTCAGCTTCATGGAGAAGCAGCCGGCGTGGGCGGCGGCTACAAGTTCTTCCGGGTTCGTGCCGACACCGTCGGCAAAACGGGTGTTGAAGGAATACTGAGTGTTGTTTAATACAGTAGATTGTGTGGTCAATGCACCTTTGCCATCTTTACCGGCGCCATTCCATACGGCTGTTGCTCTTCTTTTCATAGTTGTATGTTTTGTGTTTTTGTGTTCGATTTATGTTACAAAGATGCAGCGTTCGTCCTGGCCCGGGAATAGACAAATGGCGACTGATGTTGTACTTTTTTCCTCTTCGGATATATTTTCTTTCTGCTTATACAGGCTGTTCTGACGGTTTGGGGCGTTTTTTATATAAATAATTGCGCCTGGGGTGAAACATCGGGCCTGATTTCGGCGTCTAGGGGGTAATTATCCCTTATCCCTATGCTGAAGAATTACCTGAAGACAGCCTGGCGTATCATGCTTCGCCAAAAAGCATATTCGGCCATCAATATTTCCGGGCTGAGCCTGGGTATTGTTGTAAGCCTGCTGATCATTATTTATGTGTTGGACGAAATAGATTATGATCGTTTTCATAAGGATGCGGCATCCATATATCGTGTGAATATGGCGGGCCGGATGCAGGGGAATGATTTTAAGGGGGCGTCATCGCCGGTTCCGGTAGCTCCCGCCATGGTCCACGAGATTCCTGAAGTTCAGCAGGCATTACGCTTCGGTCTATGGCGCACGATGCCCATCAGTTATGGCGATAAGCAGTTTACAGCTCCACATATGCTTGTTGCCGACTCTAATTTTTTTGCGTTCTTTTCATTTCCGCTTACGTCGGGCGATCCGAATACGGTTTTAAAAGGCACCAACAAGATCGTGCTTACCGAGTCGGCCGCGCAGCGGTATTTTGGTAACGAAGATCCTATCGGCAAAATTATTTTATGGGGTTCTGACAAAACGGCTGCCGAAGTAACCGGTGTGGCGCTGGACCCTCCGCATAATTCGCACATTGTTTTCGATGCAGTTCTCTCCGGCGAATCGTGGGATTATCTGCGCACCAATACTCAATGGACGAGCAGCAATATTTATACGTATGTACGACTGCACCCCGGCGCAGACCCGCAGGCTGTAAAAACCAAGCTCGATGTGCTGACGGATAAGAATATGGGTGTGGAGATAGAGCGCTTCCTGGGTATGTCTTTAGCGCAGTTCCGTTCACAGGGTAATGCAATCGGGTTGTTTCTGCAACCGGTGATCGATATACATCTGCATTCTGATCTTAACGAAGAGATCACGCCAAGTGGTAATGTTCAGTATTTGTATATATTCGGCGCTATCGCGGCGTTTATTATTCTCATTGCGTGTATCAATTTTATGAACCTGTCTACGGCGCGGTCGGCTAACCGCGCGAAGGAAGTTGGTGTTCGTAAGGTGGCGGGTGCTATGCGCGGTCGTCTCATCCGTCAGTTCTTGTCGGAGTCTGTTTTGTATAGTGTGTTGTCTATGGTTGTGGCGCTGCTGCTTATCACAGCGTTGCTTCAGCCGTTTAATATATTGTCGGGTAAGGTGCTTACGCTGGCAGTCTTTACGCGCTGGCCTTTGCTTGTGGGGATTGTTTTGTTTACACTATTGGTCGGTGTTGTGGCGGGAAGCTATCCGGCGTTTTATCTTACCGCGTTTCAGCCGGCGGCGGTGCTGAAGGGCAAGGTGCGCGCCGGGTTTAAGAACTCGGGGTTGCGAAACGGGCTTGTGGTGTTTCAATTCGTTATTTCTATTACGCTTATTCTTGGAAGCCTTGTGGTTTACCGGCAGTTGAAGTTCATGCAGAGCAAGCACCTGGGTTTTGATAAAGAGAATGTTGTAGATCTGTTGCACACGCACTCGTTGGGTAAGAATGCCGCGGCATTCAAGCGTGAGGTTATGAGCCATCCTGTATTCAAGGGCGCAAGCTACGCGAACCGTCTGCCGCCACATGTGGATTGGAACAGCGCTTTCCGTAAAGGTGGTACTGACCAGGATTTCCTTCTGTCAGTATATCAGGCGGATCATGATCACCTTGCCACCATGGGCTACACGATGGTAGAGGGCCGTTTCTTTTCACGCGACTTTCCTACGGACACGCTCACCGTTGTTCTGAACGAAACGGCTTATAAGCAAATGGGCTATGACAAGCTAGAGAATCAAACCGTGGTCAGCTATAACTACGCTGCCCCGACACCACTCAAGCTTATCGGTGTTATTAAAGACTTCAACTTTGAGAGCCTGCGCGGCAATATAAAACCTATGGCTATTGTGTTGGGCAGCGAGCCTAATTCGGAGATGGCCATTCGCCTGGCGGCAGGCAATACTCAGGAGCAGATCAAACTTCTGGAAAGTATCTGGAAGAAGCATTCATCGACTGCATTCGAGTATACGTTCCTCGATCAGAACTTCGATGCGTTGTTTCACGCAGAACAGCGTATGGCACGTATCATACTGATCTTTACGCTGCTTACTATTTTCATTGCGTGTTTGGGATTGTTTGGACTGGCAGCCTACACGGGCGAGCAGCGGGCTAAGGAGATCAGTATACGTAAGGTGCTTGGCGCGTCGCTGCCGCAGGTGCTGCTGTTGCTGGTGAAGGATTTTATGGTACTGGTGGTTATTGCCTTTGTGGTAGCAGCGCCGATAGGATGGTATGCGTTGAACCGGTGGTTGGAAGGGTTTGCTTATCGTACGTCGGTGGATGTTGGCGTAGTGGTGCTGTCGGGGTTTGCGGCGTTGGGTATTGCGATCATTACGATAAGCTTTCAGTCTATTCAGTCGGCACGGGAGAATCCGGTGCGGGCGTTGAAGGGAGAATAGAAAATCAGCGTGAGTGTGAAGTGTGAGAGTGAAGAGAGCATGGGTGTGAATCTTGCGCTGGCGGGGAGCCTCTTTCCGATGTTTCGGGAGGAGGCTTTTTTGCGTAGCTGTGGTCCGGGGATTATTGTTGCTGGGTGTTTACCATGAACATGGCTGTGGGGACGAAACGTTTGAAGAGTTCGTCTTTGAGCTCTTCGGTTATGGGCATGGAGCGGAGGGCTGCGGACATGCAGGACAGCCAGGCTACGGCGCTGTCGTCTGTTATGGTGTGGGGAATGTGGCGGGCGCGCATCTGGGGATGTCCGAAGCGTTCGCTGTAGATCGGCGGGCCACCCAGGAATTGGGTGAGGAACAGGCGCTGCTTTTCCTTTATTACTTCCTTATCTGTTTTAAAAAGGTGCTTTATCTGCTCGTTTTCGAAAACCAGGTCGTAGAACCGGTCCACCAGCAATTTCAGGTTCTCTTCTCCAAACTGCTCAAACAATGTGGTCTGCATTGGGCAAAATTCTGATTTAATATTCCGAAATGCAACCGCGTTGTTTGCGGAAAATTGCCAGGCTGGGGCGACGCCGTGTTAATGCGTCAGGATGCTTTTGCCAGTGGTTGCTGGATGTGAAATGCCGCGGTACGAGCGGAAAGCTGTTTACGATATTGGGAAGGGCTCATTCCTGCATAGGTTTTGAACCATTTGGTGAAGTTGGACGGATCGTAGGTGAGTATTATCGCTACGTCTGCGATGCTGTGTCGGCTGTCGTTTAGCAGGCCTTTGGCTATATCTAAGATCTTCAGCTCGTAAAAGTAGCAGGGATGATGACCGGTCAGCTTTTTTATCACGTTGCTCATGTGGGTAGGGTGAATAAAAAGCTCGCCGGCGATGTCCTGGAGCTCGGGCATGCGGTCGATCTTTTTGTCAAGCAAGTTTTGAAGCGCCCGATCGAGTGCGGTGAGATAATTTTCGAAAATTTCTTCACTTCTGCTCTGGTACATAAGCGGTGAGATTTGTTGTTAGAGCAAGATACGAAACGTTTTTGGGTGGTTTCACGGTTGGAGACGGATGGAAGGGGTGTTTTATTGTTGGTTGAAATAATTTTTAATTTTTTTTTGGTGACGGGAAAATGTGCTGACATAGGGTTGTCAGTGGGTGCTATTTCTTTTGTGTCATCATCAAACAAAAAAAAATTATGAGCACAGCCATCGAAACTCAAAAACAAGTATCCCAAGCCGTTGTTCTTACCGCTGACGCTGCGCTGGCGCATTGGCAGGGTCATCGCCGTCTTACCCGTCGGGTGATCGAGGCATTTCCAGAGGATAAATTCTTTACGTACTCTATTGGCGGTATGCGACCTTTTGCGGGGCTGGTCATGGAGATGATGGGCATTGCGGCTCCGGGCATTAATGGCATGGTATCAGGAGAATGGGTGAGCCGCAGTGGTTTGCCGGAGTTTTTCAACGAGTCTATACCGAAGACCAAAGCAGAGGTGCTTCGTATCTGGGATGCTATTACCGAGGAGATCAACGAGCTGTGGCCGCAGATCAGGCCTGAACGCTTTAGCGAGGTAGAAGCTGCTTTTGGTAAGTATGAAGATACCATTACCTCCACGCTGCAATACTTTGTGGACAACGAAATTCACCACCGTGGCCAGGGTTATGTTTATCTGCGCTCACTTGGTATTGAGCCTCCTGCATTTTACGATCGTAGCTAATCAGTAGGATATAGTTAACTAACCCCGGGATCGACGTCCCGGGGTTGTATGTTTTATGAGAATTCTTCCTGCTCGTCCGTATAGTATGTTTTGCGCGAGCCGCTCTTGTGTATTTTTATTTCGTGATTGGTAGGGCTTTCTTTTTTCTTTGCATTATGTATCAGGAGAAAGTCGCGGATCTCGCCCGTTATTGTTTCGGGATTTTTCGTGAGTATCGATTTCTCTGCGTCGGTCAGTACTGTTCTGATCGATTTTGCGAGGGCTTTGATCTTGTCCTCGGGTATTTTGTTGCTGATGGAGAAGGGTGATATACGGGCATCCCACAGGATCTCGTCGGCGTATGCATTGCCTATGCCGCGTATTACGTCCTGGTCGAGGAGCAGATTTTTTATCGCGGCCCGGCTCTGGAGCTTTTCCTTGAGATAGGTATATGTTAATTCTTTCGAGAGCGCGTCGGGCGATGGTTTTATCTCGGGGTTCAATGTGGGTGTGGCGGCATTCTGCCAGTCGGTAAGCGCAAGGCCGCTGCTGTCGTGGAACCAGAGTTCGATTATCGTATGCTTATTGAGATTCTCTTTTTCGAACAGGTACAGGTTGCCGTGCAGCATCAGATGGAGGCCGAGTATGTCGCCGTCTGAAAAAACGATGTGAAGCTCCTTGCCTTCTCGATGGATCTCTTTTATTTTTTGATCTGTCAGTTGTTTCTTCAATGTTGCAGCCGAGACGTTCAGCTTCTTGTCTACCCGTACAACGACATCGGTTATTTTTTTGCCTTTCAGGGTTTTGTTCAGGTTGTGGCTGAATACTTGCAGGTCGGGTAGCTCGGGCATTTTGGCTTCGGGTATAGTTTATATTTCTGTTATCAAAGATCTGCGGGCCTGTAGCAGGTACCGTTGCGGCAGCTTCGCATGGCGGGCATGCCGGTGTCTACATAATCTTTGTTTGTGCAGCTAAAGTTAAGCGGAATGACGATGGTTTTTTCTCGTCCGGTGATTAATTCGGTGATAAATCTGGAGGCGTGATTTTTTTAGGGGAGATGATTTGCATGGTTAGAGAGGTTTTTTGGCTGGGAATTAAAATCTCAGGCCAGCGCCGGAAGACTTGCGCCAGCAGTGCTTGCGTGGGTTTGAGATGTTGATGAAATTACACGTGTTATGGAGGAGTTTAAGGACACTGATCTGACGTTTTATCATCGGGAGGTTTTGAGGTTGCATGAGGCTGTATATGGGCGATCGTATTTGTGGGAGAGGGTGAGAGAGGCGCGTAGGTTTGTCGATAGCAATTTTAATCGACCTATAGATCTGGATATGTTGGCGCGGGAGGCTTGCCTTTCGAAGTTTCACTTTATCCGGTTGTTCAAGAGTTATTACGGGCGGACGCCGTATCAGTATTTGACGGAGGTGAGAATTGCGAGGGCTAAGGTTTTATTACAATCGGGTATGGCGGTGGTGGATGTGTGTGAGGCGGTGGGGTTTGTTAGTGTGACTTCGTTCAGTAGTTTGTACAGGAGGATGACGGGGAAGACGCCAGGAAACAGTGCGGGTGCGAGGACGAGAGCGGGGTGTGGGGATTTGTGAGAAAAGCAATTTTGGATAATTAGGGGATGGGTTTGTTTGGGATATTTGGGGAATACTATACAACACATATGAAAGTAAAACTGACTAGTTTATTGGTAGAGGATCAGGGGAAGGCTTTGGCGTTTTATACGGATGTTTTGGGGTTTGTTAAGAAAACGGATGTTCCGTTGGGAGAGCACCGGTGGCTTACGGTAGTTTCGGCGGAGGAACAGGATGGGGTAGAGATTGTGCTGGAGCCGATGGCGTTTGAGCCGGCCCGTGTGTATCAGAAGGCGTTGTTTGGCGCGGGGATTCCGTTGATGAGCTTTTCGGTCGATAATGTTGACATGGAATTTGAGCGGTTGGTGGCGCTGGGTGTGCAGTTCAGTATGAAGCCCACGGTTATGGGGCCGGTTAAACTTGCTGTGTTCAGCGATACGTGCGGCAATCATATTCAGATTGCGCAGATGCTTTAGTGTTTTTAGCGACGGCGAAGCGCGAGCTCGAGGACTTCGGCCATTTCTTCGCGCTCGAGCACTACAGGATTGTTCTTGTTGTCTGAGGCATCCAGTATTTTATCGATGCCCGCCGGGGTTACACCACCTTGGGCAAGCGTGGGGATGTTTAGTGTGCTCACCCATGTGTCGAGTGTATCCAGCAGGAGATCTATGTAGTAGTTGTCGGGTTTGGTGTTATTACCGGCGAACAGGCGGCCTACTGTGGTGTAGCGGCCCAGGGCCTCTTCGTTATACTGTGCGCGGAGCTTTTTTACGGTGAGGCGATTGGCGGCGGGCATCAGTGTACTGCAGATAACGCCATGTGATATGTCATAATATCCGCCGACGGCGGAAGCAAAGCCGTGGACAAGTCCAAGTCCTGCGTTGGCGAGTGTTATGCCTGACAGATATGCTGCGAGTGCCATGCCGCTACGGGCTTCCAGGTTGCCGCCATCCTGCCATGCGGGCATGAGGCTTTGCGTGATGTGCTTCAGTCCTTCGAGCGCCAGTGCGTCGGTCAATGGGTTGGCTGCCGTGGAGAGGTATGATTCCAGTAATTGTGTGAATGCATCCATGCCGCTGGAAGCCGTTATGGGCCTGGGGCAGGCTGTAGCGAGCGCGGGATCGATCAGCGCAATGTTGGGAATAAAGTTATTGTGGCGTAACGATTTTTTGTAGCCTTGCTCGCCGATCTCCGTGAGTACGGCATTCTTAGTGGCTTCGCTGCCTGTTCCTGCTGTAGTCGGTATAGCAATGAACGGAAGCTTTACCCCAGCGTGTATGCGTGTGCCTACACCTTCGAGGTAATTTTTTACGCCTTCCTTTAGCGGGAGCATGGCGGCGATTGCTTTGCCCGCATCCAACACACTTCCGCCACCGATGGCAACTACCATGTCTGGAGCTTCCGCTGCTGCGCGGATTACCATGGTGTCGATCATGGCCGGTGTCGGCTCTTTGTCGATCGTATGATGTGTAAAGCTTATGCCTGCGGCTTTCAGTTGTTCGGGGAGTGCGTGGCCTTGTGTGCTGGCCATGAAGGAATGTGCGCCGGTGACCAGGACTGCCCGTTTGCCGAATGGCTTGAGTATGGCGGGTAATGTGGCGATCTTCCCTGCACCGAAAATGAGCTGCGGCGTGGCAGACATGCTGAAGGCGTTCATGGCGACTATGGTTTTGCCGGGAATAACATCGTGTGTTTTACTCCCTCGCGTGGCTTTGCCATCCACGATGCTACGGTGTCGCGCCAGGTGATGTAGTGTGCCGTTTCTTTATGCGCAGCGGCGTGCTGCTCGCTTTGGTAGGCTTCGTAAAAGATGAATTTGTTCTTGTCTTGTGCGTCCTGCAGAATGTCGAAGCGGAGATTGCCGGGCTCTTGTATAGAGTGCTCGTGGTTTATTCGCGTGGCTTCGATAAAGGCTTCGGTAAATTCAGGTTTTACGTAGACATGGACCACAGTGGCGATCATGGGAATCTGTGTTTAGTGAGGCAAAGGTAGTGGAGTTTTTTGGAAGTTGTGTATAATGATTATGGGTATAAGTAATGTTCGGTTGCTCTTAATATAAAATCTCCAAAAAAAGCCCCGATATTTATCGGGGCCGGTGTGCACGTATTCCAGGTGTGACTTTAGTTTGATTCGGCTAGTTGTTTGACTTTTTCGAGGGCTTTGGGCCAGACCTTGGTGAAGAAGTCGAGGTGTTTTTCGAGGGTGTCTACTTCTATGTGGAGTTGCGTTCTACCGTTGGTGGAGGCGAGCGTGTAATTTTCCATGGCTCCTGTCCAGCCTTCGCGTTGTGCTTCTTCCATATCTTCTTTGCCGTCTTTCAACATGCCCAGGTGTTTTATGGACATATATTCGTTGGGGATATTATCGGCTATGGTGGCGACCATGCCGTTGTCGGTACCATCGTGGAACAGGGCTTTACTGCCTTTCTTCCAGTCTGTTTTTACACGCGATTCGGGGCTGAATGGAGATGTCCATTGCGGATAGGTGCTGTCGTTCCAGAGTATGTTCCATACTTTTTCGCGTGGGGCGTTGATGTCGATGTTAAAATCAAGGCGTTTCATAATCATCTTGTTTTTTGGTGACACATAAGTATAAAGGGGCACCGGGGATTGGATGTCCTTTTGTGTTTTACAGTAAACAAAGATGCCATTTTTAGCGTTGTCGGGTGCGGTATAATACCGGCAATTGTAAGGGGTAATCGCGACAAAATGTTGGCAATGCGGTTAGTTGTTGCCACGGTGGATATTATTCGTTCAGATTCCCCATGCTGTAATGACCAGCTCGCGTGAACCGCCGTGATTACGGTGTTCGCAGAGGTAGATGCCTTGCCAGAGACCGAGGTTGAGCTTGCCGTTGGTGATGGGGATGGTTACGGAAGTGCCCATGAGTGAGGCTTTGATGTGTGCAGGCATGTCGTCGGGGCCTTCGGTGTCGTGGCGGTAGTACGGCATGTTTTCGGGAACCATTTTGTTCATATGGGATTCGAAGTCTATGCGTACTGTGGGGTCTGCGTTTTCGTTTATGGTGAGGCTGGCAGATGTGTGTTTGATGAAGACCTGGAGTTGCCCCGCGGCTATCTCCCGTATTTCGGGGATCGCTTTGAGGATGTGTGATGTGATGAGGTGGAACCCGCGTTGGTAGGCGGGGAGTTGTAGTTCGTGTTGGAAGAGTTTCATGGCATAAGCGGAGGTATATGCAAGGTAGGGATAATATGTTAAGTAAATCAAGAGAACAAGGCTTGACGTTTATCAGCCCTTGCGCCGGCTTAATATAGTTATGTCGATCGTGACCGTTAGTATTTGCGGACGTAGATGGTTACGTCTTTGAGCATGTTTTTGGTGAAGGCGAAGGAGAGGCCTTTGTTGACAAAGGAGCGTGAGGGTTCGGGTAGGAAGAACGAGGCGGCATTGGGGACGCTGAGGCCCCATGAACCGGAGGCTTCGAGCTTGCCGGGTAAGATCAGTGCGATGTGGCCTACGCTGTTTGCGTTTTGATATACTGCTACTACAGCTTTCTTTTCGTTGGCGGCTTGTTGTGCCTGCGTTAGTGTGCTCTGTGTATAGGCGGGGCCGAGCGATTCCCAGGAACTGTTTTGCTTCAGAAAGGCCGTTACTTCGTTTACGGTCATCTGGCGACCGAGTTTGGTGGAGAAGAAGTCGTTGATCTTATATACCGTATTCAACGCTTCGCCTTGTGTCGCGCTGCATTTGGTGGGCTCTCCGGCCGTGCTGGGCGGGCAGGTTTGAAACTGTTCCAGCGCGGCCGAAAGCTCGTTCTCCCAACCTGGACTCACGCTCTGGGCTGAGAGCGTGTTACATAATGCGACTGTTAACGCAAGCGTTGTAAGGATTTTCATGGATACCATCGGGACTTGTTCAGAGTCCTAAGATATCCATTGTATTCCGCGTCTGCGTGTAGATGTATGGTATTTCCGGAATTTGCGGGATTATGATTGCTTTTTCCCTTTTACTGTGTGATAACGCAACCACAGGAAGTCACCGTAAATCTTCTTTACGGAATGCAGTGTGAAGTGTGTTGCCTTGCGTTTTCCGTAACCTTCTTCTGCCTCGAATACTGTAGGTGTGCCGATTGTGCCGTCCGCCAACGGTGCCAGTACCAGGCTGAACTCGTCTATAAGACCTGCTTTGAGAAACGAGCCGTTTACGTTGCCGCCGCCGTCGATGCGGACTTTCCGGATGTTGAATAATTTATAAAGTTTACGCAGCACAAGGTCGAGGTCGAGCGTGTCTTTGCCGCCGAAGATGTACGATACATTTTTTGAGCGGAGGTGGTGTAAATATTTGGCGCTTACCTTTTCCGTCAGCACTTCTATTACGTGCTCTGTCGATACCATATTCGTATCCCAGTAACATTTTCCCGAAGGGTCTATGGCTACGGCGTAGGTCTTTGCTTTGTGCGGCGCCACGTAGTCTTCCTTCGGTACGGTTACCCTTGCCGTGGTAAGGGAGGGCTTCTTTTTGCTGGCGAACTCCTGCATGGTTGTGCGGCCCACGAGCCACGCATCGACCTTTATCTTTGCGGCAGGCTCCTCGAAGTATTTAGATGAATCTTTAAGCCCCCAGATGTTCTGCTTGATGCGTCCGTCTAACGATCCAAGCATGTGGCAAATGACATACGGTTTCATTGATATAGTGTTTATACGTTTTAAAGTTCATGCAGTGTTTACACTTACAGGTGTCTGTGTATCTGAAGCGAATAGTTTCGCGATGCAAGTATAGCCCCTATCGTCTTAAAAGTGAAGCGTTCGGGTAATGTATGGAGGGTACATACTACTATTTATTTGAAGAGCCGGGTTTGCGTGTATAGCGGATCATGCTGAATATGGGAGTAAAGTCGAACTGTTTGTAAAACGTCGCTACCTGCTCGCCAGTAATGAGCGCGACGGTTGTGCTCTCCGGTAGTACGATGTCGGCGCGCCGCATCAGCGTCTGCATGAGCGCGGTGCCTATATGCTTACCCTGCCAGTCGGGGTGGATCATCACGTCGCGCACATAATGCATACTGCCTGCACTACCCGTAAGCAATGCGCAGCCTATTACCTGGCTGGTGGTTGTAGCTTCGGCAACAACGCCGGCTACGAGGCTATTCAACGTAACGGCATAGGTTGCGGGCGTAGCAGTTACTGTCCAGCCGACAGATGCGGCTAGATCATTAAGCTCGACAACGGTGGGTGGCCGCAGGATAATCCGGACTGTATCGGGCAGTGTTTCGCCGGGCTTGTTTCGAACCAGCATTGGTGCGGCAAAATGCAGGAGATAGCCGTTCAGATCGCGTACGGTATACTGACCCATGCCCCACGGCTGCAAAGTCAGCGGTGAAACAACGATTGCTCCCAATGATTGGTGTAACGCATAAAGTTGCTCAACCTCACGGACTCTGAACCACACGGAATTGCCTGTGGAAGTAGCGGCGAGTTGTGGGTCCTGGGTAAATTGCACCTGTACCCCGTGCCATGAGATTGCACCGAACGTCACGGGGTCGCCCCACTCCCACGAATTTTTAAATCCCAGTACCTCCTTCCAGTAGCGCAGGGTTTCCATTACATTATTGACCGGCAGCACGGGTTCCGCTTGTATTAAACCGGGTTGTGGTATTTTTTCAACGATTTCCATAAAAGTTCATATTATCGGCAATAACGCCTGCTCGTACATGCATTCATGTTATAAAAGAAAAGAGATGGCGTTGTTGCTTTCCGGCTGTATATTACGTGTAGTTAAAGATATTATGGTATTTAAAAAAACAAGTCGGGCCAAGGCGGCGAAATTCTGGGACTGGTTTTTGAAAAATAACCACAAGTTCCTTTTCCTTGGTGATGTTTCCGAACAGGAGAAAGACGACATTATGGACGATCTTCTTCTCCATCTTCATGAATATTGCGATAAGCTGTTTTTTTCGGTGCGTCACCGGCCCGACGAGGAAATGGAGCTGGTGATTAGCGCTGACGGCCACGTTGAATATTTTGACGAGGTTGAAGCGCTTGTAGACGTAGCGCCTCCGGTTCCGCGGTGGCAAATCGTAAAATTCAGGCAGCCTCATGAGCCGGGGTTTGCCATTGCGTACGCTGACAAGGATTATTACCCGGAAGACATCATCTTCCTGCCTCTTTACAACGAAGAAAGTCCCGACGCGGTGGCGATTCGTGTTTGCTATCCGGATTATACCGAATCTGAGCGGAGCCACTTTGTCAACCTGTCGTTTCTGTTGCTGGACAGTCTTATCGGTGAAAAGTCGGCGGCTCTGGATATCGATTATGTTGATGTGAGCACAATACCCGAGGATACCATGATTGATGAATATCCGCATCTCTCTACGATAAGCGAGTATATCCGTGAGAAGAAAATTCTGAAATATCCGGGTGAGAGTTTCGATGTCGTAGAGTATACTGACGAGCAGGGCTACTCCGCCTTTATTACGGCAAACATTGCTTATCGCCATTTTCAGTATAAACAATCTTTTCCATGGTGCCTGGTTATTAAGGTCGATATTCATGACTATAATGAGAACGGGTACCCGATGGATAATGAAGCCGAGGTGTTGAATATATTCGAGGATATGCTGGATGGTCAGCTCAAATCGGGTTGTATAGCGCACTATATCGGCCGTGTTACTTACTATAAGCGTCGCGAAATTATCTACTATGTGGATGCTCCCGATCGGGCGAAGATTTTTCTCAGCAGTGCGTCGCAATCGCCCGATGTGCTTCGCCACTTTCAGTTTACGATGGATTACGACGAGGCGTGGAGCCGTATCGATTTCATCTGGCAGAACTTTAAGGAGTCGGTTTAATCTAAACCGGCTTTTATTTTGTCGCAAATCGCCCCCTAATTTGTCGGTGTCAGACAACGGCTATTGCTGTTCGTTGTTATATGTTTGTGTCGTAAAACAGTCAAAGATATTATTAACACATAAATCAGACAACCATGGAAACCGCAGAGAAAACCACCATCACTATTTCGGCTACTGTTAACGCACCTGTAAGCAAGGTGTGGGAGTGCTGGTCAGAACCAAATCACATTATGGGCTGGGCTTTTGCCATCGATACATGGCACGCTCCTTACGCCGAGAACGACCTTCGCAAAGACGGCAGTTTTAAGACTACAATGGCCGCTAAAGATGGCAGTATGAGCTTCGACTTCGGGGGTGTTTATACGAATGTACAGATCAATAAGGAGATCGACTATACGATAGGAGATGGTCGTAAGGTAAGCATACGCTTTGAGAGCAAAGGGAACCAGACGATTGTTACCGAAACGTTCGAGCCGGAATCACAGAACCCTGTCGAGATGCAACGTGGCGGCTGGCAGGCTATCCTCGATAATTTCAAAAATTATGCAGAGGCTCAATAGAATAGTTCTGTGGATGAGGATATCGTCTTTCCGGAAGTCGTAGTTTAGAGACAATAAAAAAGGGGCAAAACGCCCCTTTTTATTTTTTGGTCAAGCAAGCTTAAGACTACATGCCTTTTTCTTTTTCTTTGATCTTGTTGCCCTGAGCGTCGAACTTCACGATTTTCTTTTCGCTACCCTTCATCAGCTCTACAGCGTAGAATGTCTTGCCTTCTTTTTCTTTACGATAAGCCTTGCTTACGTTCCAGCCAGAATAATCTTTGCTTTGAACTGAAGCCTGAACTTTTTGAGGAAGCTCGCTTACAGCGATAGCTTCTTTCTCGTCGTATTTGTCCTTGTCTTGCTTATCCTGATACATGTCGCTGCTACGAGCGTCGTTAGTGCTACGAGTAGAAGTTGTGTCCTGCGCGTATACGCCAGCTGCACTGCCCAGCAGTACAAAGAATCCAAACATTACCTTTTTCATGACTTAAGATTTTTAGTTTATCTTTTTTTAATATTTATGGTTGTCGGCAACACTTCCGTTGGCGCTGCCGGCTATTCTTAATGTAAATGTTGTGCCTGAATAGTACCGGTGTAACGTGTATGCGGTTACCTGTACGTCCGACCATCGATCTTGTCTCTTCGTCGACGCTTTCGGATAGGCGTGGCGAGCGCGTGTGGTTCGTGTGGTATATCAGCCCCATCGGCTTGCACTGGCTTTTCCCCACCTTCGTTTTGCGGGGATCTCTGTGGTAGGCGTACTACAGTTTGCTGGGGTTTGAGTCGTTGGTTCCCCTTCGTTATAACATCGACATGAATACTATCGGTAATAAGAGTGGCATACATTTTTAGCCTTATATAGTGTCGATCTTTTGAAAAGGAGTGGCCACGTTTGACCTGGAGATGATCCTGGTAACAAAAGCCTGAGATTACATCCTAACTAACTTGCTCCGGGTAATTCCGGCGAAAGGAGAAAAAGATCAACCAGAAGGCTGCACTTAAACCTGCAGCCTTCTGTCGTATAAGGGGTAAAAAAACAATCACAATTCTGTAACGTTTTATAAAATATGAAGTGTTCTGGCTAATAAATCTAATAGCCATGTTTTCATTTTATGCGTTTGCGGGTACAGGTGGTGCATTGCGTGCTGCTTTTGCTTCTCTTTTAATTTTGTTTACTTCCGTAGTCGTAAGGGCTCAGCCGCCGGGTGGCGCGGAAGCGTTTTTGCAAAGGCAAATTAAAGAGCGTAAAATAACCGGTATGCAGGTGGCGGTGGTGAAACAGGGTAAGATTATTTTTCTGAATACATACGGTTATAGTAATGTTCAGGATTCCGTTAAGGCTACGAATCAAACCATGTTTCCGATAAATTCATGCACGAAGTCATTTACCGGCGTTGCTATCATGCAGTTGGTAGAAGAAGGCAAGATCTCACTGGACGCTCCCATCTCTAAATATCTCGATAACCTGCCGGAGGCGTGGCAGCCGGTAACCGTGCAGCAGCTTTTAACGCATGTCTCCGGTTTGCCGGATATACTACGTGTATTGAATCAGGCCAATCATAACTTTATGCCCGGTGACAACGAAGAAAAGGCCTGGGAAAAAATAAGAGCCCGGCCTATGGACTTTCCTCCCGGGGAACAGTTCGCCTACAATCAAACCAATTATGCACTGTTGGGTAAAATCATTACAAAATACAGTGGTAAGCCATTTGAAACGATGTTCGAGGAGCGACAGTTTGACGTGGCGAACATGACTCACACCGAATTTGCAGACTCGCGGTATGTTGTGCCCGGACTTGCGCAAAGCTATTCCTTCACGAACAGTTGGGACGGCGAGGCGCTTAAAGAGCCGAGGTTGATACAGGGCTATGCCGAGTTCCCCGCTTTTCATCATACGGCTTCAGGTATGGTCAGTACGGCGCAAGACATGGCGCAGTGGATCATAGCGCTGCAACAATACAAGCTGCTAAAGGCACCTGCGCTCAAAACTTTATGGACAGCAGGCAAATATAATAACGGGCAACCGACGCAATGGGCACTCGGACTGACTACACGACCTCGTAAAACGCATTCTGCTGTAATGATGACCGGTGGTGGGCGTTCTGTTTTCTGTATATATCCCGACGATGACCTTGCGGTTGTTATTCTTACAAACCTGAGTGGTTCATTGCCTGAAGACTTTATCGATGAGTTTGTTGGTTATTTCGATCCGGCGATCGCGGCTGCAGATCCGATGACCGCTCTGCGGATGCAAATAAAGAAGCGGGGCTTCGATAATGTAATAGGTATCGCAAAAGATTTTCGTAAGAAAGATCCTACGTATACAGTGCCTGAAACCGAGCTCAATGATTGGGGCTACCGGTTAATGAGCAAACACCAGCTTAAGGAGGCTATTGCCATTTTCGAACTTGTGACCTGGCTTTACCCTGACAGTTGGAATGCTTATGATAGCTATGGCGAAAGCCTGATGTATAACGGGCAGAAGGCGGAGGCTATTAAAATGTATCAGAAATCGGTAACGATGTATCCTGGAAATACGAACGGCAAGCGTGCTCTCGAAAAGCTTATGAAAGGATAGGGCAGTAGTTTAGTGTGAGTACGAGGACGAGATGCGAGGAAAAACAGGGTGGATGTTTCGCTTAACGAAATACTCATCATGGATTTTTAATTGCGCGCATTCCGTTCTCCACGATAGTTATCGGGGCACTCACCCTGTTTTGTCGGAGAGGGGCGAATCGAACACCCAAGGTATTAATACACCACTTTTACAGAGTGGCCCGCTTCCACTTACGGTCTACTCTCCGATATATAATTAACTACATTTAATTGTCGAGAAGGCGGGATTTGAACCTGCATGTAACCAATTACGGTTTCTACACGGTATAAGCGTGAGCCGATACATCTCGTATAAAGTGTGGGCATGAATGTAGTAAGTGCCCCCGATTAGCCCGGGGTCATTATGTAATAAACAGGATTGTTGCATGGAGTATAAACAAAAAGCCCCAGGCGTTATGCCCGGGGCTTTTGCTATATTTATAGTGTTGTGTACTATATTATGAAAGCATTTGTCCGGGCATAATAATATCGATAGCTTATATATTGATAGCTATGGCTGTTGTTCGATATATTACGTACGGATTTCATTTTATTTGTTGTTGATACAAAGATAAAGTAACTTTCTTCAAGAAGACAAATGTTATGAGAATAAATCTGGTATTTTATTTTAATAGATATTCAATATGAGCTTTCAATCTGATGCTGTTATTGTTCGGCCGGCAACCTTTGAGGATGTAGATGTTCTGCGTAGGTTCGAGCAGGGCGTGATTCGCGCGGAGCGTCCTTTTGATGTGACGCTGGCTTATGACCCGATTCAATACTATGATATCGAGATGATGATCACCGTGTCGCATATCGAGCTTGTTGTAGCAGAGATAGATGGTGAGCTGGTAGGGGCTGGTTATGCGCGTATTGAAGAGGCAAAGCCTTATTTACGTCATACGCAATATGTTTATCTTGGCTTTATGTATGTTGTGCCGGAGCATCGCGGCAAGGGTATAAATCAGAAGGTCATTGATGTGTTGATGGGATGGGCTAAGGAGCGAGGGATTACTGAGATGCAGCTGGAGGTTTATTGTGGAAACCTCCCGGCGATCCGTGCTTATGAAAAGATAGGGTTTGAGCAGTTGCTTATTACGATGAGGCGCCCGATTGAATAAAATCTCTGTCTATTCCGGCGGCTTCTGTAAGCAGCCCTGTGCGGTAGCAATAGAGCTATGGCATTATCCGCACAGGGCGGTCTGAGGTTCAATGAAGCAAAGTGTTTTACCCGAACACTGCTTTTAGTGCATCTATCGCCAATTGATGGTCGTCTGCTTCGGGGAGCCCGCTGATGCCGATGCCGCCGATAACTACATCGCTGTGTCGGATCGGGATACCGCCGCCGAAGCCTGTAACGCGGTCGTCACCCCAGAAGGCAGGATTGTCGCGGCCGCGCATGCGTTCGCCCATCTTCATTGTTTCGGTACGGTCGATGGCCGCAGTATAGGCTTTGTTCTGCGCGATGCGTGATGCCGCCGGGCTTGTGCCATCCATACGTAAGAAGCCGATAAGCTCTCCTTCCGGACCGCAGATTGCTACAGCCACTGCGCGGCCGGACTTGCTGACGGTATCTACTACATATTGAATCAATCGCAGGGACTCTTCCGAGCTTACTTTCACTGTGGTATACATAAATGATATCTGGTTTTGATAAACCAATATAGGATATTCTCTGCGTATACGCGCAATGCCCATTGTCAGCAATACAACAACGGTCTATTTCGTACGTCAATAACCCACCCGGCAAGGAGTTGAACCTGCCTCAAGCAAACCTTTACGGCCGCTTCGCCACCGCGGAACATGCGGGTGAACTCAAGCGGATACTACGGGGATCGAACCCGTCTGTTTGTCGGAGCGACAATCCGATGACCACACCTTGCAGTCCCAGTATCCGGTTTAAACAACACAACGTGTATATCGCGATCGATATACTAAGCGGATACTACGGGGATCGAACCCGTCTGTTTGCCAGAGAGACAATCTGGCTGCCACTCCCTGCGGCTCCAGTATCCATAAAAAAAGCGTCAATTCATTCTGAAGCAGACATAGCTATTCCACCCCGCGCTGCATGTGCAGTGCGGCTATTGTTATCATAAATTAACTGCTGCTTAATTCACCTGGGGCAAAACAAAAAGCCCCGGATGATTCATCCGGGGCCTTGTATATACAGTTAGTATACTATATATCTAAATAGGTGTCCCCGGATATCCAACATAATCGCCCTCGAACCAGATCTGGTCTCGGTGTGATTCTGCTTTTGATATGTTAACTGCCGGTTTCATTTGATTTCTTTCCTTTTGTGATACAAAGGTAGAGAAACATTTTTCACATAACCTCACTCTTTGTAAATATTTTTTTCAAAGACACTTGCGAGACCTTGATTTTATTCGCTTTGTATTGATGTGTTGTATATACTATAGTCACCGCGTTGGTGCTCTCGTTATTTGTATTCTTTCTAATATGGACTTAATCATAAAAATAATCAGTTGATTTTTTACTGCGCAAAAAGGTTGCGTACTGGCCCATCACCTTTGTATCGCTTTCGTCGGGTGACCGGTACGAAAGCCTGCGAATAGCCCCGGATAAAGACCTGATGAGCGTTTCTGTATGACGCCATAGTGTTATGAGGCTCTGCTTCATGATATGCTGCTTTCCCGGAGTGTATTTGCTCCACTTAATCCGTGGGTCGAAGGTTCGATTCCTTCTCTCGATTCGTTCGGGATAGCTCAGGTGGTAGAGCAACGGACGTTCATGGTCGAACGTCACTTCCCTTTCAAGGAAGCCGATGGACTCAAAATCCATCTCTGTGAAGTTTACCTCTTCTAAAAAAGGTTCTGAAGGCATGTCTGTCGTGCTGCCTGATCAGGTGTACAGACGGGTGGAAACACTCGCGGCTAGCCCAAGGTCAGTCTGTCGGCGACTTGAATGAGCAAGGATCCGCGCATGCGCGCGCCCTGGCGAAGAATGTACTCCCGTAGTCGTAATCCATTTTAATGGAACCGGCTACATGGAAAGCATAGACTTCACGGGGCGGCAATATTGCGCTCAATTGCCCGTCCGTTTCCGGTGGATGGTTGCGTGACAGACGGCTTTCTTTTTTTAATAGAATAGTATTTGATTTAAATAGTAGTAAGATGAAAAGGATTAGAATCGATGTAGGTAAAACCGGCCTTGTGTACAGTGGTAACAACTACCAGCGTGTAGTAACCGAAGGTGCATACTGGCTTTGGCCGTCTGAAAGTGTTCGTGTGTACGACATGACCCAGATTTTTGTGCCTGTGACGGATAGTAATATACTGTTGCGTGACAAGGAGCTCGAGGCAATGCTCACCGTGATAGACGTACGCGACCATGAGATCGTGATACGCTATGAAAATGGAAAGCTTAAGGACGTATTGACTACAGGAAGATATATGTACTGGAAGGGCCTGGTGGAGTATTCGTTCCTTCGTGTTGATCTGAGTAAAATCGAGATTACCGAGCCGCTTACACCAAACGATTTACTTCGTAAGGAGTTGATGAACTACGTTCGTATGTATACGATAGAGTCTTACGAGCGCGGTATAATGTGGGTCAATGGTAAGTTCTCGACAGTACTCGAGCCTGGTGCGCATTTTTACTGGAAGAATGCCACGCCGATTCTCGTGTCGAAAGTAGATCAACGTCAACAGCAGCTTGAAATAGCCGGTCAGGAGGTCCTGACGAAAGATAAGGCTATGTTGCGTATCAACTTCTATGCGCTCTACAAGGTGATGGATGTATTGAAGGCCCTTGTGGAGAACAAAGACTACGAAAAGCAATTCTATATGCTGGTACAGATGGCCCTGCGTGAAATTGTCGGCACCCTCACACTGGATGAGTTGCTCGATCGCAAGGATTCCATTTCGGTATACGTGCTGGAAACCGTGCGAAAGAAGGCCGCTATACTCGGTCTGGAGCTGCGTGACTGTGGTGTGCGTGATATCATTCTGCCTGGCGAGGTGAAGGAAATCATGAACCAGGTTTTGGTAGCGCAGAAGAAAGCGGAGGCAAACATGATCATGCGGCGTGAAGAAACGGCTTCAACCCGTAGCCTTCTGAACACTGCTCGCCTGATGGAGGATAACTCCATGCTATTCAAGCTGAAGGAGATGGAATATCTGGAGAAGATAGCGGAAAAGATCAGCAGCATTTCCCTTTCCGGCGGTGGCCAGCTGGTGGATCAGCTGAAGGATATTTTCGTTCCACGTAAATAAAATGTTGCGTATCTCGATCAAGGGGCTGTATTCGTACGGTCCCTTTTCTTTTGTCGTTCGTGTAGGTATAAAAAAAACAGAGCGATTCTATTCGCTCTGTTTTTTTTTAATGGTTTAATATCCCGGCTATTTGTTCAGATAATAGCTCAGGCCTCCGCTGTAATACAGGCCGGTCAGATCGACCTTGGCGTAGGGAATGATGTTTTCTGGGGCTTTGATGTCGCCTTTGTCATCCTTACTGTTGGTGCGGTATGTCCAGCTTTTGTACTTCAGGTAGTCGGCAGATACGCCGGCTGTCAATACGAATCTTCCTATTCTTACGTTGAGATTGGTGTTCAGTGCAGCATATAAAGACGATGCTTTTAAATCACTGGACTTGTCGTCGCTGATCGTGCCGATTACATCGTTTGGTACATCCTGCTTGATTCTGCCATAACCGATGGATGGGCCGATGCTCCAGAAGAGGACTTCGGGAACGAGGGTGGCATCATACGTCACGCCCAGGTGCGCTATCCAGTTTTGGAGTGGCCCCATGTCGTAAATATCGGCCTCGATAACTGTCGTCAGATCTTTGATAAGATTTTTGGTTCCGAAAGCCACCGTGTAGATCCTGATGTCTTTGATGTTCTCAAAGGTCTTCAGGTAATCGGTATTGATGGTATAACTTCCGCCGCTGTTCTTGACTGTTACATTACCAGATCCGGTATTGGCTTTGATGTTCTGGCCAATGGCGGCTTTATAACCTACGCGGAAAAAGTTTCTTCTTGTGTTTTCATTGCCGGATGACTCGGCCGTCAGGCCCATTCCCGCATCGAGTTTTTTTACACCCCGGTATATTTTTCCTTCGGAATAATCTTGTTCAACTTTGGTGATATATATCTTTCCGAGCTCTTTATGCTTGTCTATAACCAGGCTGCCGGCATTTATCTTTTCTATCTTTTCGCTCTTGAATACATCGCCCTTTTTAATGGCAAGGTCCCTTCCTGCGTTGATAATAACTTTGTTGCCGTCTTTCTTTTCGATCCTTGCGGTATTGACATTCTTTTCGTCGAGTGTTTCCTTGGCCAGTTTTCCTACCATGGCTTTGATATCGCCACGAAGAACGCGGGCGGTAGCTTCGTTGGGTGCTACCCAGGTGATTTTAACGGAGCCGATATCGGTTATCTTGTCATCGGCGTAAACTGTGAAGACATCATGTTCCTTTACGCCGACCTCAGAACCCTGGGCTATGGTTACCGTATTTGAGGCGGATTGCTTTGCTACCAGCACCGAAACCGGGAAGTATGCGATTATTTTTTTGGAAAGGTCTTTCGAGGCAGCGCGAATTGCATTCTTTGCCGCATCGTCGCTACTCGCGCCAATCGCGGTTATGTTTGTTTGTATAGATTGTTCGTATTGACCTTTCTCCAGGTTTACAATTTTCAACGTGGCGGCCATTGTGCAGTTATACGAGCCGGTACTGCCCGAGCTTGTGGGCGGTACGTAGTTGGTCGATAACTGGGATATCTCGCCGGATAAGTAATACTTTGCGCCCGACATCTTTCCGAGGTCGATCGCTGAGTTGGGGTTTATAAAGTCTTGTAGCGCCAGCTCTTTTTCGATTGCCTTCCATATCTCGGGGCTTCGGTTTACCATGTTCAGCTTTCCTGAGCTCACCAGCTCGTTAAGCGTGGCGTCGTATAACTGCCCGGCCCAAGTATTCCGTTCGGCGTTAAACTGTTCGAACGCAATGGCAGGTTTGGATGTGGTCTGAGCAAAGGCCAGGGGCGAGAAAATGACGAATAATAACGTCAAACGCAGAGTTGAGTTCATGTAGTAGTCAGCGTAAATAGGTTCCTTTTAGTGGTATTTATCCGATACAAAGATAATTCCTGTTTTTTAGGGAAAATCTGTTTTTGCGTGTATAGCTTACATTTGGCTTAAAATACATTGCTGACGCATGGCAGGAGACAGGATCGACTCACTGCTGTAACAGGTGGCGGATATAATTTGTAAGAAGGCCCCTGATTTGTTCAGCGGCGATAGGGTTGGCTGAATGAACACGAAACTGGAGGTTACGCAAATCCAGTCCTGAGCGATATACCAGCCACTGCGCCGCCGCGTAGCCATCGGGTGCTATTTCGCCGGTAGTATCGAGGCCCAGGTCGTTATCGAAGCTTATAAAGTCGGGTAGGCCGTTTGTTTGTATATAGCTCACAAAACCGGCATAACTCCTGACTACGTCGAACTCGTGTTCAATGCTTTTGTCGTATACCATCGCCACGTCTCGTATGTCGTCCAGAAATAATCGTTTCATAGAGTCTGCAAACTACGAAAGGCCGGGAAAGTAGAGAATTTTATTCAATAAATGTATACTCCTTTAGGAGTAGTCACGCGTACAGTTTTTGGCAAACATCACAGAAAAAGGTACGTCTGTTTGTCTTGCCCAGGTACTCCTTATGGATAGGATTATGATCGCGCGGGCATACGGTTTTGGTATGTGCCAGCCATTGTTTTTTCAGGGAAAACTCCTTCTTCCATTCCAGGAATTGAAAGCTGTAGTGTACCGCTTCCTTTATCATTGCCTTACGTTTTGTAGCTGGCAGCTTGCCGACGGTGCTGGCGGGGTGAACGCGGATCCGGAACAGTACTTCGTTTTTTATAATATTGCCTACACCTGAAAAGATCTGCTGATCCAGCAATGCATCGCACACCATCATGTCCGGCTTTTTCTTAAGCTTTGCCAGCGCGCTCGTTTCGTCCCATGCCTCGTTCATAACATCGGCTGTCCAATCGTAAACCTCATCGAGTGGCGTTTCTATTACCGATACGGCGCAAGTATAGAAATTGATGGAGCGCTTTCGGGAAAACACCAGGCTTAATCTTGGGGTTACGTTCTCCTTGAACTCGTTAATTCGGTAAGAGCCGAACATCAGGAAGTGAATACGTATTGTAAAATTTTTGAAACAGATCAGGAAATGTTTGCCCCAGCTTTTGAACGCGATTACTTTGGCGCCGGTTAATCGGTCGAAGTCGACCTTTTTGCTATTGCCGCCTGCCTGTATGATCTTCTTTCCTGTGAAGTCCTGAACGGCTTCCTTCAGGATGACAATGCTTGGTCCTTCGGGCATAGCGGTGGAGTTTTAGTCGTGCGTTGTGGGTAGAGGAAACGTTGATCTGTCGTTTTCCTGCATGGCGTTTACGGCACCTCGTAGGTAAAGTGCGTTGTTAAAAGCCTCGCCAAGCGTGTTGTTGAAGTATGCATAGACATCATTACCTTTTCTTAGCCATTCGTCTATACGGGCGGCATAAACAACTAAGGCATCGGGTGTATAGCCACCGCGATAGTCGCCGGCCTCACCATGAAAACGAAGGTTCATCGCACGTCTGCTGGTCCATGGCAGGGTTTTCGATTTTGGCATATCGTGTCCGGTCATCGAGGCGTTATGCTCGTTCAGCATGTGTATTGTAGAATTGGTTTTATACCAGCTCGTGTGCCTGAGCTCTACACAAACCTTCCAGGTAGGTGCGTGATTGTGCTGTTGAACAAGTGACAGGATCGTACGGACTGAATCGTGATACTCTTCCGTGATACTGGCAGGAAACTGGATCAGCAAGCATCCCTTTTTGTTGCCAATGCCCTGAGCAGCCTGCATGAACAGGCTTATATCATCGGGATTGTATGCCAGTTTAGGTTGGTGGGTTATTTCGCGCCAGAGCTTAATGGTAAACCTGAAGTTATCGGGCACTTCGCTTGCCCACTTTTCGAAGGTGTCCTGTTTGGGAACTTTATAAAACGAGCTGTTGACTTCAAGGCTGTTGAATAGCGAACTATAATAGTGAAGCCGGCTCGTCTCCCGATAGTTTTCGGGGAAATCCTTCTTCGCTGCCGGCAGTGTGATATTGCTTGTGCCGATATAAAGTGTTCCTCGCTTTGCCATTACACAAGTCGATATAATTCTTGTGCCGCAGTTGGCGTCAGTGCATACGATAAGCTGGCTTCTATGTAAACATTGATTGTTGAATAGGGCAATTTTTGCCCATGTTCATTTTTTAGCGTCGGTGCCGTGGGCATGATTAGCGTCGTTTCCTCAGTCCGTATCACCGCCTGATGCCCGGTTAACCCGAGGCATGACGGAAGGTAGAGGTATGGACCAGGCCATGTGGGCTATGCCTGTTAACAAAACAATAATTTGTATACTGTATAGCTTGTTATAGTTTTGGTCGATATTTGATAGCTATGAAAAAGATATTTCTGATACTATTGATCTGTAACATCGGCCTGATGACAAAGGCGCAGGTACAGGTGGTTAACAATACCAATATATACCTCTCCGGCTATACACTGCCCGCGAAAGGCAATGTCATCGGCACAGTCAAGCTTAGAGTGGGCGAGATAAAATCGATAAAACTTACCGGCTCTTATGCCGACGCTTTTGTAATTGGAAGGAATAATGAGCTTTCAGTTCGTCGTGACAGACTGCCGAATGCTCCGGTATTCGAGGTAGGGCTTCGGGTTACTACCGGCACGGGCGACCAGAATATCACATTCCGTATCGTACGCGACGAGTTTATCCATAATGGCGTTATTGCTCATCGTGGTGCATGGAAGAATACCGGTGCCGCGGAGAATTCCGTGGCGGCTCTCAACGGCGCGATACGTCTTGGTTGTGCCGGAAGCGAGTTCGATGTACACATGACAGCTGATTCCGTGCCCGTTATCAATCACGATGCAGCTATACAAGGTGTTTCCATCGCCCGCACGACTGCCGTGGATCTGCTCAAGATCAAACTTATTAACGGGGAGGAAGTTCCCACCCTGGAGACGTATCTCAAGGCTGGTATTGTACAGACCAAAACAAAACTCATCCTCGAAATAAAGGTTTCAGAGCTTGGCAAGCAGAGCTCGCTTGCCCTTACGCGGAAGATCATCTCGCTTGTAGAGCATCTTCGGGCGCAGGCGTGGGTGGATTATATAAGCTTTGACTATGATGTGTGCAAGGAGGTGATGCGACTCGCGCCGTATGCCCGTGTGGCTTACCTCAATGGCGACAAAAACCCAGCCGAGCTTGCCGCCGATAAATTCTTCGGCCTGGATTACCACTTTAAGGTACTGCTCGAAAAGAACCCTACCTGGGTATCTGAAGCCAAACAGCACAAGCTCACCACAAATGTTTGGACGGTAAACGATCAGGCCACCATGCAGACGTTGTTAGGTCAGCAGGTAGATTTCATAACTACCAACGAGCCTGAGCTACTACTTTCGATCATTAAGCCGAAATAGGAATAAAAAGCCGGCGTCAGATTATGACGCCGGCAAAAAAATGTATTGGATATAAATAGATCAGGGCACGGGTACAGGTTCCGGTACGTTACTCATGGCCAGGTATTTCAATTCTCCCTTGTATTTCAAGCTGCGCACGCCTTCCGATAACAACTGGAAGTCCTTTGAAATAAGATTCTCCAGAACAATACTTTCAAATGTTTGCGAGCCATAGTTAATATTCATTTTGTTGCATACAACATTTTTGCAATTCAAGGCACCGGGTTGCAATGAAATCATGCTTACTTCAGCAGCTTGAAAATTGGTGAACTGAATAACGCTGCAGCTGGGATTGATAAAAGTTATGCTCTTCACTGCCCCGGACAGTGATAGTTTATTCAGGCTGGGAAACTGTCCGGTGAGAACAGTCTTGGCTTCACCCGCGATGTATTCAAATTCGCCAAACAGTGTTTCCGTGGTGGTCATTGCCTGTACAGAGCACCTGATGATAGATACCTTTTGTATCTGTGCGTTTGTCTGAAAGACCAGCTCCTTTATGGAGCCTTTCTGAATGGTTAACGATGTCAATTGACAGTCCGACATCCGAAAGGACTTCAGCTCACAATTACGTATCATAAGATCGCCGGAAAACGAACCGCCGTCGCGGAAATCAATTGTTACGGGTTCTTTCACGGTGACGTTTGCTACAGTATGCTGTGTCTTTAAACGTTCCTTAAATTCTTCTGCGGTTAAAATAGCCATGGCGAGGGTTTGTTTTATGGTTAACTTCAATGAGTATGCCTGTATTCAGGGATATGATATATACAAAAAACGAAAAAGCCCATCCTCTTCACAGAGCATGAGCCATCGCCATTCAAGATATTCACCTTTTTGATAAGTTCCAATGCTGTAGTAAAAGATAATATAGCGCAGGCAAGACACCTTCTTTCACGACAACAACAACGTGTAGAAACTTATGCCGCCGGCAAGCCGAAGAGCATGCGAACAACCTTTATCCTCCTGATAATAAACTCGTAGAAAATAAGGCACCCCGCCGCTGTGAATAGCAATACCAAAATAAATTTCACCGGCGCGCTGATGGCCAAAGGAAAGAGCAATACTGCTGCCAGGTAAAGAAATGCCATGTGTACAATATAAACCGGATACGCCGCCGCGCTGAGATACTTCAGGGCTCTTCCCGGACGATTGAGATACCTGTGCCCGAAAGCAAACACCGAAAGTATCCAGCTGTTGGATTCCAGTGTGAGCAGATAACCCGGCGCGTTAAAATTGAAGTATGTTATCCGTAAAATATATAAAGCTACCGCTGCCGCAATAAACAACCACCGCCATCTCAGCAACATGCTCCAGAAGATCTCACCGCTGAATACGAACAAAAATCCTGATAAAAAGGCCACGAGCCCCAAAAAGAAACCGTGCCACGTCATGGCATAAAGCTCATAGGGCTTAGGATCTATTATAATGGCTTCGGCTATAAATGCGGCCAGGATCGGTAGTAGCCCCATCGGAGTTTTGAACATGCTCTTCATCCATCGCGCAAAGCAGCTGTTCTCATACTTCTTTAAAAGAGATAATACGGGCAGCGTGATGAGGATATAAATAAAGATGTTTCCCAGAAACCACAGGTGACCAGGATCTGGGCGGTAACCGGCTCCCATGGCGTAGTATCGTTGCCACAGATAGATATGGATGGGTACAATAATCAGCGCGCCGAATAGAAAAGGCACGAGTATTCGCCCGGTTCGCTCACGAAGCAGTTGCTTCCAGTCACGGTTCTGCAGCGCGAAGTAGACACCCATTCCCGATATATAGAACAACAGCGGTATGCGCCATACATTCAGCATCGTCATGGGAGTCCATAAAGACCCCCACGACGTATCATTGGTAATAAAGCCGATCATAATGCCCCAGGGCTGGAAGGTTATGGCTACATGGTATACCAGGAGCAGACCAATGGCAATAACGCGTACCCAGTCGATATCGTAACGCCGGTTTAAAGCAGGCATAATTGTTAGTGTTAGGTGTAAGCGATTACTTCAGCGTGGCGGCTATCTCCGGGCGGGTCTTTTCGATATAGGCATAGTCCAGCTTCAGGCCCATGGGGCCGAGAATTTTGCCCATCATGTCGTAGGCGCTTTTTACATCGTTAAAAGGTGCGGCGACAGATTCATAAGGCGTAGCACCGTACTTATTCTTAATCGTTTTGTCGGCACCTTTATCGAGCAGCATCTTTACAATATCGGGGTGACAGAAGAATGCTGCGGTATGCAAAGCGGTCGAGCCGTCGTTATTCTGGAAGTTTAGGTCTGCGCCGGAGTCGATCAGGATTTTGGCGGCATCGGGTTTGCCAAACACAGAAGCGCTTATCAACGGGCTTGAGCCGCCAAACGGATCACGCTCGTTTATGTTTGTGCCAGCCTGGATATGCTGTTTCAGCGCGTCCAGGTTGCCGGTAACTACCGCTGTATGGATGTCGACAGTCGGCGTTTTAACGGTGGCAGTTTTCTGTCCGGCCGTGGTCTGGGCGGCGCTGTCTTTACTTTGGCAGGCTACCATAAATAATAAAAAGGCGATTGCAAGAACCTGGATGCCGGCTTTCAAAAAATGAATGAATAGGGTTTTCATAGATGTTGATGGTTAAATTGATTCGTGTTTTAATGTTGTAAAGGTGGCCCGAGACTATCCGCAGGGCTAAACACCTATGCGGCCAAAACCATCAACTTTGCGGTGCCGTATATAAATTATGACGAATCGGATATAAATATTGATGCAAATGCCTCTAAATTCGCTGGAAAAGAGCCTGCCGTGCTCGGGCTATCCCGAACGGTATCGGGACGGACGAGACGCCGCGGCCGGCAATGCCTTCCGTTTCTGTAAGTTCTGGGCAACCTTTTCCGGAAAAACAGACCCCGTTTCTAACTTCGCAAACCAGACGCCATGCCCGACGCTTCTTTTATAGAGAGAGATTTCCTGCAACAGCTAACCGCCACGATCGAGAAAAACATCGCGAACGAACTCTTTGGTGTTTCTGAACTGGCGGCCGAGATGAACATGAGCCGGTCGAACCTGTTGCGTAAGGTTAAGAAGGAAACCACCCTTTCCGTAAGCCAGTTGATCCGCCAGGTGCGCCTCGAAAAGGCCATGCACCTGTTGCGAACCTCTTCGTTCAACGTATCAGAAGTGGCACACCAGGTCGGGTTCAGCAGCACTTCTTATTTTATAAAGTGCTTTCGTGAACAATTCGGTTATCCGCCTGGCGAGGTAGGCAAGGGCAATACTACAGAGGCCGTGACTGCTCCAGGCGGCAAGGCAACACCGGCAGCCCCGTTCGTTCGGGGGGGTATAAATCAGAAACAGATGCTGATCATACTTGCTGTTGCTGGAGTGATTATGGTTACTGCTGCGGCTTTATTTGTGTACTTCCGTCCGCAGACATTGGCCGCCGCACCGCGCGAGAAGTCAATCGCCGTGCTGCCTTTTAAGAACGATAGCAACGACTCTACCAACGTTTACCTCATCAACGGTCTTATGGAGTCCACGCTTAATAATCTCCAGCAGATAAAAGATCTTAAAGTAATAAGCCGAACGTCGTCAGAAAAGTATCGCAACACCAGCAAGTCCATACCGGAAATGGCCCGTGAGCTGAATGTGAATTACTTTGTAGAAGGCAGCGGTCAGAAGATCGGTGACCAGATCGTGCTCAATATCCAGCTCATCGACGCCGCCACAGATCGCCACCTGTGGTCACAACAGTATCGCCGTCAGGCCAAAGATATATTCCTGCTACAGCAAGAGATCGCGAAGAGTATTGTGGAGGAGATACAGGCAATCATTACGCCCGAAGAAGAAAATCGTATCAAAAAGATCCCTACCAAAAACCTGGAAGCGTACGACTTGTTTCTCAAGGGCAGGGAGCTGTTGATAAAAGGCGGCACTAAGAACCTGGAATCCTCTGTGGAGATCTTCAAACAGGCTATCGCTCTCGATCATGAGTTTGCGCTGGCCTATGCCGTTGCTACTATTTCTTATTATCACCTGGATGCGTACCAGGAGCACCCCCGTTTTACCATAGAGATCGGCGACTATTCAGACAAAGCGTTGCTGTACGACCCCAAGCTTGCTGAAAGCCTTATAGCAAAGGCCATGTTCTATATGAACAAGAAACAATCCGATCAGGCGCTTCCGTATCTCGAAAAGGCGCTTTTGTATAATCCAAACTCCATCTTTGTTATAAACTTTCTGGCGGATTACTACTGCAACTATGTTCCTAATACGTCGAAGTACCTGGAATACGCGCTCAAAGGTGTGAAGCTGGATGCCTCATCGCAAGACTCGATAACCACAAGCTACAACTATCTGCGCCTGGCAAATGCTCTTGTGCAGACCGGCTTCATGGACGAAGCGTACACCTATATCAACAAATCGCTGGACTATAATCCGAATAACCCGTTTGGCTATCTGAAAGCCTATATAATCATGGCCCGCGATAAGAACATAAACGAAACCAAACGCCTCCTGTTAAAAGAACTAAGCAAGGATACGACACGGATCGACATTGTTCAGGAAGTAGGAAAGGTTTACTGCCTGATGCGTAAATACGATAGCGCGTACCTGTACTATAAACGATTTATCGATTTGCGGCAAAGTCGTCAGTTGGATATATTCCGCCATGAGTCCAGTCACATGGCTGTGGTTATGGCGCGTACCAATCATCCGAAGGAAGCGCAGGAATTCTGGGCGGTCTGCAAACAATATGCTGATAACGACCGGTCCATTTATAAGAATCTGGGACTTTCAGGTTACTATGCAAATAATAACGATATCCGCAAATCTCTCGACTACCTGAAGTTATTTACCAGTGAAGATGATTTTCAATACTGGGTGCTGCTTATGAAATACGATCCCGTGTTCGAGCCCATTAAGGATCAGCCGGAGTTCAAGGAATACGTAAAGGCCATCGAGACCCGCTTTACGAACAAGCATAACGAGCTCAAGCTGATACTCCAGGAAAAGGGATTGATATAGAGCAGCGCAATGCTTATTGAAAGATTTAACTACACCATCGATAGGTGGATAGCAGCACTGGACAACTATACGATCAGCCAGCTTTGCACGAAACCTTCATCATGTGAATGGTCCATCGGCCAGGTGTATATTCACCTTATTCAGGATACCGGCTTTTATCTTGATCAGTTAAAGGCTTGTATTGTTGACAATGAGCATACTCACGAGAGTGCATCTCCTCATGTCCTTGCTATGCTGCGTAATAACGATTTTCCGGATATTGTTATTGAGGGCCATCCTTCAAACGCAGCCATCGCACAGCCCGGATCATCGGGGCAGCTTCTTGCAGGACTTACCCAGATCAGGAACGAGGCAAATGCGTTGGTAACACAAATAGATGGCGGTACTGTCAACGGTAAGTCGCTTCACCCCGGTTTCCACTATCTAAGCGCTAACGAATGGCTCCAGCTTGCAGAAATGCACCTTCGGCATCACTTTCGTCAGAAGGCAAGGATAGACGACTTTTTGAAGCGCGAAGGAATACTATGATACGATGTTCTCTGTTACAGTTTCTGTATGTAAGGCCCGCGCCAGGGCGCTTATCCATTCGTTCGGGCTCGTGCTGGTGGTATTAATGCCAGTGCTGGCACGCCCATAGGGCTCGTAACCCTTCATGTTCGTTACTTTGAATAACCCAATTGTAGGTACACCAGCTGCACTGGCAAGGTGCATCATGCCGCTGTCCGCACCTATAAACACACTACAGTTTGCTAGTACAGAAGCAATTTGCCGGATATCCGTACTATAAAAGTGTGGGATGCCGAAAGACAGCTGAGATACATTTTCAACGGGGAGCATTTCAAAGATGACATAATGCGGATACGCTTTTTGGATACGCTCATAAAAATCCTTCCAAAAGTCAATGTCGTAACGTTTGGTGCCCGTAGCGAAAGTGAAGAGACAAATGATCTTGCTTCCTGGTACAATATCGTTCAATAAGGCCTTTCCTTGCACCAGTTCGGCCGGAGTCAATTTCAAGTCCAGTGGTGCCGCAGGTGTTGCAGAAACGTCAATACCCATCGCTTTAAGATTCTCGCGTAAGCTATAAACCGGGTATTTGGCCATGTGCTCATGGTCTGCATAGACGCGCGATACATTGTCAGGCACATCGCCGAAGAATTTATGCCGCGCATTCGCGAATTTCGTAGAGATCCGGCCTGATGACGATCCGTGAACAACATTTATAGCCAGATCGTAACGTCGCTGCCTGATCTTCAGCCATCCGGCTAAGTAGCTCCCCAGACTTTTGAAAGGTTTACGGGGTAGCTGAATAATGCGATCTACAGCATCATACTCTTTGAAAAGTACCGGGCCAAGGTTGCCTTTGACAAGCAGATCGATCTGTGCCTGTGGGAAAAGCGTGGTGATTTCCTGAAGAAGCGGCGTCATCAGTAGTTGGTTACCCAGCCGGTGATTGGGCCGGCAGATCAATACGCGTCGAACTTGTGAACGGTCCAATGGTGTCGTTATCTGCGCGCTAGGCGAGGTGCCGATGTTGCGTGTGAGGCTGCGCATAGCAGCAGCGCGTGCAGCGTTGACTTTGCTTTTGATGCTCATGGGGTAATAGCATTTTTAGGTTAAGAGCTCTCGTGTCAGAAGAGCAGGTCTGTCACTGGCAAGGAAGCTAAATAAAGATACGCCTTTGAGAATATCTTCTCCAGGGGAGTAAGTGTATACTTACGTAATTTCTTTCTGGCTGTCCGTAGTGCGCTTACACGTTTCTTGTCACTCCAGAATTGATCGATGGAAGCCTGAGCGTTCTCGTCCGACAGCCTGGCGTATTCACGAATCAGCGTGTCGAGGTCTGTTGTTGAAAGGCCCAGTTTATCAAAGCTTTGTAATCCTTTTCTGTATCTCACCTTTCCGAATCGGATGCGGTTGAGATCTACCATGCCAAACTCGTAGCCGCCGTCTTTCTCAATTACCAGGATGTTGCCCGTTGAAAAGTCAGCGTGGTATATGCCCAGGTAGTGCAGGTGTATCGAGAAAGCTGCCAGCTCATCCAGCACTTCCTTGCGTTTGCCTTCGTCAGCATACGCCGCGGTGCTCAGTAGCTCATTCAATGTGGGGTATGGGTAATAAATGCTCACATAAAAGCTCTCCATCAACAAGCCAAATGTATAGCGATTTACCCAGGCGATGTTGGTGGGAGTAATTATGCCGTTCGCTCTTAAGATGTCTGCATATCGGTAAGATCGCGATGCCTTGGATCTTCTGAAGAGAGAATAGGCAAGTCGGTTGAAGAAATACATGCCCTTGAAGTTCTTTATGACAACGTTTCCGTAAGGAGTGTTTACCAGTTTTATTACATTCCTGCTGTCTTGTATAATAGAGCCTACCTTGTTGAAGGTATTTGGTAGAGACAGCGTGAAATCCTTCAGGGTTGAAAAGGTGTTGCTGATGGTGTAAGAGGTCATGATATGTTCAGGTTTATTGAAGTGTAGAGGCACACTTATATATTGAATATAGGTTTAAGTGCATCTGACTGTAAAAAGTTATGCCAGTCAGGGGCGTTCATAGTAGTAAATAAAGTTGATCTAATGTCTCCTGCGTTTACACGCCAAGAGAAGACATAGCATAACTGCTAAACGCGTTTCAAAAGTTCGCAGTGTGTGAGTTGTATGAAAAAAAATAACAGTAACGTTATTTGACAAATGTATGAGTGATGCATAACGTATTTATTGTGAGTGTTTATAGGTATGCTGTACCTATAAAAAAAATCCCCTCGTAACATTCCGCTACGAGGGGCCTTCGGATATTCTTTATAATCCTTGTAGTGAAGACAGGATTTTAGAAACTGTAAGATGCTTTGGATTCGAGTGATTCGGACTCTGCGGTGATATCCTGCATCCACTTCGGTACATAGCTATGACCTTTTGTTAAAAGGTCTATCCATTCCTCGTCGCTCAAAGGCGCAGGGTGTACAAATTCATGGTAGCTAAATACAGCCCCTTTTGTTATACAGGGTTTTCCGTTGATCTCGGCAACAACGTAAATCTCATTTACTTTGCCCACGCCCTCTTCCAGGTAAAGCTGATTGTATCGATAGACATCGGCAACTACCGCGACAAGACGCTCTTTCTCGGGTAAATGATCAGATCCGAATATACGGAACGTAAGATATTCTATCTGCCCACCAAGCCAGCTAAGCTTATTAAATTCTTCGGGAGTGATAGTTTCATTTGCCAGCTCTTTGTTGCTGATATCAAGAAGCAGCGATGCTATTTGTGTAAGCTCTACTATGTTACGCCTGGTGTCTTCGTCAAGCAGGTTCAGCTTTGTTAACGTTGCTTCCTGCAATTGTAAAAGCTCAATCACTTTCTTCCAGAACGCGGTATTGGGCTCCACGTAGCTTATGTGAGTCGGAGGAGGAGGAGGACCGCCACCTTCACCAGCTTCTGCGGCATAAGGCTCTTCGGCGTATAGTAGCATATCGTGTTTTAGTTCAGCCCATGCCGCCAGCGCGGTATTGAGTTCTTTCTTGTTCCATGCCGGTGCCTTCATAAACAGCGGTGCCGAGGTATTCTGGTCGTCAAGAGAACGAATAGCGTCAAAAGTTTTCGTGTATATGTTCTTATTCCAGTCATTGTATGGAGAGAATTTTTTAGTGACGGCCGCCAGCGAGTCGGGATATTCCTTCCATCGTAACTGTTCTTTGATATCATTCAGTAAAATGTCTTTAGCCTGGGCGTTTCCGAAAGCTGCGAAAACATCAAGGCCCGAGGGTATAGGTCGCTTTGGTTCGGGGTCCAATACGTGAACAAGCCTGCCCAGGATCTCGGCGTCAAATCCGTAAGATAAACATGCGTTTTTTGGGGGTCGGGTCGAATTCGGTCTTCTTGATAAGGCCGATCAATATCTCCGTTCTGCCATCACGGTTGATGTCGGCCGAGTCAAACCGGTAATATGGATACGAAAAGATGACCCGGTCCAATTGGTGGCCGGAAGAATCGGTCAGTACGATCTTGAAACCATGATCGTCCGGGAGATCCAGAATCGCCGCCTTGCCTTCGAAGAATCGGTCTTTAAGTGAGATCTCATGAGCGATGCCAGGACGATCTTCACCACCGGCGCATGCCCAGGTCAGAATCACGATACACCCGCATAGTATTGCAGCACGGGGTTTGCCTTTCATTGGGTGTTTCCGTTAGGGATTTATATAATACCCGATTTCCTGTAAAATAACCCCCAATAAAAATTAATTCAAAGATCCCTGGTCTTGAAAGCCAGATCTTCTCGTAATATTGCCCTGCGGTTTATCATTTCCTTGTTAATTCAATACCAATTCCGCATCTATAGCAGTATGTATACGAAAAGCTGGCAAATTCTTAAAGACGACAACAAAAAAACGTTTGAGGTCTGTGGCCAGGAGATGAACACTAACGGCTTTACGAATCGCGTGCTCGGTATGCAAAGGGTTGGTATGAACGTTAGCTACGTCACTCCTCCCGTTACCAACAAAAACTCCAGCAAGTCCACCATACAGGTACTCGGTTATACAAAAGAAGATGGTCTTCAGGAACGCCTCGCCAACGAATACCGTGAGATCATGATGCGCTCGGTGGATATGGATATCGACCCTGACGATGATGGCGATTAGGAGCTGGTTTCCTCATGTAATAGTTCGCGTCATTTAGTAAAGCCTGTTAAGGCTGACTGCCGGCTTTTTCTTTTTCGTACAATCACTGAATTACCCGTTATCAGGCATTCGTTTCACGGGGTATGATCTCTACAAACTAAATAAGTCCGAGCGCTTTGTTTGATTTTCCTTACGGCGGGAATCAATCGAATCATCGTCTGCGTATATTACTATTGGTATCATTGTGAACATCAAATGAGCGTGTAAACGTAGGAATACATTATTTAAATACGTCGCTATGGGAATGGTCGAAGACGGTCGGGTCTTTGTAGACAGGCGCGATGCCGGTTTTGAGGTAGGCAAACTCCTCGAAGATAAGTACAAGGGTAAGAATGCTCTCGTGCTGGGAATCCCGCGCGGCGGCATAGTGATAGCCTTTGAAGTCGCAAATATCATCGAAGGCGATATGTCTGTCGTTGTCACAAAGAAGCTTCCGCATCCGCAGCAGGAGGAGCTTGCTATAGGCGCAGCTGCCGAAGATGGCTCATTGTATCTGACCAGCTATTCCCGAAGCGTGGATAATGATACCATTCGTGCTATTATAGACGAACAACAGAAGGAGATCCAAAGTCGTGTAAGGCGCTTCCGGGGAGGAAACGCAATACCCGATATGAAAGATCGCATCGTAATTATTGCAGACGATGGCATCGCTACGGGTTCTACTGTTGTCCCCGCCATAAAGCTGTGCAAAAGCAAGGGCGCTGCAAAAGTTATAGTTGCCGCGCCGGTCTCCGGCAGCCAGTATGTACCTGAAATTAACACCCTGGCGGATGAAGTAGTCATTGTAGAGAAACCTGGTGACTTTTATGCAGTAGGACAGGTCTACGAGGATTTTCATCACCTGTCAGACGAGGAGGTTATCGGCCTTATAAGTGATTTCGAGCGGGCAAAAGTAAATCGTAGTCGGTAGGTAGTTTCTCTACTTCTGCTTCACCAGCTCTCCATATAAATAATGGCGTGTGCCGTCGTGAGCCTCTGCCCTCGTTGCGGCATCATAGCCCACGGTAAAAGTCCTGGGGTTCGCGTCTTCAAGCTTTATGAAACGTTGCCCTTTGCCCTGGTATGAGCCGAAGAAATAAACGTGATTCTTGTCTATGGCATAGCTGCGCTCCAGTATGGTAAACGTATCCGGGTCGGCTTCTTCGGCCTTTACAAATGGCTCGTCCTGTCGCATGAATGCCAGATAAACATTGTCCTTGTCACGATAGAAGTTGCCATACTGTCCGTCAACTACGGTAAAGGTGTCGAGGTCTACCATTGTTTTTGATTGCCTTACCGATACGTAGATAGCTTTGCCGTCTGTTCCGATCCCGTCATCCAGTAGACGAAACGTGGCAGGGTCCGCGCCTGCCAAGACCCTGTCTGTAAAATATACCTGCCAGTTATCCCGGGCATACAGATTATTGATAAGCACAAAGCTGCCGGCGTCTGAGCCTTTTATCTTTTTGCCATTATAATAGATCACCGTCTCGTCGCGCCAGTATGCGGTTGTGCTTACGTTCTCTGGCTGAGACTCGATCAGTGGTCTGAATGATTCGGGTCTGGCATCAGTTATACGGCTTCCGTAATAATAAACCGAGGCTTTGTCTGCTGAGTAGCGGTCGTCGTTCAATATTTTAAAAGACTTAGCGTCTGCGCCGCGTATAGCCTTTCCTTCGTAGTACACGGCATTATCAGTTATCACGTAACCATTGTTCGATATGCCCCTACCGATATTAATCAGCAATCGTGGTAGTCCGTAAACAGAAATAACAATCAGCCAGATAATAGTGACTGCAATAAGCCACCCGTTGGGGTTGGTGCCGAAATACTGAATGCCGAGAAACTTGATGATCGCAAAGGCAGCTATCGGATATCCCAGTATGGCCATTGAAAACAATACCGACCCGCGATTATCCCGTATCCCCTGTGCAGTTATCATCATCGGAGACATCATCAAAATACTTGTCCACGCGATCAGCAGGACAGTGATAATAATATTTACAATCGTACTCATTGCAGAAATAAATCCCCTTAGGTTTAACTGATCAGCTTCTTCGCCAGCCACCGCCGTACTGGCTCATCATACAGCTTCAGGCAAAGATACGCCAATATTACGCATCCTGTAAATGCAGCTGCGATCACAAAGGCGGTATCGCTGACCTTGTATTTATGTTCGTATACCCAGCCCGTGTAGATGTAGATAATGGGGTAATGCGTGATGTAAATGGGGTATGAAATATCGCCTAAAAACTTACAGATGGTTTTAGAGTATTTATCTGGAATGCTGCCGCTTGCTCCCAGGTAGATGATCAGCGGGAATAGGAGGATGATACACGCTGCGTCGTACAATCCGTTCATCCAGAGATGTTCGCTGCCGCCGATGCGTGGTATGGAAAATGCAATAATCACCAGCAGGCTGCACCACAGGAAGGCATTTTTTACAACGGTTAGCCTGGCCACACGGCATAATAGCAGCCCGGCGAAAAACGGAAACATCAGCCTCACGAACCCTGTAAGAAGCTGCTGCGGCTCCAGCGACCAGCCCCCGATCATATCGCCGGCAGTGACCGACCAGTAGACCAATACTGCCGCGGAAATCAATACGAGTACGCCCAGGGCGGTCTTCGAAAGCTTGCGTATGCCCAGGGCATACAGAATGTTGCCGACATATTCGAAAAACAGCGACCACGCCGGGCCGTTGAGAGGATGCATTTCGATCCAGCCGCGGATATCTGCCGACGGTGGTAAAGGCAGTACGGTAAAGCCAACCAGCATAACTACCAGCATTTTCCATAACGGCACTTCGTGTATGTGTGGCCACAAGGCCGAATCCTGCCAGTAAAAACAGATGGCCCCGATGATCATACCCATAACAACCATAGGCTGCAGTCGCACAAGCCGGCGTACAAAGAACTCTTTGATCGAGATCTTGCTCCACCGGTCGTCATACGCATAACCGATCACAAATCCGGATAGCAGAAAGAAAAAGTCTACCGCCAGGTAACCGTGATTGATCATCAGGTCCAGGTGGCTGGTGGAATGCGCTTCGAGAAGATGGAATATTACAACAATCAACGCGGCCACCCCACGCAATCCGTCCAGGATGGCATAGTGAGGCTTGGTGACGACAGAGTCCTGGAGCATACAGATTGGTTTAAAGAAGATACATAAACTTTATAATACGAGCTCCATCTTGACATTCGCCGTTACAAACGGACTGTCCGTAACATCGATGTGCCTGAATCCATAACGCTCATACAAGGCCAATGCCGTCTTGAGCTGATCGTTCGAAAATAAAACGATCTTCTTTGCGCCCAATTCTTTCGCCCTGGTCAGACACTGCCCGATGAGTAGCTTGCTGATTCCCTTGCCACGCCACTCCGGTATAATGCCCATCTTGGCCAGCTCATAAACACCATCATGTTCCTTGATAAGCGCGGCTGTGCCGATGATCTTCTCACCGGCGCGGGCCAGGTATATAACGCCGCCACCATCGATGATTGTACCCCGCGGGTTGCTCAGTACCGCCATATCGTAGTCCTCCATCAGATTGTAAAGCTCCAGCCATTCCTGGTTTATCTGCCTGAAGTCACCGGCGTATACATCAGCGTATTCTATAATTTCGATCATGATAATACGAGTATAGCAAATTTCGCGGGTATATAGAAATTTACTATACCTGGCAGGTCGGTCAGCAAAAGTTCAGACCGTAGGAATGCTTTCCGTCAGCACGGCTACTCCGGCTTTCGTATAATAAGTACATGTCATCTGCCTGATGTCGACTATCCATTTTTCAATGCCGGTATCTGCGCAGATCGAGCAAAATGTTGGATAGTCTGTTTTGCCCTGTTGGTGTTCTTTCAACTCATGCTCAAAACGCGTGGTGTTGCTGGTGTTTGATATGGTGAGTGCATTGTATTTCGGTTTTGAAATAACAGAGCTGTTGTCGTTTGCAGTGAATACTGTATGGCCGTCGGTTACAAAGGTTTCGTAGCTGGCGACGCCCAGCTTTATGAGATCCTGGATGTAGCGTGGAAAATCGGCGCCGCTTTTAACCTTGGAATGAGCGGCGCTTATTTGTTCGAGAGTAAACATAGTGTTTGATTTTTTGTGGCTGATTATTTATACAACAAAGGTCACAAAGTTTCAATATGTGACCTCAGCGCATCGCAGGGTGTATAGATGACGTTTGCCATAGATAGCAGGGATTTTAATGCTAAGCGCTCGCCTGTTCTTCCATAAGCTTCTCCCGGATCTTGAACTCTTCCAGGTCGATAAGCGACAGATACTTGCGCACTACTTCTTCATCAAACTCGGCATGTTTATTAATGTCGTGCAGCATGTTGCGTTGCTGTTCCAGTAGCTTAAGCGTTATTCGTTGAGAGCTTCTCAGCGGGCTGTCTTCTGTCGGGGGCAGTGCGTGGGGCGTCTGTTCGAAGAATGTAAGCTCGGTCTTAAATCGTGCATGCAGGTTGCTCAGGTGCTGGTTGGCCGTAAGGTCGTTGGCGTATTGGGCTTCCAGGAACTCCATCGAAACTTTGGCGATCTTCTTTTGTATTATAGCCTCCTGCTCGTGCCCGGGTATTGTGTCGAATTTGTCTTTGGGATTTATCTTCCGGATCACCCACGGCAGTGTCAGCCCCTGGAACACCAGCGTTACCAGAATCACGATGAATGTAATAAAAAGGATGAGGTTTCGGTAAGGAAACGGCTGACCATTGTCCAAAATAAGAGGAATAGAGAAAGCCGCTGCCAGCGACACCACGCCACGCATACCTGCCCAGCCAAAGATCAAAGGAATGTCCCAGCCCGGATTAGGATCTGCCACCGTGATATAGTTTTTTATAAAACGGGTAAAAGCTGCAGCTCCAAGCGTGGAAATAATACGCGTGACAATAAGCACTAATGATATCAGTAGCCCATAGCCTGTTGCCTGCCATAAGCTAACGGCCTCAACCTGGTTCAGGATAGAGGGCAGCTGCAACCCGATAAGCATGAACACGATGCCGTTCAAGACAAACCCTATCGTAGACCATACATTGGAGCCCTGCACCCGGCCCTGGTACGATAGCATCTGCTGCCGTTTACTGGACAGCAGCAACGCGCCGCTCACCACGGCCAATACACCCGAGAAGTGGAAATGTTCTGCCACATAATACATACAGTACGGCGCGAGGAAACTCAATACAGTCTCGATGCTCGGTGTGGTAGGCAGCCATCTGTAAATACTGTAGAACACCATGCCGATAGCCAGGCCGATGGCAGTGCCCATCACAATAACCAGGAAGAAGCTGCCCACGGCCTGGCCAAAGCTGAAGTGGCTGGTAATAACCGCCAGCAACGCGAACCGGAATACGATGAGCGACGATGCATCATTAAGCAGGCTTTCGCCTTCGAGAATATTGATCAGGCGTTTAGGTGCGCCCACCTGCCGCATAATGGTAGAGGCCGATATGGCATCCGGTGGTGAAACAATTCCACCTAATAGAAAACCGAGCGCCAATGTAAATCCCGGTATAAAAGCATACGACGCGCCTGCTACTACACACGACGTTATAATAACGATAGGGAATGCAAAGCTCATGATCACACGCCTCCAGCGCCAGAACTCCTTCCACGAAGTCTGCCATGCCGCTTCATAAAGGAGCGGTGGCAAGAAGATAAAGAATATAAACTCCGGGTCGATGACAACGTTTGAAAATGCCTCCGTCAGGCTCAGCGCCAGTCCACCCAGAACCAATACAATAGGATAGGCCGTCTTGAGCTTATTGGCCGCCATGACAAGCGCCAGGATGATGAAGATAAGGCTGATATACTGAAGAAAGATCGTTTGCATAAAGTAAAGATTCAAAATAAAACCCAAAGCCCCAATGTCCGGATTCTAAAAACGGGAATCCTGTGCAGCTGAAAAATGTGATCCACCAGAGATAAGTATCAGACTTCCATTAAAAAGTATAAGACGGAGGTCCTTCAAATCGGAGAAATTTGTAAGAAAAAAAGGAACAATTATGAACACAACAACTGAAAAAATCGCTCTGGTTACCGGTGGTAGCCGCGGCCTCGGAAGAGACATGGCCCTCAGACTCGCGCAAAACGGTAACGACGTCATCATTACCTATAACGCTAAGGAAGACGAAGCCCGCGCTGTCGTGGCCGAAATCCAAAAACTCGGCCGCAAAGCAGCCTTTATCCAACTCAATGCGGGTAAGATCGCTACGTTCGATGCTTTTGTTCAAAAGTTAAAAGATGTCTTGCAGAAAGAATTCGGCGCCACAGGTTTTGATTACCTTGTAAATAACGGAGGCCATGGCATACTTGTGCCATCGTTCACACAGACAACCGAAGAGCAATTCGATGAATTGGTTAACGTGCACTTCAAGGGTGTGTTCTTCCTGACACAAAAGCTCCATACGTTGATTAACGACTACGGTTCCGTTGTCAACATTTCGTCCGGCCTTACGCGCATCAGCGTTCCGGGTAGTGGTGCCTACGCCAGTGTAAAGTCTGCCATAGAGACACTCACAAAATACTTTGCAAAAGAGCTTGGCTCGCGTTTCATCCGCGCTAACGTTGTGGCGCCAGGACCAATAGCCACAGACTTCAATGGCGCGCATTTCAGGGAGACGCAGAAAACGCAGGATTTCATCAAATCCATAAATGCTCTTCCTCGCATCGGCCAGGCAGACGACCTCGGTGGCGTGGTGGCCTTCCTCTGCTCGCCTGATGCCAAATGGGTGACCGGTCAACGTATCGAGGCATCCGGTGGTATGATGTTGTAACGGCTGAACAGCGTGCGTTGCTCCCATGTGTTGACAGAGCGATTCTGTAGCCGTATCTTTATACAAACGTTATGTTCATCACGTGGAAGTAATAGTAGGCTGGCAATAAAAATATATGCACCATGGAATACGTCGATATACATTCAATCTCGGAGCTGCACGAATTTTTCGTCTATCCGCCGCCGATACACCCGCTGATTACTATTATCGATTTTGGCAAGGTAGACAGGTCTAAACGAAAGCCCGGTGAAATATTCTATCGCATGAATATGTATTCGGTGTCGTGCAAAAAGATGAAAGGCCTGATGAAGTATGGCCGTACTTCATACGATTTCAGCGAGGGGTCGCTCATGTTCACGGCGCCGTATCAACCGCTTTCGCCAGATCCCAAAAATCCAGCGAACGAAGGTTGGGGCCTCTACATTCATCCTGACTTTCTCAATGCAAGCGAACGCGGCCGTAAGCTAACGGAACTATCGTTTTTCGGCTATGATACCGACGAGGCGCTGCACTTTTCCGACCAGGAAAAGGCTACTCTCGAGAACTGTCTCGCCAACATCGAGAAGGAATTGGCGCTTAACCTGGATAACCACTCGTACAATCTCATCCTGAGCAATCTCGAGCTGTTCTTTGCCTACTGCACCCGCTTCTACGACCGGCAGTTCCTGACCAGGGTTAATGTCAGTAATGATACCGTGCAAAAGTTCGAACGCCTGCTCAACAACTGGTTCGCGCAGGAGTCGCTTAGCGAAGCCGGCCTGCCGCACGTAAAGCAGATTGCATCACAGCTCAATCTTTCGCCTAACTACCTGTCTGATCTGCTGAACAAGTATACCGGAAAAACAACGCAGGAACATATCCACCTCAAGCTCACGGAAAAAGCAAAGTCCTTGCTATGGGGAACCGATAAAACGGTGAGCGAGGTCGCCTACGCGCTGGGTTTTGAGCATCCATCACATTTCACAAAACTATTTAAGTCGAGAACGGGCATGTCGCCAACGGAGTTCAGAAATCAGAACTGATCCACCTGTCGTTGGGGTAATAATGCTGTTGCGGATAGGAACATTAAATGTATTTTGCGCCATGTTTACACGCGAAGAAGCATCGCGCATACGTGAAGAGTTCTGGACAACCTTCGGCAGGTACATGAGCCCGATCCTTTCAGCCGAGGGTGTGAAGATCAATTGGGTGAACTATCATACCCGGTTGAAAGATGTACACTTTCGTATGGACGCCGGCAAGAAGTCTGCGGCCATCTATATCTCGATAGAGCACCGCGATCCGGGCATCCAGGAGTTGTATTTCGATCAGTTTCAGGAGTTTAAAACATTGCTTCATGCTGCGTTGGAGGAAACGTGGGATTGGCAGCTGCATGTGCCCGCTGGCGACGGTAAGATTATCAGTAGAATATATAAAGAGCAGCCCGGTATATCGGTTTTTAATAAAGATCATTGGGCTGACCTCATCACTTTTTTCAAGCCCAGGATCATTGCGCTAGACAGTTTCTGGGAAAATGCGAAGTATAGTTTTGAAGCATTGAAATAGAAAAAGGATCAGATGGCTGTCTGATCCTTTTTTTTCTGAATCTATCGTTCTGGCTAGTGGTCGCTGCTGTTCTCCTGGGCGACAGTGATGGGAGTGCCTTCCGTGCCGGCGTAGAACACCACAATCTCAGCTGGCTCATTACCTTCGTTCTTGCCGCGATGCCAGATATTTACCAGCTCAACGATGGGGTCGCCGGCTTTCAGATGCAGCGTGTCCTGCCTCTCGCTTATAACCGTTAGTTGTCCTTTCAGTAAGATACCTGCATTGATAACAAGGTGCTTATGCACTTTAAGCTCCATGTGTGGTGGGATCGTTATCCGCAGGATCGTTATCTTGGGTTTCCCGGTGGGGTAGGCTGGGAGCGAATCGCCCGTCCAGCTGTTCGAGCTCTCAATCAGCTTTGCAACCTCTATTTTAGTACTTTCCGGTTTGGTCTCTTCTTCTTTTTTGGCCTCCTCTTTCGGGTGGCAGTAAGTCAGCATCAGCGCGCAGATCGGCAGGGACAATAGTAATCGTTTCATGAAGAATATATAAAATTTGAATAGTGACGGAGCTCATCAGCAAGCCGGATAATATGGCGGGGGAGGCGGACAAAAGTATATAATTACTGAATATCTCGTACTGATCGAGGGAAGTTTGTCGATTATAGCAGCTAAATAGCAAAAGGTAGAGATGAGTTACATTGCGGGATCTGAGCAGATAGCCTGTAACGCGGATAGAGATATCGTATCGATGTTATTTTCCTGGAAGCAGATTCGACGCGCTCTGCCCAAACTCTTTTTTAAAAGCCGTTGTAAAGTGCGATAGGTTCTCGAAGCCGACGTCCATGTAAATATCCGATGGGCGCTGCTTTTGTTGGGTTATAAGATAATGAGCCTGTTGTAGTCGCCTTTTGAGGAGCCACTTCTCCGGTGGCGTATTGAATATCCTGGCAAATTCCCGCTTGAATGTAGATAGACTTCTGCCGGTAAGGTGTGCGAATTGCGCCATCGATGCGTTGTGCATAAAATTCCGGGTCATGTATGCCTCGAGATCTATCTTGAACGGATCATTGAAGTCGAACAGCAGATTATACATCGATGGGTTGCGCAGTAATAGCGCAATAGCTTCGGTAGTCTTTGTCCGGGCAAGTGTATCGGTGAGTTGATCGGGGCTTTCGAAATAAGGTAATAGTGAATCGAAGTAGCCCTTTAAGAACACATCGTTCGCCAGCTCCACGATTGATGGGCCTGTGTAAATACCGGTAGGTTGCGTGCCGTGTTCGGTAGCGTATTGGCGTAAAGATTTTTGATCAAGCAAGACATTGATTGCCATAAAAGGTCCATCGGGTGCGGGTTTCTTTATAGCCTTTACCAGCTGATTTCTGCGTATGATTCCGATGCTTCCCTTTGTAAACACCTGCATACCATGCTCGGTATGCAGGTGCATTTCGCCGGAAATCAGATAGCCCAGCGCGTGCTCCTGTACAAACGGCTCATGGCCGCGCTTTGCCTCGCCCGTGCAGGAATAAAGAATGTTATAGCGCAAGCGGTCTTGCATCATATGTGTGAAGGTACGAAAAACCATTATTTCAAAGGGGCGAGGATCATCCGGTCAAACATCCGGTCCGATAAAAGCTTCCGGGCTATAACGGCCGACTTTGCCATATATCCGCCCACATAGCGTAACCGTGGTTTTTTTGCTTCAATAGCTTCCAGGATCAAACGCGCAATAACCTCCGGCTCCGCGTTTTTTGCGTTCGCGGTTTTCATGTAGGCAGAAAGCTTGTCGATCATCTGCTGGTAGACCGATCCGCGCGAGTTTTTCGCAAGATTGTCAAATGCTATTCCAGCCCATTCGGACTTTACCCCACCGGGTTCGATAACCACTACGTCTATTCCAAATTGCTTTACTTCATTACGCAACGCATCGCTCAAAGCTTCCAGTGCGAACTTGCTTGCATGGTACCAACCGCCCAGTGGTGTTGCAAACTTGCCGCCGATCGAGGAGATGTTGATGATCTTACCCCAGCCGTTCTTGCGCATGGACGGCAGTACAAGTTGCGTAAGCCGTGCGGCGCCAAACACATTCACCTCCAGTTGGTAGCGAGCATCGTCGATGGGCACATCTTCAAGCGCCCCGTATGATCCAAACCCAGCGTTGTTAATAAGGATGTCGATGCTGCCTTCGTTCTGGATGATCTGGTTAACACCCTGGGTCATAGCGTCATCATCCGTCACGTCCATCGTGAGTATCTTTACTCCTGCTGCTACCAGGTCTTGCATCTTGTCTGCCCTGCGCGCGGCGCCATATACCGTGTAGCCACGTGACGCCAGGAGTTTTGCCGTTTCCTTTCCCATACCGGCCGAAGCTCCGGTTATCAATACAGTTCGTTTCATTATGGTAATGCCCCATTGTTATTCGGGAACAGCACAAAAATCGAGTGTTCTCCGGTATTGGAGTTTGCTCACCGGCTCAAAGTAGTTTAGTCAGCGGTTCATAATAACTATGGGTCCTATTCCGTTTTTTCTACTGCAGGGTATGGCCTGATACCGGCTTCATACCGGCTATCCTGCGGTTATCTACCGGTTATCCTGGGGTTATCCATAAGAAAGTCCCCTTCTATGGTTATCGGGACTTTTGTCTGCACACATCCATATGCTGTTACATACGCTTTTGACTGCCGGATCCCATCTCGTGCGTTTAGCGGAACAAGGTTGCCGTTCCGGCTATCTGTGACATGCTGCATTATGTTGCTGCCTGCCGCTGTACTATGTTTGTATCGCGATCTGAAGAAGATGCGATTAGTAAATCGAATTGGTAAATTGAATCATTAAAGGGTAATAATAATGGAAATCAAACGCAACGGCTCACAGCCTTCGGCAAAAGGAGTGGCAGAATATTTCACGGGTACTGTGCGCATAGATCCCCTGGTCAGTCCTCCAGATCCAGCTCGAGTTGCCATGGCGTTGGTTACGTTTGAGCCGGGAGCGCGTACGGCGTGGCATACTCATCCGCTGGGCCAGACGCTGATTATAACAGCCGGTTCAGGCTGGGCGCAACGCGAAGGCGGCCCGATAGAAGAGATCCACCAGGGCGATGTAGTATGGTTTGCCCCCAACGAGAAACACTGGCATGGTGCCACGTCCACTACCGCTATGAGCCACATTGCCATACAGGAAAAGCTCAACGGTTCTCCCGTAGACTGGCTTGAGCACGTAACAGACGAGCAATATACCGCGCGTTGATGATGTGCGGAGAGCGAAGGGATCGTCCCGAGTACTCGGGATCAACCCAAATTAATGGGCTCTTTCTTAGCAGGAAAGTGTAGCGAACCAATATCTACATGCTCTCCAAAATGGTATATCAAAAAACAGTGTGAGTGCGAAGTGTGAGAGCGAAAAAAAACTTGTGGTGTTTCTCGGCGTTGTACCTCGTGAGGGAGTCGAACCCTCAAAGCCCAGATTCTTAGTCTGGTGTGTTTGCCATTTCACCAACGAGGCATAAATAAAAAGGCTTCCGTTTCTTGCACTGGAAGCCTTCGTACAAATTATGCACAAGGAGCTATCCGGAGAACATCATGAGCAATGAACTCGATACAGAAGGCGTACTTAGTTTAGTGGTTGTTGTCATAATCATTTTTTTTCTTTCATAATCGCTCTCGCTCTCCATACTCACACTGTTTCTGTTGCCCTGGTAAGAATCGAACTTACATCCCGAGGTTCGTAGCCTCGTGTCCTGTCCATTGAACGACAGGGCAATATTATGTAATGCACGAGGCTTCGCTTTCGCATCGCACCCGCCATAGCTTTGGCGGCAGCGGGCTCCGCACTAACACTGTATTATGTAGGGTAACCTGGATTCGAACCAGGGATCTCGTGCGTCCAAAGCACGCGAGGACGACCAAGCTCCTCTATTACCCTATTTATTATATCTCTCTTCGCCCTCACACTTCGCACTGTATTGGTCAGCGGTCCTGCCGTTAGGCGATCCCGGAATGATGAGAGCTGTTTTTGCGGCCGCTATAAAATAAAAAAGCCTCCTTTAAGGGGAGGCTCGTATATAATGCGAATGATTTTATATTATATCATCATGTCAGGCATACATAGTCTGTCCTCTCCCGGTATTCGGAACTGGGTCGTGTGCTGAGACTGTGTAGTTGTTGTGTTTTCATGATGTAGTGATACGGGGTGTTTTTTATTTTGTTGCCTGTTAGATGATATTTTTATATTTTTATTTTATCAGGCGCTTAGGCGCATCAGTGCTTCGGTGATAGTATTTACAAATACAATGCGGTTGCCCTTGTTGCTTTCGTAAATAAAATCCCGTAGGCTCTTACTCTCATAATCTGAATGGTTGCCCACGATGGCAAGCCTTACCTGGTAATTCGTGGCCTTCTGCAAGATATCGCCTGCAACACCGCTGGGCAGCTCGAAGAATGCTTCATTCAATATTGACTTATGAATGATTACCCGGTCGGCCGGCAAATTCATCACAATATCCAGGAAGTCCTGGCCATTACTTATGAGGGCACCTGCTGTTAGTTCAGCAATCGTTTCCTCTTGTTCTTTGTGAATAATATATCCCATATTATATAATGTAATGTACTGTGGCGCGGAGGGCTTTAACCTCGATCTCCCCTCCCGATAGCTATCGGGAGGGGCGCATTTGTCAGCCACTATGCTATCACGCCACCGGCACAGCGCTACAGATGCCAGCGATTTATATCGCCGGCCCTGCAGGATTGCCCTATGTTGCACATGCAGGACTCGAACCTACGACCCTGGAGATATCAGCTCCATGCGCTACCACTACGCTAATGTGCAATATTAAATAAACGCAACTATTATAAGTTCACATGCAGGATTCAAACCTGCGACCCCAGAGATATGAACTCTGCGCGCTACCGCTACGCCAATGTGCAATACTATGCGGACACAGATGGGTACGATCCACCGACCTTGGCGTTAACAGCGCCGAGCTCTACCAACTGAGCTATGTGTCCAAAGGCCTTAAAAGCAAAAGAGCCCCGGGTAACTTACCCGGGGCTCTTGTATTTATAAAGACTTATATTCTATAAATAAAAGTTGTTTGCCGGGTATACCCAATAATCGCACTGCATCACGAGACACATGCTCTGATGGCGCTTATTGATATTGATGGGCTTGATACTCGGTCTCATATTTATTTTACTTGATACAAAGGTAGAGAACTTTTTGAGTGTTACCTTGATGGTAATGATTATTTTTTTGCTTTTGATATCGCTAACGTAAAAATCGAGCTACGGGTTTTGTTATTGTGCCGATTCTTCATGGTTTTTTAAAAGATCTTTTTAAAAGACGCGGTGCTGTCAGAAAGAAAGGAGAATCCTTGGATAAATAAGGTCATGGCATAAAAATTTAATTCAAAGGCTGCTCGCGGTTTAGATCTCCGTGGTTTAACTTAGGGATCTGGCTCTGAACTGTTAAAGAATTAGTTAGCTAAAGAAAAATCCCATGATCATTTCACAAAGCCTAAGCATCTTTCATGTCATCCGTACAACGTGGCGGGTAGATCTGTTTATACTTCTCATTTGCACTATAGCCTACTACGTGCATGAGTATGCTATACCGCGCGCCATACAATTACCCGTAATGCTGCCTACGTTGCTGGGGACCGCGTTAGCCTTTTTTGTAGGGTTCAACAATAACCAGGCGTACGACCGCTGGTGGGAAGCTCGTATAATCTGGGGTGCGCTCGTAAACGATAGCAGAAGCTGGGCACGAAACCTGCTTCAGTTTTGCTCACCGGGTACATTGTCACCGGAGGCGCTCAAAGAGCAGGTACATAAAATGGTGCTCCAGCACATCGGCTTTGTTTATGCCTTGAAAGATAGCCTTCGTGCTAAACCAGAACAGTACTACAAACGGTTCTTCAATGAAGAGGAACTCGCGCAGGTAAAGCATGAAAGCAATCTCGCTAATGCCATTCTTACCCTGCATGCAAAAAATCTGCAAACGCTGGCTGAACACAAGTGTATCGATGAGTTTCGTTTTATGCAGATCAACGGACTGCTGTCGTCTTTTACAGATCACATGGGTAAAAGCGAGCGTATACGCAATACGGTATTTCCCACCACCTACATCTACTTTACCCGCCTGTTTATATGGATTCTCGTGATCCTGGTTACTATAATACTGGCAGATACCATCGGCGTCTGGTCTATATTGATAGGCTGGATCACCGGTTTTGTATTCCACGTGTCTCACCAGAATGGCATGCTGCTGATGGAGCCATTCGAGAAAACGCCCACCGGCATACCACTCAATCAGATCTCGCGCACAATCGAAATAAACCTCTTGCAAATGACTGGCGAGACTGATGTGCCTGATCCCATCACGGCGATCAATGGCGAGTTTGTACTATGAAATTACAAGGACGCGCGTCGGTAAATTATTTCTTTACCACTAATTCCTCCCTTCCTGCCCACGTCGTTATATCCTCCTTCTGAATGGCCGCTGCCATCAACGAAGGGAATTTATCAGGCGTACAGGCAAAAACTGGTATCCCCATCTTCGCGAAGATACTGGCGTTGTTGCTGTCATACGATGGAGTTCCCTCATCATTCAAAGCTAACAGGCAGATAACTTGTACGCCGGAGTCTACAAGCTCTTGCGCCCGCCTGAGCATCTCCGTGGCGTTGCCACCTTCATATAGGTCGGTGATCAGTATTAGAATAGTGTCGTCCGGTTTGGTTACGATTTCGCTACAATACTGGAGAGCCAGGTTTATGTCCGTACCACCTCCCAGCTGCACGCCGAATAACAGGTCCACCGGATCTTTGAGGTCTTCGGTGAGATCTGCAACCTGCGTATCGAATACGACCATCTTTGTGTTTACATGCGGCAGCGAGCACATAACGGCGCCGAATATTCCTGAATAGACTACCGATGTCCCCATCGAGCCGCTCTGGTCGAGGCAAAGGATTATATCTTTCAAAGACTTCCGCGACTTCCTGCCATAGCCAATTCTTGTTTCCGGAATAATTGTTTTGTACTCCGATTGATAATGTTTCAGGTTTTTCCGGATCGTTTCGTTCCAGTTTATCTCGTTGTGTTTAGGCCTGCGGTTGCGTGATGATTTGTTGAGGGCGCCTGTTAATGCGGATATGGTTTTTTGCTCCAGTTTCTCCATCAGCTCGTCAACAACCTTCTGCACAACCCGGCGCGCGGTGTCTTTTGTCTTGGCGGGAATCAGCTTGCCAAGCTCCATCAGCGTCGCTACGAGGTGAACATCGGCTTCTGCTTTCTCAAGGATCTCCGGCTCGAAGATCATCTTTTGCTTCAGCTCGGGGTGTTTCATTGCATCGTTCTGCATTACGTTCACGACACTAACCGGGAAGTACTTGCGAATGTCACCAAGCCATCGCGCCACGCCAGGGCTGGATCCTTCCTGGCCACCCTGGCCCTTGGGAGCTCCATAGTCGAAGTTCTTCTTGCGCTCGAAGTCGTACAGCGCCGTAAGCGCAGCATCCACTTCTGACATTTCAGAAGATAATGCGTGGCCCGTACCGTCAGCTTCCCCGCCACCGAGTATGAGTCGCCAGCGCTCCAGTGTTTTGTTTTTATCGTCAGTATCCATAAACAGAAGCGTTAGCCCAGTAAGAGTTTAATCGTTGGAAGAATGGAGCCCGCAAGCTCGGGATCGAAGTCAGTGTCTTTGTCTTGCTGCACCCGGGCTTGCTCATGCAGACCTTTCTTTGCCTTCTCGCCGATCTGGCGCCGCTCGCCAAACTCGAATTTAGAAAACGCACGGCGCAACAGGGCGAGCAGCTCGGTGAACGCGTTGTCGGGTAACGCCGTTACCCAGGTATATAATAAATTCCAGAGACGGTGATCATAGATAAGGATCATGCCATTGCCACGCAGAAACCCTTCGAGCCAGAATGCCACCTTATGTGGATCGTGCTGTGGCGACAGCGCGAACGATATCCGCTGGTCGGCCTCGGCATCCGTAAGCTGCTTCGCGTCCAGGAGCAGCCGGCATACACAACCAGAGATGATCGAATGGATGTTATCCTTGTCTATCAAATGGTGCAGTGTGTCGTGCCATTGCAGTTCCATGTCTGCGTTATCGTATAGCTTCACCGCGTTGTCTACAGCGCCGATCAGTACGAACATCTTGTTGGATGTGTCCTCGTCCAGGCCATAGCAGGCGTTCGATAAACCGATAAATACCTTGGTAAGCAATTGCTGCACAATAGTGTTCAGCACGGATAAGTCGGACTTGCGCACATTGCCGTAGCGGCTTACCTCTACCAACGCGGGGATGGCGTTCATCAGGTCGATTATATCAGCGCTTATTGCCGATAGCTCGTTGATGCGGAACAACAAGTCATCCAATCGCTCGTAAAGCTCAGCCGGTATACTCTGCTGGATCAGTTCTGCTATCTCGGATACTTTGTTCGTCTCGAAGCAGCGTTTTAAGATCACGGATTGCGCTGCCGCCTCCACCGTGTTGCCATAGAACGCTTTGTCGATGAGGCCTATCATCATGTCAGGTGTCCACTCCGTAACCCACGATTCCTTGAACGTTCCCTTTGTGCGACTCGAAGTACGTTTGGCCCACGAGATCTCCAGCAGCTCCAGGCGGTGAAAGAACACGCTGCGTGCCAGGTCACCCTCCTTGCGTAAGTCCAGATCATATTGCTTTGGCGCTGCTGACAGACGAAGCCGTAAGCTTTTAACATGTTGCTCAAAATCTTCCTGCAGCGGCACCTTGGGGATGTCACTCGGCACCTGGCCGAGCCGGTTGCCGACAATGAGCTTCTCCTTTACAAAGTCCAGCAGAATATTGTCGCCCATACACATAACGGCGAGCGTCGCCTCATTCAGCTCCTCGAGCGAAACAGCAGGCTTGCCACGCAATACCGCCAACGCTCTCGAAAGATTGAAGGCCTCGATTACGTGTGCTGTGGAAATGTCGATGTCCTTCTTCCGGAACGTGTTGGCTACACGCGTGAGCCATGTAATTTCCAATTGCTTCTTCGTCTTCCACTGGTGCTCGTACCAGCCCGGGGAATAGATGCCTGCGCCGTAACCGGAGAACATCGAGAGCCTGCTGTTAGTCCAGGGAATCCACGTAGCCGTGACTTTGATCTTTGTTCGCGGGAGCTCTTTCAGCGTCTTTGCATCGCTCTTTGCTGTACCGTCAAGGTCTGTCAACGACGGCGCGTGCCAGGCGCCGCAGACTACGGCTATGCGCTCATACATTTCGTTCTGCGCCTGTCGTATAATATTCCGCATGTAGGCCTCTCGGTATACATTCTCCCGGTCCAGCGACGATGGCAGGCCTTCTTTACGCAGTGCATCCATGGCGTGTATTACCGCGTCGAAATGTTCGGGGTCGTTCTGTGCCTTATCTTCAAAGTAGTGATCCCACCAGCCCTCACTTGTTTTATAACCGGCAGCTTCCGAAAGATAGCTCAGTGGATCGCGAAACGGCAGCTGCTCATTGTTGTCGGCTAAAGTTTCGGCGATCTCAGGCTCCTGTTGCTCTTTGTGCTGAGCAAAAGAAACAGCGGCCGGCAGATCCAATGCGCGTACGGGTATTTTGTGCTGGTTTGCAAATTTAATAGCCACCCACTCGGGGCTGTATTCTGCAAACGGATAGAATGTAGATTGCTTTGGCTCGTCGGCGTTGTAGACCATGATGGCCACCGGTGGCACAAGTCCCTCACTACCAACGGTTGTAAAGACGCCCGTCAGCTCGGGAGGCCCTTCCACCAGGATCATATCTGGTTTGATAGCCGCGAGTTGCTCCTGCACGTGTCGCGCGGAGCCAACACCATGATGCCGTATGCCAAATATGTGTACCGCCATATCAGTTAGCGTTGATCATAAGGTCTATGTCAGTAAGAACCTCCGAGTAGAAAATGGGAGGAACATCTTTTAAAGCCACTTTTTCATTCCAGTTTTTGCCGAGAAACGAAACCTCGAACATTTTAGCCGGTGCGTTGCCGCCCTGGTACCATGCGGAAGGCCCTTCTATATTGGCATATGCTCGTACTAATCCGTCCTTGAACGATTTTGTAAACTCGGAGCTCCCACTGTCGCCTGAGCCTTTGTGCCAGTTGCGCTTTACCAGGAATGTGTTCACAAAATCTGCCCCCTTGGGTATATTCTGATCAAAGAATGCTTTGGTGAAGGTGAGTTCCCGCTCGCGACTGTCGACGGCGAAGACACGACGTTCCAGGATAGGGAAGATGGTAACCATGCTCATAGTGTAGAGCTTGTCTTTCCATGCGCTCAACGCCTCTTCACTAAGGTGCAGCGGGTGTATTATGCCAATGTACTGCTCGTCTTCGGGGTCTACTTCCTCGTCGTGTACGTCATACAACGAAGTATCTTCTGAACAATAGAAAGCGTTTACGAGCTTGCCGTCTTTATCGTAAACACCCCACAACAGTTTCAGGGCATAAACGAACATGATCGGGTTGTTGAAGAAGAACGTTCGCCAGTGTTCCACCGGCCAGCGCCTCTCCTCGACCATATACTTCTCCAGACGTCCGCTTTGTGATTTTACAACATCGTTGACTTCCTTCTCTATATCCTTGAACTCTGCCTTAAGCTCTTTCGATGCATTGGAAGGTAATGATTTGCGGATCTTATTGTCTTCCGTGAAATAGCTGAGCTTGAAGTCTGAGCTGATGAATGCGCGGTATTCGTCGCCGTCAATCATGATCGTTTTGTAGATGCCGTCGAAATCGAAGTTGGGAATGATCTTGTCGGCAAGCTCGTCGGTAGTAAGGCCGAGCTCCTGGGCTGCAGCATCCAGCGCGGCTTTGGCGGCCTGGCTTACCGACGGCTTTTTACTTGCGAACTTGCGGTATATCACTTCGACAATGCGCAGCGCCTTGTCACTGCCGATCATGGCCAGTGCACCCACAACAGATTCGGCCATCTTCATCCGCTTATCGGCAATGTTTTTCTTAAACAGAGCATTGAGATTGTTCATCAGGTCGTCATCGCCCAGCAAAGCGGCAAGTGTTAAATAATACTTTAACTTGGTGTCGGCATTGCTGTCCTGGAAGGCAATTAGCAGAGCCTTGGCAAAAGCCTGGCTGCGTCCGCGGTCAATGTGATTCAGAAGCTGGCGTGCTTCAATGTCTGAGTTTAAACCTTTGGCACGCTTCATTCTATAGAACAGGAATCGTATGGACTCTTCATCCAGGGCGTCACTACTGTCTCTCCAGAATAGCCCGGGCAGCCTGGTTTCGTCAATCCATTTTTCATTCCACTTGTTCAGCTTCTTCCGGCTGGCAGCATGACGTATCATAGCCTTTAGCTGTTCCGTGGTGTAAGGCTCTTTAAACTTATCCTGTAAAGTTTCGAGCATAATGTCGCGGATGTCGTCGTTGGACTCTTTCTCAACGGCGTCGTTCAGCAATGCCACTGCTTCCGGGGTTCCCATCTGCGACAAGATCAACGTGGCTGTTATGCGATGATGTGTGGTTTTGCCTTTCAGTAAAGCCTGGGCATCGGCAAGAGCGTTAGTGTCGTTGCTCAGTATGCGGCAGGCCAACTCGTGTACAGGCTTTGCTGTGCACCTTACTGCAAAGTCTACCAGTATTTCGCGGTACGGTGCCAGGTCGTACTTCATTAGATTTTCGAAAAGGACGAAATAGTAGTGGCCGTTCAGATCATCCTTGGGAACGTTACCAGGGTCTTTCTTCAAGGCCTCAAGCAGTAATGGCAATGCCTCTGCGCCAAGCCTGCTCTGCGTGTAGGTAAAGAATTTAGAGTTGAAAAAAACGGCATCTGCATAGAATGTTTTGAGTCTTGTTTGTGCGTTTTGCGCATTTTCTTCGAACAGGTAGTCGAAATATGCAACGCTCATGGGTTTGCCAAACACGTCTGGTTCGTAGACTATACTTATATAAGTATTTGGCTTTAGGAATGTGTAGAGATTCTGCTCGCCGGTTTGTTCTATGGCGCTGCGGTATTTGCCATTCAGCTGCTTGTTCAACGCCAGCATTATGCCATAGCGCGGCCCGGCATCGGCATAGCCGGTTTCCAGTGCCTGTATGATAATGGACTCGTAGCCTGCTGCATTTTTTTCTATTAAAAGGAAGATTGCCGGTACGTTTATATTAAGCCTGTTTTGATAGTCATAGATCAGAAAGTCCCCGTAGTTGTCGATGCCTTGCGGATGGTGATCCAGCATGATTTTCAGCCAGCTTGCCACGATGTAGTAATCGTCTTTTCTTTGAAACATAACCTGGTCGACAAGCGCTTTCAATTTGTCAACGGTTAGCAGTGGGATGAGATATTTCGAAAATGCCGTTAGCCCACTTTCTTCTGGAATTTCGAGGGTGCCTGTGAATGCCGGTGTCCGCTGGTAGAACGGGTTATATTGTGTGCAGATGGTTATGATATCTTCGTCTGTGAAACCCTGTTCATGCAGAAATGAGATAAATGCCTTCGTATCCAGGTTGTCGTACACGGAGAGCATCTGGAAAATGTAAAGACAAATCGCAGGAAGAATAGGGTCTGAGGGAATCGATGTGTTGTAATATTTATGCTGCACAAGGCTTCGTATGACTGGCTTGTCAAACGTCCATGGATAGGCCTCTGGATAGGTCGCAGTCGATACCGAGAGGATGTCTTGCAGAACCCATTGCACATAATATTTTTGTTTCAATTGTAAAGCGCGATTCACCAGGCTTGCATCGAATGGTATTTCGCCCAGGAAAGCTCTCCCGATATCGGTAACAACGCCTATGGCTGCCGGTATGCCGGGGTCATTACTGCGCTCCAGCCGGGCGCGAACCCTTAACGTTGCGTCATTAATATGGTCGATAACCTGTTGTTCCATGGTCGGCGTTTGGGTGGTGTATTAAACGGCAATCTCTTTACAGGCGCGGTATATGTCTTTCCACTCCTCGCGGGTCTTCACCACCGTCTCCAGGTATTCCTTCCATACAACCGGGTCCTGAACGGGGTCTTTTACAATGGCGCCGATAAGACCGGAAGCGATGTCAAACGCAGTGAGTTTACCATTGCCAAAGTGTGCTGCAAGGGAAAGGCCACTGTTCACAACCGAAATAGCTTCTGCTGTACTTACCGTGCTGGTCGGAGTTTTTATTTTTGTACGCCCGTCTTCGGTAACGCCGTTGCGCAGCTCACGGAAGATGCGCACTACACGTTGTATCTCTTGCAGAGTAGGCAGTTGTGCCGGCAGCTCCAGGCTTTTGATCATGCTGGCTACACGTGTCTGTACAATGTGAACCTCTTCTTCTGTAGTAGCCGGTACCGGGAGAATGACCGTGTTGAAGCGCCGCTTCAATGCCGACGAGAGTTCGTTAACACCTTTATCGCGATTGTTTGCGGTGGCAATGATATTGAAGCCCCTCTGAGCCTGTATTTCGGTATTGAGCTCCGGCACAGGTAAGGTCTTTTCAGAAAGTATGGTGATCAAAGTATCCTGTACGTCGGCGGAAATACGCGTAAGCTCTTCGATACGCGCGATCTTGCCAAGCTCCATCGCCTTCATGATCGGCGTGCTTACCAGTGCCGCCGTACTTGGCCCTTCAGCCAGCAGCTTTGCATAGTTCCAGCCATAACGTATGGATTCCTCACCCGTACCCGCGGTGCCTTGAATCAACAGCGTCGAGTCGCCGGTAACAGCCGCCGTGATATGTTCCGATACCCACGACTTTGCCGTGCCGGGAATGCCGTACAATAAGAGAGAGCGGTCTGTCGTGAGCGTAGCTACCGCAATCTCCATCAGGCGCTGGTTGCCGATATATTTCGGCACTACATCGAATCCGTTGCTCAGCTTGCCGCCCATCAGGTACGTTACCACCGCTTGTGGCGACATCTGCCAGTTGGTCGGCTTTGTGCCTGTATCCTGTTTTTTTATAGCATCAAGTTCCTCGCGAAACTGTTCTTCTGCGTGTTGTCTTAATACGTTCATGGAGTTTTGGTTTTATAGGCGTATATCTTGTTTCGTATTTCGAGTGCCGGGTGGGCTAGCTGAAAAATAGAAGTGTTCCAGTAATTGTAGGCCGCCGTTTGTCGGGCCTTTTCGTTGTAGTTATAAAGTATGTCGATGCTGTTATGGTGCGCGAATTGAGCGATGAGTTTGCCATGCGCTGCCGACGCCTTGTTCTGCAAACACAGATCGTAAGCGGCCTGGATAACTTTTTCAGTAAACGTACGAGACCACGATAGTTCATGCGTGAACGGGCCGCAGCTCAATTGGTCCACGTTGTTGAAATATTGGTGTTTGGCTATGTAAGCTTCGAAGCCCGCTGCGTCCATCACTGAGAGTACGGACAGTGTCGCGTCTGGCGCCAGAAGCTCAGCGAGTACTTCCGCACCTTTCTTGTCGCGGTAATGCTGTACGTTGCTGATCAGTGTTGAAGCATAGATCGACATCGTCTTGCCGTTTATAGTGGTTTGGTGTTGTTTCTCATTCAGCCAGTGTCGTAGCATAGGGGCGTAATCGCCATCAAAGAATCCGGCCCAGAACTCCAGCGGTATATACTCCAGGAAATATGAAAGCCAGAACTGAATTGGCGTATTATAAACGGCAATGTCATACACACGGGCATCGATGCCATATTGCTGTTCCACCACGGCTGTGCTCCAGAAGGAATCTTCCTGGTCCGGAAGACTGAACGCCGTACGTTTAGCTTTTGTGAAATATGATTTGAGAATTCCGGCTGTCCGTTGATATAACGTTGATGATGGATATTTTAACAGAATGGAGGCCAGTATCCGTCGGCACTCCTTCTCGGTCTTTTTCTCTTTAGGACGATACTGAAATTCTGTGTTGTATAGCTCTTCGACAAACGATATGTCGGATGGGGTAGAGGTCTGCTGAACGATCTCGAGGAACATCTTCTTCGATACGATAGGCTCGGTGGCCCATGTAGAACGCAGAAGCCCAATGCTGTCTTCCGGGTTGGTCTTTCGCAACGCGGCGAACAGTTGCTTGCGCTCCTGCGTGGTGCCGTCCTGCCACTGCACGGCGCCGGCGGTGGGTACGGCATAATTTAACGAGGGATCATATTGCAATACCCAGGCGCCTTTGTTACCGATAACCTCGACGATCTTTGCTTTCGTACGATTCGATAGATTTTTGCCCTGCTGTATCAGCTTCGTGATAAGCTCTGCGCTTACCAGGAGCTTTTGTTCAATCAGTACATTCAGCCAGGAGTTCAACAGGCTTTCCCGTAGCTGGTAATCTACCAGCTCGAAGTTGTTCATCAGTTGCAGCAGGTCCGGTGGAGCAATAGCTTTTTGCTCTTCGATAACCAGGTCGTCCCAGGTGCCGGTATATTTTTGAGGGAGCGTACCGGCGAGATTGTAGAAGCCAAGATAGGCGTTAACCTCCAGGAACTCACGCTCGGGGTCTTCGGGACGGGCTTCCAACACTTGCCGGACAGCCTCGGGCAACAGTAGCAGGTCCAGGGCCTTCTTCGCCGTTCCTAATAAAGCGGTTTCGTTAAAAGCGTCCATGCTTACAATACGTTGTAGTTAGAATCATCGAATACACCGAGCGGCAAGACATGGTTGTTGCGTATAACCAGCGCCATATCCATAGACCTGTTACCGCTAATGGCCAGCCATGTCAGTATCCTTGAGAAATCATATGAAGAAACAACCGGCATATAGCAGCGCTCTGCGTCGCACACGATCCACTGTCGTGAGTTCTTGATCACGCGGGCATCTTTCAATATCACGATTATATCGTTGAGCCATGGATATACTTTCAATTGTCCGACGCGGTATGCGTGGATATGCTGCCAGGATTCGAATGCGGCTGGGCGTGTATCCAGGTCGTTCTTTACCCGGCGTTGTATCCTGAAGGCGCCGCGTTGTGGCCAGATGGAAGGGAAGAAGACAAACTCTCCTTCTATAACGGTTCCCGGCAGTATGGTGCTTTCAATAGCGCTGAATTTTGTGCCGAAATTCAAAACGAGCGCCTGGCGGTTGGACGTGCAGCCCACAAGCCAGTTGCGCTGAATCGTGATATCGTCTTCGGTAACCTCAACCTCCTGCCCTACAACAAGCCACTGATCTTTTACGGCCTCTGCCTCGCCGTCCGTTATCAGTTCTTTGGGAGACTGGCTCCAGCCTGATAAATTTCTGATGGTTTGCTGCCACAACGGTGATAACGTTTCATAATTGCGTATAGCCCGCACAAGCAGGAATAGCTTCGATAATATTGTCAATGTTTCCCGCTGCCATTCGGCTTCGTCCTCATAGTCCAGTTTGCCCAGCGCTTTTACCCAGCCGCCAAGACCGGTAGCTTTCGCATCGACCATACGCGCCGCCATACGATCGAAATCGCTTTGTGTCTTATTCGGCAATTCAAGCAGGCCTATACGCACCAGGTCTTTCAACCATAGCTCAAGCTCTTCCGCACCTGCCATTACAGAGCTCAGACGGTTCTGCTGAGTCTTTTCGCGACTCTTCTCCAGTTGCTCCTGCTCTTCTTCCGTGCGTTCGTTCTCTACGGGTTTTTTCTCGCGCGCAACGCGTTTGTCCATCCAGGCCGTTACCCACTCAGGCTCGGGCACGTTTTTGAATAACGCCGTGTGGTTTATGTATAGCAACATCAGGCCAATGCCATGCTTGCATGGAAATTGCCGCGAAGGACATGTGCATTTATAGGCGAGCGCCGTAATGTCGATCTGTGCTAAATAAGGATTACTGCCGCTGCCTTTGATGCTGCCCCATATTGCGCGGTCGTTTTGGGCAAAGCTTTGCCACTGCTCCATGGCAGATAATTTCTTTCCTGCCGAAAAAGCCGCCGGGTTGGGCGCCAGCGATTGTATTTGAGCCTCCGTAAATGTCAACGCGAGTCTGTTTTTTGAACCGCCATCTTAAGGAAAAATGAACAGAAACAAAAACGGTCTTATGTGAAACCCGGGTATACTTAATGAAAATATTATCGGTGACCTTTACTTCCCGTAAGAAAGGTCACCGATATAATAAATGATCAGCGTATATAGAAATGAGATCTATTCAGGATTTCTCCCGCTGAGAACGTTGATGATGTTCTTTCGCGTGTTTTTATTCGGCTCTACCTTGCCGGAATGTGCAAGCAGGGCCTGGGTTTCTGGCGGCCAGTGATCCATTCCCCACGCAGACAATACCCGTATTGCCAGGTTACGATTACGCGTTACCGGGCTTTCTAACGCTGTCCTGACCAGGTCAAAGCCCTTGCCAGGGTAGTCGCCAAGATGTTGTAATATATAATCCATACACTGGTGAAGCGAATAATCTTCGCCCTGGCCGATCTCATTGGCAGCGCCGGTGGCAATCTCATTCAGCGGTAACGAAGTTAGCGCGCACCCGATAATATCGTCTATCCGTTCATCGTTGGCATTCTTCATAACAGACGACCAGTGATCTGGGTCTGCGGGGTTTGCAAGCAGGCGGCGCCAGCGTGCTTCCCAGAGTGAAATGCCTAATATCTCCGCGGCTTCATCAACCTCGCTAAACTCCTCCGCGTCCGCGGTGCTTTGTTTCTCCAGCACCATACGGGCCCACTTTTTATTCGTGATGATCGTATGCAGATCGATAAGCAGATCGGATCTCAGGTCTATGTGCCAACCTTGCTCTTCCCATCCATCCCAATCGATATCTTCGCTTTCCAGGTAGTGTTTAATGGCAGCGAGCTTCAGGAAATCGCTGAGTGTATTTGCTCTCTTCTCGAGATGTGCCACGTAAAGTTGTGTAACCTCGGCTCCGTCATCATATTGTGGCATGTCTTCCGCTGGTCCGCCGTTGATGAGCGCGGCTATGATGTCGCCCGCGGCGTGCAGCACGTCGTCGCTTACGTTGGCGCGTTGTAGCTCCTCTTTCAGGTTGCCGGCCACGGCGCAGGTATACGCCAGATATTCGTGCATCACGGTGTTTTTATATCCCTGGCGCAACAGCCATGCCTTGATCGCAACATCTTCGGTGCCCGCCAGGCGTTCTACCAGGTGAATACGCCCCCAGCCATACACACACTTTGCCATGGACCAGAGCGTCTGCTCGGCGTCCACCAGCGTATGCGTTACCGCTACCGCGGCGAACAGGGTGAACTCCTCGTGTTTACCAAGAATGATGATATTATCGAGATCCTTCTCATCACCTATCACACCCAGCAACGCAATTCCGAACTTCACAGCGCCGCGATCGACTCCCTTGAACGCCAGCCACTGGGCATATGTATGCAAATGCGGATATATAGAAATGTTGGATTCGACAACCTCATCCAGCACCGTGTCCACAAAACCCATCACGTTGTCTTTTGCCAGTAATGCATAAAGCTCGGTTCTTTCTACCAATCCGTTATGAATGGAGATCAACCGCATAAGCTCTACAATTCGTCTTACTTCGGCATCGTCGCTGCGGATACCGCCGTGGTGGCCTATCGTCCCATCCATGGCTCCGGGCGCCCATCGTGTGGCGTCCTCTTTGTAGCGGCGGTCCTCGTCCGGCAGCTCATCTCCCGACTCCTTCAGCCTTCCTTCCCCATCGACATTCGTTCGTACAAAATCAAAGATCCCCTGAAGGCTATCCTTTGTGGCATAGCCCTGTGCCTCCACCAATTTGCTCTTTTTAAACCTTGAAAAAAGTCCCATACTTTACCTGGTTCAATAACTATACTGATGCAAAGAACCCAACCACTCGCGCAACCTTTCTGCGTAGATGTTCAAACCACGCATATTCCATAATCTTTGACTTTGAAAACTTTCGCTTATTCCGGCATTCCGGTCGGGTTTCCGGGATGATTTACCCAAGGAAGCCAGTGCCGAAGCCGCTATCTCCACATATACTGCTAAGTTCGCTATACCCGCCTTCACAACCCCTTGAAATTCTTCCCGAACAATACACAGGCGTTATTTCCCACCATTACACGCACAAGCCCCGGCCCAATGCCGGCACTATCCCCGATACCCGCCATAATCGCCTGAAATCCCCCTTTTCATTAGCCAAAACCCCGCCAAATTCTCGGGTTTCCACACTCTTCATTACATAAACACCCCATTTTCCGGCACATATACCGATCCGCTGCAATCCGCTAAACCATGATTTATGAACGGAGGAGAAAGTTGTAACGACGGGCGATTATTCCTGGAGGCATGGTTTTAATTGAATAATGGGCTGTTTTTCTGAAGTGCTTTGATCGTGACTTGTCCACCTCTGCGAAAATATTTTTCAGGGAAAATAAAAGTGAAAACTTTCTAAATATTAAAATATCAATAAAGGTGATATGTGCATAAAGTAATCAAATCTTTAATCACGAAGGGTGGTATTTATTATTGTTTAGTAGTGTAGGTGTTAAGCATCACCGTGAATTACTTGATTATATCTCAAGCAGTGATAATGTAATTTATATATATACGAAATGTATGCTGTGCTTAGTTTGTTGTCTGTATGATTACTTTGTTTGTAAGAGATGTTTAATCAAATTTGTTTAAATTAAATTATGCAGGAGAGGTTGCGTGAACAGAAATATCATGTTGCATGAAGAGTAAGTATTTAACATTGAAGAGTGATGCTGTTGTTCAACGAAATGTTTGGTTTGTATGTCAGGGGCGAGCCTACGTTCCTGGTGGAGGTAGTCGTTTTCTTTGGGCTCCACAACATGGTAAGACCGGAAGGAAACGAAAGCAGTGGGATAATGTTACGTTGGTACGAAAAGGGGACTTGATTTTTAATTATTCCAATGGTCTTAGGGCCGTTTCTCGGGCTACATCTGATGGTTATACAAGTGACAATCCAGGTAATGCCAATTACGTGAAAGATGGATATCGTGTGGATGTAGAAACTTTTGAGTTGGAAAGCGCTATTGGGTATAAGCAGCTTCGGGACAAAGTGAAATTGTTTAAGCAATATTTGAAGGGAGTTGATGGCCCATTTGATAGAGATGGTAAAGTAAAGCAGGGCTATCTTTTTCGTTTTACAAAAGAGGCAGGACGGCTGGTTAAGGAAATATACGGTCGGGATTTTAGTGACTTAGATATCGAAGGTTTTTTTGGATCGGGAGGAGAGGAGCCAATAAAGGAAAAGGTTATTTCATTTAATCATCGATATAGACGTGAGCTATGCGCGATTAAGACAAAGCCGTTTATAATACTTGCAGGTATTTCAGGTACAGGTAAATCCAGACTGGTTCGTACTCTTGCCTATAAGACCTGTCTCTTAAATGTATTGCGGAAAGGTAATCGGCCCGGAAATTTCGAACTTATAAAAGTTAAACCAAATTGGCATGACAACTCCGAATTGGTGGGATATTATTCGAGAATTAACAGACCATCTTATGTGGTATCGTCATTTTTGAAATTTGTTGTTAAGGCCTGGAAGTTTCCACAAATTCCTTTTTTTGTTTGTTTAGATGAAATGAATTTGGCTCCTGTTGAGCATTATTTTTCGGAATATTTAAGTCTTGTCGAAACCAGGCAACTGAGAAATGGTGAAATTCATTCAGACGCATTCTTAAGGGTTGAAGATTATGGACGCAAGGTTTATGAAGGTGCGTTGCTACAAATGGACGTGCGCCGGAATAGCACTCTGTGGTATCAATTTATAAATTATGGTCTGACTTTGCCGGCGAATCTTGTCGTTATAGGAACTGTAAATATGGATGAGACAACCCGTACTTTTAGTCCCAAGGTATTGGATCGCGCGATGACTATCGAGATGAATCACGTGGATTTATCCAGTGTTTTGGGTTCTGTTGTTAAAGATTGGGAATACAATGGCGAATCGATAACACCTTTAAATGTAATAGGAAACGCTCTTTCAGTCGAAGATGTTATCGGTCATTTTAAAGAGGCAAGGGATGTTGTGGCATATCTTGAGAAGATTAATAAAGTGCTTAAGTCTACTTCCTTTGAAATTGCATACAGGGTGGCAAATGAATTTGTTGTGTACTGTTATCATAATAGTTTAATGGAGGATAAATCTGAGTATTGGATCCATCAATGTTTGGATGAGATGACCAGTATGAAGATCCTTTCTCGAATCGAGGGTGATCAGGCACGGGTGGGTAGTGTTCTTGATCGCCTGATTGTCACGGTGCCTGAATCTTATGAGATCTCTCAAAAGAAGATGAAAGCGATGTCAGAAAGGTTGAAGTCTTCCTATCACACTGATTACTGGGTAAGGTGAAAATACTGGAGGTGGAGACCCTTGAATTGGTGTTGTCGGTTCATGCAGCTGGAATTGATGATGCATATGCTAAAGCGCGTAAGGTAAATGGTGCGGTCATCGACGCGGCGACCGGTTATCATGTAGTTGGTCAAACTTGCGATATTCGCGTCTATAAACCAAAATCTGGAGACGGTGACTTGAAGGACATTGATCCCGGCAGTGATTTGCATCCATTATTCTATGAAAACAAAAGGTATGGTTTTGAGATTTTGTTTAAACAAGAAGTTTTAGATTTTCGTGTGTATAGCAGGCTTAAAAGCGTGACTGATGAATTTCACAAATCCACGTTGGTTAATCAGATGTTCGGATCTATTAATTTCGGCAACGACATTGGTAAAAGCGATCTTGTAATACGATATCTTAAAGATAATGTTGACAGAGAGCTTGTATTGACATTTGAGGTTTTCCCAGTTAAGCTAAGCTATCGACGTGATTTTAAGGTTATTGTTCGTGATGTAGATAGAAGATATTCTTTTTTAACGCTTCATTTCTTTAAGAGAACATACTCAACTTTTCAGCTGATAGCAGGTGACACCAATAATTTGATCTGGTGGCAGATTTTTGAAGGTATTTACAAGGATTTTATCGCGGCATGTAAGTATATTTTAACTCGGCCCCACATGCATTTGACTGACTCTGTTAGCTACGTGAGATTAGATCAGATCAAACGACTGTCCCCAGATGATGAAGAACGATTGGTTGAAAATAAAAACAAATCGAATTATTATCATAGGTCGGAAAAAAAGGTATTGTCTGTTGATACTCCCGAAAATCAGTTTTTAAAATATGTTGTTTTTCACTCTGTTGAGACATATCGAAAATTGAAGCAGCTTGTTGTACAACAATTTAAGGTCAGTGAAGAATTTAGAGAAGAATTAAATGATGTTGAGACGACGTTGATTAGTATCTCGCGTCATGCCTTTTTTAAGAAGGTGTCTGAATTCAAAGGGCTAAGGCAAGAATCTCTAGTGTTACAGAGGGCAAGTGGATATAGCACTGTTTTTCGTTGTTGGATCATGCTGCAACAAGGACTTGGTTTTTGGGACGGTCGACAAAAAATCGAACTAAAAAATATTGCCGATTTATACCAGATTTGGTGTTTCCTTGAAATGGAATCTATACTGGAGGAATTGCTGGGGCAAGAACCGGACAGCGTCCAACTTGCGCCCGTAGAAGTCAACGGTTTTTTGTTGCAATTAGCTAAAGATCAACGCTCAAGGATTACATTTAAACGCGATAATGGTGATGTTATAGATCTATATCATGAATATAAAGTGCCCGTTAATAGAGATGATGAAGTGGTCTCGTATACGCTAATTCAGAAGCCAGATATAGTATTACGCATAACGAAGAGTGATCTGAAGGATATGTATACATTTACATACCTGTATGATGCTAAGTACCAGTTGTTATCTGATGCTGATGATGGAGCTTTGGATTCTCCCCCTAAAGATGCGATAAATCAAATGCACCGGTATCGGGATGCGATTTACTTTCAAAACAAAGACACCAACAGGCCGGAAAAAGAAGTAATCGGTGGCTATGTACTTTTTCCGGGGCGGGGAAGCGTGGATGATTTTAGGAAATCGCCTTTTCAGATTTCGATACAACAGGTTAATATTGGTGCCTTCCCCTTAGCTCCTGGTGATCCGGATGGCAAGCATCTGATTCGAGAACATCTAATGTTAATTCTTAATGTTAAATCTGAGGTCATTCTGAAAGATGTTCGACCTCAGAAGCAATTGACCTACGAAGATCCCAATCCTTATGTATTGATAGGTGTTGTATCCAAACCTGAGCAAGTTCAATATTTCAGTGGAAGTCCGTCTCTTTATCATACCGGGAAAGATAAGCCCAATCGATTTGAATATCAGGATCTTAAATACTTTTGTCCATATATTACAGGAAAAGGGATTTCCGAATACTATGAGATAAATGGATATAAACTTGTTTCTAGAAACGAGATTTTCCCAGAGGGGCATGCGCTGCACAATAATGAAGACTCATCTGAAAGACTTGTTCTATACTTTGGTAAAAAACATATAATAACTCACGAGAAGAATATCCCATTTAAGATACAAGTTTATAGATACACTAATCTGGCTTCTTTGAAGAGGTTGGCGCGGTTAACGGCTATGAAGTCTTAGCCCTCGTCCTCGCCCCCTTCTTCGCCGCCTCACTCCGCTTTCTCACTCCCTTGGTCCGAACAGCTTTCTTGGCAGCTGCCGATCTATCAGCTGCACTACGCTTCTTCGCGCTCGACTTCGCCTGCTTCGACAATGCTTTGTGCGATACCGGCTTTCTGCTTTCCCGCTTCAAAGCTTTTTCGCTGGCCGCCGATCGTTTCGCGGATATAGGCTCGTGGCGCTGCCCTTTTTTATAGGCGCGCTCTGCGCTCTTTCGTGTCTTCTCGGAAGTCTGGCCTTTCTTCGGTGGTTTCAGGTCTACGCCCGCGCGCCGCGCTTTTGATAACCCGATGGCGATAGCCTGCTTGGTGTTGCGCACGCCGTGCTTACCCTCGCGGATGTTGTCTATCTCTTCGCGCACAAACTCTCCCGCTTGTGTGCTGGCTGATTTACCTTCGCGCCGCGACTTTCGCGCCCGCTTTATAGTTTTCTTTTCCGGCATAATGTATAAAGATGGTCTTATTTAATAACCAAAAATTAACGTGCCACGGTACCTGGAAGCGACTGTTTGTATTTCCATTTAGGGATATCTGCCGGCTGCTGAATAAGGCCTGTGTATTCTATGCCCGCTTGCGGTCGGTTTTGTGCGTATTTGTGAGAAATTTCGGGGTGTTTCGCTAAAAACTGTGCATTTTGACCACGCTTGATATTTGGCACCAATCGTGCATATCAGTTATCAAAATCTGTGGATATGTTCAGAAGCTATTGCAAGATCGGTTGGAGAAGCCTTGTAAAAAACAGGCTTTACTCGATAATAAACGTTACCGGTCTGGCTATAGGCCTTGCCTGCTGTATGGTTATAGGTTTTTATATACTTGACGAATATAGCTTCGATAAGTTTCACCAGCATGCAGACAATCTCTATCGCATAGTTGAAAGACAAAAGCAGGCCGGAGTTTATTATAACTTCGCTACCACACCCGGGCCGCTTGGCCCCGGGTTGACTGTGGATTTTCCGGAGGTGCGTCAAACCTGTCGCCTCGGACGAACAAGAGGCACCATACAGCTTGGACAGACTATCATCGAGCCCTCTAATATCCGGTATACCGATAACAGCTTCTTCTCGATGTTCAGCTTTCGCCTGCTGAAAGGCAATCCTGCCAGGGTGCTGCTCCGGCCGGATGAGGTCGTACTGACATCGGTTACTGCCGCTCAGCTGTTCGGTAACAACTGGGAGGCCAGACCCGATCTGTTGGGAACCAATGTAGTAGTTACGGCCTGGGGTAAAGAGCTTGTAGTTAAAGTAGTCGGTGTGGCAGAGCCGCCGGCCGCAAACTCGTCTATCCGCTACAGCGCACTGCTGTCAATGAAAATACTGGAGAAAGAAGAAGGTTTTACGTGGGATAATAGCATGTATGAAAATTATGCATTGCTCGATGCCGCCACCGACCCTGCTACATTCGCGGCCAAGCTCAGGACCTACCTGGATCGTTATTCTCAAAACAATTCCACAGACGAAGCGCGAACGCTATATATACAGCCTATGAAAGATATTCATCTTCATTCGCACTTCGACTTCAGCCTTCCGGACGATAACTCGGGCAACATCGTATACATGCATGTTTTTATGGCGGTAGGTGTTATGGTGCTGCTTATCGCCGTGTTCAACTTTGTAAATCTATCTACAGCCCGGGCGACGAACCGTGCCAAGGAAGTCGGTATCCGTAAAGTGATCGGTGCTGCCTATAGACAGCTTATTACGCAGTTCCTGGTCGAGTCGTTTCTGTTAACGATAATGGCAGTCATCGCCTCGCTGGTGATAGCGCAATTGTTGTTGCCGGTATTGAATAATGTATCGGGAAAGGCGCTTTATGTGCCGTTTGAAATTCCGGGATTTATTGGGGTGATTCTATTGATGACACTCGGTGTAAGTCTCCTTGCAGGCCTTTACCCAGCGTTTCATTTGTCCAGCTTTGCGCCGGCGAAGGTGCTAAAAGGAATTTCCCGGATACCGGTGGGAATAAGCTTTCGCCAGGTATTGGTAGTTGGCCAGTTTACATTTTCGGTTGTGCTGGTCATCGGCGCCATCGTTATATACCGACAGTTGCACTTTGTACAGCAGAAGGACCTGGGCTTTAACAAAGAGCAGCTTATCTATGTGCCGCTCAGAAATAAAGCAATGAATAAAGAAGCCGTTATAAAGAACGAGCTGAAGGGCCAATCCGGGATAGTGTCCGTTGCAAAGGGATCGGGTAATATAGTGAATGCAGACAACGCTACAACATCTTTCCGGTGGGAAGGTCAGCAGCCAGGCAGTGGTTTCAGTATCACACAAATGAACGTAGATGCAGATCTGTTCAGCACACTCGGCATGAAGCTGGTTGCCGGTCGTAACTTCTTTGCTGACACGCCCGATTCGACATCCTTTGTCATCAACGAGACTGCTGCCAATCGTATGGGATGGACCGCGCAGCAAGCCATTGGCAAAACAATAGTCTTTGGCAGAACTGAAGGCAATGTAGTCGGCGTTGTGAAGGACTTTCATTTTCGTTCACTAACCGTTGCTATCGAACCTTTCATATTCTACAGCTGGGCTAAAACCCGCTTCAATGGGGTATTCGTAAGAGCACAACCCGGCCACGCGCATGAGGCAATCGCTGCCATCGAAAAGGCCTATAAAGCCATCGACAATCAAACTGTGGCGCACCATGAATTCATAGACCAGGCCCTTGAAGCGCAGTATCGCGAGCAGCAGAACACCGGTAGTATAATATTATTCTTTTCCATACTGGCAGTGATTGTGTCCTGCCTCGGCTTGTTCGGTCTTGCCACCTATGCTACCGAGCAGCGCACCAAAGAGATCGGTATCCGTAAAGTGCTTGGTGCTAGCGTATCGGTCATCCTTCGCCTGCTGTCGGCTGATTTTGTGAAGCTTGTCTTTATTGCGATCATCATTGCTACACCTGTAGCGTGGTGGGGCACGCGCACATGGTTACAGGATTTTGCTTACAGGATCGCCCTGGACTGGTGGATTTTTGCCGGCGCAGGCTTTATCACCATTGCCATCGCCATAGCTACAGTATCGTATCACGCCATTAAAACAGCCGTGACAAATCCCGTCGATAGCCTGCGGTCGGAATAAGATAGTACAACGGCTTACTTAGCCGAGGTAGTATTTCAATCCCTTGTTGTGTCGCGATCCTCTAAGCTCTCGTGTAGCTTTATCTTTGATCTGGCGCACGCGTTCACGGCTGATGGCGAACCTGTCTGCGATCTCTTCGAGCGTCAACGCCTGTCTGTTGTTAAGCCCATAGTATAATACAACGACTTCCATCTCCCGTGCGGATAGTATAGATAGTAAATCGGTAATTTCTGACTTTAGCCCCGTATCCATAAGCACGGCGTCTGGCGACAGTGAATTTTTATCGGGAAGAGTGTCCATCAGGCTTACATGCTCATCGGCCTGGATGGGTGCATCTGTAGAGATGGATTTTTGTGAGATCCTGAAGATGTCCCGAACACTTTCGGCGGTGGTGTCCATCTTATCGGCAAGCTCCTCATTCGTAGGGTCACGTTGCAGGTGCTGTTCGAGTTCAGAGTAGATCTTCAGAATCTTGTTTACAGAGCCAACCCGGTTCAGAGGTATTCTTACAACCCGTGCGTGCTCGGCAAGAGCCTGTATAATGGATTGCCGGATCCACCAAACGGCATACGATATAAATTTGAACCCTCTTGTCTCATCGAATCGCTGCCCAGCCTTTATGAGTCCTACATTTCCTTCATTTATCAGGTCGCTTAACGGAAGACCGCGGTTTTGATATTGCTTGGCCACTGAAACAACAAATCTCAGGTTGGCCTTTGTAAGCTTCTCAAGCGCTGAAATATCTCCTTCGCGTATGCTTTGCGCGAGTTTAACCTCTTCTTCGATTGTCAGCAGGTTCACCTTGCCTATTTCCTGCAAATATTTGTCGAGCGATTCGCTTTCGCGATTTGTAATCTGTTTGCTGATCCTGATTTGCTTCATTTCAATTACGGGCTGGATTGGTGTCTGCTGCTTGTTATTGATTTGTTGTTTCTTCTCGGAATGTAGTTTTCCACCATTCGGCAAAAGGTGACTTTGGGAATTCCTGGGAAACGGTAAGCGCGAGGTGTGTGATGGCTTCTTCTACGGTTGTTCCGGGAAGTGGATTTTTTTTGTTGTTATACTCCATGTAGAAGTATCCTCCTTCTGAAAATATCGAAAGCTGAATGTTCAATCGGCTGTTGTAAATCCGTTGAAGGATTTCGCCTACATAACTTCGGTCGACTATTCGTTGTGACATAAATTCAAATCTTTCTTTAAGGTTCAATCTGCTGCCTGGCTTTTCTTTATCGAGAATCACGGGGGCGGGCCTTTGATACAAACAACTTGCTGCCGAAGAATACTGCGTTCGTCAGGCTGTAGATAGCTTCATTGGCCTGATAATCATTCGGCATCTCGACGAAGCCGAATCCTTTGGATTCTTTTGTGATGTTGTCGACAACGACGTGTGCCGAAGCAACTTCTCCAAATTCTGAAAAGAGCGCCTGTAAAGCTTCGGTTCTGACTAACTTACTGATGTTTCCGACAAATAAATTCATGAATAAATAAAATTGAATGTGTTAATGAGCTGTTCTATGCCGTTCTGCTCAGATGTATCGATCTGAGTTTGAACAAAGCTCGTTATAGTTAAAATAGTAATAGACGCTTAGATACATCGTTGTAAGGAGTAAGTAAAAAGCTAACAGACGGCCCGGTTACCCGAGACATTAAAGAACTCGATTAACCAGGTCGTCCCGTAAGTAAATAATCCAGTAGTAGGATGGTGGAGGTGTTGCTCAGTTAACCGAGGAGAGAATTAAAATACCGGGGTCCGGTCGGTGAATTAAAATATCCGCAATTGACAATACTAAAGATAGACAGAATTGCACTACCGTCCTATTTGAGTATTTCCTGTAAGTGGAAGTTCGGCTTTGAATCAGTCAAATCAGGCTGATTAGCCGGATATCGGTGTGAATTAATTGTTAGTCAGTTAATAACTAACTCTCTTTCTCCTCTTTATTGCTTTGTTTCCGTGGAGCCGGCTCCGGTGCCAGCGCGCTATTCATGATCTCCAATACATCGGTAGTTTTCTTTTCCCTAAGCAGCTCATACTCTACCCGGGGATCTTTACTCATCTTCCCCAGGTGTTGGTCCAGGTATTCATTGAGCTTCGGATTGGAGTCTACGAGTAGGCTATGCCGCCGCTCTTCAATTCATACTCTGCCGGTAGTGCCGGAGCCCGCAAAGAAGTCCAGCACAATAGAACCTTCGTATGACAACCCACGAACAAAGCGCCTGATGATTTCCAGTGGCTTCTGCGTTGGGTGGCCGACTCTCTCTACAGGAGTTGCCGTTGAGCCTGCCGATCTCCCAAACATTTGTCGGATTCTTCCCCTTGTCTATGCTTGAGTGATTAAGGCGTTTGTCTTTTTTATACTTCTCTTTCGTGTCGTCGTCAAAAGGTGTTCGGATAGAATCCAGGTCGAAGAAATACTTGTTCGTTTTTGTTAGCCACACAGCTTCTTCAGGCCGGTTTGCAAAGAAACGATGCGCACTCATTCCGTTCCTGTAGTACCAGATCACCAGATTGGTGAAGCGTAGATCTGTGTTATGCCTTGTGTAGTAAAGGATTTCAAGTAGGTCGCCCTTCTTAAGATCCTGATACTGAAAGCCGCCGAAGATCGCACAGTTTACGGAATCAGTAAGAACGCGATAAATCTCATCGAGCCATTGTTTGGCCCACTGTAAGTAGTTTTCAAAAGTATCCAGGAGTCGAGGTCAAGATTGTAAGGAGGATCAATAGTATAATTTGAACCGATGAATCCGGAAGACTTCTAAGAAAGTGCACCGCGTCTTCTATAAAAATGCCGTGAAAGGTTTTTTTAATGCCTCGTCCGTCAATTTTTGCGCTATGCGAAACTCCCAGTTTCTTCTGCCGGTTCAAAGCAATATGGCCGTTGTTAAATGTGATTTGTTCGCCATTCTTTCTTGTAAGTCTTAAGAAAATTCAGCCTTTGCCATCGGTTGTATCCTACAAAAGGATATACAAAAAATCTCTATCGAAAACTAGTGTCCACCCAGGTAATGACTTGTCAGTCAGCAAAGTCTGTTTGGAGCTAATGCAAAGTGGAAAAATTTTGCTCGTGGCTGTCCTATGCTCATGGAGTGTTTTTGCACAGGCACAAACTCACGGTCAATTCGTGGAACCATTGCGGCCAATGCTGGAGAACCCGGCATTGGCCTGACGGTAAAAGTTCTCGATACACATCGTGGCTCGGCCTCCGATCATACAGGCGCCTTTGTTATATATAGAATGTTAAGTCGGGAAGCAATACGCCGTTCATCACCGGAATAGGCTTTAAAACAATACATCATACAATAAATGATTTGCTGACGGGATGAAACAAATGTATGGCGAATCGCGTTTAAAGAATAATGGTCAATAAATGTTACATAGCAAGAATCGATGCCTCATATTGGCCAGTCCCGGCTAATGATCGTTTTCTCTATGTAATGGATCGCTGTAAAGCACAAAATTCAACGCCGCTGGTCTTCCACTCCTTCGCGTCCGCCTGATGGACGAAAATCCCTTCAATTAAATTTTTTAGCGAACGTCTGGCTGAATAGCTGGATGGTGTTCTTTATTCTTAATCTTAGTTTTTATCATGGGTGAGAAGAAGTTTAAACTCAGTATGCTTGAGTATTCAAAGATCATTTTATCAAAATTCGGCTTCGATAAGAAATTGTTCCGAAAGGAATGCAAAAAAGCATTCAAATACCTTGATCATAACGAACGCGCCGTTCTTAAGCGATGGGTGCGCACAGAATGGCGCTCTCTTTCGAATACATAGACGGCTGCTGGTTTAGGCAACAGGTGTCGATCGAGCAACAGCTTAATTCATAAGATATAATGTATATTCGAAAGAGCAAACACGAATACCGGGACTGACACTTCAATAATGTTAGAACAGTGAATAGCTTTTGGTTTGTTGGTGAAAAGGCGCCCTCCCGTACGAAAAGAAGGCGCGCAGGTCTTTATCATACTGCTATTCTGTATCCGGCAGGAGAAGGTCTCGTAGAGGACGAAGCCTAACGGATTGATAGTATATATACTTTTAAACCTTTGAAGTCGGTGGACTTCAAATTTAAACCGAAGACTCATGAATGAAGATGTAATACTCTGGGGAAGCTTCAGCGTTTTCGTGCTGGCCATGCTTGCATTAGATCTTGGCGTTTTTCATCGGAAGTCACATGAAGTGTCAGTAGAAGAAGCTCTCCTCTGGACCGCCGTATGGGTCGGGCTCGCGATGATGTTTAACCTCTTTGTGTTTTATTACTTCGATAAAGAAACAGCGCTCGAGTTCTTTACTGCTTACCTCGTCGAGAAGTCACTGAGTATTGACAACATCTTTGTTATCATCATGATCTTCTCGTACTTCAGCGTGCCGGCAAGGTATCAACATAAGGTGTTATTCTGGGGAATTTTTGGAGCGCTGCTCATGCGAGTGGTCTTTATTTTTGCGGGCATTGAGCTGATTCATAAATTTCATTGGCTTATTTACGTGTTTGGAGGGTTTCTCGTCGTCACCGGCGTGAGGATGGTTGCGGGCCAGGACAAACCCATGGAGCCAGAGAAAAACCCGCTGGTGAGATTGGTTCGCAAGCTCTTCCCGGTCACGGAGTCGTTCGTGGAGGATAATTTTTTTATCAGGCGTGGGGGCACATTGTGGGCCACGCCGTTATTCATTGTTGTTATCCTGATAGAGGGAACCGATCTTATCTTTGCCGTCGACTCCATCCCGGCTATTATCTCGATCTCCGAAGATTTATTTATTGTTTATACGTCAAACGTGTTCGCGATTCTCGGGCTTCGTTCGTTATACTTCGCTCTGGCAGGCATCGAGAAATACTTTATATACCTGAAGTACGGCTTGGCGGCAATATTAATATTTGTAGGGCTGAAGATGTCGTTAGTGGACTTTGTTAAGATTCCTGTAGAGATATCACTTATAGTTATTTCGTTTGTTTTGGCTATTTCTATGATAGCGTCCGTGATTGTGAAAAAAGAACAGGCGTAGCGAGAGTATCTTTTCCAGTAGACGTTCAGGGTTATAAGGTATATCTGCTGATCACTTCTTTTGCGATATCATCTACGTCTTCTGCTTGTTCTCCTGGTGTCGGATCGGTTGCTATACGTCTTATTTCATCGACGAGCCTCGGATTGATATGTTTTTCCGTCCGCGCTCCGAAAACGACAATAATCGAATATTTCCATTCATTGTCATTCCCTTTCAATATTTCCAGGATCTCGTCTGTCAGATGTTCGGAGATAGCTTGCAGATACTTCGAGACAGGTTCTGATACCGGCCAGTGCAAATCCTGAAGCCACATGAGCAGGTCTGGAACGATGGGCATTATTTCTTCGGGCGAGAAGTGCCAAAGCTTTTCGGCAGTTTCCAGATCTCCTTTGTCTTTAGGGATGAGGTCGTAAATTGTCATTGTTGTTCCAGGATGGCTTTTTAGAGGGTCAGGATTATTCATCAAACTGCCCCAGGTACATACCATTCTCTCCGCTAAAATCCAACAGTTCCCCATTCTTCAGTATTAACTCACAGCCATGCTCACGTTCCCATTCCGGGTAGAAAACTATTTTCACAAAGCGATTTTTCCTGAACGAATCCTCCTTGATATAAACATGATCGAGGTTTGCTTTTTCAAAGGCGCTTGTCTCATCCGTTACCCCAAACTCTCTCAGGTTAGCTTCTGTCTCCGTTTCGCCCTCATTGATATCTACTCCGTAGGAGATATCATTACAACAGCTCAGGCAATGTTGATAGATCAGCTTTTTCATCAATGGCCGGTATTGCTCTGACAATGTCAGAAAATCATTTAAGGTCTGAACGAGTGTTTCGGATATGATGCTGGTTACATGCTTAAGCACATAATCCGAAGTGACCAGGTCCACTCTTACCTGCTGGTTAAAGAAGGGCGAGTGAACCACTAGTTTTGCTTCGGTCCAGATGCTGTTTAAGAGGATCTCGTCTCGGGTCATGGGTGATCGGTGGAAGCGTGAAGGTAGCAGTTGTTAAGTAACCCTTAATAACTGAATTTGGATTTAACTAATTTTCAATATGTTATATGTGTGCTGAAGTCGGGTACAGAGGTGTCAAAAAAATCGGCAGTAGTAAAGTAATTCTTTACAACTGGATTTTTTATCAATTCAGCCGATGCTCGTGCTAAAAAGCTGGCGCAAGTCTTCCAGCGTTGGAATGCGGGTGAGAAGGACTTGTGCCTCGTATGTGGGCAGTCTTCGGACTGCCATATAACGTTATACACGACTCCTCCTGTACTTTCAAAAAACTCCCCACAAGCAGCAAACCCGCAGCTTACCTACCCCTTGCGCACGTAAATAGACTTGAGCGCCATAGCACCGAAGCCGTCTATCTTACAGTCGATGTTGTGATCTCCGTCCGTAAGTTTTATTCCTTTCACCTTGGTCCCGGCTTTAATAGGCTTAGGAGCGCCCTTCACCGGCAGATCCTTGATCAACACAACCGTATCGCCATCCTGCAACACATTGCCATTGGCATCTTTTACTATTAATGAATCAACATTTTCGGCAGCTGTTGTCGTTTCGGTCTGTTCTCCTGGGTTCCATTCGTGACCACATTCGGGACACATCATAGACGTACCGGTAGGGTAACCGTATTCAGACTTGCATTGAGGGCATTGTGATTCAGGCATATGATAATTTTTTGCAAAGATACTAAAATCGCTTCTATCTGGTGTAACTCTTGAACCTGATGCAGCGAGAGGGTTTGGTTAGTATGTACAATAGTTTCTGCCTTGTCGGGTATCCCTAAAAAGGAGTAATACGCTATTGAATATCTCCGACCATATTCTGTGTATAACTAAAATTTCCGATATTGTTCGTGTTCACTATATATTCACCCTAAATCTTTAAATTCTGTTCCGGCAACTTATCCTGACTCTATTAGCTCCTACTACGTTAAACCCAAAAGATTTCTACTGATCGTCCTGTCGCTGCTGATTGGCGAAGTGATTTTCATGTTCATGGTTATGAGTTTAGGTGACGGCGACTTATTTACCGCCCTGATTAAGAGCCTCGCGGTCTTCGCACTTCTTTATCTTTTCTATCGTCAAAAGAATTGGGCTCGGTGGATACTGATGATAGGCCTTACCGCTTTTGCTCTCTTATGCTTATTCGCGGCCCTGGAGGATATCGACCTGTTCCTGATACCCCTGGCGATATGCTACTTAGTAGCCGCAGTAGCCATGTTTACGGTAGACAAAACTCCGAATCTACCCGCCGCCGATACAGTTGACTTTGTCGGCCAGGAAAAATGGCTGATTTTGGCCCTGAAGATATAATCGTATATAAAACAAATAATTCTCACATATTGACTGCTGTGCTGGAAATTGACGCGAGATTCGAGACTCATCAGAAAGCCGGTGAATGGTTGATAAGCAATGGCTATACGGTTCCAAGTAACAATATTACGGTTGATCCCTTATCACTGGATAAAAGTTATGGGCTTGGATATCCGCGCGTAGGTCTGACGAAAGAATTAGATAATGCGATTCGTGCTCGGTGGGATAAAACATATTTGAAAAGAGGAGCAAATGTTAAAAGCTCCTATTTTTTTATTACAAAGTCGCACTACAACGCGGTTAAGGATAACGTGTGGTGAGGCTTGCATCGGAGGTAACGCGAGTGAGGAAATTATTTAACTGCTCAACGCTGTTCATTGTTCTTTAGCAGTTTTGCGATTTCCTCATAGTCGTAGTAAGCAGTTCCTCCGATTTTGCTATGAGATAGCGTTCCGTTGACTCGGAGATTTTGCAGCGTCCCAGTAGAAATGCCCAATAGCTTTTTAACCTCGGCTGATTTAAGCCACTTCTTTGCCGGAGTACCTATTGCATTTTTTAGAAGACCACTGATCTCTTGAATCAGTTCTGTTCGAAAAATCTCAAGATCACCAACGGTAAGAAGTTGGTCTCTGTTTCTTCGCTTCTGTTCTTCTGATTTTATTTTGCCCTTTCCCTCCATAGCATTCTGTTTTTAGTAAAGATGCGACTAAAGGGATACCACCTTAAATGTTATCAACGAATGTTAACGGTTATAAAAATTATTTAATGATTTTGAATGATTTCCGGGGTGTTTTTCGATAAAATTTTTTTACTGATAGACTTGACATTTTGGATGCCTAATTTTTTTTTAGCGGAAAAAATTAAACGGGGTATATAGAAGTGGATATCCCTAAAAAGCCTATTAACTAATATTTACACCATTAATTAATAAACTTTCTTGTACTATGTATGCGGTTAATTGTTTCGTTAAACAATCACGGACGGGGATGAATTTCCTGTCTCTTTTATTTCTGGCCATTTTAACGGGCTTACCTACTCTGCTTGTTGCCCAGTCTTCATCGAAAGAGTCAAGTCTTACAGCAAGACTTGTTAACATTGAAGCTGCTGTGCATGAAACATTTCGTTATAACGCCACCCTTCGCAACGGCACGTCCCAAGCCTATGTTTATGAGTTGAAGGCCGGTGTTCCGGACGGTTGGACCGTGGTATTTCGAGCCCGAGGAAGCCAGATAACTTCACTCAATATGGATGGTAACAAGAGCGAAGAGATCACCATTGAAATAATTCCCTCCTATAGCACGGCTCCCGCAAAGTATAAAATTCCGGTCACAGCAACTACCGGTAGTGATACGTTGAAACTTGATCTGGAGGCAGTTGTGAAAGGATCGTACGGCCTTGAATTGACCACCCCTACAGGAAGGTTAAGTGATAATATTACCGAAGGAAGACAAAAGGAAATTCACTTAGTGGTAAGCAATACCGGCACATTGCCTTTAAATGATATTTCCTTGTCAGCCCAGACTCCGCCTAAGTGGGACGCTACTTTCGAGCCAGCTAAAGTCGACAACCTCTTGCCTGGCAAGACAGTCGATATAATAGCCAAACTATCGGTACCTGATAAAACACTTGCGGGTGATTACGTGACAACGTTCAATGCGAGAAATACCAATAGCAATGCACAGGCTGTTTTCAGGATGACTGTAAAGACATCCATGCTATCTGGATGGATTGGAATCCTTGTGATTTTATCGGCCATTGCTCTTGTTATATACCTTATTCGCAAATACGGCAGGAGATAAGCCCGATGGAAAATCCTATCATAGAATTGAGGGGTTTAACAAAGTGTTACGGCTCCGTCAAGGCTGTTGATGATTTGAATCTCAACATACACAAGGGGGAGATCTTTGGCTTACTGGGTCCTAATGGCGCGGGAAAGACCACGACCATCTTAATGATGTTGGGACTTACAGAACCCACTGCTGGAACTGCCCATGTTTGTGGTTATAATGCCACTACTAGCCCTATTCCTGTCAAGCGAAAAGTTGGCTACATGCCTGATAGCCTTGGCTTTTATGATAACATGACGGCTCTTGAGAACCTCATGTATGTAGGCGAGTTAAATGGAATTCCGCAAGCGGAAATTAAGGAGCGTGCACTCAGCGTGATGAGAATGGTTGGTCTTGAGAATGAGATTGGCAAAAAGACATCCGCCTACTCACGAGGCATGAAACAACGGCTCGGACTAGCGGATGTGCTGATCAAACAGCCTGACGTTGTTATCCTGGATGAGCCTACATTAGGAATTGATCCCAGCGGTGTCAAAGAATTTCTAACGCTTATTCGGCAATTGAGTCGGGAGCAAGGCCTCACTGTTCTGCTTTCGTCTCACCATCTGCACCATGTACAACAAGTTTGTGACCGCGTGGGCATTTTCGTAAAGGGTAAACTCCTGGTTGAAGGAAATATGGATACGCTGTCCAAGAATCTTTTTGAAGGAAAATCCTTTGAGGTCTTGGTGACACTCCGAAACAATTTAACTCTCCCTTGGGAGCATGAATCTGAATTTCTCCAATTAGACGGAGTAAAACAATTAGGGGTGAATGACCGGGAAATCACGGTAACATGTAGCCATGACAATACACCTGAGATTGTTAGATTTTTTGTTTTGAAAGGATACGAAGTGATGGGGGTGCAACGGAAAGAACATGGCCTTGATGACATCTATCAAAAATATTTTGAAAATAGTTTAAACTAATAAAGCTGGTCAAGATGAGTAGTTTTGTAGTGTCGTTCAGGAAGAACACAACCGAAAATACACATGTGCCACCGTCAACCCCATTTTGGGTAATGGTGCGTAGGGAAATTTCCAGTCATATCCGTAGTTGGAGATTTGTTTTGCTACTGGGTCTGGTCGCCTTAACTTTTCTTGGTTCAATCTATGTATCCTTTGGAAATATAAGAGACGCAGTTAACAACGTTAAGGATCCTGATCACTTGTTTCTATACCTCAAATTGTTGACGACAACGGATGGTAACTTGCCTGCCTTCCATGTGTTGTTAAGTTTCCTGGGCCCTTTATTAGGTATCAGCCTTGGCTTTGATGCTGTGAACTCTGAAAAACAGAATGGAACCCTCGTGCGAATCTTAGCACAGCCGGTCTACCGGGACAATCTCCTGTTATCAAAGTTCACAGGTTCCTTATTTCTGGTGGGTGTACTCTTCCTCGTGCTTACACTCATCATGGTTGGCGCGGGGATATTCGCTACGGGAGTTATGATTGAAGTGGAAGAAGCTCTAAGGATTTTAAGCTTCGCCATTATCTGTATTCTGTATGTCGGTTTTTGGTTAAGTCTCTCTATCCTGCTATCGATCGCTTTTACACAGGCTGCGACATCGGCATTGGCAGCTATTGGAATTTGGCTATTCCTCACGGTGTTTTATCAGATTGGGATTAGTATGGTGGTGAAAGCGCTAGTTCCCAGTTCGCCAATACTGTCTGAAACAGATATTCTTAGTTACAATGAACTTTTGTTCCGTTTATTGCGCCTTGCTCCAAGTCAACTATTTACTGATGCTACCACCACTTTGTTGATGCCATCAGTTCGGAGTCTTGGGCCGATCACAATGGAACAGATGGCCGGGGCTATACCATCGCCTTTATCATACAAGGAAAGCGTCATGATTGTTTGGCCACAAGTTAGTGGCCTGATTGCAGCTACGGTGGTGTGCTTCGCCCTTTCATATTATCTGTTTATGCGAAGAGAAGTGAGAAGCTAGTGTTGCAGAAAAAATGAATGGAGGCGTAGTCAAGATATATGTTAAAGACAACGCCTCCAGTTCGTTCCAAGATCTGCTCTACGGTTTCTTTCCGAACCTGCGATGGTCCTTGTAAAAACTGTTCTTGATAGAATCCATTCGATACATCATTCCTCGCATGTAAGGATCGTTCAATTCGTAACGCCTCAGAAAAAAATCATCATGAAAAAAATCCGGGTAGCGGGTTGAGTCGTTAAAAAAGAGCGGATCGAACTGTCTACCAAAGAACGATGAATGCTCTTGACGAAAGTACCGATCAAAACTTCCCATTAGACTGTCCATTTGTGCAGTGTCGCCACTGATGTTTGAATAGTAGGAGGTATAGGTTGAGTCAAATCCAATCATGTTTCCTTTTTCATCGTACCGCCTATTTACCTTGATATCCACCTTTGGTTTCGCGGTGCTATCCACACCCTTCTTCGCCTCAGTGCTTTGGCCCTTGGTGTCATGGTTACAAGACTGAAACAATCCCGTCAATAAAACAATTGAGAATAAAAACCGGGCGGTCCTGAGACCGGTACTGATCTTATGGGTGACTCCCCGCCTGGCAGAAAGCACACCCTTTTTCGAAAGTGATTTCATAGCTTTTTGCGTGTTATTACTCTTTAAAAATTTGCTGTCAAGAATTATGCAATTCCTTGAAGAGTTGGAAAAAAAGAAGATCCTTTAATCTATGGATGACCAAAAATGACAGGATGACATTTCGGATGCAGCAATTTTAAATCTTGAGTAAAAAGACTGACATGTGTGAAATTTTGACAGATGTTAAAGCCGATTTATGTGGCGCCATTTCGTCCGGCATGGAGTTTGAAAATGCGTTTTTGAAATCGCGATTTTCAGAATTGAAATTGAAATTAAATGTTTAACTAAATTTTGAAAGGAGAACCAAGTTATGAGAACCTTAGTAAGACAAACCGGCAATTTGTTTCCATCACTTCCCTCTCTACTTGAAGATTTCTTTAGCAGGGATTGGGCTGACTCTACTCTTGCAAATAGAAATTACGGTTTTACACTCCCAGCAGTGAACGTTCGGGAAACAAATGATGACTTTCTTCTTGAAGTAGCCGCTCCCGGCATGAAACGTGAAGACTTTAAGGTAGAGCTGGACAACAACGTGCTGACCATTTCCTCGAATCGTGAAGAAAAGCAGGAGGATCAGAACAATGAAAGCTTTACCCGAAGGGAATTCGGCTATCAATATTTTCAGCGTAGTTTTTCTCTTCCTGAAAACAAAGTTGAAGGTGAGAAAATATCGGCTCGTTATGTAGATGGAATTCTTCACATCACCGTTCCAAAAAAAGATGAAGCGAAAGTGAAGCCGATCAAGCAAATTTCAATTGGATAATTTGAATATCTGGCGCGGGATTACCTGCGTCTGTATCAGCGATAGCTGCGGTATGGTCTTATGATGATCTCCTTCGTGCCATATCGCACTATCGTTGGATATAATATGTTTCATTAGGCTATTCTAGTTACTATCATGTCCTATGGAAACACAAACTTACCCAAATCGATACTATTCTACATTGAGGCCCAAGCGCTTAACACCGCTGTTCCACGATAGAATGTCATACAATTACGGCACCTTGTTAAATTCAGCAACGATGCGCGAGCATGATGACGGATTCGTGCTAAATGTTTTGGTTCCGGGTCTGAATAAGAAGGACCTGAAACTACAAATCAATGGAAGTACGTTAATAATCTCTTCGGACTTACCTGTTCACAACGAAAAATTGTCAACAAGTGGAATACATGATTTCTCCTATTCTTTTCCACTTCCATTGAATGCGGACGCAGAGCTAATCACTGCGAAATGCCGAGATGGACTGCTCACGATACAGATACCAAAGTTGAGAACTAAGAGCATTCGCACAACCATCCAAGTTAAAGGATCAGAAAACGTTACACTAAGGACCAGTCCATTCAACACAGCGTGGAACCACGTAAAGAAAAGGCTGAATTTTTCAGAATGGTTTCGCTTAAAAAATCAGGTAGAATCTCTTGAGGTTTCTGCCAGGTGAGGACTAATTAACTTTCTGTTCTTTGCTAGAGTCCGGGGAACTTGTGCTTAAAGGGATCGTTGGAATGCTCCTCACGATCCTAATTTTGAGTTGGGCATTGAAGCGTTTTCGTCAGCCTTACTTCAGCGCCTATATTGTTGCAGGTGTTTTACTAGGGCCGTTCGGTCTGCGATTCTTTAATGATGCCAATACAATCGCGCAAATCGGTACGCTGGGGCTGATCATGCAAATGTTTTTTATCGGTGCAGAGATTGAAGTACCAGCTTTAGTAAAAAATTTCCGGACTTCACTAGTAGGCACGGCAGTTCAGTTGTTACTCAGTTTTGCCTTTATCGCAATTATTGGCCATCAGCTAGATTGGTCAACAGCACGTGTAGTATTATTTAGTTTCATAATAAGCTTAAGCAGCTCTGCGATCATACTGGAGTATTTACACAAGAACAAGGAAATTAATTCACGCCTTGGTTATCTGACTACCGGAATTCTGATCCTTCAGGATTTTCTCCTGGTTCCAATGATCATGATTCTGAATTTTTTGGCTAAAGGTGAATCAAATCCCTGGCAGTTAATCATTGGATTGGGAGTAATGGTTGTGTTTGGGATATTGCTTCGAAAACTTGTGCTGAAAAGAGAAATACCGTTCCCATTGCTAAGTCGATTCCATCCCGATCATGAACTTCAGGTTTTTATAGGATTGCTGTTATGCTTCGGCTTTGCATGGGTCACGAGTCTGCTCAACTTGTCGGCCGCATTGGGGGCGATGTTTGCGGGCATCCTGGTTTCGCAAAGTGATTCCATGAAATGGCTTGGAAATACATTGGCACCATTCCGGGTATTTTTTCTCTCGCTATTCTTTGTATCCATTGGCCTGCAACTTGATTTAGCTTTTGTCAAAGAGTATGCAGGGATAATAACAGTGCTTGTGATTTTGATTTTTGGAATTAACAGTCTCATCAATGCCTGTGTATTCAGAGTGCTCAAAGAATCATGGAAAAATAGTCTGTATGCAGGAGCATTGCTTTCACAGATCGGTGAGTTCAGCCTGGTGCTTTGTACTGTTGCAAAAGGCCTCAAATTAGTTGACGATTTTTCATTTCAATTGACACTGGTCGTTATTTCAATTACTATGTTACTATCTTCTGTGTGGATAAGCATTATCCGGAAGGCATTGTTTACCGACAGCAAAATTACATAAAGGGAGGACCAGTAATTCACGACTCGTGGTGTCTGTCCTCTAGGAAATTGATTTGAACAGCAGATCTTCCAAGAACTGACCTGTAAATTCTGCTCTGTTCTTTGGGGTTGCATCGGTGAGTCTGGGCAGGTTGATGCTAAAATACTGTTGGTTGTGCGATGTTTCGATCAAAGTTGTACTAAGTGACTTAGGGTATTTGTATTTGGGACTATATTCGGAAATAACTTCTGCGATCTTGGCACACAGATCCTTGTAGGGTTTAAATACTGCATTCTTGTTTATTTCCGCCACATCTTTCACCAGATACACTTTGCTGCTTTCTGCTATGACAATTTGGTTCAGAAACATTTTGTTGTAATCGATATTTTCAGCATACGTATTGCTGGCAACATCCTTAATGAAGATATCCTCGGCAGTATGGAGTTTGCTACCAAGGTTGTGGGAACAAAAGCAATCGTGGTTCTTGGTCACACAAAGTGCGGAGCTATTGTAGGCGCTTGCAATCATGTGGAGATGGGCAACCTGACTACATTGTTAAACAAAGTGCAGCCCGCCATCTATGCTGAGAAAAAGACCACAGATAATCGCACTGGCTCTAACTCCACATTTGTCCACAACGTAACAGAACTGAATGTGCATTTAACAATCGACAGAATTAGGAGAGAAAGCCCGATCATCGCTGAGCTTGAGAGTACTGGTCAAATTAAGATTATCGGAGGACTGTATGACGTGGAAAATGGAAAGGTGCGCTTTTACGAATAGTTGGTTGAAATATAAAACAGAGTAGTTTAAAACGTTAACCGCTTCATCGTCATAACCCGGCTTGTAAACCGGATGGCATTTAACCCAGTACTTCGTTCCGGTTAGCTCATCTCCAGTGATGTTCGCGTTGATCCATGTCTGGAGGTTTGCAAGAGTCGTGTGGCTGGCCCAATTGCTGGATACATCCACGCGGCTTTTATAGGTTACCCCAAAAAGCTGATTTGTAAAGTCATGAGTTAGCGAATTGATCTTTCCGCGAAGCTTCACGCTGGTAGTCAAACGCTTTCATTTTGAAAGCCTCCAACATCTTGTTTACTCTCCGCGCTTCTTCAGAATTCGTTTTAAGTTTTCCATGTTGATCGGACCACTCATGCTGTTTGACAAAGATTTTTGTCGCGAGTGTAAGCCGCTTGTTCATGAGTGAGATTCTCATGAAAACTGATTTCAATCCATCGTCTGTTGTTCTGTCTTTTCGAGCGAAGAACGTTACCGAAATTGTTTGAGTCATATCCCTTGTTTAATTGGTTAAAGTATCCAATTCAAGGTGCCGTAATCAAGATGTCCATGTGGTGACAAAGTTGATTATCAGCACTTTAACTCGATTTCGTAACCACGTTTTCAAAAGAAGTTCTGGTTACGGATCGGTTACCAAGGGATTGTGATTTTTTGTTTGATTTTGGTTTGCCCTAAAACGAAAAAACCTCGAAATCTTTCGGATTTCGAGGTTTTGACTTTGTTTGATTTTTACTCAGCAGAGGAGGAGGGATTCGAACCCCCGGACCTGTTACAGTCTCCGGTTTTCAAGACCGGTGCAATAAACCGCTCTACCACTCCTCTGTTTGTCCCCAAATCTCCATTTGGGATTGCAAATGTAGGATTTTTTGGAACATTTCCACAAAACCCCCACAATTTTTTTATTCTTCGCTGAAGTCGATAAACGTCTTCCGGATGTCCTTGTTGTCGATTTTCGCGGCGTTTTTCGAGTAGGCATTGAGCTCGAGGAGAACAAGCTTCTGGTCGTTCATAACAGAACGTAACTTGTTGATATCCTTCTCGAAATCAGGGCTGCGGCGTGATGATTTGAGGGAGTATTTGCGGGCGAATTCGTCGCCTTCCTGCTGGATACGGTTACGGATTTCGATACCGAGTTTGATCTTCTCCATGATGGCGTCTTTGGAACGGCCTACGACTTCGGTGGCCTCCAGTGTACCCAGTGTCAGTACCGTTGTACCACCTACACCGGACACGATCTTAGCCTGGTCGGGTTGGAAGGTAACGGGAGAGAGACCGGTAGCGGCACCGAGAGAGGCGTTGAGGATGGAGCGATGTTGTTTGCCTTTGCGGGCTTTTTTGTAGTCGCTGTTGAGCTCTTTCTGGTTGTCGTCCAGTTGGGAGATGAGCATCATGGCGGCGATCAGATTGTTGCGGTATTTGGTGTACTGCAGGGCGTCTTTTTCGATCATGTTCTCGGCATCGAGAATTTTGATCTTGACCTTCCGTTGTGCGCGGTTGTTGCTTTTGTCGAGGGTGAAGAAAGTTACTTCGGCCAGGATCTGTTTCTGTACTTCCTGTACGAAATGATAGCCGGGCGTCCAGGTAAACTCGTACTGAACGGGAGCATATTCTTTCAGGGTAGCGGGAGCGATGCGGGTGTCGGTAGAGACGAAGCCGGTGTTCCGGATGTTATCGTCACCGTTGGGGTCGGAGATATAGACCTTGAGGTTCAGAGTTTCGTCTTCCTTGATGGTGAAGAGTGTATCGCCGGGCAGGATAAAGATCTCTGGCGGCAGGTCTTGTTGTGTCTGGGCTACACGGAACTTGCCGGTCTTCTCTGCTTTTTCGGGATCCTGAACGGTAAACTCAATAGCCAGAGGGTTGCCGCGCAGGGATGAGAACTGGCTGCGCGAAGGAGTCCAGGTAAACAGGCCTAATGAAGAAAGGGTAGAGCCTTCCGGCAGCTGGGCCTGGTTGGCTTTGAAAACGATAGGGTCGCCATCCGGGTCGTATACATATTCGCTGGGGAACTGATAAGTATTGAGGCTTGACTGTTTCACATAGATCATCGGCAGGTCTTCTATAACCGGCGGGCGGTTAACATGATGGACCGTAAACGTAATGGCCTTGCGATCTCGCTTGCCGTCGGCGAAGGATGCCTGGAAGATGAGGGTGAAGTCGCGGGTCTTCACTACACGATCAACAAAATCATAGTTCGGCGTCCAGCTGAAATTGCCGAGGGTGTCGAACTGGATCTGTAAACCTTCGGGGTTTTCGATCGAGTAGCGCACGTGGTTAGTGTGGCTGGTGGTGCGCACGGTAAAATTCAGCGGCTGGTTTTCGTTAAGAATATTCCAGCCCGTCGAATCGGGAAAAACAAGCGCCTGACCAAAAGTGGCGGCCGAAGCCGTCAGGAAGAGCAGCAGGAAAAAAGAAATGTGCTTCACGATAGCTGTAGAGTTATGAAAATGGACCGTAAATTTAGCAAGATCGAAATTCTACGATATGCCACGTACCAAAAACATGCAAACAGACAATAATTTCTTTACTGATGTATATGAGGTAGTCAGGCAGATCCCGAAAGGACGAGTGACCAGTTACGGGGCTATTGGCAAATTTCTGGGGGCGAAATCGAGTGCACGCATGGTTGGCTGGGCGATGTATTCCTGTCCGAAGGGATTGCCCGCCCATCGCGTTGTAAACAGCTCGGGGCTGTTGACAGCCAAACATCATTTTAAAACTCCTGACACCATGGCCAACCGTCTCCGCAAAGAAGGCGTCAAGGTAGTGAACGACAAAATTCAGCGTTTCAACGATTATTTTTGGGATCCTTCCACCGAGCTCGAGTTCGATTAACCCAAACAAAGAAATCTTTATCCCAGAATTGGATTATCCAAACCTGGCACCCCTCTAATTTGAAAGAATAAGCCCCTTTTTATTACATGGCATGCCCTTGGCAATACAGGTCTTCAGAACGCAACGATGAAGACCCTCGAAGTTGATTGCTAACCAGGAGAAGCTGCTAAACATCAAGGACTGTAGCAAGCAACAAAAGCAAAGTCATCATCAGCATCTGAGAACAACACTTAACGAAGCATCGCGATTTTATCGAGTGCTCAACACCTGGTTATAGTTCAAAGTTTGAACACATAATATAAAGTGTAACAAGTGTTAGGGGAGAAGCAACATCCGCGGGCTATTACTATAGAACTGCGCTACACATAATACTACAATGAACAAGCATGCTCTAATAAAGCATCAGCTATAAAGATTTTAGTGGGGTTGGTTTTAATCGGGTTTAGGTCACTACGCAGTGACCTTTTCCTTTTTATAGGGTGTTGGATTTCCTCGCTCTCCCCGATAGCTATCGGGGCACTCGCACTGATTTCCGTCGCCTTTCCTTTTTATAGGGGTATTGAATTCCTCGCTCTCGCACTCCGCACTGACACTGATTTCCGTTCTCCTCCGCTTCTCCTTCAGTTCTCCTTCGCTTCTAATTCGGTTCAGAGCCGGTATAAGCCGCATCGAAGCCGTCTCGAAGCCGGTCTCGGCATTTCGCCACGGTATCATTCTTCGCTCTCACGCTCACACTCACTCTGCCCTTATCGCTAGCGTTTTTCCTTTATAACTCAACCCCTTATACCATCTCTTTACCCTGACACAGACCCTTGTCGTTCGTAGACTTTCCCTCTCATTCCCCATCAAAATCGTTACCCTTAATTAATCCTGTATATCCGATACATCCGTTAATCCTGTTCTGACAACTTCCTCACCGATATCAACGCTAACCCAATAAACGTTATTATCCCATTGATCAATATCAGCTCCACACTAATAATATAGCCGTTAAGCAATTCGGTGCGCCATGACATATAACTGAGATAGCTCCATAGCAGTACAGCGTAAGCTGTAGCTGGTATGAAGGATGCCAGGAATAGTACTAGCAGTATACCTGCCAGGGGTTTCTTGAAACGTTTGGCTGTTTGTCGGCCATTCCATATAAAAAAAACCAACGCGACTAATGCGGCGCGCCACAACCAGATTCCCCAACCGCCTGGCGACGTATCAAGTAATGAGTTGGAGATATTTTCAATAGTCGTTGCCGCCAGCGGCGGATTAATAAACACCGATATCATAACCGAGCCCACGCATATAAACGGCACCCATTTATCGCGCAGCGCACGTTTAGTAAACAACCCGAAGGCAAACAGGCCGAGCAACGGCCCATAAGTATAACCCGCCACAATCAGCACAGCATCGATAACCGACCGCTCGTTGATCTCTTTAAAGATCAGGATGATCAGCAGAAAGATAACCGAGAAGGCAATGTGGACGATAAACTTCTGACGCTTCCGCACATCTTCTGTTTTGTTTTTGAAATCGAGGAAGTCGATACAGAAAGATGTGGTAAGGCCGGCCAGAGCCGAGTCTGCCGATGCGTAGCTTGATGCTGTGATACCGAGCAGAAAAAAGATGCCGACAGCCAGACCGAGATCATTCAGCGCAAGACGCGGGAACAACTCGTCTGACGATGTGGGTAGCGTTACGTTGTGACGTGAGCTGTAGATATATAAAAGAGCACCAAGTACGAGGAACAGGAGATTGACAACCACCAGGATCAGGCTAAACCAGAACATGTTCTTCTGCGCTTCGCCGAGGTTCTTACAGGTAAGATTCTTCTGCATGATCTCCTGGTCAAGGCCGGTCATAGCGATGGTGATGAACATACCGCCAAGAAACTGTTTGACGAAGAACGAGCCTGCGTTGGCATCGCTGAAGTTGAACATCTTCGAGTACTCGCTGTCATAAATAGTAGACACCATACTGCCGAAACTCATATCCAGTCGGCTGGCAATCTGCCATACGGCGATAATCACGGCCGTTACAAGAAAGATCGTCTGAAAAGAGTCGGTCCATACGATCGTCTTCACGCCGCCTTTGAATGTATAAACCCAGATCAGAATAATGGTAGTGGCGACCGTTACATAGAACGGCACATTCCATGCATCGAACAGAAATAATTGTAGTACCGTAGCGGCCAGGAACAACCGTAGCGATGAGCCGATGGTGCGCGACACCAAGAAAAAGAATGCGCCGGTTTTATAAGACCAGAAGCTGAAGCGCTGCTCCAGGTATGTATAGATAGAGATGAGGTTCAGCCGGTAGTAGAGCGGCATAAGCACCCCGATAATAACCCAATAGCCAACCAGGTAACCGATAACCACCTGGAAGTATCCGAAGCCTGCCTTTGCCACGTTGCCCGGCACCGAAATAAACGTAACGCCCGACAGCGACGACCCAAGCATGCCGAACGCCACCAAAAACCACGGCGACTGGCGGTTTGCGGTAAAAAACGTATTAGTGTCCGCTCCACGCGAGGTAATGATCGAAATACCGATCAAAACCGCGAAATAGATCGTCATAATAATAGCAACCAGAGTGGGTGTCATAACGGCAGTCGTTTTTTGTGCAGCAAGAATACTGAAATATGCCGAAATCAGGGCCATCCGGTCGGCCAGAAGTGCGTCCGGACTGCTGTCACCGCATCCGTTCCCTAGGAATGGAAAGCTTTATTGCGGCGGTGAACTTAAATTCAACCTTTCCTTGTTAAATTTGCACAGTAATAAACCCAACCAGTCTGCCACCTGGCGGATGATTTTGACCATGAAACACGCATACCAGGAAGAAGAGCTAGTGGATGTATTGGAAGCCGTCGAGACGACCGACCTGATGGACCTGGTGGTTTTTAACGACGACTACAATACTTTCGAGCACGTGATCAACACGCTGATAAAGGTCTGCAAGCATACTTCCGAACAGGCTGAGCAGTGCACGCTCATTATACATCATAAAGGCCGCTGCACCGTGAAGACCGGCAGCTTCGATTTTCTTCGGCCTATGCGCGAAGCCATATGTGAAGTGGGCATCGACGCCCGTATCGTCTGAGGAATATTACTGTAACCCGTATTTTTTAGAATAACACGAGCCGGGCGGTATAGAGCTGCCGGCATAACATACTTTATACTGCGTTGGAATTTCCGTCAAAACTTATCGAGGATGCTGTAACCCAGATCGCCAAGCTACCCGGCATTGGCAAGAAAACGGCCTTGCGCCTGGTGCTGCACCTGATAAAGGAACGCGAAGAGAACACACTGAGCCTGACCGACGCCCTGAACAGATTGCGCCTCAACATCCGCTTCTGCTCACATTGTCATAACATCTCAGACCACGAAGTCTGCTCCATCTGTGTAAGCCACCGTCGCGACCGCGCCACGCTCTGTATCGTGGAGGACGCGAAAGATGTAATGGCCATCGAAAATACAGCTCAATACATGGGCCTCTATCACGTACTCGGCGGCGTAATATCTCCGATACACGGCATCGGCCCCGCTGACCTCAAGATCGAGTCCCTTGTGAATCGCCTGACCGCGTCAACGTGTGAGGTCCGCGAAGTAATTCTCGCCCTCAGTCCTACCATGGAAGGCGACACCACGGCCTTCTATATTAATAAGCGTATCAAAGATCTTTCAGTCAAAATCAGCGTCATCGCCCGCGGCGTTCCTGTCGGCGGCGACCTCGAATATGCCGACGAGATCACCCTGGGCCGTTCCATCATAGGCCGTACCTTATTTTCATAAGGCCTCTTTTTTACATGGATTTCAATTCTGACAATCCTGGCAACTTGTCCCGACGCATGGCTGGATCCTAAAATCCAAGTCCCCTTTTTACAAATCCTGCAAAAATCACTTCTTCTCACCCCATTTTAGTCTTTTAATGCGTTTCTTTGCTCGCTTTTCTTAAAAATGCTATGACAACGCGACTATCAGAACGGATTGAAGCTATCCAGGAATCGGCAACTTTAGCCATGGCGGCTAAGGCCCGTGAGCTTAAGACAAAAGGTTTCGACGTTATCGGCCTCAGCCTCGGCGAACCTGATTTTAAAACCCCGCAGCACATCTGTGACGCTGCCAAGCAAGCTATCGACGATGGTAAATACTTCACGTATCCTCCCGTAGCCGGCTACCAGGATCTGCGCGAAGCGCTTGCGGCCAAGTATCAGAAAGAAAATAAGGTGCCCTATAAGGCAGAGAATATAGTAGTATCAAACGGCGCGAAGCAGTCTATCGCAAACACCATGCTCGCGCTGCTGAATCCCGGCGACGAAGTGATCGTGTTCTCTCCGTATTGGGTGAGCTACGATGCGCTCGTGCGTCTCACCGAAGCAACGCCTGTTATTGTTAAAGGTGGCATCGAGAACGACTTCAAAGTAACGGCCGCTCAATTTGAAGCAGCGGTAACACCAAAGACACGCGCCGTGATCTTCTCGTCACCGTGTAATCCTACTGGCTCAGTATTCTCACGCAAGGAGCTCGAAGCCATCGCTGCTGTCGTGCTCAAGCACCCCAACATGCTGGTGATCGCCGACGAGATCTATGAGCACATCAATTTTACCAACGAGCAATTCTTCAGTATAGCGTCACTGCCCGGCATGTTCGACAGAACGATAACCGTGAATGGCTTTGCAAAAGGTTTTGCCATGACCGGCTGGCGCGTAGGCTATATAGCTGCCCCCAAGTGGATAGCAGACGGCTGTAACAAAGTACAGGGCCAGGTAACATCGGCCAACTGCTCGATCGCACAACGCGCTGCCCTCGCTGCCGTTACCGGCGATATCGAACCTACCAATAAAATGGTTGAAGAATATCGCAAACGTCGCGACATCGTATACAACTTACTGAAAGAGATTCCGGGCATCAAGGCGAATTATCCCGAAGGAGCATTCTACTTCTTCCCCGATGTAAGCTCATACTACGGTAAATCCGACGGCGAAAGAACGATCAACAATGGTGACGACTTCTGTATGTATATGCTGGAGAAAGCACACGTGTCGTTAGTGACCGGTGACGCATTCGGTGATCCGGATTGTATCCGTTTGTCGTATGCAGCTTCTGAGAAAGATCTGAAGGAAGCCTTGAACCGTATAAAAGAAGCGCTGACAAAGCTGAAGTAATAAATTTTTGACATACATGTCATGGGAGCCCTGGTGATATAACATCAGGGCTTTTTTATTGAGAATATGTTGGTGGTTACTGGGTGTTAATTGTGAAGGTTGAGTTATGAAAAAATGATTATTCCGGGTAGAGCTCCTACTCCTAAAGGAGTATAGCTATACTCCTTTAGGAGTAGTGTGAATTTATAGGTTACGTGTGACCAACCCACAAATGTCAAAATACAGTATATTAACATATCCATTGTTGGCTGAACGTGTTGTTGTTTTGTGATAGAATAGTGTGTCATTTGTATTTTCCTTTTGTCGGTTAGTAATGGTCTAGTAAAAAAGATGGCGTGAACTTCCACGGCCTGGGTAATGGCAATTTCCTTACGGGAAATTGATTAGCGGTAAGAACATTAAACCAGATATATATGACAAAGTATTTTCTGACTCTCGTTAGTATTCTCAGTTTTTCTACGCTTTTCGCCCAGTATGAATATTCTGGCGATTACGGCATCAGTGGAAGGTTAGGCATTCGTGTCCCCAATCCTAATTTTCTCATCGACGCGTCAACCAGTTCCAGCGGCTATGACGGCATACAACTGTTGAATGGCGGTAATGGAAAATGGGTGAGACTCTATTCTCAGAATCTCGATGTCGGCTCCTACAATAACTCGACCAAAGCAGGAGACGCGGGTATATTCTTCGGCACAATGAGTGGTATCAATACCGCTGACTTTGGATTTATCATAGCACCGCATCGCAGCAACTATGGCGGTATCAGAATCTCTTCTACGGGCGACGTGTCGATCGGTGTGACAGACCCCGATGCCAAGCTGACCGTTCGCGGAGTCGTACACGCTCAGGAAGTGCGCGTCGATCTTAACGGATCTGTTGCGCCAGATTATGTTTTTGAGAAGGACTACAAGCTTATGCCACTGCATGAGCTCGAAGAATATCTGAATGAGAACAAGCACTTGCCTGAAGTTCCATCGGCAAAGGAATTCGAGGCCAATGGAATCTATCTGAAAGACATGAATGTGTTGTTGCTGAAGAAAGTAGAAGAGTTGACGCTCCATCTTATCGAGCTTGAGAAAAAGAATAGGCGGTTGGAAGAAGAGAATGCCAGTCAGGAGCAGCGGCTGTTACAGTTGGAAAACAAAAAACGTTAGTCACTATGATAAGAACTATACTCCTGCTTGTTGTGCTCGTGTCTTGTAACCTGGTATATGCACAAACCGAAACCCTCAAAGAAGGAACCGTAAAAGTCCTTGTAGACGCCGTGTACGCTCAGGATGCCCTAGGGACAACAACAAATGTTAATGGTCGTACCACCGTACAGCTCAACCATAGCCGGGTTAAAAAGATCTTTGGTAACTATTCCATAACGAAATTTGAGCGGACATATCCCGGAATCGAAAAATACAAACACCGGAATGTAGAAATTCTGAAGCGTTACTATACGATCGAAGGTAATTTCAAGCGCGATCGTATTATCCGTGACATAATCGACGATGGTAATGATTTTTTTGAAGATGTAGAACCTGTGTCAAATCCAGAGCCACTTTATATTCCCACCGACTATACGCTTTTTACAGCTGGTTCGGAGCATCTTGACCTGGTGCGGGCGCCTGCAGCCTGGGATATTACGAAAGGAAGCAGATCGATTACTGTGGCTGTTACGGATCCTACGGGATTTTATTACAATCACCCCGATTATCTGGCAGCCGATGGTACTCACCAGGTTGTTTATCAGTCGCCTACCGCACTCGCTCAATATAGTGGACCGAGTGACTTTGCACATGCGTTGAAAGTTTCAGGCACCGTGGCGGCTGCTACCGATAATGGCGTAGGTATAGCTGGTATCGGGTTCAATACCCGGCTTATGGCCTTTTACGCCAGTTTGTCGGATATGCTTTCTGCATCGCTGGATCATGGCGCAAGTATCGTCGAAGCCAGTTGGATTGGTGGCTGTACGTACTCAAATTCGGATCAGCTTATCATCGATATGATTCACGATAATGGAACGGTCATCGTCGTGGCGGCTGGTAATGGCGATGCCGGCGCGAGTTGTGCTTCGGCGGATGGTCTGAGTAATGGCATTACATACCCCTCGGGATATGATCATGTGGTTTCTGTAGGTGGAGTAAATACAGATGACGAATACTTTGACAGTGGTGGCGGAGCCACCCGGCATCTTACATTCAATGAGCGTGTGGATGTAACTGCTCCGGGATGGAGGGTGCCGGTTATGGTTGCCATTAAAAACGGTAGTGGTCAGATAACAGAGTATCGTAACTCATACTCCAGCGGTACATCATTCGCTGCTCCCATGGTCGCAGGCCTGGCCGCGCTGATCCTGGCGGTCAATCCGACGCTCCCGCCGCATGTTGTGGAGAATATAATAAAGAACACAGCAGTAAATATTGACAACATTCCGGGAAACAGTGTCTTTGCAGGCAAGGCCGGAACAGGCCGCATCGATGCGGGTGAGGCAGTAACGTTGGCCAACAATTGCTTTGGGTGTGAGAGTACGGTAATACTTCCGAACCTCACCAGTTTTCCGGCAACGGCGTCAGGTTGTAAGATTGTGACAACGAGTGGAACAATGCCTCCAGGTTTCTTTTTTAACTATACAGCAACCCGCCAGATCAGATTGACCCCAGGTTTTAGAGCCGCTGCCGGAACGAATGCAGTCTTCAGAATAAACAACGTATGCTCTTCTCTGATGCAGCAACCAGCCACCGGCGGCCGTCAGGCGTATCAGCATGTAACATATAAAGATCTTGTGGCGAGTGGCGCCGTTGAAGTGCCGGAGGCTGCTATAGAACCGACGCCATATTCCGGTATGATATCTTATCCGAATCCAGCCGTTCGCGAGGTGGTATTTACCTATGCGCTCAAACAATCGTCAAAAGTTAATCTTACCGTACACGATCTTTCGGGAAATCTTGTGGAAATACTGGTCTATGATCAGTATCAGAACGAAGGCGATCACGCGGTGTCATACAATGTGTCGAACCTCAGGCCTGGTGTATACTATTATACCCTGACCACGGAGTTTAGCAAGGAAACTCAGCGGCTTGTCGTAGTGCACTAAAACATATCTTAATATGAAATATCAGATTTTACTACTTTTTATTCTCGTATGCGCCGGCACGTCGTATGCTCAGGTGTATACCGCCAACTCGCAAATTCTGGCCACACAGTCAACCACAACAACGAATGTTGGCATAGGTACAGACAACCCACCTGAAAAACTTTCTGTGATAGGTAACATATCGGTTCCTTTGCAGAAGGCATTGGGCGTAGGCCCTTCCGGCGATGTGTTTACATATGATTCCAAAGCTATCGGTAACTACTCATTAGGATGGTATTCTGATTCCTGGAACGCCGCTGGCCCGTCAGCATACCTTTCATCATTCGGAGGTCTTAAATTTTTTACGGCTCGTACGGCGGCGATGGTAATCAATCAGTCTGGAAATGTCGGTATCGGCGTGGCCAACCCTACAGACCGTCTTGTTGTGGGCGGAAATACATCGCTGGGCGGAAATGTTTCTCTTCCTTTGCAATCGGCCTTTGGCTTTGGGGTGGGCTCGGATACGTTTTCGTATGACGGCAAAACCGTAGGAAACTATGGGCTCGGATGGTACACAGACTCCTGGCAAACCGGCGCTCCGTCTATGTATGTATCAGGCTTTGGCGGTATTAAATTCTTTACCAACCGTACGGCTCGCATAGTAATAACGACCTCAGGAGACGTCGGTATCGGCACGGTCGATCCTAAAGGTTATCGCCTGGCCGTTGCCGGTCGTATGATAGCTGAAGAAGTCAATGTGAAGCTTCAATCCGCCTGGCCTGATTATGTATTTGACTCCGACTATACTGTGCCTTCATTGGCAGATCTTAATGCATATATCCGCATGAACCGCCACCTGCCCGGTGTGCCGTCTGCCGCTGAGGTAAAGGATAAGGGTATCGATCTTGGAGCGATGGATGCTGTGTTGCTAAAGAAAATAGAAGAGCTTACGCTGTATGTGTTACAACAGCAGAAAGAAATAGAAGAGCTCAGAAAACAAATTCAGTCAGGTAAATAAACCGCGCGTTATATATGAAACATCAGACATTTTTACTTACGGTCAGTTCAAAATCAGTTCTGAGTCAAAATCATTCACTTCGAAACATGCGATTAATTATTTTGGCTTGCTTTTTTATCTGTGCGACAATCACAAATCAAGCGTATGCAGTAAGTCCTTCTGTGACCTGGACGATTAATTCGGGTGGTGGAGATCTTAAGGTGCCGCTGGGAGGATTTATAAACGTCGATTCTTACATCTCAACGAATGGCTTTACTTCAACATCCGTCTATGATGTGAAGATCATGCTTAAGAGAAGTGACGGTCAGGAGTTTGAGTTGTTTCAAAAGCAGACTTATCTCTCCGATGGCATTTATATAATTAATGATGTGGATTTTCGGATTGAGGACGCCGGTGTATTTAATTCATTTTATACGACAGGAGAGGTGTATGCTCAGGTAAAGTTAGCATCCGGAACAGGCGACGTTACGAAAAGCACTCCTGCAGTAAACGTCTCGCGAATTACATCTGGCGGAGGAACAAATCCTCCAGGTGGCGGCACCAACCCTCCGGGAGGAGGCAATTGCCCTACGTTAGCTGCACCGACGAATTTCGCGGCATCAGTAACACGCGGTCATGACATCTCTATCAGACTGATGTGGCAGGATAACTCATCAGGAGAAGAATCGTTTAATATCCAACGAAAAAAGGCTCTTAGTAATTCGAACGACCTTACGTTCGATGCTTTGCCGAATACATCCCAAAAAATTGATGATGAGGGATTGGTTACCGATCAGGTCTATTCGTATACGATACAGGCGCAATATCAAAATTGTTATTCCTTCACTGTAGGACCGTTGCTCGCCACAACGGGGTGCCCGGGGAGCATTACATCCACGTATGCCAGGCATGCAGCAGGTAAAGTCCAGGTGAACAGTTCTATTGTAACCACAGATTTTGTGCTTGATGAACACGCCAGCACCTTGATGACAGCTGGCAGTTCTATTCGTCTCACACCCGGAACAACGATTAAAAGCGGCGCCCAGTTTATCGCAAGAATTGCCCCGTGCGGCAGCTATGAAGGTCCCCGGGCAGATCTCGGAGCTAAACAAGCTGGACAAACCGATGCGCTTTTGGTTGATCTCACTTCCTCAGACGACACAGCAATCTCGGCATTTCCGAATCCTACCGATGGAAATGTTACTCTCCAACTTAATTTCTCAATTGAAGAAGGCGGTCAGCTGACAGTGCTGGATGCATTCTCCAGACAGGTTCATTTCCAAAATATCAATGCTGGCGAGCGTGAAGCTAACCTGGATTTCCGAAGCCTTCCCGCAGGAACATATTATGTTACTGCTGTAAGAGGCGGTGAGCATCATCAGTACAAGATTCTAAAGAAATAGCAATAACCAGACAACGCTCAAATAAAAGAGCCGCCCCGATTCTTCGGCGCGGCTCTTTTTATGATTAGCTGAGATTACTCGTCCCTCAGCGAATTCACCGGATTAGATATCGCCGCCCGTATCGTCTGCACACTTATCGTCAGCAGCGCAATAACAAAAGCCACCACACCCGCTATGATAAACGTAGTCCACGAGATGTCGATCTTATAAGCGAAATCTTTCAGCCAGTTATTCATCGCAAACCAGGCCGCCGGCACAGCCAGTACAAGCCCGATTGCTACCAGCTTCATAAAGTCTTTCGAGAGTAGTACCACGACCTGTTTCACCGTAGCACCCATAACTTTGCGGATACCCACTTCTTTCAGGCGAAGCGCTGCTGTATAGGTAGCCAGGCCGAACAAGCCAAGACAGGATAGAATGATGGTAACGCATGAGAATACGAAGAACAGCTGACCGGTGCGGGCTTCGTTGCGATACATCTTATCATAGCGATCGTCCATGAATACATAGCTGAACGGATGCACCGGGTTGTAGTGCTTCCAGATCTTCTCGGCAGCAGCCACGGCTCCCTTATTGTCTTTGCCGTTTACTTTCACGTAGGTGAGACCGAGGTTGCCTGGGTTATAGTAGAAAATGGTCGGCTCGATGCGCGAGTGCAGATTGCTGTGGTGGAAATCTTTAACAACTCCGATAATGGTGGCCGGGCTGGCCCACAGCGAGAAGCGTTTGCCGATGGGATCTTCTATACCCATTTCGCGAACGGCAGTTTCGTTGAGGATCACATGGGCAGTGTCTGTGAGGCTGCCCGTGAAGCCTTTACCTTCCGCAAGCTCCATGTTCAGCACTTGCATAAAGTTATAATCTACGCAGAGCGGGTGGATCACGAAGTCACGGTCGCCCTTGCCTTCCCAGTCCGTATCGCCGGTACTGGAGCCGACACTCATGATGTTCTGGCTGCTCATAGTGATAGCCTCTATACCGGGGTGTTTCAATAGCTCGGTCTTGATCGTTTCCTTGTTGTCATACATCTTGTCGCGGAAGCGGAAAATGAAAGTGTTGTCCTTGCTGTAGCCAAGCTTCTTATTACGGATATATTCCTGCTGCTGGCCTACGATAAGTGTTCCGGCGATGATCGCGATCGATAAGCTGAATTGCGTAACGACAAGCACTTTACGGAACGTAGAGCTACCTCCGCTCAGCGTGAGCTTACTGCGTAGGACCTGTAACGGCTTGAACGAAGACATGACCAGTGCAGGGTAAAGCCCCGCGACACTCCACGCAATAAATAATGTAATGCCGGTTACTGTCAGGAATCCCGGATCAGTAAAGTTCAGCACCATTTTCTTATCGGTCATGGTATTGTATAACGGCATGGCCAGCTGCATTAGAAACAAGGCAAGCGCGAGAGCAAGGACGATAATGATACCGGACTCCGTGAGAAATTGCGAGATAAGCTTGCCGCGGCCTGCGCCAACAGTTTTGCGAACGCCTACTTCCTTAGCCCGGCGAGAAGCACGGGCAGTGGCCAGATTGATATAATTAATGCATGCTATAAGAACGATGGCCACTGCCACGATGCTAAAGATCCTTACGGTCTGACTGCCATCTCCAGACCCGTCTGCTGCAAAGAGGTGAAGTTGCTCGATCGGCTGCAGGAGATAACTGACTGTTGTTTCTTTTTGATTGCTTTTATGAATATCGGTAAGCTGTTTCGCGATGATTTCCGGCTTGGCATCCGGTTCAATAAGCAAATAGGTATGAAAGAAATAATTACCCCAGTTGGTCTCCAGGGTTTTCCAGTAGGCGTTGGGCTCGTAGTTTTTGCTCAGCAATTGAAAAGGATATAATATATCGTAACGAATAGTGGAGTTTGTGGGGAAATCCTTGAGGATACCGCTTACAACATAGTCGTCCTTTTCGTTCATGTGAATGCTCTTACCCAGGGCGCTTTCGCTGCCGAAGAAACGCTTTGCGGTAGATTCTGTTATAAGGATGGACTTCAGATCGGGGAATGGTTTACCAGGATTGCCTTCCAAAAGTTTGAAGTCGAACACCTGAAGGAAGTTTTCGTCTATATACGCCGCAGGGCTTTCGTCGGCAAACGTTGTTGATCCGATGGTGATGATGTTAGTGCCGGAGTTGTCGGCTATACGCACGGCTTGTTGAACGGCGGGAATTTCCTGTTTCGCGTGCAGGGCAAGAGGTCCTACCGTGGTGGTCCACGGCATCGGTGTTCCTACGTTCGCGTTGACGTGATAGATGTTCCTGTAGTTCTTGTGAAAGGTATCGAAGCTGATCTCTTCTGTAATCCACAACGTCAGCAGCCCTGAAGCTGCCAGCCCGATCGCCAATCCTCCGATATTGATAAACGAATAGAGTTTGTCGCGCAGCAGGTAGCGCACGGCGAGCTTGAGGTAATTCAGAAACATAGGTAGTTCGTTTTAGTTGTAAGACGAAGACCTGAAGTCAAACACTATGCCACCAAATGGGGGAGCCCGCCAGGCAGCTGCCAGGGCCGATTTCCAGAAATACGAACTGTTCCTTACCGTACGAAAGTGACCGGTTTCGGACTACTGAATTATTCGAGTTTTGGCAGCAAGTCTTATATCACAAGCCTGGCCATGGATCGAATAAGCCAAATTTCGAAAGGTTTTGTTCAATGAAATTGAAGCCAATATCGATCGTAACTGGCGTTTTTCCTTTGACAAGGAATGTATAGCGCTGACCATCGGTTTTCATTGTACACGATTCCCCGTTAGAGAAGGCTCCGTCAGTAATATGACTGATGTAGAGGTTTCTGCCTGTGGCGTGTTCTGCTGTTAGCTTACCTTTACGCAAATAGCTCCACAACAGAAAACTCTCTGATGGGGTTATTCGATAATACATGGTTCCATGACGGAAATAGAACGGACGCATATTTTCATATACCGAAAGTTCGCTGTCTGCTAATTTTGTTAACGCGAGCTGCAAGTATAGATGGCGCAGTCGTACAATGGCCCACATTAGGTCTGCTGGTGCTGAGCTGCCATAGTCGGTTATAGTTTTATAGATCCTGCCGTCCTTTAAGAATGTTATTGAGATTTGCTCCGATCCCGGCGGTCTTTCTTTGTAAAAGAAATCCATTTCGGTATTTTTTATGTCTGCGCGACGAAACAGGTTCTGAATCGTGGCATATTGTTCTGGTGTTAAAGTAGCTTTATAAATGCCAGTACTGTCGATAGATCTTTCGCAGTGAAAAAGAACGCGGCCATCGGCTCTTATCATAATGTTTATGATCGGCGTTGTGCTGCGGCAGTATGAGTTTGTGGCAGACAATACAATGGCATCGAAGACCGGTAATGTCTCCGGCAGCGGAGCCGCCCGCCGGTAAAGTAACGAATCATTTTTTCCTGTTTGAAGAATAAGTGTATCGCTTGTTAAGCGGCGTATAGGCATCCCGCTAAACCATGTGGAGTCCTCAAAGTTGAAAAAAGAAAGTGAATCTTGAAGAATCTTAAGAGAATCCTGTCGTATTGCGAACGGAAACTTATAATCCGGAAATGAGAACGTCTTCGAGTAATAAGGATTACTATAGTCTGTTTTTATCTGCATCTCCCGTATTTCAACCGTGCTGTCGGCATGAAACACAAGCACCCGCCGGTCACAAGGCCCAAGAGATCCACCGTTGATATAGGGGACATAAGGTTTATCCAAATCTGCTCGATCAACCAATTCCCACTCACCGACCAGGTCGCTGTATTGAAAGAACGATTTCTTCTCACTGCAACCGATACATAACAAAATAACAGCAAGGACGGCGACAAGGATCCGGCTCATAGCTTAAAGGTTTATAGCCATAAGATGAAAATGGCTATCCGAATCCATAAGAATCAAGAAGTATAATTGGCTACCCTATCCACACGATCATGCCCACACGGATCTCCATCCCACGCATCCCACCATCCCCAAAATCCCCGTCTAGTTTTCCTGAAATTGCTTCTCCAGCGGCTCTATTTTCTCCAGGTCGGCCAGGATCTGCTTGTCCAGAGGAGTCTCCTTAATAACGTTGTAATTATCCCAGAACGCTTTATTGTATGGATAGTCCTGGTATTGCAGGCCGTAGTTACGCATTCTTTCGGTAGCGCCGATGTTGCCGATAGCGTCTTTCAGCACATGGTTTATCAGAAGTGATTGCTGAAGCTCGGTAGAGAACTTCAGGGCGCGGGTCTTCTCGTCGTGCCAGTTTTCGCGGGAGGTAACGGTGATATAATTCAGAAACCACTTGTCGTCGTAGCGTTTGAAGTCGATGGTCTTCTTATAGCCGATGAAGCGGCTTACCAGGTTCTTCTTTTTATCCAGGTGATCGCCTTCGTTGCTGATCTCGAACTCGAGGTGTATGATGGCGTAATCGGTCTTGTCTATATATAACTTCAGCGAGAAGTCGTTGGTGTGGGTGATCACGTAAATATCGTGGCCGTTGTAATACGAATCTTTCTGGCGTTCTAGGGCGGCGAAGAACTCGTCGGTCTCATCGAACTGGTGGTAACGGATGTTGTTGTGCAGCAGCAGGTCTTCCAACAGATTTCGCTGGTCAAAGTAGGAATTGAATTTATTGTCGTAGCCCAGGCTT
>Ga0247762_1000026_pt1 | contig 100635 bp, 116 predicted proteins | sample UWRJL081202R4_FD_181016 | JGI IMG/M metagenome (GOLD analysis project Ga0247762, IMG submission 181016) | Plant litter microbial communities from Arlington Agricultural Research Station in Wisconsin, United States - UWRJ-L081-202R-4 | ecosystem: Environmental > Terrestrial > Plant litter >...
CGTTGGCAAGTCCGTGCTGCTCTCGATGCTTGCGCGCTACACGGCCTGCGATGTTGCGGTCATCGGGCTGGTCGGCGAGCGCGGCCGCGAGGTGCAGGAATTCCTGCAGGACGATCTCGGCGAGGCCGGCCTCAAGCGCTCGGTGGTCGTGGTCGCAACCTCGGACGAGCCCGCCTTGATGCGCCGTCAGGCGGCGTTCCTTTCCATGTCGATTGCCGAATACTTCCGCGACGAGAGCAAGGACGTTCTCTTATTGATGGACTCCGTCACCCGCTTTGCGATGGCCCAGCGCGAGATCGGTCTTGCCGGTGGCGAGCCGCCGACAGCCAAGGGCTATACGCCGACGGTCTTCTCCGAATTGCCGCGGCTGCTGGAGCGCGCAGGGCCTGGGCCGGACAAGGGCACGATCACCGGGCTCTTCACGGTGCTGGTCGATGGCGACGATCACAACGAGCCGGTGGCCGATGCCGTACGCGGCATCCTCGATGGGCACATTGTTATGGAGCGGGCGATCGCGGAGCGCGGCCGTTACCCGGCTATTAACGTGTTGAAGTCGGTTTCCCGGACCATGCCGAAGTCGAGCGACCCGCAGTTCTATCCGGATGTGGTCCGCGCCAAGCAGGTTCTCGCGACCTATGGCGATATGGAGGAACTGATCCGGCTCGGGGCCTACCGGCAGGGGTCATCCCCCGAGGTGGACGAGGCGATCCGTCTCCAGCCGGCGCTGGAAGCCTTTCTTTCGCAAGGTAAGGAAGAAAAAACGAATCTCGGCGATGGTTACCGCGCACTAGCTCAAATTTTCGCTAGTGCAGTAACCGAGCCCTAACCGGTCGCGTGGAGTATCGCCGGGATGAAATCGCGTGAAACCCTCATTCGCCTGAAGCGCTTTCAGGTAGACGAAAAGCGTCGTCAGGTCGCCCAGATCGAGGCGATGGTCGCCGAATTCGAGCGCATGGCCAACGATCTCGAGCGTGAGATCTCGGTCGAGCAAGATCGTGCCGGCATCAACGATCCGGGCCATTTCGCTTATCCGACCTATGCCAAGGCTGCGATCCAACGCCGCGACAATCTCAAGCGTTCGGCGCAGGAACTGCATGGCCAGCTCGAAGAAGCGCGCGCGCAGCTTGCCGACGCGTTCGAAGAGCTGAAGAAGGTCGAGATTCTCGAAGAGCGCGATCAGGTTCGCGGCCGCGGCGTCGAAGCCGCGCGCGAGCAGGCCGAACTCGACCGCATCGGCGCACAGCGCATCCGCGTCTGATCGTCTGACTTTCCAGAAATAGAAATGGCCGCCGTTGCTTCACGCTACGGCGGGCGATTTCATTTCAGTTGCTTGCTAAACGCTTCCGACGGTTTTCAACCGGACGCGCGGGTGAACTTCCGCCTGCGACATGACGGCGGTCTGCGGACGGAATCGGTCGACGATCTGCCGGACGAAGGGCCGTGCGGCGGCGCTCGTGAGTAACACCGGTGCTTCGTTCATGCGCGCAGCCTGTTCGAAGCGTTCGCGCACTTCGGTCACGAACTCGGAGAGTTTCGAAGGCTGCATCGCAAGCGATTTGTCCTCGCCGGTGCCGACGATCGATTCCGCGAAAGCCTGCTCCCATTTCGGCGAAAGCGAGATCAGCGGCAGATAGCCATTCAGCGACGTGTGCTGCGCGCAAAGCTGGCGGGCGAGGCGGACGCGGACCTGTTCGACGATCTGCGCGGCGCTGCGCGTATTCGGCACGGCTTCCGCGATGCCTTCGAGGATCGTTCCGAGATCGCGGATCGAGACGCGCTCCGCGAGCAGGAGTTGTAGCACGCGCTGGATGCCGGAGGCCGTGATCTGGCCCGGCACGATGTCCTTGAGGAGTTCGGACTGCTCCTTCGGCAGTTCTTTGAGGAGCTTCTGCACTTCCGCGTAGGAAAGCAGATCGGACATATTCGCCTTGAGCACTTCGGCGAGATGCGTGGACATGACGGTCGCGGCGTCGACCACGGTGTAGCCGCGCAGGCTCGCTTCCTCGCGGAGCGACTCGTCCACCCACGTTGCAGGCAGGCCGAAGGTCGGCTCTGTGGTGTGATGGCCCGCCAGATTCACCTGGCCGCCCGCTGGATCCATGACCATGTGGCTGCCCGGATGCACCTTGCCGGAGCCCGCATCCACCTCTTTCAGTTTGATCGTGTAGGCGTTCGATTCCATCTGCACGTTGTCGAGAATGCGCACGGACGGCATCACAAAGCCCATTTCGCTTGCGATCTGGCGGCGCAGCGCCTTGATCTGCTCGGTAAGGCGGTCCGAGCCGTCCGGCGAATTCACGAGCGGCAGGAGCGCGTAGCCGATTTCGATCTTGAGATCGTCGATCTTGAGCGCGTTCGAGATTGGTTCTTCCTGCGGCAGGCTCGGTTCTTTCGAGGCGGTTTTCTGCGCTTCGACCTGTGCCGCGGCTTTGTTTTTCCGCGTAGAGACGAAGGCGAGCACGCCTGCGCCCGCGCCGAGCGCGAGGAACGGCAGCATCGGCACGCCGGGCAGCGTCGAGAGCAGGATCATGACGCCCGCCGACATGCCGAGCGCTTTCGGATAATGCGAGAGCTGCTTCAGGAGCGCTTTGTCGGCGGCACCCGTGACGCCGGCTTTCGAGACGAGCAAGCCCGCGGCAGTCGAAACGATCAGCGCCGGAATCTGCGTGACGAGGCCGTCACCGACCGTGAGCAGCGTGTAAACCTGCCCCGCTTTTGCGAAGGTCAGGCCCTGCTGCGCCATGCCGATGATGATGCCGCCGATGATGTTGATGAAAACGATCAACAGGCCCGCGATGGCGTCGCCGCGCACGAACTTCGAGGCACCGTCCATCGCGCCGTAGAAGGAACTTTCGTCTTCCAGGTTCTTGCGGCGCGTGCGCGCGGTGTCTTCGTCGATCAAGCCTGCCGAAAGATCGGCGTCGATCGCCATCTGCTTGCCGGGCATCGCGTCCAAGGTGAAGCGGGCCGCGACTTCAGCGATACGGCCTGAACCTTTGGTGATGACGACGAAGTTCACGATCACGAGGATCGCGAACACGATGATGCCGATCACGAAATTGCCGGCCATCACGAAATTGCCGAAAGCCTCGATGACGTGGCCGGCGGCCGAAGTGCCCTGATGGCCGTGCGTGAGAATCAATCGGGTCGAGGCGAGGTTCAGCGCGAGGCGGAACATCGTCGCCATGAGCAGCACGGTCGGGAAGGCGGAAAATTCCAGTGGGCCCTGAATAAAGAGAGCCGTCATCAGAATCAGCACCGACAGGATGATCGAGAGCGCCAGCAGAAGGTCGAGGACCATCGGCGGCAGCGGCATGATGAGTACGACAAGGATGCCGAGGACTGCGACCGCAAGCATGAGGTCGCCGCGGCGCAAAAGCGCGCCGATCTCGCCCATCGAGGGCATCTTTGGCTTGTAATTGACGCCGCCGGCGGTGGTGTCGGACATATTGTTTCTCCGCGCCGCGAGGCGGGCGCGCTCCCCCGGCAATTTTTGCCTGCCTTATGGTTAGCGAAGGGTTAACGGGGGTTAACCGGCGCCCAACGAAAAAGGCCGGACTTCTGTCCGGCCTTTCGCTTGGGCTTGGCTAGGCAGGGTCTGGAGAATTACGCGGCGCCGGCGGCGATACCGGAGGCAGGGGCAGGGATCGCGATGCCTTCCGCGGAATATTCGTTGAGCTTGTTCCTGAGCGTCCGGATCGAAATGCCGAGTACGTTCGCGGCATGCGTCCGGTTGCCGAGGCAGTGCTTTAGTGTCGAGAGAATGAGATCGCGCTCCACATCGGCGACCGTGCGGCCGACGAGCGAGGCGGCAAGCTGATCGGAAACCTGTTGCGCATGCGCGACCGGACCGCTCGGCACATTCGCGAGCGAAGTGCCATCGGGCAGGCGGATCGCATCGACGCCGATTTCTTCGCCGGTGGCGAGCAGCACGGCACGATGCAGCGTGTTTTCCATTTCGCGGACGTTGCCCGGCCAGCGGTTGCGCAGAAGTTCGCGCTTGGCTTCCTGCGAGAGCGGTTTCGCATCGACGCCGTTCACATCGGAGTAGTGCCTGATGAAATGGTCGGCGAGTTCGAGCACGTCCTGCGGACGCTCGCGCAGCGGTGGGATCTGCAGGTTCACGACGTTGAGGCGATAGAGCAGGTCTTCGCGGAAGCGGCCGGTGCGGACTTCTTCCGCAAGATTGCGGTTCGAGGTCGCGATGATGCGGATATCGACCGGAACGGGCCGCGTGCCGCCGACGCGGTCGATCACGCGTTCCTGGATGGCGCGAAGCAGTTTTGCCTGGAGCCGCACGTCCATTTCGGAAATTTCGTCGAGCAAGAGCGTGCCCCCGGTCGCTTCCTCGAATTTCCCGATGCGACGGGCGATCGCGCCCGTGAAGGAGCCTTTCTCGTGGCCGAAGAGTTCGGATTCGAGCAAGTTTTCCGGAATGGCGGCGCAGTTCACGGAGACGAAAACCTTGTTCGCGCGCGGGCTTTTTACGTGCACGAAGCGCGCGAGCATTTCCTTACCCGTGCCGCTTTCGCCGGTGATTAGGATCGAAGCTTCCGAGGTTGCAACCTGTGCCGCGAGACGAACGACGCGCGCCATGGCTTCGTCCCGGAAGACGAAGTCGCGGCCGTCGTCGGCGACTGCTGCCAGTACGGCTGCAATCAATTCCGGGTCGGGCGGCAGCGGGATGTATTCCTTCGCACCGGCATGGATCGCATCGACGGCAGCGCGTGCGTTGGTTTCGACGCCGCAGGCGACCACCGGTGCATGCATGCGCTCGTCCGAGATTCTCGTGACCAGATCGCGAATATCGAGCGTGACATCGGCCATGATGAGATCGGCACCGCGAGCGCGCAGCACCTTCAAACCTTGTTCGATATCCACGGCGTGCGTGACGCTGGCACCACGATCGATTGCGATCTTGGTCGCAGCGCTAAGCTGGCCTTTGAGGGTGCCGATGATGAGTAGGCGCATGGTTCTCTCCCCGCCGGTTAAGTCCGGTCGGCTTTGATGATTTCCGTCATGGTTACGCCGAGGCGGTCTTCGACGAGGACGACCTCGCCGCGTGCGACCAGACGGTTATTCACGAAAATGTCGATGGCTTCGCCGACCTTGCGGTCGAGCTCGAGCATGGTGCCGGGCGCGAGTTTCAGAAGATCGCCGACATCCATCCGCGTGCGTCCGAGTACTGCCGACACGTGCACCGGTACATCGAACAGCGCTTCGAGATCGCCCGCGCTTTTGGTCGAGTGATCGTCGCCGCTGGGCGCGGTCGGGGGTGCTGCCGGATTGATCAGATCGACGTCGGCTTCGAGATTGGGCAGCGGCGGTTTATTTTCGTCGCTCATGACTTGTTCTCCGGCACTTTGGGCTTGCCCGCGGGCTCGCCGAGATAATTTTGAATCGCTTGTTCAATGCGGGCCGTTATCGCGTCTGTATCGCGCGAGACGCCGCCGTCGGCCCATTCGATCAGGCAGTTGCCGCTTTGGATCGCGGGATCGGGAAGAATGACGAGACGGTTTGCAAAACCGCGCTCGTCGGCGATTTTCTTGAGCCGCTTTCCCGCGTCTTCGGCCATCTCCGGCGAAATGCGCACTGCGACATGGGGTGCTGCGCGGACATGCGAGAGCACGTCGAGCACGAGCGCTTCGATTTCCGCGAGCGGCTGCTTTGCAATCAGCGCGGGTGCGAGTTGGCAGGCGATAGCATTTGCGACGTCGATCGCTTCACGTTCAAGGCGCGTTTCAATCGCGGCAAGGCGGCCGACTGCTAGATGCATTTCCGCAGCGATACGGTCGAGCTGTGCCGCGCAACGCTGCTCGCCTTCCTGTTTCGCTGCCTCGAAGCCTTCGCGGAACGAGGTCTTCTCGGCCTCGGCGATAGCGGCACGCATATTGCCGGAAAGCTCGCCGAAGCGGCTGTTGCCGTCGAACTCAACGTCGAAGAGATATTTCGCGGGAGCTTTCGAGGCGGCGGTATTCATCAGTACACCAGCTCGTCGTCGGCGTTGCTGCCTTTCACGATGACGATCTCGCCTTTGTCGGCGAGATCCTTGGCGGTCGAAATCATAAGCGCCTGCGCTTCATCGACTTCCCGCAAGCGCACCGGGCCCATGTTCTGGAGATCGTCGGTCATCATTTTCGCTGCGCGCTGCGACATGTTCTTCAGGAAATATTCGCGCACGGTTTCGGTCGCGCCTTTGAGCGCGATCGTGAGCTTGCCCTTGTCGACCTTGCGCAGCACGGTCTGGATCGCGCCGGAGTCGAGCTTCACCAGATCGTCGAAGGTGAACATCAGCGTCTTGATGCGCTCGGCGGATTCCTTCTGCGTCGTTTCCATCGCCGCGAAGAAGCGGGCTTCGGTCTGGCGGTCGAAATAGTTGAAGACTTCCGCGATCGGCGCGTAGGGATCGCGCTTCGAGGTCTGCGAAAGCGTGGACATGAATTCGGTGCGCAGCGTCTGCTCGACGCGCTCGAGCACGTCCTTCTGCACCGATTCCATCTTGATCAGGCGATTGATGACGTCGAGCGCGAGCGGCTCCGGCAGCACGGCAAGAACGCGCGCGGCCTGCTCCGGGCGGATTTTCGACAACACGACCGCGATGGTCTGTGGATATTCGTTCTTGAGATAGTTCGCGAGTACGTCTTCCTGAACGTTCGAGAGTTTCTCCCACATATTGCGGCCGGCGGGGCCGCGGATTTCTTCCATGATCGCGCCGACGCGATCATTCGGGAGAAACTGCGTGAGCAGGCGTTCGGTCGCGGACGTATTGCCGAGTAGGCCGCCGTTGCCGGAAAGCTGGCCGACGAAATCGACGAGCAGGGTGTCGACGATGGCGGAATCGATGACGCCGAGACGCGAGATCGCGACCGAAAGTTCGCGCACCTCGTCTTCGTCGAGCATCTTCCAGACGTCGGAGCCGTGTTCCTGGCCGAGCGAAAGCAGCAGCACGCCCGCGCGTTCCGTGCCGCTCAGCGGCCGGCCATTGTGCATGGCCGGCGTTTTTTTCGGCTTCGCTGCGATCTGTGCGGGTGCGTTCATGATCTAGTTCACGCCGAGCGCTCGTTCATCCATTGGCGGATGACCGAGACCGTTTCCTGAGGATTGCTCTGCACGAGCTCGCCGACCTTCTGCATCGACTTCTGATGCGCTTCGCCCATGATCTGCGCGGATTCGATGAGGCGCGCAGCGGGGTGATCGGAGCGGACCAGCGGCGCTTGCGGTGCCATCGGCGCGAGCGGCGGCGCACTGCCGGCGACCTGCGGCATGGCGCCGGGTGCGGCAAGCGCCGGTGTCGCTCCCGAAGTTGCCGCGGCAATGGCAGCGCCGAGCGGGCCGGTGCTGCTGCCTTCTTCCGGCGTGATGACCCGGCGCACCAGCGGCCGCACCACGAAGAGCAGCACAAGCAGGCCGAGAATCAGCATCACGCCGATTTCGACCGAGCGCATGATGTCGTCGGTGGTGAAGCGCAGCAGCGAAAGGAATCCGGTGTCGCCGGTGGTTTGCGAGATCACGGTCGGCTCCGCGAAGCGCAGGTTCACGACCTCGATCATGTCGCCGCGCTTTTCGTTGAAGCCGATGGCGGAGCGCACGAGCGCAGTGATGCGGTCCAGATCTTCCTTGGCGCGCGGCTGATAGGCGACTTCGTTGTTGGTGCCCTTGTTGTAGACGCCGTCGACCAGAACCGCGACGGAGATGCGCTTCACGCGGCCTGGCTCCAGCGTTTCGGTGCGGGTCGTGCGCGTGATTTCATAGTTCACGACTTCTTCGGTCTTGCGCGCGTTATCGCGCGGCTGCTGAGGCTGTTGCTGCTGCGCGCGGGGCTGGTTGTTGCCCGGAATTTCGTTCTGCACTGTGACGCCGTCGTTGTTCTGCGCGCTTGCGGTTGCAGATTGCTCTTCGCGGGTCTGCGTCGAGCGGACGACGCGGCTTTCCGGATCGAAGCTGTCGGAAGTCTGCTGCACGCGCGTATAGTCGAGTTCGGCCGAAACGGTGACGCGTGCGCGATTGGCGCCGACCACGCTCGTCACGATCGCGTCGATCTGTTCTTTCAGCTTCCGCTCGAATGCGGAATTGCGCTCTTCCATGCCGGTAATGCCGGTGACAGCGCTGTCGCCGGAACCGTCGGCAAGGAGCTGGCCGCGTTCGTCGACGATCGAGATACGGTCGGTTTTCAGTCCGCGCACGGCGGAGGCGACGAGATGCCGGATCGCGCGGACCTGCGACATTTCGAGAGAGCCGCGAACCTGCAGCACGATCGAAGCCGAAGGATCCTGGCGGTCGCGCGTGAATAACTGGCGCTCGGGGATCACGAGATGCACGCGCGCGGCGGCGATGCGGTCGATGGAGCGGATGGTGCGGGAGAGTTCGCCTTCCAGCGCGCGAACGTGATTGACGTTCTGCACGAAGGATGTGGTGCCGAGCGTATCGGTGCGGTCGAAGATTTCGTAACCGACATTGCCGCCGCGTGGCAGACCGGTTTCGGCCAGGCGCATGCGGGTGCGGGCGACCTTGTCCTTCGAAATCAGGATCGTGGCGCCGTCGTTTTTCAGTTCGTACGTGACGCCCTGCGTTTCGAGTTCGCGAACGATGCGCGCGGAGTCGTCCAGCGTCAGCTCGGTGAAGAGCGGCGCCATCGCCGGCGTAGAGATGCGGGCGATGATGAACAGAAAGAAGAAGATCAGGGCGACGGCGACGGCGCCCATTGCGGCAAGCCGCGCGGCGCCCAGCGTGCGGACGAACTCGACAATACCGTTCAAAGGAACTCTCCCCAGCCACCCCCTAAAAACGGGGTCACTAGGCAGAAATTGCCTGTCTTATGGTTTCCAAATGGTTAACGCCTTCAGATACCTGCGGATTCTCAGGCTGCAGGTTCCATATTGGTATTTAGGTAGTGTTATGAGCCTGCGCTCGTGAGGCGGTGCCTAAATACCGGAGATCGCTCGAATTTCTGTAGTTTGACTTCGCGCAAGGCATTTCCCGCGACGTTGTGCCCCTTCCTTGATAGGGTTCTAAAGAGGAATGTACGCCGCGATTACGGAATCGGCGGAAACGGGCAATCTTGAAGTCGTCTGATTACGAGCATCTGTTCGAAAAAGCGCTGAACGGCCTTCGCGCCGAGCGCCGCTATCGCGTCTTTACGCCGATCGAGCGCGACGCCGCGCGTTTTCCGCGCGCGACGTGGCATTCGCCGGAAGGCGAGCGCGAAATCGTGGTCTGGTGCTCGAACGATTATCTCGGCATGGGCCGCCATCCCAAAGTCATCGAGGCGATGACGGCGGCGGCGAAAGAATGCGGGACTGGTGCCGGCGGCACGCGCAACATCGCAGGCAACAGCAAACACATCGTCGAACTCGAAAACGAACTCGCCGATCTGCATCAGAAAGAATCGGCGCTGGTATTCACGTCCGGATACATCTCGAACGAGACCGGAATCTCCACGCTTGCGAAGCTGATGCCGGATTGCGTGATCCTTTCCGACGCGCTCAACCATAATTCGATGATCGAAGGCGTGCGCCAGTCGGGCGCGCAGAAGATGATCTTCCGCCACAACGATCTCGCGCATCTCGAAGAATTGCTGAAGAGCGCAGGCAACCGGCCGAAGCTGATCGTTTTCGAGAGCATCTATTCGATGGACGGCGACGTTTCGCCGATTGGCGCGATCTGCGATCTCGCCGAACGCTACGGCGCGATGACTTATCTCGACGAAGTGCACGCAGTCGGCATGTATGGCGCGCGCGGTGCCGGTGTCGCCGAACGCGACGGCGTGATGCACCGCGTCGACGTGATCGAAGGCACGCTGGGCAAGGCGTTCGGCGTGGTCGGCGGCTACATCGCAGGGAAGGCTGCTGTCTGCGATGCGGTGCGTTCCTTTGCGCCCGGTTTCATTTTCACGACAGCTTTGCCGCCGGCAATCGCCGCGGCTGCGACCGCGTCGATCAAGCATCTCAAGACTTCGCAGATCGAACGCATCGGCCATCGCGCGCAGGTCGCGCGGGCGAAATCGGAAATGTTCAAGGCGGGTCTGCCGGTGATGCCCGGCAACACGCATATCATTCCGCTGATGGTGGGCGACGCCGCGGCCTGCAAGGCGGCAAGCGACATGCTGCTCAACGAGCACGGCATCTACATTCAGCCGATCAATTACCCGACTGTGCCGCGCGGCGCCGAGCGCCTGCGCGTGACGCCTTCGCCGTTCCACGACGACAAGCTGATTGCCGAACTCGTCGATGCGCTGGTCGAAGTGTGGAACAAGCTCGGGATGACCTTCGCCCGCGCGCAGCAGGCTGCGGAATAAATTTTCTCTAAGCTATGCTAACCTCATCCTGAGGAGGCGGCGCAGCCGCCGTCTCGAAGGATGAGGCGTTATGTCCGCTTGGGTTTATATCCTTAAGTGCGCTGACGGCTCGTATTACACTGGCTCAACGCGAGCGACGCTCGAAGTCCGTATTGCGCAACATCAATCTGACGAGTTTGCCAGCTACACCGCAACACGTCGTCCAGTTCAGCTTGTTTATTATGAACGTTTTGAACGCGTCATGGACGCAATTCAATCGAGAGAAAAATAAAAGGTTGGTCGCGCGCAAAGAAGCAAGCTCTGATCGATGGCGATTTGATTAGATTGAAGCTACTTGCCCGGCCTCATGGTTCGAGACGCGCCGCTTCGCGGCGCTCCTCACCATGAGGGTTTATATTCTCTTCGCTTTCCCCACCCCGAGATAACTTTCCAGAACTTCCGGCTGTTTGCGCAGTTCTGCACTCGCCGCTTCATGCACGATCATGCCGCGTTCCAGAATTGCCGCGCGGTCGGTGACGCCGAGAATTTTCTGCGCGTTCTGCTCGACCAGAATCGCCGAGAGCTTCTCCTCCAGAATGATGCGGCGGAGGGCAGCGAGCAGTTCGTCGACGATGATCGGTGCGAGACCTTCGAGCGGTTCGTCGAGAAGAAGCAGGCGCGGATTCAAGACAAGCGCGCGGCCGACCGCGAGCATCTGCTGTTCGCCGCCGGAAAGCTGATTGCCTAAATTGTTGCGCCGCTCAGCGAGCCGCGGAAACATCTGAAACACGCGCTCAACAGTCCACTTGCCGGGCAATGCGACCGCCGTGAGATTCTCAGTCACGGTCAGCGATTTGAAGATGTTGCGCTCCTGCGGGACCCAGCCGACGCCGGCATGCGCACGCTGATCGGACCGCAGCGTCGCGATGTCCTTGCCGTCGAGGAAAATCCTGCCGCCGAAACGCCGCGTCGCGCCGACAATGGTATTCACGAGCGTGGTCTTGCCCATCCCGTTGCGGCCGAGCAGCGCGAGCGAATGGCCCTTTTCGAGATTGAGCGACAGGCCGGGCAGGACGACCGCTTCGCCATAGCCGGCGCGCAGGTTTTCGATGCGGAGGATTTCAGTCATCGGTGCGCTCGCCGAGATAGACCGCGCGCACGCGAGGATCGTTTTCGATTTCCTTCGGTTCGCCTTCGACGAAGAGTTTACCGTCGACAAGCACCGAGATGCGGTCGGCGAAGCCGAACACGATATCCATATCGTGCTCGATCAGGAGCACGGTGACGTCTTTGGGAAGTGCGGCCACGGTTTCGAGGATTTCGTGGCGCTCGGCTTCCGGAACGCCGGCCGCCGGTTCATCAAGCAAAAGCACACGCGGCTTGCCCGCAATCGCAAGTGCAATCTCAAGCTGACGCTGCTTGCCATAGGGAAGCGACGACGTACGCTCTTCGAGCACGTCGGCGAGACCGAATTGTTTTGCGAGCGCGACCGCTTCCGCCACGAGTTTTTCGTCGCTGCCGAAGGTGCGCCAGAAGCGGGTGCCGAGTTTCTCGCGCTCGCCGATCACGAGCGTGATCGCCTCCAGCGGCGAAAGGTCGCCGAAGAGCTGGTTGATCTGGAAGGTGCGCGCCATGCCGAGCGATGCGCGCCGGTGCGGCGAGAGCGTAGTGATATCGGTGCCGCCGAGTTTCACGCGGCCCTTGCTCGGTTTCAGCACGCCCGTGAGCAGATTGATGAGCGTGGTCTTGCCCGCGCCGTTCGGGCCGATCAGCGCGTGGCGCGCGCCTTCGCGCACTTTCAGGTTGACGTCGTTCGTGGGGACGATGCCGCCGAAGCGCTTTTCGAGACTGACGGTTTCGAGCGCGTTCATGGCTTCGCCTTTCGGCTGCGAAGTGCGCCCGAGATGCGCTCGTAGATGCTGAACACGCCGCGGTCGCGCGCAAATAGCGCGATCACGACAAGCGCAAAGCCGATCCAGAACTCCCAGTATTGCGGCGTGACGTTGCCGATGAACTTCTGTGCGACGAGAAAGAGCGCGCTGCCGATGATGCCGCCATAGAGATAGCCGGTGCCTCCGATGATGAGCATCAGGAGCACGTCAGCGGAGCGCTGGAAGTCGATATACGTGAGCGAAACGACCGGCGTCGTTTGCGCGAGCAGCGCGCCGGCAATGCCTGCATAAGCCGCTGCAATCGTATAGACCGCGATCAGGCGCCGGTTGTTCGGAATGCCGATCGAGGAGGCGCGGAGCGGATTGCCTTTGATCGCGCGAAGCGAATAGCCGAACGGCGAGTGCACGATGCGCTTGGCAACGAAGAAGAGAACGAAGCACACCACGAGCACATAGGCGTAGGCGTTTGCCGCCATGAAGTAGATCGGGAAGAAGCCGAGCACGGGATTGACCGGCATGCCGGTGAGACCGTCCGCGCCGCCCGTGAGCCACGACATCTGGTTTGCGATTTCGTACATCACAAGCGCGATGCCGAGCGTCACCATGAGGCGCGTGAGATCCGTGCCACGTAATACCAGAAGACTCGTCACGAGGCCGAGCAGTCCCGCCGCGATACCGGCAACGAGCAATCCTGTCACCGGCTCGCCGTAGAAGTTGATTGCAAAAAGTGCTGCAACATACGCGCCGAAGCCGAAATAGGCCGCGTGCCCGAGCGATACGATCCCGGCATAGCCGAGCAGAAGATCGAGCGAGATTGCAAACAACGACCAGATCGCAATCTGGGTGAGCAGCGCATGCTGGCTTGGCAGGAGAAATACCGAAGCCGCCGCGCCCAGCCAGAACAGATATTCGAGCCAGTGCCACGCGCGCTTTTGTTTCAGCGCGGCCACAGCTTGTTGAACGGTGTTCACGGTATTCATTGCACTACTTCGCCGTGCCGCGTGCGAACAGGCCTTGCGGACGAAGCACGAGTACGACGATCATGATCGTGTAGATCACGAAGCCGCCGTAGCGCGGCGCGTAATATTTTCCCGCGACGTCGCCGATGCCGAGCAGGATCGAGGCGAGGAATGGTCCGGTGATGCTCGAGGTGCCGCCGACCGAAACCACGATCAGAAAATAGATCATGAACTTCAGCGGGAAGTGCGGCTCGAGCGAGAGAATTTCCGCGCCGAGCGCGCCGCCTAACCCTGCTAGGCCGCAACCGACTGCGAAGGTGAGCGCGAAAACCCAGTTTACGTTGATGCCAAGCCCGCGCGCGACGCGCTGATCGTCGACCGCCGCGCGCAAGCGGCTGCCGAAGCGCGTGTAGCCGAGGATCAGTTGCAGCACGATCACGATGAGCGCGCAGACCAGAATGATCAGCAGCCGGTACTTGCCGATGCCGACACCGAAGAAATCGAAACGGCCCTGCAGATAGCCCGGCAGGTTGATGAAGCGCTGCTGCGAGCCGAGGAAATAATCGACGAGCGCGGACACCATAAAGACGAGTCCGATCGTGAACATTACCTGTTCGAGATGGCTGCGGCTGTAGAAGTGAACGTAAAGCGTGCGCTCGGCGACGAGCCCGATCATCGCCGCAAACATGAAAGCGACCGGAAGACTCGCGAAGAACGGAACGCCGTAGAAATTCACAAGTACATAGGCGCAATAGCCGCCAAGCATCGCGAAGGCGCCGTGCGCGAGATTGACGAAGTTCATGAGCCCGAGCGTGACCGCCAGCCCGCAGGCGATCACGAACAGGAGCATGCCGTAGGCGATGCCGTCGAAAAGGATGGTCAACATGACTCTACTCTAGCATTCGGCCCCGCCGTGGATATCGCCAGCGAGCGGGGCCGAAGGTTCTTTCAAGTGCGGCAGCTTACTTCTTCTGCGCCTTCACCGGATCCTTGACGTCGGGGAAGCTCGCGAACTCGACATTGTAAAGTTCGCCGTTCTTCTTCTCGACCTTGCGGATGTAGATGGTCTGGATGATGTCGCGGGTTTCCGGATCGATCGAGATCGGACCGCGCGGGCTTTCCCACTTGAAGCCTTTCATCGCAGTGAGCAGCGCGTCGCCATCCGTCTTGCCGCCCGTCTTCTTGAGCGCCTCATAGATGAGGTGGATGCCGTCATAGCCGCCCACCGATGCGAAGTTCGGACGCATGCCCGCATTCGCCTTCTTGAAGGCAGCGACATATTCCTTGTTCTTCGCCGAAGGGTGATCGGTCGAATAATTGTGCGCGGTGACGACGCCGATCGCGGCATCGCCGAAGCCGTTGAGAATGTCGTCATCGGTGATGTCGCCGGGGCCGATCAGGCGAATGCCCGACTTGTCGAGTCCGCGCTCGACGAACTGCTTCATCAGGATCGAGCCGACGCCCGACGGCGTGAAGACGTAAAGCGCGTCCGGCTTCGCATCGAGCACGCGCTGCAGGAACGGCGCGAAGTCCGGGTTCTGCACCGGAACGCGGATGCTTTCGACGGTCTCGCCGCCCTTGCTCTTGAACTGATCGACGAAGGATTTTTCGGCGTCATGACCCGGCGCGTAGTCGGTCACCAGCGTCACAACCTTCTTGATTTTGTTCTGCGCCGCCCAGTCCGCGATAATCACCGCCGATTGGCCGAGCGTGAAGCTCGTGCGCACGATATAGGGCGAGCGCTCGGTGATGATCGAGGTACCGGCCATCATCACGACCATCGGCACTTTCGAATTGGTCGCGATCGGCGCGGTCGCCATCGCAAGCGGCGTCAAGCCGAAGCCCGCGAGGAAGCTTACTTTGTCGTTCGCAATCAATTCGCCCGCGATGCGCGCGGTGTTTTCCGCACGGCCCGCGTCGTCGCGCACGATCAATTCGATTTTCTTGCCGGCAATGGTTGTGCCGTTCTGCTGCATATAAAGACGTGCCGCGGCTTCAAGCTGCTTACCGGTCGTGGTGAAGGGGCCGGTCAGCGGAATGATGAGACCGATCTTCACGGTCTCCTGTGCGGCAGCCGGTACGGTGCCGACCGCGAGCGCAGTTGCCGCAAGTGCGGCGAGAACACTTCTGCGTAGCATGGACGTTCTTCCTCCCGAGGATCGCGGCCTTTTCCGGCCGCTTTTTCAGTTCGCGCGGATACTCCGCCAACTGCCCCGAATGCGCAAGAATTCGTGGGGAGTCCCACGGTTGCTTGTTCGCTTTTTGGGCTAGAATAAAAGGCGGATTTTCCCGGCAAGGTGGGTCAGATGCGGTTTCGTGTTTACGGCGGCGCTATTGCTGCGCTTGCGTTGTTGTTTTTTGCTGGTTCCGGGGCGCTGGCCCAACCGGCGACGACGAATTGCAGAAATACCGGCAACTTCGACAAGTGGCTTTCGGAATTCCGCCGCGAGGCGCTGGAGCAGGGATTGTCGCCGCGCACCTTCGCGCGCGCGCAACATCTGCTGACGCTCGACCAGAAAATCATTGGCATCGACCGCGGGCAGCGCGTGTTCAGCCAGCCGTTCCTCGAATTTTCGAACCGTATGGCGGGAGGAGGACGCGCGCCGCGCGCACAGGAGTTGATCAAGAAGCACGCCGCGATTTTTCAGAAGGTGGAAGAGCAATATGGCGTGCCGGCGGCTGTGATCACTGCGTTCTGGGCGCTGGAGAGCGGGTTCGGCGCGGACGTCGGCAAATACGAAGTTTTGCGATCGCTTGCGACGCTCGCTTATGACTGCCGCCGCAGCGAACGTTTTCGTAAAGAGTTGCACGCGGCGCTGAAAATCATCGAGCGCGGCGATCTCACGCCGGACACGATGGTCGGTTCGTGGGCGGGCGAACTCGGGCAGACACAATTTCTGCCGTCGCATTATTTCGATTACGGCGTCGATTTCGACGGTAGCGGCAAGGTCGATCTCCTGCGCAGCGTGCCGGACGTGCTGGCGACGACCGCGCACTACATTCAGAAAATCGGCTGGCGGCGGAACGAGCCCTGGATGCTGGAAGTGCGCGTACCGGAGCGCATGGACTGGAGCCAGGCGAGCCTCGATATCGAACATCCGCATGCGAAATGGACCGAGTGGGGCGTCACCCTCGCAAACGGAAAGCCGCTTCCCGATGTTGCGCCGAACGCGTCGCTGCTGCTGCCGATGGGAAGGCAGGGACCGGCGTTTCTCGTCTATCCGAATTTCAGGATTTACACCGAGTGGAATCATTCGCTGATCTATTCGACGACGGCCGCCTATCTTGCGACACGGATTGCCGGTGCGCCCACGCTGCGCAAGGGCAACGGCACGCCCGACACCTTTACGATGGAGCAGGTGCGCGAATTGCAGACGCTGCTTGTGAAAGCGGGCTATGACGTCGGCGGTATCGACGGGCGGCTCGGGGCTGGATCGCGAAAAGCGGTGCAGCAGGCGCAGATCAAACTGAAGTTGCCCGCGGACGGCTACCCGACCGAGGAATTGTTCCGGCGGTTGCGGCGCGCAGGCGGCTGATCTCGTTCGTCGTCAAAGCCGCGCGATCAGGAATTTCAGAATTCCCTGCTTCACGCCGGACTTGTGTGGGCTCGCCCATTTCGAGCGCGCAACTTCGTCGCGGTGCGCGAGATACCAGTCGTAGCTTTCGATCAGCATCTCGTCGTTCGAGTATTCCGGTTTCCAGCCGAGTTCGCGCATGGCATCGGAAATGTCGAAATAGCTAGGCTTCGAGTACGCGAGATAATGATAACTGCCGAGCGGCGAGAGCCCGAGCTTCGTCGCTGCAGCCATGAGCAATCGCGTCGGCGCGTCGGGCACGGATCTTACTTTCGAGCCGGTGGCCGCGTGTTTACACAGCGCCTCCAGCATCCCGCGCGTTGTGCCGAAGCGGTCGGTGCCGATGTTGTAAACTTTCGGACCGGTCTGTTTCGCGGCGAGGATCGCGGCTTTCGCAAGATCGCGCGCGTGGATGAACTGGAATTCCGCGCTGCCGGAGCCGAGCACGGGCACGTTGCTGCCTTCGCGAATCCATTCGAACAGCATCTGAAAAATGCCGAGGCGGCCGTGACCTAAAATCGTGCGCGGGCGGATCAGCGTGATATCGAGCCCTCGCGCGATGAATTCACGGCAAACTTCTTCCGCCGCCACCTTGGTACGGCCATAGGCTTCGACCGGCTTCGCGGGCGTCCCGCGCACGATCGGCAATTCATCGGGAATGCCGAAGATCGAAGTCGAAGACATGAAGATGATTTTCCGCACGCCTGCGTCGAGTGCGGCGGCAAGAAGATTTCTCGTGCCTTCGATATTCACTGCGCGCATCAGCGGGGGGTCCTTGGAAAGCGGCTGCTGCGCGACACAATGAAAGATCGTGTCCATGCCCTCGCAGGCATCGCACACCGCCTTCGCGTCGCGAATGTCGCCTCTGAAATATTCGACATTCGCCGGATGGCTGTCGGCGGGCATCAGATCGAAATTGCGGATATGTGCATTGCTTGCCGCAAGCTTCTCGATCAGCACTTCGCCGAAGAAGCCGGAGCCGCCGGTGACCAGCGCGCGCATCAGGAGTTCCTGCTCAGGAAATGCGCCACGTTACGCCGCGCGAAGGCCATGATCGAGCCTTGCGGATTCACGCCCGGCGGGGTGCAGAGCAGGCTGCCGTCATTGATATAGAGGTTGTCGTGGCCGTGAAGGCTGCCGAAGGAATCCGCCGCGCACATCTCCTTGTTCTCGCCCATCGGGCAACTCGAGAACAGATGCACGGACATCAGACTCGCGCGGCCTGCGGGTAGCGTATCCGGAAGCCTTTGCAGGTCTTCGGCGTTGCGAAGCGGCGGAAACCCGCGGACGGTCGGATAAAGCTCCTCCGCGCCGGCGGCGAGCAGCAGTTGCGAGAGCTTGCGCGCGCCTTCGGCAAGATTACGCATGTCGTCTTCGCCGAGCGCGTAACTTACGCGCGGGTCGCGATAGCCCGGCACATTGCGCACGCGTCCGTTGCCGCCGGTGATCATCGCATAATAGATCGCCATGTTCTGCCAGCGCTCATCGACCATCCGCTGCTGTTCCTGATCGAGCATGGCGAGCGAAATATAAGGGGCGCGGCTGACGGATACACCGAAGCCGAGCCGCGGCGAAAATTCCTTGATCTGTTCGACCGTGACGCCCATGTCGCGACTGTTCACGGCTTCCGGAAATCGTGCGATGACCTTGACGGTCGGATGCATGCGAAGCGAGTTGCCGATGTTCTGCGTGATGCCGCTGCGGCGGAGCAAGGCTGCGGTGTGGATCGCGCCCGCGCAGACGAAAACGGTTTTGCAGCGGATTGCAAAGCGATCCTCACCGCGCTCGCAGCGAACGATCCAATCCGTTCCCGCGCGCGATAGTTTTGCGACACGCGTATCGGTCAGGAGGTTCGTGCCTGCTTGCTGTGCGCGCGGAATGAAAGTGCGGGTCATCGACTGCTTCTTGCCGATTTTGTCGTTCGGGTCGGCATATTTGAACCAGCGGGGCACTTCCATGGACGACCAGCCCATTTTCGCGGCGCCCTCGCGCATTTTCAGCGATGCCGCCGGATGTTCGCCTTGCAGCGGCGAAACGCTCAGTTCGCGCTCGTTCGCTTCGAAGAACGGCTTGAGTTCTTCCATCGTTGCGCCGTCGAGCGCGTATTCGTCATGCCAGCGTTGGAGGATCGTTTCGGGCGTGCGGTGATAAAGGCCCGCGTTGATCTCGCTGCCGCCGCCGACGCAACGTCCCTCGACATAGGAGATTTTCGTTTTGCCGAACGCGGCGGTAATGCCACCATTCCGGTATTTCCGCTCCATCTCGGCGCGGCTGAACTCCGGCGTATCTTCGAGCGCAAGTTCCGGTCCGGCCTCGATCAATATGACTTCGCGTCCGGCTTCGGCGAGAAGTGCGGCCGTGATCGCGCCACCCGGACCGGAACCGATGACCACGATCTCCGTGTTTTCTTTTGCGCTCTCGCGATGCGGCGCAGGCGCTGGAATCGTGTTCGTATCCGTACCGCGCTCCAGCGCTTCGCCGAACGCAAAAATGCTCAAGCCTTCATAGAAGCGCAGCAGATCGCGAAACGGGCCGATCGCGCGCATGAAGCGGATATGTTTCCAGCGCTTCTCGGGCGAAAGGCGATGAAAAAGCCCGGCATTCGTCAAAAGCGCTGCACCGCTAAAGAACAGCGTCGCGCATAGAAATGGAAAACGAAGATAGTCCGGCATGCGCGAATGCTGCGCGAGTACGAAAGCGACCGTATCTTGTGTAAACCTCTCTTTGTCTGACGCGTTTGCGCCATAGCGCTCGCGCAGAAAAGAATCACAAAGTGCCACAACCGTTTTTTCGAAAAGCGCTCTCATGGAAACGTCTGCGCAGTGAAGATAAAGAATCCATTCGCAAGCAGCATCGCTGCGGCTAGCGCGCCAAGCACGAAATTCTTATAGGCAAACGTAGATCTCATCAGCGGCATTACTGCGATCAGCAAAAGTGCGAGCGTAATGCTCGGCGCATAGAGCATGCACTCGCTCGGCAACCAGACGAAAAAGAATGTGCCACGCAGGAATATATAAGCGCCAAGTGCGGCAACAATGGCGATGCCGGAACGCGTGAATTTCCGCCGGGGTCTTTTCCAGACAGAGATGACTGCGATTGCAGCGGCGACGATGACGAGCGCGATGCCGCCGGGTGATCCGAAATAGTTGAGAATGCTGGGTGCGAAGTCGCCGCCGAATCCGATGTCCGGATTGGCATCGTAAACCGCGGCTTCGGGTGCGGCGAGGTTGAACAGGAACCAGCGCAGCACGAACGCGTAGAGCGCTTGCAGCGAGTAATCGTTCTGCATGATGTACCAGAGCAGCAAGCCGAAGTGGTTTGCGGCTTCGGCGCTGGCGTCGTCGGGACGCAGACGCGCGAGAATTTCGAGCAGCACGAGCGCAAGAACGCCTGCCATCGCGTGAAGGCCAATCCATCGCACATCGCGCCAGTTCAATCCGCGCCGGATCAGGGCATCGAGCGCAGGAATAACGACAAGTAATCCCGCAACGATCTCGTTGAGACAGGCGACAAGCAACACGGCCGTAAGCGCAATTGCGCGGCGCAGGGTCCAGTCTTCACGGAGATGCAGATAGATGGCGATATAAACGGCTGCGAGCGTCGCGGAGATAATCTTCGTTTCTTCGATGCTGGAAAAATACCAGATGCCGAGCGTTGAGGCGTAGACGATGCCCAAAAGCGCTGCATAGCGGTTACCGAACATCGTTGCGAAAGCGGAGATCGCAGCCCACACGCCGAGCGTGCCGATCAGCGCGAACATCGCGCGCAGGATCAGAAACGGATCGAGCCATGCGGTCAGCGGCTGAAAGATTTTCATCCAGCCGAATGCCGCAAGCACCGTTACGGGATGAAAGCGTAACGAGCGCTCGAAAAATTTTCCTTCGGCGATCTGGGAATAATGCCAGCCGTCGGCGCCGAAATACGTATTGGCATATTGCGCGCCAAGCCATTCCGCGGAGAAGAGATAGAGTGCGAAGACCGAAAACAGAATTACGGCGAGCAGGGCCGGATGGATCGGCAAAAAGACCGGCGCCTGATGCTCTCGTGTTGCTCTATTCAAAAGCGCGGTCCCGTACGCAACGCGGTTTCACGTCGCTGCGATTGAAGAGCAAGTTTTAGGGCGAAGTTTGGTAGCGGGGGAGGGACTCGAACCCCCGACCCCAGGATTATGATTCCCGTGCTCTAACCAGCTGAGCTACCCCGCCGCCTGTTCTTGAGCGGCAAGCTACCGTCGAGAGGGCCGGGATATGAAACCCAAGGCCGTCCCTGTCAAGGATTGAAGGAATTCAGGCTGTCGCAGCCGCGGTTCGGGCCCCGCTTGCCGCCTCGCGGGCAAAGCGCATCAGCGTGAAAACGCCGAACGGCGGAACCGTGCGGCGCTCCACCAGGCGAACGCTGCCGTTTTTCTCCGCCCAATCCGAAATCCGCTTGAAGGGAAATTCGGGGGACCAGCCGAGTTTCCGCGCGTGCTGCGAGAACCAGCGTTCGAAGCTCGCGCGAAGCCCGCGCTCCGCACCGATGTGGTTCACAAGCACGATCTCGCCGCCCGGCTTCAGCACGCGCGCGAATTCGTCGAGCGTCTTTTCCGGCTGCGGCACCGTGGTGATGACGAACTGCGCGACCACGCAATCGAACGAGTTGTCGGCGAAGGAGAGGTTCGCGCCGTCCATGACGCAGAGGCCCTTCACGTTGACGAGCTTCTCGCGCTCCACGCGCTCCTGCGCCTTGCGCAGCATAGGCTCGGAAATATCGACGCCGATGACTTCATGCGATTTGTCGAAATAGGGAAGTTCCAGCCCGGTGCCGACGCCGACATTCAGGATGCGGCCACCCACGCGGGTCGCGGCATTGGTCGCGGTGCGGCGGCCCATGTCGAGAAGCGGACCGAAGACGAGGTCATACACAGGCGCCCAGCGGGCATAGGCCTTTTCGATGGTCTCGCGGTCCAGCCCCTGGCCCGACTTATCGGCTTCTTCGGTCTTCATTGACGCCCCTTCGAACACTCAAGCCACGAACGCGGCTTCGGGTTGCAAAGCCGCGGGCATTTTCCCCCGGCTTTGCGTCATCGGCAAGGTCGTCGTGATGACGCCTCCACCGAGAATGCGGGCGCGCAGATCAGCGCTGTCATAGAGAACACAGGCCTGACCGGGCGCGATCCCTTCTTCTCCATCGGCGAAGTCGATGAAAATCTGGTTGCCGTCGCAGTGCAGCGCAGCCGGGACGGGCGCGCGTGTCGAGCGCACCCGCGCAAATACCGTCTTGCGGGACGACGCCATTTCGGCGGGTGAAATATCGCCAAGCCAGTTGATCTCGCGAAGAGCCGCGCGACCGACAAGTAACTCCTCACGCGGGCCTACGATCACGCGCTTGGTCTTCGCATCCAGCTTGATGACATAAAGCGGCTCGCCTTCAGCGATGTTCAGGCCGCGGCGCTGACCGACCGTGTAGTGGATGATGCCCTGATGCGTGCCGAGCACGCGGCCATCGAGATGCACGATCTCGCCCGGCTCGGCGGCGTTCGGCTTCAGGCGGTCGATGATCGTCGTGTAGCGGCCCGACGGCACAAAGCAGATGTCCTGGCTGTCGGGCTTGTTCGCGACGATCAGCCCGAGTTCTTCGGCGATCGCGCGAACGGCAGGCTTCGCTAATCCGCCGAGCGGAAAGCGCAGGTAGTCGAGCTGCTCTTGCGTCGTCGCATAGAGAAAGTAGCTCTGGTCGCGGCCGGCGTCGTGCGCGCGGTGCATCGCGCGGCGGTTACCGGCGTTGCGGCTTTCGATGTAATGGCCGGTGATCAGCGCGGCACCGCCGAGATCCTTCGCGGTCGCGAGCAGATCCTTGAACTTCACGGTCTGATTGCAGGAAATGCAGGGCACCGGCGTTTCGCCGCGCGCGTAGGAGTCTGCGAAAGGCTGGATCACCTGCTCGCGGAAGCGCTCTTCGTAGTCGAGTACGAAATGCGGAATGCCGATCTTTGCCGCGACCGTGCGCGCGTCGTGAATATCGGAGCCGGCGCAGCAGGCGCCCTTCTTCTTGATCGCTTCGCCGTGATTGTAGAGCTGCAAGGTGACGCCCACGACGTCGTAGCCCGCGCGCTTGGCGAGTGCCGCCGCAACCGACGAATCCACGCCGCCCGACATCGCAACGACGATGCGGGTCTTGCTGGGCTCTCCGGCGATTTCGAAATCGAGGTTCATGTGTAGGTCTCTGGCGGGCGTTATAGGGACCGGGACTGGTCAAGCAAAGAGGCGGCAAAGTCTGCCGGGTGTGCGGTTTCTGCCGGTCTGTTCGTGCAGCGTGAGGGGCAAAAAGCGCTGATTTTCTGGCGTTTTCGCTTGTGCCGATCTGGCCCGGGGCTTGCTGAGGAACTCTCGGATCCATTCGTGTTCTTGAGGTGCCTCTTGGCCAGCGTCTCGTCCGTCACTTCCACCGAATTCCGCGCGACCGTCGCTCCGCAGCAGAACAATGCTCCGGAAGGCGACGATCCGTTTTCGCTGCTTCTGAATGCCGTCACCGACGTTCAGGCGGGTGTGCGGGAGCCGGATGCGCCGCAGGCCGCCGAGCGCCGCGACGACGTTCCGGCGAAGCAGCCGAAGCCGGAAGCGGAAGCGGACCGGCAGGCCAAGCGCAATGCGCCCGATACGGAAAAGCCGGAAAGCAAATCGCAAGCGGAGTCGTCTGCACCGGTGAAAGCCGAAAAGGCCGACGAGGACGGCGACGAAACCGAAACCAGCGCTGACGACGAAAGCACCGATGCCGTCGATGCGCTTCTGCTGCTCGCGCTCAACGAGACGCAGCAGCAAGCGACTGCTCCCGCGCAAGTGACAGCGGACGCGAACGCTGCGGCGCAAACAGTGCCGGCGGTCGCAGTCGCAACACAGACGGCGGCTGAATCGCAGACCGCGCCCGCACTCGCAGCGGCAATTGCCGATGTCACGGCAGCAGCGTCAGCGGAAACACAGCCGGCGCAGGCCGCGCAGACAGCAACTGCGAAACCGAAATTCGAAATCGCTCCCGCCACCGCGCAGGCCGACGCGCAAGCGGAAATTGCGCTGCAGAAAGTCACGGCGGACACGATTTCGTCGCTTCTGAAGCCCTTGAAGACGGCATCGCCGCTCGATGTGCAGACGCAGATGCAACCGGGTTCGGTGCAGGTCGCGAACGCAACGCCCGTGCAGGCGCCCGCGCCGCTCGAGATGTTGAATGCCGCAATCAGCAAACATATCCAGCTGGCGCTCGGCGCAGATGTTGGCGAACAGCCGCAAGACGGGGCGAAGCCGCTGCTCTCCTCGAACGCGGTCGCTCCGAATTTCGCGGTTACGGCGCAGGTGAACGCGCCGGTGACGATCCAGACGCAACAGGTGACGGAAGCCTCGCGCGCGGTGCCGCTCGATCAGATCGCGGTCGAAATCGCGACCCGCGCAGGCAAGGGTGAGCGCCGCTTCGATATCCGCCTCGATCCGCCGGAGCTCGGCCGGATCGACGTGCGGCTTGAGATCGACAGCAAGGGCAACACAACGACCAAGCTGATCGTCGAGCGCTCCGAAACGCTCGATATGCTTCAGCGCGATGCACGCGGCCTCGAAAAAGCGTTGCAGAACGCCGGCCTGAAGCTGGACGCCGGCGGCATGCAGTTCTCGTTGCAGCAGGACACGCAGGCGAACCAAGGTCAGCAGAGCCATGCGCCGGAAATGCGCGGCCGTCCTGATCTCGCCGAAGCAGATACCCAAATCATGACCGAAATCTCGGCCAGCAACGCTTCGCTCGCGGCGCAAATCCGCGGCGGCGTGGACATCAGGATCTAGGGGCGCGTTATGGCAGTCACTTCGGTAACCCAGACCCCCAACGCGACGGCGGCCACGGCCACCAACCGCGCGAGCATCGCAAATAACTTCGACACGTTCCTGTTGCTGCTCACCACGCAGCTCAAGAACCAGAACCCGCTCGACCCGCTGGATACGAACCAGTTCACGCAACAGCTCGTGCAGTTCGCGGGCGTCGAGCAGCAGATTCGCAGCAACGAAAATCTCGAAGCGCTCGTAAACCTCAACAAGGCAAGCCAGCTTTCGACTGCGATGAAATATGTCGGCGCGACGATCACTGCCGACGGCGCAACCAGCGCGTTGAAATCGGGTGTTGCGACCTGGTACGTCACCGCACCGCGCAACGCTGCTGCAACGATCAACATTTCTGATTCCACCGGCAACGTCATCTTCACCACCGAATCCACGCTGGAAGCCGGTACCTCCGGTTTCACCTGGGACGGCAAGATGTCGAACGGCCAGACCGCGCCGGAAGGCCAGTACACGATCAAGATCAACGCGAAGGATGCGAGCGGTCAGGGTGTCACGGTCTCGACCCAGTTCTCCGGCGTCGTGGACGCGGTCGATCTCTCCGGCAGCGAGCCGCTTTTGATGGTCGGCACCGCACTGATCTCGCTCGACAAGGTCAAAGCGGTACAGAAGCCGAACTCAACCACCAGCATAAACTAGCCAGAAGTCCTTATTTTACGGGCCTTTTCTGCCCTGTTCCCGCTCCACCAAATGTGAGCGGGACCAATAACCTTTTGGAAAGAAACACTTAGGGAAATGTTCATCGCTCGACACTAGTGTTTCCGTCATTACGAGTTGTGTTCCGAGTGAGTTTGTAATGACCGAAGCGCATCGCCCGAGAGTGAAGTATGTGATCGGGCCGGACGGCAGTCCCCTGACGATTGCGGATCTTCCTCCGCCGTCTACCCGTCGTTGGGTCATTCGCCGTAAGGCCGAAGTTGTTGCGGCCGTTCGCGGCGGCTTGCTCTCGCTTGAAGAAGCCTGCGCTCGCTACACGCTCACCGTCGAAGAATTCCTCAACTGGCAGGCTTCGATCGATAAACACGGCCTTGCCGGCCTGCGCACCACGCGCATTCAGCAATACCGGATGTAATTGCCTGTCGTTCCTTTATCTTGGCGCTTAATCTGATCCGAAAACCGGTATCCACTTTTCGGGATTAAGCGCTACGCCACGCGTAACAACCCGATCCCCACGACAATCAGCACGACCGCGGCCCAGCGTTTGGGGCCGAAGCGTTCGCCGAAAATCAGCGCTCCCAAAATCGCGGCAAACAGCACCGAGGTTTCGCGCAACGCCGCGACGAGGCCGATCGGCGCCTTGGTCATCGCCCAGAGCGCAATGCCGTAGCTCGCAATACTGATCGCGCCGCCGATAAAGGTGCGAATCCAGAAGCCGCGTTCTTTCTCGGCAACTTGCGCGCGATAGAAAACGAGCGCGATCGGCACAATCAGGATTGCCGTGCCCGCCATCATCCACGCAACATAAGAGAGCGCGTTACCGGAAAGGCGCGCGCCTAATCCGTCGACTAGCGTATAGGCGACGACGATTGCTGCGTTCGTGAAGGCGAGTACTGCCGTTCGTGGCGTCAATCCGCCGCGCAGGAGCGCGTCCGCCGAAAGCGTGACCACACCTGCCGCAATCGCGCCGACTGCAAGCCAACCCGAGAGCGCGAGCACTTCGCCGAGCCACACTGCGGCGAGGATCGCCGTGAAGGCCGGCGCCGAGCCCCGCGTCAGCGGATAGACGACGCCGAGATCGGCGTGGCGAAGTGCGTAGCCTACGAGCCCAAAATAGAAAACGTGGATCAACGACGAGAACGCGATCCACGGCCAGCTTGGCGCAAGCGGCAGCGGGCTCAAGAGCGCAATCGGCAATGCAACGATGCCCGCGCCGACCGCGATTGCAGCGGAAGCAGCAAGCTTGTCCGGTTCCCATTTGATGAGAGCGTTCCAGCTTGCGTGCAGCAGCGCACCGGCCAGAACGGCGAAGAGGATTGCGGTGGTCAAGGGAGACTCGTCGTTGAATTGAAATCAGGCATAGCGGCTTTTCAGCGCTGCCGCGAATCCTTCGTGTTCTTTCTCTTGCACTTTGGGCGCGCAGAGGCTTCGATCGACACCGTTACGGGGGCTCAAGAAGTGTTTCGGTTTGCGGCGAACCTGAACATGTTGTTCGGGGAATATGCGTTTCGCGACCGCTTTGCGGCGGCATTTCACGCGGGCTTTTCCGCGGTCGAATTGCTGCATCCCTATGCCGAGCCCGTGGAGCATCTGCAGGAATGGCTCACTGCAAGCCGCTTGCAATGCGTGCTCATCAATACGCCCTTCGCGGCGGACGGGAGCGACGTCGGTTGCGCGGCCATTGCGGGGCGCGAGCAAGACTTCTTCTCGAAGATTCATCTGGCGCTGAGTTATGCGCGCGCCTTGAGAGTTCCGACGATTCACGTGATGGCGGGAGATGCGAAAGCGGATCTTCGCAATACCGAAGCCTTCATTGCAAATTTGAAGAAGGCTGGTGCGGAGGCCGCGGAAGTCGGCGTCACGCTCACGATCGAGCCGCTGAATGCGCGCGACCGGCCGAATTACTTCCTGCGCACCAACGATCAGGCCGCAGAAATTCTCGATGCGGTCGGGCTCGACAATGTGCGGCTGCAATTCGACATTTATCATACACAGATCACCGAGGGCGATCTCACGCGCCGGATCGAGAAGCACGCCAAACGCATCGGCCATGTGCAGGTTGCGGGCGTGCCGTTGCGCGATGAGCCGGATCGCGGCGAGATCAACATCGCCTCCGTATTCAATACGCTCGCCTTCTCCACCTATGACGGCTTCATCGGTTGCGAATATCGCCCGCGCGGCCGGACTGAAGAGGGGCTCGGCTGGCTGGAACCCTATCGTTCCGCGAATACGTGACTTGAGGCGCGCCCGCCGCTAGTCTTTTGCCGCGGCGCTTAGGTCGGGGACGGCCGGGACAGGGACGAAAAAGCGTGAGCGACAAGAACAAACCGGCGATGCCGGTGGCGGCAACGCCGTTGAAGCAAGCCTTGCACGATGCGCGGATCGAGGCGGCGGAGCGTTCCGCGGTCATCATCGACCTGCGTGACGCGGAAATGGCGCGCCTCGAAATTCTGAACGAGGCTATCGACAAAGTGTTCAAGGATATTCCCGCGCGGCACACGGATTATTTCGATCGCGGGGTTTCCGGCGGCGTGCAGCCACGGCTCTGGCTTGATGCGATCACGCATGTCGTGATGGGCAACGACAAGCGCACGTACCGCCTCCTGACCGACACCGCGAACGGCCGCCGCGTGCTGGAAGAAAGCACCGAAGTGCCGGACATGCGCGAGGCGGTCACGCGCTATGTCGCGCGCAGGATGGTCGCGCGCGAGCAGGCGCTGGCGACGACGGAAACGAAGGAAGAAGCGCCGAAGAAAAGCCGTGGCGCAGTTGTTGCGGCTTTCGTGCTCGGCGCGCTCGCCGGAGCGCTCACGCTTCTGGCGGCGGTCTGGTTCACGACCAATCCGTAATCAGATCAGCATCACGCTTCTGATTTTTGCGATGCTGGTCCCGCCCGGCACGAAGCCGTAGCTTTCCATCTCGCAGGCCCATGCGCCGGCTTTTCCGCTGACGCGATAGACATTGTACGCGCCGCCGCGCTCGGGATTGCTGCCGGGGTTCGACGCCGACGGCACGCCGACGACAGTCACTTCGCGATCCTGCCCGGCAATCGTGTGCAGCATGGCTTTGTGCTTGTGACCGTGCAGCACAAGCTCGGCGCCTTCGCGCGCAACAATAGCGCGGAAGGCTCTCGCGTCCGTCAGCACTTCATGCGGCGCGTGGCGGCCGACCGGTGGATGATGGATCAGCACCACGCGGAAGCGGTGCTCTTCTTTTGTGATCTTCAGCAGATGCTCGAACTCCATCAATTGGGCCTTGCCGAGCCTGCCGGTCGCGAGAAAAGGCGCCGTCGGAATCGCAGTCGAAAGTCCGATGATGGCGAGATCGCCGCGGCGGCGAAGATATGGAAAGGCCGCGCCCGCGATGCTTGTCTTCTGCGCGGGCTCGTCGCCTGCGATATATTCTTTCCACAGATCGACATGCAGAAGTGCGGTGCCGCGCACATAGGCATCGTGATTGCCGGGCACCATCGACACGCGGTCGCCTGATCCGAGGCTTTCGAGAAAGCGCCGTGCAACGGCGTATTCGTCAGGCAGGCCGAGATTGACGAGATCGCCGGTGACCGCGAGATGATCGAAGCCGCGCTTTTGCATGTCCGCGACCAGCGCACTCAACGAATCGACATTGTGATGGATCGAGCGGCGCGCGCGCCAATTGAAATAGCCGACCGCGCGCTTGCCCATTAGGTCGGCGAGTCTCGGGCGCGGCATCGGCGAAAGATGCGGATCGGAAAGATGGGCGAGAGCGAACATCGGTCCTGTCTAGCCAAGAATGCGCGCGACGCAAACGGCTTGCTATAAGCGCAGCATGATCCGCCGATTCCTCCATCTTTACTGGCGCCTCACACGCGGCATGACGCTTGGCGTGCGCGGTGCCGCGTTACGGAACGACGAAGTGCTCCTCGTTCGTCATGGCTATACGCCGGGCTGGCATCTGCCGGGCGGCGGCGTCGAGCCGGGCGAGACTTTCGAGGAGGCGCTTGCCAAGGAGTTGCTGGAGGAAGGAAACGTGCGCGTGACCGGCGCACCGAAACTGCACGGGCTGTTTCAAAACAAGAACGCGTCCTCGCGGGATCATGTCGCGGTCTATGTCGTGCGCGAATTCGAATATGACGGGCCGATTGCGCCGACCTTCGAAATTCAGGAGGCGAAGTTCTTTCCGCTGCACGCGTTGCCGGACGGCACGACGCAATCCACGCGGCGGCGGCTTGAGGAAATCATGAACGGGACGCCTGCGCCTGCGCAATGGTAAATACGGTCTAGCAGCGCAAGGATGCGGCAATACACATTTGCAAACGCGCCGTCATTGGACCGCTCTTGGCTCTCGTGGTATTCGGCGCGCCGATTTCAGCGGATATACAAGCGCCTTGGCCGACCTGTCGCTCAACATTCAACCTGAAACGCCGGAAGACGATCCCGCGATCGAAAAACTTTCCGAGCGGACTTTTGGTCCGGGCCGCTTTGCGCGCTCGGCTTACCGGCTGCGTGAAGGCGTCGCGCACCGGCGCGAGCTCTCTTATACCGCGCGCATCGGCACGCTGCTGGTCGGCTCGGTGCGGCTGACGCCGATCAAGATCGGCGGCAAGAAAGCGCTGTTGCTCGGGCCGCTCACGGTGGAGCCGCCGTTCAGAAGCCGTGGCGTCGGCCGCGCGCTGATGGAAGCCTCGATGAAAGCGGCGAAGGCAGACGGCGCAAAGCTGATCCTGCTGGTCGGCGACGAACCCTATTACGGCCGTCTCGGGTTCAAAAAAGTCGAGCATGGCCGCGTGAAGCTGCCGGGGCCGGTCGATCCGGAACGCGTGCTGATCGCTGAACTCTCAGCGGGCTACTTCGAAGGCGTCACGGGTGCCGTGCGGCGCGATTACGGACGCGGCTAGCGGACGCGCTGCACGAGCACGAAGGTCTGCTCGATCTTTCGGGTGGGTAAATCGGTGAGCGGCGGCAGCAGCTTGAATTTTCCGTCTGCGCAGAATTTCTCGATCAGCTTCGTCAATCCCTGCAGGCCGACATTGAACGGGTCGAGAATCGTCGGCGGGGTCGCATGCGCAAGCGACCATTCGAGCGCCATCACGCCATTCACGCTCAGGCATGACAGCCAGGCAGTAAACAGTTTCTGCGGATCGTAGGAATGATCGAAGCTGTTCGAATAGACGACGTCGACAGCGCCCAGCCACTCCGGCTTCACTTCGTGAAAATCCCATTCGATCGTCATGGGAAACTGCAATGCAGTGTCGGAGATTTCCGTTCCCAGAATGGTGGCGGGTTTTGTGAGAGACGCCTGAAAATATTTCTGCTCGGCGGCGTTGCGCGTGCCGTGGCAAAGCACGAATTTGATTTCCGGAACGATCTTCTCAAGTTCGCGGCATAGATACGCAATATTCTCCTGCGTCGCGAAGACGCGTTCGATCTTGCCTTTGTTTCCGAGCGTCTGGATTTTCTTGTAGAGATCGTAATCGAATTTGCCGTTCGATTGGTACGAAGTGAGATCGTAATTCTCGCCATGCTGAATTTTCTTGCGGCCGACGCGCTCGTTATAGAGGCGGCGCATTTCCAGTTCATACGGATCCGTGTTGCGGCCGTACTTCAGCCGGTGCCGAAGCTTGAAGATGAGATAGTCGAGATAACCGATCATGCGCGCCGTCCTACGACGCGCGCGGATATGAATCAATCTCGGTTTATCTGCCTTCGCGTGCCCATGCGGTGGCAATACCTGCGAGCAGGATCAGGAGGCCCGACAGTCCGGCAAACAGCGGGAACAGTCCGAGCCCACGCACCACGCTTGCATCGCGCATTTTAATGCCGAGCCAGTCGGGACCAGCAAAGCGCTCCGCCGAGCGGATCTGCGCGATACGCGGCGCGCCGCCGGAGAGATCGGCAAGCCGCAGCACGCCGCCCGCGGTGCCATTCGCAAGCGGCAGCATCACCTCGCGCGTGCTCGTGACCTCGAGATATTCGCGCGGATTGAGCGGTCCGAGATTGACGAGTGCGGTCAACTTGCCGTCGGTCGCGCGCCAGAGGCCGAGTTCTTCGGCCTTGATCGAGCCGCGGAAGATACCGGGCTCCGCGCGCGAAAGATTCAAGATTTGTGTCGCGCCCGAAGGCTGGGTCACGGTTATCGGCTCTGCCGTTTCGCTCATGGTGCGGCGTTCGACGACGATTTCGCCGGCGCGCGCGTTCATCACCAGCCGCTCTTCTTCAAGCTCCGGCTCTTTCATCAGCCAGTGCGAAAGACGGCGCAGCAGATCGAGATGCGGGCCGCCGCCTTCATAGCCGCGCGCCCAGAGCCAGATGTGATCCGACAGGAGCAGTGCCACGCGCCCTTCGCCGTGACGCGACAGCACGAGCAACGGCTGATTGCCGGGGCCATTCATGAGCGCGGTGCCGTTCGACGTCTGCGCATCGATCAGCCGGAAGAAGCGGCTCCATTGCGGCGGCGACATTTCCGAGCCGGGAAGTGCGCGCGTTACCGGGTGCCGCTTGCCTTCGTCGGTGAGGCCGGGGCGATAGGCGACTTCCGTGATGTTGCCGGTCGGCGTCGCAGGCAAGATCGCTTCCAGCGGCGTGCGCCACACGGAGTTGCGTCCCGCGTAATCCGGTCCTGCTGCAATCAGGAGCGCGCCGCCGCCGCGGACATATTCGACAATGTTGTCGAAATAGATCAGCGGCAGCACGCCCTGCTGGGCGTAGCGGTCGAAGATGATCAAGTGAAATTCCTTGATCTTCTGCTGGAAGAGTTCGCGCGTCGGGAACGCAATCAGCGAAAGCTCATGAATCGGCGTGCCGTCCTGCTTCTCCGGCGGGCGAAGAATGGTGAAGTGCACGAGATCGACGTTGGCATCAGACTTCAGAAGGTTGCGCCAGGTGCGCTCGCCGGAATGCGGCTCACCCGAGACGAGGAGCACGCGTAATTTTTCGCGAACACCGTCCACGGTGAGCGCCACGCGGTTATTGAGCAGCGTGAGTTCGCCTTCCAGCGGCGAAGCTTCGATCTCGATAATGTTTGCGCCGGCATGGGCGATCTCGACCTGCACGCGCTCTTCCGTGCCCGCGGTGACGACGGTATTTGCGACGACCGTGCCGTCGCGGCGCACGGTGACGTTCACGCGCGCCCCGTTCGGAATGCCTTCGTCCTGCACGCGGAAGCCGATGGTCTGGCGCTGGCCGACGATGCCGAAACGCGGCGTCGAGGTGAGCGCCACGCGGCGGTCGCGCTCGTTCTCGCGCCCGGTGATCAGCGAATGCACGGGCGCCTGAAAGCCGAGATGCTGCGGAAGCGGCACGTCATGCACGCGGCCGTCGGTAACGATGATCGCGCCGGCGACGCGCTCCGGCGGCACGTCCGCGAGGGTTGCGCTGAGGGCCGCGAATAATTTGGTGCCGTCACCTTCGCCGTCCGTGCCGCCATCCACGATGCGGACTTCCAGATTCGGAATGGCGGAGAGGCGTTCCTTCAATACGTCGGCGGCTTTGTTGGTTGCATCGGTACGGTCGCCGAAGCGCTGGCTCGCACTTCGATCGAGCACGACGGCAACGACCGACGTGAGCGGATCGCGGTCTTCGCGCGTCAGCGAAGGATTGGCGAGCGCGATCACGCCGAGCGCAAGCGCGATGGTGCGTGTGATTGCGCCGCGCGAGCGGGAGAAGAGGAGAAGTGCTGCGACCAGTGCCGCCACGAGAGCCGCACCGAGAAGCAGCGGCAGTGAAATCAGCGGCTCGAAGGCGATACCGAGGTTCATGATGCTATTGCCCCAGCCGTTCGAGCAATGCCGGCACGTGAACCTGATCGGCTTTGTAATTTCCGGTCAGCACATACATCACGATGTTGACGCCGACGCGGTAGGCGAATTCGCGCTGGCGCGGCTCGTTCGGCGTGAGCGGCAGCATCGGCTGGCCGTCGGCGGCGACGGCCCAAGCGCCAGCGAGATCGTTCGATGTAATCAGAATTGGCGAGACGCCGTCGCCCGCGCGCGCGGGACGATCCGCCTGTTCGGCTTCGTCTGCGGGTAGCGTTTCGACCCAGAGATTGCCGCTCGTGAAACGGCCGGGGAAATCGCGCAGGAGATAAAAAGATTTCGTCAGCACATGATCGCGCGGAACGGTTTCCAGTTCCGGCAGATCGAGTGACGAGAGAATGTCGCGCAGCGTCGCGGTCGCGGGCGAAACCTCACCACCGCGGGGATTAGAGATCGCAAGCGCGTCGCGCGTATCGAACAGGATCGTGCCGCCCTGCTTCATATAAGCGTCGATGCGGCTCAACACTTCTTTCGACGGCTTCGGCGTGCCGGGCACGACCGGCCAATAGAGGATCGGGAAGAACGCGAGTTCGTCGCTTGCGATGTTGACGCCCATCGGCACGCCGGGTTCCAGCGCGGTGCGTGCCGAAAGAAATGCCGAGAGGCCTTCGAGGCCGGCTTTGCTCACGTTGTCCGTTTCGGCGTCGCCGGTGATGACGTAAGCGAGCCGCGTCTGCTGGCTTGCGCGGAGTTCGAATGGCAGCGAGGTGTCGAGTTGCGGCGCGCGCGTTTGCGCCTGGACGTCACCGCTCGCGAAGAACAGCGAAGCACCGAGCGCTAGCAGGATCGCAGCCGCGGCGCGCTTCCGCACGAGGCGGTTGATGCCGCCCGCCAGCCAGAACACGATCAAGGCGTCGATCAGAAGCAGGAACAGCACGAGCGAAAGAAGAGCCGCGCGCAGATCGACCGGCTCTGAGCGGCGATAGGCTTCGACGCTCGCTTTCAGTTTCGAAAGATCGAGCACAGCGGGGCGGTCGCTCGGCATCAGCGTATTGATCGCAAGCAGACTTTCCGCCGGACCGTAGAAGCCGGGCGGATGATCGGCGTTTGCGCGTTCCGTGAAATCGGCAGCGACGGGTTTTGCCGTCGGGCCCGGCGCGGTGAAGGCGCCAAAGCCATCGAGCAGGCGATTGGGCGCGACGGTCTGCACATTCGCGCGCGGCGCATTCTGCGCGCCATCGGCCGGACGATTGATTGCGCTGCCGAGTCCAACGGTACGGCGAAGCATTTCGACGAAAGCGCCGGAGAGCGGCAGGTTCGACCACGATGTATCGGCGGTCACGTGAAAGAGCGCGAGCAAGCCTTTGCCGCGACGCTCCGCGGTGACGAGCGGCGTGCCGTCGGCAAGCGAGGCCCACGTGCGTTCGGGCAGCCGTCCATCGGGTTCGGCAAGTACTTGTCTCGTCACCACGATATCGTCGGGAACGGCCATGTCCGCGAAGGGGCTTTCGCGCGAGAAGCTGCCGAGCTTCTGCGGTTGCTCCCATGAAAGAGATCCGCCGAGCACGCGGCCGCCACGGCGAAGTTTTACCGGCACCAGATCGTCATCTGTGGAGCCGGCCAGACGGCGGCCCGCGAAGCGGATCAGAACGCCGCCGTTTTCCATCCACTTGAAGAGTTGCTCGCGCACTTCCGGCGGAATGGTGCCGACATCGGAAAGCACAATCACCGGAATCTGCTGCTCGATAAAGCGCGAGATCGATACGCCCGCCGCTTCGCTGCCTGCGACGCGTACATCGGCAAACGGCGAGAGTGCACGCGAGAGATAGAAGGTCGCGGCCAATAGCGGCTGTGCGGTGTCGACGGTGCCGCCGGAAATCACGCCGACGGTGCGGCGGCGCCAGCGCTTGTCGAGCAACTGGATTGCGCCCGCCGAGCGCTCGCCGGTGATCTCAAGCCGCGTGATGTCGTTCCGGATTTCGACCGGAAGTTCGAATTTCGCTTCCGCTTCGAGGGCGCCGATCGCAAAGGAGAACGGTGCATCGCCGAGCGGGAGCCCGCGCAGATCCCGCGCGCGAATGCCGCCGTTGGCAGGCGTGTTGGTATCGGCGCGCAATACTTTCACGATCAAGGCGCCTGCGTTGTTTTCAGCACCCGCAAGCGCAAGCGAACTCTGCGTGCCGCCAGAAATTGCGGTGAGTTGTCCGGCGGGTACGCGCTCGTTCAGCGCATTGATGAAGGCTTCGCCGTCACCGAGATCGATGCCGTCCGAAAGCCAGATCACAGACGCGTCCGGCTGGCGCTTCAGAAGTTCGGTGAGGCCCGGAAGAATATCGGCGCGGTTCGGCGCATGCGGGGAGGGTACGAGCAGACGCAACTGCTCGCGTGCTTCCAGCGGTCGAAGGAGCGACACGTCTTTCTGCGCTCTCGCGGTTGCAAGCAGCGCGACCGGACGGTTCTCCGCCTCGGCGCGCGCGATGATCGCGTTCGCGGTGTAGAGCCGGTTCTGCCATTGCGCGGCGGATGCCCAGCCGGAATCGACCAGAAGCACGATCGCGCCGCTGGTGCGCGAAGTCGCGGGCGGCGGATTCAGGATCGGTCCGGCAGCAGCAAGGATCACGAGTGTTGCGAGCAGAAGACGCAACACGGTGAGCCACCATGGCGTACGTGCCGGCGTTTCTTCTTTCGGTTCGATTTCGAGAAGCAGGCGTGTCGGCGGAAAGCGAATGAGGCGCGGCTTCGGCGGCACCAGCCGCAGCAGATACCAAAGGACCGGAAGTGCCGCGAGCGCGAGCAGGATCAGCGGTGAGGTGAAGCCGATCGGAAGGCCGATCATGCCGCCTCCGTTTCGCCGAGCTTCACGGTCGCGCGCTTGCGCGAGATCACGTCACGCGCTTCGCCCATGCGCGAGTGGAGCGAAATCAGAAGTTCGCTCGCCGGGCGGTCGGTGCGGTGGATCGCAAAGCTCCAGCCGCGGGGTGACGCTTCGGTGCGAATGAGTTCGCGATGTTTGGCGACGAGTGCGAGATAATCGCGGGCCCACATTTCGGCGCGGCCCACTGTAAGATTCTGTCCGGTTTCCGGTTCGCGGAAATCGATACGGCCGGAATAAGGAAAAGTTTCTTCGGCAGGATCGACGACCTGCACGAGATGACCGCCGGGGCCGCGCTTCGCCATATGGTCGATTGCGGCGACGATTTCGCCCGCCGGATTCCAGAAGTCAGACAACAGAACAACTTCTTCGCGGGGCCTGGGCGTAATCGGCGGCGGCAAACTTTTCCATTCGCCGCCGTGATGAATGATCGCTTCCGCCATGCGCTCGATCACGTTGCGGTTCGCAGTCGGGCGCATGAGGCCCGGGATCGCAACGCGCTCGCCGCCGCGCACCAGCAACTCGCCCAACGCGAAAGCGAGTACGAGCGCGCGGTCGCGCTTCGTCTCCCATACAAGCGGGGAGGCGAAGATCATGGAGGGAGAAAGATCGGGCCAAATCCAGACGGTGTGCGAGGCTTCCCATTCGCGCTCGCGCACATATAAATGATCGTCGCGCGCCGAGCGGCGCCAGTCGACGCGGTTCGAAGGTTCGCCGTCGTTGAAGCGGCGGTATTGCCAGAAGTTTTCGCCAGGCCCCGCGCGGCGTCTGCCGTGCGTGCCATGAAACACCGACGCCGCGGCGCGGCGGGCTTCGAGAATCAAACGCGGCATCGAGGCGACGAGTTGCTGTGCGCTTCCCGTCGCGCTTCGTACCGGCGCGATCTCTTCTTCCCGTGCCCCGCTTACGTCGATGGGTGCATTCATCCGATCATTTGCTTTCAGATCTTGGCTTTCAACTTGCCGATCAGACTTTCGACGCTCGCGCCATCGGCGCGCGCTGCGAAGGTAAGCGCCATGCGGTGCTTCAAAACAGGCTCGGCGAGTTCCAGCACGTCATCGACCGACGGTGCGAGACGTCCGTCGAGCAATGCGCGGGCGCGGACGGCGAGCATCAATGCTTGCGAAGCACGCGGACCGGGACCCCAGGCGATCTGTTTTGCAATGTCGCCGGTTGCGTTGTCAGGACGCGCGGAGCGCACGAGATTCAAAATCGCTTCGACGACCGACTCGCCGACCGGGATACGGCGCACTAGGCGTTGTGCCGCCATCAGGTCGTCCACGCTCATCGCGGCGCGCGGTTTCGTTTCCTCGACGCCGGTCGTGTCGAAAAGGATTTTCTTTTCCGCTTCGCGATCCGGGTAAGTGACGTCGATTTCCATCAGGAAGCGGTCGAGCTGCGCTTCGGGCAGCGGATAGGTGCCTTCCTGTTCGAGCGGATTCTGCGTCGCCAGAACGTGGAAGGGCTTCGGCAGGTCGTGGCGCTGGCCTGCAACTGTCACGTGGTACTCCTGCATCGACTGCAGAAGCGCAGACTGCGTACGCGGCGAGGCGCGGTTGATTTCGTCTGCAAGCAGCAACTGCGTGAAGACCGGACCCTGAATGAAGCGGAACGAACGTTTGCCGGTCTGGGATTCCTCGAGCACTTCCGCGCCGACGATGTCGGACGGCATCAGGTCGGGCGTGAACTGCACGCGCCGCGCCTGAAGGCCGAGCACCGGACCCATGGTGTCCACGAGTTTCGTCTTTGCGAGGCCGGGTACGCCGAGCAACAGCGCGTGACCGCCCGCGAGCACGGTGATCAGGGCCTGATCGACGACCTTTTCCTGACCGAAGATGACGTTGCCGATAGCAGTGCGCGCGGCTTTCACGCTTGCCGCGGTCGTCTCCGCGGCGCGGACGATCATTTGATCGAAATTTTCAGGACTTGCGGGGCTCAACGGCTCCTCCATTCGCTTGCGAGGGGCGATATGAGCCGGGACTTGTATTCGCGGCCTTCCGACTCACCTAATTCAAGCATGTTCATGCAATTTCCATGCACACGAAAGACCGGGACTGGGTCCCAATCATGGCGGTGCCAAACGGCCTTTTCGAGCGTTTAGGCTATGATGAAAGCACGCTTTCTCACGATCACAATCCGAGTAGCTTTATGACGGTAGCGAGCAGCAATCCGGGAGCGGCGCCGAAGGGGCTGGAATCGCTCATCGCTGCCGTGGGCAAGGAGCGGAAGCTGCCGCCTGTGCATCTGTGGAATCCGCCCTTTTGCGGCGATCTCGACATGCGGATCGCAGCGGACGGCACCTGGTTCTATCTCGGCACGCCGATCGGCAGGCCCGCGCTGGTGCGACTCTTTGCGTCGGTCCTGAAGCGCGAAGGCGACAACTATTTTCTGGTGACGCCGGTGGAAAAGGTCGGGATCAAGGTCGAGGACGCGCCTTTTCATGCAGTCGAAATGGCTGTGGATGGCGAGGGCGCCAATCGAAAGCTCTCATTCCGCACCAACGTGGACGATCTCGTTTCCTGCGATGCCGAACATCCGTTGCGCTTCGAGCCGGAAGAAAACACCGGCGGGCTCAAGCCCTATCTCCACGTGCGGAGCGATCTCTGGGCGCGGGTAACACGCGCGCTGTTTTTCGATCTCGTCGAGATGGGCGAGACGCGCAATCTCAACGGCAAGGAATTGTTCGGTGTGGCCTCTGGCGGAGAATTTTTCTCGATGGCGCCAGCCGAAATCATCGCAGGTCTGCGCTGAATGATCGAAGACAATTTCGCGGAAGAAAAGTTCTCGCCTGCGCTTCGCGATTTCGTCGCGCTCGCGAAGGAGAAATTATATCGCGAGCCGCAGGGCAATCTCATGGGGCACGTGCGGGAATTCACGCGCGGCGATCACAAGCTCAACCCCGATTTTACGGATCGGATCGGCGAAAACTCGCCGCGGCCTGCCGCCGTGCTGATTCCGGTCGTGGCGCATGAAGAGCCGACCGTACTGCTCACGCAACGCTCAAAGCATCTGAGTACGCATGCGGGACAGGTCGCGTTTCCGGGCGGACGGATCGATCCGGGCGATGCCTCGCCGCTGGCGGCTGCCTTGCGCGAGGCCGACGAAGAGGTCGGCCTGCCCGCACGCTTTGCCACGCCGCTCGGTTATCTCGACTCTTATTTATCCGGCACCGGGTTTCGGATCGTGCCGGTGGTGGCGCTGATAGAGCCCGGCTTTACGCTCAAGCTCAATCCTTCCGAGGTGGACGAGGCGTTCGAGGTGCCGCTTTCTTTTCTCATGGCGCGGGAGAACCATGCGCGTCATTCCGGGGTCTGGAAGGGGGTCGAGCGGCACTTCTACGCAATGCCCTTCGAAAAGCGTAATATCTGGGGCGCGACCGCCGGAATCATCCGGAGCCTTTACGAGAAGCTGTACGAATAATGGCCCGCACAATTCTTACCGAGATTGCATTCTTCGCAGCACCATTTGTGATCTACGCGATCGCGCTGCTCCTGATGCGCAAGGATGCGCGTGACCGGGAAAACTGGGGCGCGAAGATCGTAGCCTGGCTTGCGTTCGCGGGCATTATTCTGGTCGCGATCAGTCTCGTCTGGTTTTCGCATTACGGCGGCTTCAAGCCGGGCCAGAAATATTACCCCGCCTATATCGACAAGGACGGAAAGTTTCATCCGGGCGAGACGAAATGAGTGCCGCCCCGGCGCAACAGAAACTCGCCGCAGATCAAGTCGCTTTCCTGAATAAAAAACCGCTGGCGGACGTCCTCGCTGCGCTGAACGGCGCGGACGAAGAGACGCGCGTCGTCGGCGGCGCGGTGCGCAATGTCTTGCTCGGGCTTTCGGTCGATGAAACCGATCTCGCGACAACGGCGCTTCCCAAGATTGTCATCGATCGCGTAACGGCGGCAGGCTTCAAGGCGGTGCCGACAGGAATCGAACACGGCACGGTCACGGTCGTTGCCGACGGCAAGCCGTTCGAAGTGACGACGCTCCGCGAAGACGTCGAAACCGACGGGCGTCATGCGGTGGTACGTTTTGGGCGCGACTGGAAAAAAGATGCCGAGCGGCGCGACTTCACGATCAACGCAATGTCGCTCTCAAGCGACGGCACGGTGCATGACTATTGCGGCGGACTTGCCGACATCGGGAAGCATCGCGTGCGCTTTATCGGCAGCGCCGACCAGCGCATCGCAGAGGATTATCTGCGGGTGTTGCGCTTCTTCCGCTTCTTCGCGGCTTACGGCGAAGGCGAACCGGATCGCGAAGGCTATCGCGCCTGCGCGCGGGCGCGAGACAAACTCGGTGCGCTTTCGCGCGAGCGCATTCGCGCCGAGATTCTGAAAACGCTGCTCGCGAAACGTGCGCCGGAAGCGATGACGGCAATGGCTGACACCGGCATTTACGACCGCGTTCTTGCGAACGCGCCGGAGTTACCGGCGCTTTCGCGGCTTCTCGCGATCGAGCAGGCAAACAATATAGTGCCGGATGCCGTGCGGCGGCTTGCAGCGGTGGCGGTGCGGCTGGGTGACGACGCCGATCATTTGCGCGAGCGGCTTCGGCTTTCCAACGAAGAATATAAGCGCCTCGTTTCGATGGGCGACCGCTGGTGGCAGTTGAATCCGGCAAGCGGTGAGGCATATGCGAAGGAAACGCTTTATCGCATCGGTGCGGAGGAATATTCCGACCGCGCACTGATTTCGTTCGCGCATTCCGGCGCTTCGCCTGTAGATAAAAACTGGGTGGCGCTGCTTTCGCTCTCCTCACGCTGGACGCCGCCGCGTTTTCCGCTGTCGGCGGACGACTTCATGAAGCGTGGGATCGAGAAAGGGCCGAAACTCGGCAAGGCCCTGGCTGCCGCTGAAGCAGCGTGGATTGCTGCGGGTTTCCCTGAAGACACGGCGGCACTCTCAAAAATCGCTGACGCGGCCGTTCATTAGCCGCTCGCGTGATTGTCATTACGCGCCGGTGCGGTCTTCGCTAAAGTCCGCTTATGCGATTTTTGCGCGGTCTCACTATTTTCATCGTCGGCGGGCTGCTCGGCACGGGCTTCGGCTTTGCGCTCGGCATCTGGTTCTTTCCCTACATCTTCCCGCTCGAGCCGGTGAATCACGTACTGACGCAAGAAGAAACGCAGGCGCCCGCTCTCGCCAAGGGCACTTTCATTCACGCCAATCCGAGCGACCCGATTCACTGGGGCAAGGGTTCGGTCAGCGTTTACAAGAACATCGTTTTTCTGGAGCAGGATTTCGAAGTCGGGCCGGGGCCGGACTATCGCGTGCTGCTCGTGCCGAAATCCGGAATCAAAACCAACGGCGACGTACGCGAGGTACTCAACAAATCCATCGATCTCGGACAGATTCAGGCGTTCAAGGGCGGTCAGCGCTATCCGATCCCGGCCAACGTCAATCTCGACGATTATCAGAGCGTGGTGATCTGGTGCCGGCAGTTCGGCGCGCTGATTTCGCCGGCAGATTTGAAGAAGTAGCTACGGCCACTTCACAATCGGCGGGAGCGACGAAAGAATCGAATTTACGTTGCCGCCGGTCTTGAGTCCGAACACGGTGCCGCGGTCGTACAGCAAATTGAATTCGACATAGCGCCCGCGGCGGACAAGTTGTTCTTCGCGCTCGGCTTCGCTCCAGGGCTTTGTGAAATTCGCGCGTACGATTTTCGGGTAGACGTCCAGAAAACTCTTTCCGACTTCCTGCGTGAAAGCAAAATCCGCCTCGCGGTTTCCGGTATCGAGCCAGTCATAGAAGATGCCGCCGATCCCGCGCGGTTCGTTGCGATGCTTCAGATGAAAATATTCATCGCACCAGTTCTTTAGTTTTGCGTAATCCGCGACAGCGGCGTGCTTGTCGCAAGCCGATTTCATCGCGGCGTGAAACGCAATCGTGTCCGGATCGGTCTGGTTGCGCCGCGCGTCGAGGACCGGCGTCAAATCTGCGCCACCGCCAAACCACATTTTACCCGTCACGACATGCCGCGTGTTCATGTGAACCGCGGGGACATGCGGATTGCGCGGATGCGCGATCAGCGAAATGCCGGACGCCCAGAAGCGCGGGTCGTCTTCCGCTTCCTTGATTTCCTTCCGGAACTCCGGCGCGAACTCGCCATGCACGGTGGAAATATGAATCCCGGCTTTCTCGAACAGCCGCCCATTCAGCATCGACATTTCGCCGCCGCCGCCGGGATTGCCGGAGTGGTCCGTGCGCTGCCACGGCGAGCGGACAAACGTTCCCGCCGTGCCTTCGTAGAGGGAGGAGGGGGCTTCGGCCTCCAGCGCTTCGAACGCGGCGCAAAGCTGATCGCGCAAATCGCGAAACCAAACTCTCGCCCGCTCTTTGAAGTCCTCAGCCATCGTTCAGCTTTCCGGTCTGGCGCAGTGCTTCACCCAAAACCATCGAAAGCGCCACCGCAATGTTGAGCGAGCGCAGTCCTGCGCGCATCGGAATGCGCACCGAAGCGTCGGCGCTGGCGTGGACATGATCCGGCGCGCCGGAGGATTCGCGCCCGACGAGCAGGAGATCGCCATCCTTGAAAGCAAATGCTGGATAAGCCTGCTTCGCCTTCGTCGTCAGCAGCACGAGTCTGCGCCGGTTTGCCTTGCGCCACTCTTCGAAGGCGGCGAAGGAGACGTGCCGCTCGATTTTCACCGCGTCCAGGTAGTCCAGTCCGGCGCGGCGGAACGCGCGATCGCTGACCGGAAAGCCCGCCGGCTCGATGATGTGGACGGGTACGCCGAGGCACGCGCCGAGGCGCATGATCGTTCCCGTGTTCTGCGGAATATCCGGCTCGTAGAGCGCGATTTCCATTGGCGGTTCAATGGCATGATCAAAGGCCGGAAACACGCGGAAAACCGCGCATAACGACTCCGTGCCGCATGGCCGGATACTGGACAATAATGGGCTCTAGTGACATTAGAAGCATTCAATAGGGGCGCCGCAATCGGCTGGATTCTGCCGATTTTTGCAGGGTTTGCGCCGCGGACCGGGGCCACCGCCGTCACTCAGGCGAGTCCGTTTCGCGGCGTCTTGCTTGGGAAGCGGTCGCGCTCCGTCGAGGCGATGGAAAGGACCGGAACTTGGCCACGAAGACAATGAACGGCGAACAGCCGACCCGTCGCGACTTCCTCTACATTGCTACCGGTGCAGTCGGCGCGGTTGGTGCCGCCGCCGCGGCCTGGCCGCTCATTCATCAGATGAACCCGGACGCTTCGGTGCAGGCGCTTGCCTCGACCGAAGTCGATCTGACTCCTGTTGCCGAAGGCCAGATCATTACCGTGAAGTGGCGCGGCAAGCCGGTCTTCATCGCGCACCGCACTAAGAAAGAAATCGAAACTGCGCAGCAGACTCCGCTTCGCGATCTGCCCGACCCGCAGCCGGACGACGTCCGCGTGAAGAAGGGCAAAGAGCAGTGGCTCGTGCTGGTCGGCGTCTGCACGCATCTCGGTTGCGTGCCGCTCGGTCATCAGGGCGACTACAACGGCTTCTTCTGCCCCTGCCACGGTTCGCACTACGACACCTCCGGCCGCATCCGCAAAGGTCCTGCGCCGTCGAACCTCGAAGTGCCGCCCTACGAATTCGCATCCGACACGATGGTGCGGATCGGTTGATCCGCACTTCGCTTTTTGAACACGGAATTTGAAGAATGAGCGGTCCGTCGAACTTCCAGCCGAAAAGCCCGATCCTGCAATGGACCGAGCGCCGTCTCCCGATCCTCGGGCTGATGCATTCGTCCTTCGTGGCTTATCCGACGCCGCGCAATCTGAACTACTGGTGGACCTTCGGCGGCATTCTTTCTTTCTGCCTCGGCGTCCAGATCATCACCGGCATCGTGCTCGCAATGCACTACACGCCGACCGTCGCCGGTGCGTTCGACTCCGTCGAGCACATCATGCGCGATGTGAACTTCGGCTGGCTGCTCCGCTACGTGCACGCGAACGGCGCCTCGATGTTCTTCATCGCGGTCTACATCCACATTTTCCGCGGTCTCTATTACGGCTCATATAAGGAGCCGCGCGAGATCCTCTGGATTCTCGGCGTCATCATCTTCCTCCTGATGATGGCAACCGCCTTCATGGGTTACGTGCTGCCGTGGGGCCAGATGAGCTTCTGGGGCGCGACCGTCATCACCAATCTGTTCTCGGCCATTCCGGGCGTCGGTCCGAAAATCGTCGAACTGCTCTGGGGCGGTTACTCGGTCGATCAGCCGACGCTGCAGCGCTTCTTCTCGCTGCATTATCTTCTGCCGTTCATGATCGCGGGCGTCGTCGTCCTGCACATCTGGGCGCTGCATGAAGTCGGCCAGAACAATCCGGCCGGCATCGATGTAAAGTCCGACAAGGACACCGTGCCGTTCACGCCCTATGCGACCGCGAAGGACAACTTCGCGATGGTCTGCTTCATGATCTTCTTCGCGTGGTTCGTGTTCTACATCCCGAACTATCTCGGCCACGCCGACAACTACATTCCCGCTAATCCGCTGCAGACGCCGACGCACATCGTGCCCGAATGGTACTTCCTGCCGTTCTACGCGATCCTGCGCGCAATCCCGTCGAAGCTCGGCGGCGTGCTTGCGATGTTCGGCTCGATCGCGCTCTTGGCTTTCCTGCCGTGGCTCGACCGCGCCAAGACCCGCTCGGCGAAATATCGCCCGCTGTTCAAGCAGTTCTTCTGGGTCTTCGTGATCTGCTGCATCGGTCTCGGCTGGTTAGGTGCGAAGCCCGCGGAAGGCGGCTACGTCATCGCGTCGCGCATTCTGACGGCTTACTACTTCATCCATTTCCTCGTGATCCTGCCGCTGCTCTCGTATTACGAGAAGCCGTCGCCGCTTCCGGGGTCGATCTCGGAGTCGGTGCTCGGCAATCAGCCGCTCGCGCCGGCGAAAGTAAAAGGCGCGCGCTAAGGGACATGATGATGAACAAGAACACCCTTATCGCTCTCGGTTTCGCTTCGGCGATTTCCTTCGGTGCTTCCGGCGCAGCGCTCGCTGCCGACGCGCATGCGCCGCAGCCGCCGCGCCTGAGCTGGACCTTCTCCGGTCCGTTCGGCCACTTCGACAAGCAGCAGCTTCAGCGCGGCTTCAAGGTCTACCGCGAAGTCTGCCAGGCCTGTCACTCGCTGAAGCTCGTCGCGTTCCGCACGCTTGGACAAAGCGGCGCGCTCGGCTTCACGGAAGGCCAGATCAAGACGATCTCCGGCGAATATCAGATCAACGACGGTCCGAACGACCGCGGCGAGATGTTCCAGCGTCCGGGCCGTCCGTCCGACTATTTCCCGCCGGTCTTCGCGAACGAGCAGGCGGGCCGCGCGACCCATAACGGCGCGTTCCCGGTCGATCTCTCGGTGATCGCGAAGGCGCGCACCTATGAAGTCGGCTTCCCGGGGTTCCTGATCGATATCGTCAAGCAGTATCAGGAGAACGGCGTCGACTACATTCACGCGCTGCTTACGGGCTACGAAAATCCGCCGGCCGGCGAACAGCTTTCGCCGACGCAGTTCTGGAACAAGTTTTTCCCGGGCCACAAGATCGCAATGCGCCCGCCGCTCGAAGACAAGCGCGTCGAATATACCGACGGCTCGCCGCAGACGGTCGATCAGTATGCGCGCGACGTTACCGCGTTCCTGATGTGGGCGGCCGAGCCCCATCTCGAAGCGCGCAAGCGCATGGGCTTCCAGGTCATGATCTTCCTGATCGTGTTCGCGGGGCTTGCCTACTTCACCAAGAAGAAGATCTGGGCGAGCGCGCACTAAGCGAAGCGTAAAGACAACAAAAAAGGCCCCGGAGACGGGGCCTTTTTCTTAAGGCGTAGCGCTTACTTGCCGTAAGCCTGCTTGTAAGACGACGTGCCTTTTTTCGACGTCTCCGCTTTCGGCTTCTTCTTTTCCTTGCTGGGTTTGTCTTGGCCCTTGGCCATGGCGTTCTCCTGGATTTGTTGCGGCGTTTCGCGAATCCGTTGCCGCCGGGAAGTAGGCTATTCTCGTTTTGCGCCTGCCGACAAGGCGCGCCTTCGAACTCCAAGGATTTCTATGAGCCTTTCCAGCGCGCTCGACCTTCGCACCGCCATCCGCACGATTTCCGACTACCCGAAGCCCGGCATCCAGTTCCGCGACATCACGACGTTGCTCGGCAATGCGCGGGCATTCCGCCGCACGGTCGACGAACTCGTAAATCCGTGGGCCGGGTCGAAGATCGACAAGGTCGCGGGCATCGAGGCGCGGGGTTTCATTCTCGGCGGCGCGGTTGCGCATCAGGTTTCGGCCGGCTTCGTGCCGATCCGCAAGAAGGGCAAGCTGCCTTACGAGACGGTGCGGATCGCTTACTCGCTGGAATACGGCATCGACGAAATGGAAATGCACAAGGACGCGGTGAGCGAAGGCGATCGCGTCGTGCTGGTCGACGATCTGATCGCGACCGGTGGTACCGCGGAAGGCGCGGTAAAACTCCTGCGCAATATGGGCGCGGAAGTTCTCGCCGCCTGTTTCGTGATCGATCTGCCGGAGCTTGGCGGTGCAACCAAGTTGCGCGCAATGGGTGTGCCGGTGCGGACGCTGGTTTCTTTCGAGGGACACTAAAGGGTGCGCATGCCCTTGTCCGAAAACCGGCATCCACTTTTCGGGAGCATACGCTGATGCTGTTCGATGCGTTGACACTCTTCGGGCTCTTCGCGGTCAGCGCGATGCTGTTGTTCTACGCGTTCGAAGACAGAAGTCCCTGGTTTGTCTTCGCTTTTGCAATCGCCTGCGCGCTTGCGTCGATCTACGGGTTTCTACAGGGCGCATGGCCCTTCGGCGTGATCGAAGCGATCTGGGCCGTGATTGCGCTCTGGCGCTTCAGGAAGCGGGTTTCGGCTTCCGCAATTCGCTGAATTTCATTTTTCGATTCACGGTTAGGTATTCAATTACAGACGCGCCGCAGTTCTCGCGCGCTCCAAAATTTTTATTCAGCCACTTGTGCGTTGCTTGGTTTGCCTAAAGAATGAAAACAGATTTTCAAATTTTATTTTTTTGTTTTTCAACTGACAGGATTTTTTTATGGCTGAACGTTTCATCGTATTGCCGAAGCTTGGTTTGCGGGCACGCACACAAAACGAAATAGATGTTCTGACGAGTTTCCCGACTGTGCGAAGCACTGGGCCTGCAAATGAAAGATACATCAATAATTCCATCACATCTGGTAACCTCCGGGTAATCGACACCGTTGCGGAGAACGGTCCCAAGCTCATTGAGTTGAGTCCGCAGGATGTTCTGGAAGCCAGTCGTCCCGATTCACCCGTTCGCCTCGTGCCGGAGGTTTTCTACAAACTTCCCGAGCCGCAATTTTCCGAAATGCTGGTAGAGCCAGCTGCCGCGGCTGGCGTGTCCACATTCGATGTTGAAGTCCTGGATAGTCAAACAAACAGTCCGATCGCCGGTTGTGACGTGCGTGCTTATTCGCATCTCGGAAGAAACGAAGGCGTGAGCGGCATTACCGGTGCGAACGGGCGCGTTCGTCTCAGCCTGCCGGTCAATACGATCGATTGCGTCATGGCTTTGCCGGCGCCGGGTACGGGATACTGGAGCGCGTATCGTCGGAGTGTTCCCGCCAGCGGTGTGATCCAGTTAAAGGCAACTCCGGTGCGGGTCCCTTATGCGGACAGTGTGCAGCACTATTACAGTTATTCAAACTTCAATGCGGCAACGGGCGTTGTCGTGGGTGTTGTCGATACCGGTTGCGGCCCACACAACGATCTGAACATTACGGGTGGCCGCAATACTGTCACGGGCGAGCCGGCGAGCGCATTCACGGACGGACACTATCACGGCACGCATGTTGCCGGATTGGTCGGTGCGAGGGGACAAAGCAGTGCGAGGGGCATCGCTCCCGGCATACCTATTCGCTCCTATCGCGTGTTCGGAGCCGGCGCGCGCGGCGCGAGCAACTACGCCATTATGAAAGCGCTTATTCTCGCGGCCGATGACAAATGTGACATTTTGAATCTCAGTCTCGGCGGCGGTCCCCACAACGTCATCGTCGAAGAGGCCATTCTAGACGCACGAAACCAGGGCATGCTGGTCGTCATAGCGGCCGGCAACGGTGGCCGGCAGCCGGTGAGTTTCCCCGCGGCATATACGGGTGCGACCGCTGTCGCCGCGATGGGACGTCTTGGTACGATACCGGCAGGCGCAACGGAAGAACTGAAGGCATTGAGGCCGCCCAGCGGAACGGATCCGCAGGAGTTCATCGCCGATTTCTCGAATATCGGTCCGCAGATCGATGTGGTTGCGCCCGGAGTGGGCACTGTCTCAACCCTTCCGAACAATCGCATCGGGCCGTTGAGCGGAACGTCCATGGCCGCGCCCGTGGTCGCCGGGGCAGCGGCGTGTTTGCTCTCGCAGAATGCGAGCATTCATACCATGCCGAGAGACCGGCAGCGCTCGGATACGATCGAGAAGCTGCTGCAGACAAGCTGCGTCAAGCGGAATTTCGCGCCGAATGGACTGAGTTATGAGGGCTTTGGTATGCCCACGGTATGAACACCGGGCGCCGGAAGCGGTACACGATGTATTATTCGAGCGGCAATCCGCCTCGCGCGGAGCTAAGCGCGATTCTGGAAACTCCGGGCGTTGCCGTTATCGATCATGAGATCGAACGGGCAATACTGATCGAGGCCGATGAGGCAACCGTCGATATGCTGCGCGAAAAATTTCCGGACTGGAAAATCTCTCCGGAAACGTTCTACCCGCGTCCGGAGCCGCAGTAAGCCGGGAAATTTATTTCGGCTTCCGCGGCATGAAGGCCGACGAGTCGAATTCGTAAACGCGTTCGCCCTTCTGATTCACGCCGACGATCTTCGCGAACATGATTCCCCATTCGGGGCGTGTCGCCGACTCGCGCAGTTCGACAATCTCGCTTGTGTAGGTGACGGTGTCGCCGGCATAGACCGGTTTCAGCCATTTCAGATTTTTGAATCCGGGAGAAGGGCCGGAGGCGACCGGCTTTTCGCCGCGAGCGAGCGCTTCTTCGAGCTGGCGCTTATTAAAGTCGACGATCTTGCGCATGCAGGCAGCGCCCGTGTGCCAGCCTGAGGCGCAAAGTCCGCCGAACAGCGATTTTTTGCCCGCTTCCTCGCTCAGGTGAAACGGCTGCGGATCATACTTCTTCGCGAAGCTGATGATGTTCTCGGCTGTGAAGGTGTAGGAGCCGAACTCGCGCACGTCGCCGACCTTCATGTCTTCGAAATACGCCATTACGCAGTCCCCGGATTGCGCTTGCCGAAGAAGCCGGAATAAGACGACTGCAATACAATCTCTTCCTTGGCGTTCAGCATTTCGAGGTTGAAACGCACGATCCCGACCTGCGGGCGGCTCCCGGAGTCGCGTTTCTCGAGACAGGTAATGCGGATCGTCAGTTCGTCGTTCGGCCGCACGGGCCTCACCCAGCGCACTTCGTCCACGCCGGGTGCACCCAGCGAACTCGATTCACGTAAGAAGCCGTCATAGATCATGCGCATCATCAGCGCGCAGGTGTGCCAGCCGGACGAAGAGAGGCCCTTCAGCATCGACTTGTTCGCGGCTTCGTCGTCGAGATGCATCGGCTGCGGGTCGAACTCGCTCGCGAATTCGATGATCTCCTCGCGCGTGACGAGGCGCGGGCCGTAGCTCTTCACGCTGCCGGGTTCGAAGTCTTCGAAACAGATGCGGGCGGTTTTTGCGTCCATTTCCGGTTTTCTATCGGCTCAGTTGGCGAAGCGGAAGTGCATGACGTCACCGTCCTGCACCACATATTCCTTGCCTTCGAGCCGTAGCTTGCCCGCGTCACGCGCGCCAGCCTCGCCCTTGCATGCGACGTAGTCGGCATATGCAATCGTCTCGGCGCGGATGAAGCCCTTTTCGAAATCGGTGTGGATCACGCCCGCGGCCTGCGGTCCCTTCATGCCTTTCACGATGGTCCAGGCGCGGGCTTCCTTCGGGCCGGCGGTGAAATAAGTGATGAGACCGAGCAGTTCGTATCCCTTACGGATCAGGCGATCGAGGCCCGGCTCGACAAGGCCGGCGGCATCCAGAAACTCTTTGCGGTCAGTCAGCGGAAGCATCGCGATTTCGGATTCGATCTTCGCGGAGATCGCGACCGTGACGGCATTTTCTGATTTCGCTTTGGTTTCCACCTTCTTCGAGAGTTCGTTGCCGGTCGCAGCCGCACCTTCCTCGACGTTGCAGACGTAAAGCACGGGCTTTGCCGTGATCAGTTGCAGCGCCTGAAATGCAGGTTCTTCTTCGTCCTTACGGGCGATAGTGCGTGCGGGCTTGCCGTTCGAAAGCGCTTCGATCGAGCGCTTCACGAGATCGAGTTGCGCAATCGCTTCCTTGTCCTGTCCACGGGCTTTCTTGGTCAGATTATCGACGCGCTTCTCGAGGCTATCGAGATCGGCGAGCATCAATTCGGTTTCGACGGTCTCGGCGTCGCGCAACGGATCGATGCCACCTTCGACGTGGGTGATGTCGCCGTCCTCGAAACAACGCAACACATGCACGATCGCATCGACCTCGCGGATGTGCCCGAGAAACTGGTTGCCGAGTCCTTCGCCCTTGGAGGCGCCGCGGACGAGGCCGGCGATATCGACGAAGTTGATCTTCGTCGGCACGATCTCAGCGGAGCCGGCAATCTTCGCGAGCGCATCGATGCGCGGGTCGGGCACCGCCACTTCGCCGACATTCGGCTCGATGGTGCAGAACGGATAGTTCGCGGCTTGCGCCGCAGCAGTCTGCGTCAGCGCGTTGAAGAGGGTCGATTTACCGACATTCGGCATCCCGACGATTCCGCATTTGAATCCCATGATCGAACTTCTTGCCTAACTGGATTTGAGGACGCCGCTCTTTTCGAGCGCGACGTGTACGCGATTCTGAAAGTCTTCGAGCTTGCGTTGCACGAGATATTCCGCCGCATCGGAAATCGCCTCGCACATGGCTTCGACCCAAGGCTGCTCGGCTTTTGCGAAGTCCGACAGCACCCAGCGCGAAACCAGATTGCGGTCGCCCGGATGACCGACGCCGATCCGCACACGCATATAGTCGTTGCCGCAATGCTGCGTGATGGAGCGCAAGCCGTTCTGGCCTGCATTTCCGCCGCCGACTTTCGCGCGCATTTTCGCGGGCGGCAGATCGATTTCGTCGTGAAAAACGACAACGTCGCCGAGTGCGATCTTGAAGAACTTCTGCGCGGCGCCGACTGCGAGGCCGGAATCGTTCATGTAGGTTTCCGGCTTCAGCAGCAGAATTTTCTCGCCCGCGATTTCGCCTTCAGCGGAATAACCCTGAAAGCGTTTCCGCCAGGGCGAGAAGCGATGTTTGTAGTGAATGGCCTCAGCGGCCATGAAGCCGACATTGTGCCGGTTGCGGCGATACTGCTCGCCCGGATTGCCAAGCCCCGCGAATAAAAACATCTGGCGGTCTCCGCGGGGACCGGCGGGCGGGCGCGTGTCCGCGCCCGCCACGTCGCGTTACTTCTTGTCGCCGCCTTCCGGCTTCGCAGCGCCGGCAGCAGGAGCTGCAGCGGCATCGCCAGCGGGAGCGGCACCTTCCGGCGCTGGGCCCGCCGCAGCAGCAGCTTCCGCAGCAGCGGCGTCGGCCTTCGCCTTCTGCGCGGCAGCGGCGAGTTCTTCGAGGTAGCCCGAGGACGGCACGATGGTCGCGATCGTGAAATCGCGGTCGCGGATCACGGGCTTCACGCCTTCAGGCAACGTCACCGCAGAAATGTGCAGCGAGTCGTTGATTTCGAGGCCGGTGAGGTCGGCGGTGATCGACTCGGGAATGCTTTCCGCGGGCGCGTAGAAATCGACCGTGTGGCGCACGACGTTGAGCGTGCCGCCGCGCTTGATGCCGGGCGAAGCTTCCTGATTGATGAAGTGGACCGGCACAGCGACCTTGATGACTGCGCCCTTGCCGAGGCGCTGGAAGTCGACGTGAACGGGACGATCCTTCAACGGATCGAGCTGGAAGTCGCGCGGGATCACGCGGGTCTTCTGGCCGTCGATGTCGAGATCGAAAACGGTGGTGAGGAAGCGGCCGGCATAGATGCGGCGGCCGATTTCGACGGCGTCTACCGAGATCGAAGCGGCCGGCTGGTTCTCGCCGTAAACGGTTCCGGGGACGCGTCCTGCGCGGCGCTCGGCGCGGGCAGGGCCCTTGCCAGCGTTATCGCGCTTTACAGCCTTTAATTCCTTCGCGGCAGCCATGGCTCTATTCCTCGTCAAGTCTTTGATCGGACGGCAAAAAATTACCCGTCCGGTGGCGCACCGGCGTCACGCGACAGCGCAAGCCTGTTGGGTTCGAGCGGGCTTATACCGGCTCAATTTGGCAGGCGCAACGAGGCTTTCGCGCTCAGAATTTGCGGTTGATGCCGGCCTTCAGCCCGTTCACGCCGGTCACATCCGGACCGGTGTGCTGAAACGGGGTGGTCCGCTCGGCCGCGAGGAAGCCTTCGGTGGTGCCGAACATCTGGCGGTACTCGAGCCGGGTCTTGGCGTCGCCTGTAGGATTCACCTCGAAGCCGGTGCCGACCTTCCCGCCGAGCAGAGACGGCGGCAGGTTGTAGTAGGTGCCGCCCTGGAAATTGTTTTCCATGGCAAGCGTGCCGTCGGGTTTCGCGACCAGACCGCGCTTAGTGCCGCCGTAGATCTGCCAGGAGTTGAGATCGTATTCGACGCGGCCGTTGATCGCGCCGGTGCCGCCGGATGTAGAGGTCGCGCCGGCATAAAGATCGGTCGGAATCACAGTCGGTGGCGCGGCAGCCGTGGTGACGTTGGCGTCGACATTCGCGCGCCATTTGCCGCGATCCCAGGTGTAGGTGGTGGGAAGTGGGCGGTTGCTCTCTTCCACGGCGTTGTAGCCGGGATAGCGCTTCTGTTTTGTCGCGAGGGTATCGACCGAGATGCCCTCGCTCTCGGGAATTCCTTCCAGCAGGAGTTCCGCCGAAGGAACCCAGGTGTCGTATTCGGACGGCTGCTGGCTCGGGGCCTGCGCATTCGTCTGCGCCGGCGGCGTAACTTTTTGCTCGTTCAATGTGCTTTCGATGAGGCTGCGCAGCTTCGCATCGTCCAGCGTTTTATTCTGCGCGGGCGGGGGCAGTGCGCTCGACTCGATGGGCCCTGCAAAGGCAGTTCCCGCGAGAAGCATGGAAAAAATGGTAGCCGCGAATTCGCGTTTCATAGGGCCCTCCCCTATGCGACGGGTGCCGCAGTTTCATGTGTGGTTTTGTTGTTACGCTCCAATCATGGAAGCGATGTGGCAGCAAAACACGATTTCGTTAACGGATTGCCCGGATTTTTCGCGGCTCGGTCGAGCGCGCCTGTCACATTCAATCGAAGAGGCTGGAGACGCTCTCTTCGTGTGCAGTTCTGCCGATCGCTTCGCCCATCAATGTCGCAATCGAGAGTACGCGGATGTTCCGCGCGACACGCACGGCCTCGGTCGGTTGAATTGTGTCAGTGATCACGAGTTCCTTGAGCTTCGACGCAGTGACACGTGCGACGGCGCCGCCGGAGAGCACACCATGTGTGATGTAGGCGGCAACGGAAGTCGCGCCTTTTTCCAGAAGCGCTTCGGCGGCGTTCACCAGCGTGCCGCCGGAATCGACGATGTCGTCGATCAGGATGCAATCGCGGCCTTCGACATCACCGATCACGTTCATCACTTCGGATTCGTTCGGGCGCTCGCGACGCTTGTCGATAATGGCGAGCGGCGCATCGATGCGCTTCGCAAGTCCGCGCGCGCGGACCACGCCGCCGACGTCCGGCGAAACAACCGTGACCTTGCCGAGTTCGTAGCGCTCCTTCACGTCACGCACCATCACGGGCGAGGCGTAGAGATTGTCGACCGGAACGTCGAAGAAGCCTTGAATCTGTCCGGCGTGCAGATCGACGGTCATCACGCGGTCAGCGCCGGCGCGGGTGATCAGGTTCGCGACGAGCTTTGCCGAGATCGGCGTACGCGGGCCCGGCTTACGATCCTGCCGCGCGTAACCGAAATAAGGAATGACCGCGGTAATGCGGCGCGCAGACGAACGGCGCAGCGCGTCGGTCAGGATCAGCAATTCCATCAGGTGATCGTTCGCGGGGAACGAGGTCGATTGCAGGACGAACACATCCTGTCCGCGTACGTTCTCTTCGATCTCGACGAAGATTTCCATGTCGGCGAAGCGCCGGACGGTCGCCTTGGTCATCGGCGTTTCGAGATAGGAGGCGATGGTTTCCGCGAGCGCGCGATTCGAGTTGCCGGCGACGAGCTTGATGGTGCCGTTATTCTTGCCCTGCCGACCCGACATTCACGCCATCCACTTGCGCCTTCTGGCGCGGACCTTGCTCGCTCAAGTCACTAGCCGCCACGGCGAACCCTGTAAATACAGGCGTAATCACCGTCCCCGAAAGACGATGAATCCTTGGTTGCTTACGCGGTAAGCGCAATCGCCGCGATCTGGCGGCCATAGTCCGGTTCGCCGCGATGGGTGGTGCGGCGATAGGAGAAAAAGCGCTTTTCGTCCGTATAGGTATCAAGGCCGAGATCGTCGATCTGGCCTACGCCCGCCTTTTCGAGGCGCAGCCGGATCAACCCGGCAAGATCGAACATCGCATGACCTTCTTTTGCGGAGGGCGCGAAGAACCCTTCGTACGAGGCATCTGCCTCCTTGAAGCGCGCGACGAATTCCGGGCCGACTTCGTAGCTTTGCTGCCGAATCAGCGGACCGATCGCGGCAACGACGTTTTTGCGGTTCGCGCCCAGTTCTTCCATCTTTGCGACGGTCGCTTCGGCAATGCCGCCGAGCGCGCCTTTCCAGCCGGCATGCGCGGCCGCGACAATGCCCGCACCGCTATCGGCAAAAAGCAGCGGGCCGCAATCGGCGGCAGATGCGCCTACGGCAAGTCCCTTGGTGCGGGTCACGATGCCGTCCGCGCGCGCGGCGTTCTCGCGGCTCCAGGCTTTGCCCGCGACGACGACATCCGCCGAGTGAATTTGGTAGCAGGTGATGATGTGTTCCGCGCCGAGTGCGGCGCTCATGCGGTGGCGGTTTTCGGAAACGTGCGCCGCGCTGTCGTTCGAGCCGATACCGCCGTTGAGCGAGGCATAGATGCCTTCGGAGACGCCGCCTTCGCGTGTGAAGAAGGCGTGGCGGATGCCGGGGAGTTTCGCGAGCGCGGAGGATTCCACTTTCATTTTATGAAGACTTGCTGCTGATCTTGACGCCGTCAAATCCGGGAAGCGGCGGCAAGTCGCGGTGCGCGAAGGCGAGTACCTTGAAAAGCTCGCCCATGCCGGGCGTCGGACCGATCAGGCGCGTGAGTGCGGTGCCGATTTCGTCGCGCATTTCCGGCTTTGCATTTCGTTGCAGAATTTCCGCGCGGGCTACGATGCCGAGTTGCATAAGAAAATCGCGCTGTGTCGTGGCGCCGATCGCGCATGTATTTTTGTTTGCGAGTGCCGCGAGCGCTTCGAAATCGACTTGCGAAGTGAGATCGACTTCTCCCGGCGCTTCGAGTGGCTCCGCATAGTCATGCCCGCTCACGGCCTGCAGCGTGTCGCCGAAGCCGGACTCCGTATGACCGTAATCGATGAACAGCGCGGCACCGCCATTGTTCTCTACACGTGAAACGATTTCGGAAATCGGCGCCAGTTCACGCCGCTCGAAAATCGCGCCATTGGGCGCAGGTGTCATTCGTTCCGGCAGATGTTTCTCAAAATCGGGGAGCGGTGCGGGATCGAGCCCGAAAGTAAATCCACCATCCGAGCCGAGGCCGATCTTTCGTTCATGCCAGCGGCCGTTCTTCTTTTCGAATTGATCGATCGGCAGCGCATCCACCAATTCGTTGCCAATCGCGATGAGCGGCGCATCCGGGAGTGTCTTTGCTTCGCCATGCCACTCGATCTTCGGCAACGCGCCGTGCAGCGCTTCGCGCTGTTTCTCCTGCAAGACCGGACTCGTCTCGACAAGATGCAGTTCGACTGCATTCAGAAATCCCGGCATGACTTTCGCGGCGCGCAGCGCATCTTTCATCAAAGTGCCACGGCCCGGGCCGATTTCCACGAGTGTCACGCGCGAGGGCGATCCCATCAGCCGCCAGGCTTCCGCGCACCAGACGCCGACCAGCTCGCCGAACATCTGCGAGATTTCGGGCGCGGTGGTGAAGTCGCCTTCCGCGCCGAACGGATCCCGCGCGGTGTAATAGCCATATTCCGGATGCGCTAGGCAGAGCGCCATATAGCGCGAGACGGAGATCGGACCTTGCGTCTCGATCAGCGAGCGGATTTCGCGCTCAAGCGCGTTCATTCTTCGGCTTCTTCGGCGCTTTGAATTTCGCCGCTCCGCGCTGCTTAGCAACCCAGATCGCGCCGAATCCGACGATCAGCATCGGGATCGAAAGCAGCATGCCCATTGTGAGCCCGCCGGTGAGGTAGCCGATATGTGCGTCGGGCTCGCGGAAGAACTCGGAGACAATGCGCGCGATGCCGTAGCCGTCGACGAACATGCCGCCGATCATGCCGGGATATTTCAGCGCGCCACGCCGCCACATGACGATGAGGATCGTGAACAACACCAGACCCTCGAGCGCGCCCTCATAAAGCTGGCTTGCATGACGCGGCAGCGGGCCGCCGTTCGGAAACACGAAGGCCCAGGGCACATCGGTAACGCGGCCCCAGAGTTCGCTGTTGATGAAGTTCGCGATGCGGCCGAGGAAGAGGCCGATCGGCGTCACGATTGCGGCGACGTCGAGCATCGAAAGCATGGGGATGCCGCGCGAGCGAGCGAATAGAAGCAGCGCGAGGATCGTTCCGAGAAAGCCGCCGTGGAACGACATGCCGCCGCGCCAGAGCACGAAGATTTCGCTCGGGTGTGAAGCAAAGTAGGCGGGATTGTAGAACAGCACGTAGCCGAGACGACCGCCGAGTACAATACCGAGCGCGGCCCAGACGATCACGTCGTCGACGTCTTCCGGCGTCATCGGCGAGACGCCGCCCCAATAAGCTTTCGCGGCGGCGACCCGCCGCGCCAGCCACCAGCCGGCGACGATGCCGCCGACATAAGCGAGTGCGTACCAGCGGATCGCAAGCGGGCCGACCGAAATCAGCACCGGGTCGATCATGGGGAAGGGGAGCGCGAAAAGCGGCATGGGATCGGCTGAATCCGCTCTCGCTTAACCGAAGTCAAGGAGTTGCCTTGCAGCCGGGCCTTGCGATACCCATTGTACGTCTACGGGCCGCCGGTTGCGGCCGAGGAGCGTGCCATGACCCAGACCACCAACCGCTTTTTTGACGAGTTCGCGCGGCTTGCGAACGACGCAGCAGGCGTTGCGAGCGGCGTGCGCCGCGAGGTGGAGATTATGGTCCGTTCGCAGGCGGAGCGCATTTTGCGCGGTATGGACGTGATCACGCGCGAAGAGCATGAGGCCGTGAAAGAGATGGCCGCGAAAGCCCGCGACGAGAACGAGAAGCTGGCCGCCCGCGTGGCCGAACTCGAAACGCTCCTGAAGAAGTAAGCGCGGCGCTTCCCGAAGTTCTCCACGGATAATTGCGCATCCCGGGGCCTAGGCCTGTGGGAAGCGGCCGAACCGCCATTGAAGGCAGGGGCGAATTCGATTCTTCTGAACGTACTGATTTGCGATTCATTTCGCCGAATCAGCAAGTTGCGGCGGCAGACCAAACGGGGAGCGAAGGACGGCTTCGGCATCCGTGCCGGAGAGCGTTGAAGGATTCTCGGTTCGGGCTGAATTGCCCAGGAAAGGATGCGGAATGTCACTGGCTGAATTCGATAGAGGCCCCGGCGGAAATCCCGTCGACCTGGTCGAGCGGCTGGCTGCGATCAACGACTGGTCGTTCGAGCGCTCGAACGAGGCCGAGATCACGCTTTCCATCAAAGGGCGTCACACCGACTACAACGTCTCGTTCCAGTGGATGGACGAGCTGGAGGCGCTGCATGCGGCCTGCGCCTTCGATCTGAAGGTGCCGGAGGCGCGGCGCGCAGAAATCTACAAGTTGCTTGCCATGGTCAACGAGCAGCTCTGGCTCGGGCACTTCGACCTCTGGTCGGAAGAGGGCCTCGTCATGTATCGCGACGGGCTGGTACTCTCCGGCGGAGCGGAGGCAAGCGGCCGGCAATGCGAAGCACTCTTGGAAAACGCCGTCAGCGCAGCGGAGCGCTACTATCCAGCGTTCCAGTTCGTGATCTGGGCGGGCAAGTCCGCGCGCGAAGCGATGGACGCCACTCTCTTCGAGACCGCCGGCGAGGCGTAACGCAATGAGCGCGCTCTCGGCGCTCTCCACTATTCTTGGCAGTGGCACCGTCATGCTCGCAGGCGCGGGCAAGATGGGCGGCGCGCTGCTCGAGGGCTGGCTGAAGGCGGGGTTGCCTGCACACCAAGTCGCCGTGCGCGATCCGGGACCGCCGCCGGAAATGGTTTCGCTCTTGTCCGCGAACAAAATTCCGCTCAACGAAAATCCGAAAGGCGAAGTGGCTGCGCTGATCCTTGCGGTAAAGCCGCAAGTCGCACCTGACGTACTGCCGCAGCTTTCGCAATTCGCGGGCGCGAACTCGGTCGTTATCTCCGTGATGGCGGGACGCACGATTTCCTTTCTTGAACAATCTTTCCCGTCGTCGGCGGTAGTCCGCACGATTCCGAATACGCCGGCTGCGATCGGCCGCGGCATTACGGTCGCGACACCGAATAAGCGCGCGGATGAGAAGTCTCGCGCGCTGACCGATGCGCTGCTGCGCTCGACCGGTCCGGTGGAATGGATCGAAGATGAAAATCTGATGGATGCGGCGACCGCCGTTTCCGGCTCGGGCCCTGCTTATGTGTTTCTGCTTGCCGAGACGCTTGCGCGTGCCGGAGAGAAAGCGGGATTGCCAAAAGATCTGGCGGCGAAGCTTGCGCGCGAAACCGTCGCCGGTGCGGGAGAGTTGCTTTATCGCTCCGATCTTCCCGCGTCGAAGCTTCGCGAGAATGTGACCTCGCCCAACGGCACGACGGCCGCTGCCCTTAAAATTTTAATGGGGGAGGCCGGCTTCGATCAATTGCTCGAAGAGGCCGTGGCCGCCGCGACCAAACGCGGCAAGGAACTGGCCGGATAACTACGGTCTTTTCTCCGCCACAGGTTGTTCCTAAGCTGAACTCGATTGGATTTTCCGGCGTTTTCGGCTCATGGAGGCCATCATGGCTGATGCACAGGCTCGCGAAAAAATTCTCGGCGCATTTCTGACGCTGCTTTCGGAGAAGCGTTTCGAGCGCATCGAACTTTCGGAAGTCGCACAACTCGCCAATGTCTCGCTCGCGGATCTGCGCGGCGAATTCGGCTCGACCTTCGATATGGTCGCAGTCTTCTTCCGCGAAACCGACAAGAAGGTGCTTTCGACGGGTGAGCAGTTGAAGCTCGATCCGGAACTCGGTGATCAGTCCGCGCGTGACCGCCTGTTTGAAGTTTTGATGCGCCGTTTCGAAGCGCTTGCGCCTTATCGCGAAGCGGTACGTTCGCTTTATCGTTCCGCGCGCACCAATCCGCAGCTTGCTATGGGTTTGAACAAGCTCGCTGTGCGTTCGCAGCAATGGATGTTGTCGGCGGCCGGCGTCGGTTCGTCAGGTTTGATCGGCGGCATGCGCGCACAGGCGCTCGCCGGCTTCTTCGCGCGCGCGACGCAAACCTGGCTGGACGACGAAGACCCGGGGCTTGCGCGCACCATGGCGTCGCTCGACCGGCAACTGGAAACTGCAGAACGGCTCGCGGGCTTTGCGCGCGAAATGTGCCGCTTCTTGCCGCGCTGTGCGCCTCGCCGTTCGCGGCGCGACGAAGTATTTCCGGAAGACCCGAACGCGCCGGTCGCGGTCTAAGCATTTCTTTGGGGGGCTACAGATGAAAAGCGACGCTCCGGCGCCGAGAATTTCGTTCGACGATTTCATGAAGGTGGATATTCGCGTCGGCACCATCATCGAAGCCGAGCCGTTTCCCGAAGCGAAAAAGCCTGCGATCAAGATGAAAATCGATTTCGGCCCTGAAATCGGAATCAAGAAGTCTTCCGCGCAGATCACGAAATACTACAAGCCCGAGCAGTTGCCCGGTAAGCGCGTTGCGGCGGTGGTGAATTTTCCGCCGCGGCAGATCGGGCCGGTCATGTCGGAAGTGCTGACGCTCGGCTTTCCTGATGAAGAAGGCGCGGTCGTGCTGTTCTCGCCCGATCACACGGTCGCAAACGGCGCGCGGCTTTTTTAGGCCGGTATCCGCACCGTCGCGCGCAAGCCGCCCATCGGGCTGTCGTTCAGATAAATGTCGCCGCCATGCGCGATCGCAATATCGCGCGCGATGGATAGGCCTAGGCCGCTGTTGCCCTGATCCTGGTTGCGCGAGGCGTCCAACCGCAGGAACGGACGGAAGACCTCTTCACGCTTGTCAGCGGGAATTCCGGGGCCGTCGTCTTCGACCGAAATTTCCAGCCAGCGCGGTTCGCGCTTGCCGGAAAGCGTGATGTTCTTTCCAAAGCGGATGGCGTTCGCCACCAGATTCGCAACACAACGGCGAAGCGCCTCTTTCCGCGCCTGCACAATCGGCGGCCCCGAGAAACGCGCGCTCGCCTTGCGGCCCTGCCGTTCGGCATGTGCGGCGAGATCCTTCAGCATTTCGGAAATATCGACCATGCCCGGACCTTCGCCGGATTCGCCGCGCGCGAAGGAAAGATAGGCCTCAAGCATGTTCTGCAACTCGTCCACATCGCGGCGCATGGCTTCCGCTTCGGTCCCGTCGCCGAGCAGCGCGAGTTCAAGTTTGAAGCGCGTGAGCACGGTGCGCATGTCGTGCGATACGCCTGCAAGCATCGTAGTGCGTTGTTCGATCTGGCGTTCGATGCGCCGTTTCATTTCCAGAAACGCTGCCGCCGCGCGCCGTACTTCGGTCGCACCGCGCGGACGGAAGTTCGTCACCTCGCGGCCTTTGCCGAACGCTTCCGCCGCTTCTGCAAGCTGAAGGATCGGCTTGATCTGATTGCGCAGAAAAAGAATGGAAATAGCGATCAGCACCAGCGACGTCCCGAACATCCACATGATGAAGATGTGCGAGTTCGAGGCGTAGGCGTGGTTGCGTGGTGCGAAGACGCGAAAGACGTTTTTCTCGAGCTTGATGCGAATTTCGATGACGTTCGAATTGCCGACGGTGTCGATCCAGAACGGGCGCTGAATCAACGCGCCGATTTCGCGCGAAAGGGCGCTGTCGAGCGGCGAAAAGAATGGCTTCGGCCCCGGTGGCGGCAGGTCGGCGTCGGCCAGCAGTTCGACCGTGAGGCCGAGGCGGTCCGTCGCCATCTTGCGTAGGAACGCTGCGTCCTTGTCCTGCGGATATTGCTCATAGACGTCGATGAGCGAAGCGATGTCGCGCGAGACGGCCGCCGACAGGCGCTGGGTGACGATATTCCAGTGCCTTTCCATGAAGACGAACATCAGCACGGACTGCAAAAGCACGATCGGCGTTAGCAGGATCAGGAGCGTGCGCGCGTAGAGGCCTTTCGGCAGGCGCGCATTCATCCAGGTACCGAAGCGGTCGTAGACGTCGCCGACCCGGCTGAAGATCGATTTGATTCCGCGGATGCCTGTATCGATCGAGGTCACGGCGTTACCAGCAGACGATAGCCGACGCCGCGCACGGTGCGTAAGTACGCGGGATCGGCGGGATCCTTTTCGATCTTGCGGCGCAGGCGATTGATCTGCACGTCCACCGCGCGATCGGAAGCGTCGCCGCCCGGTGCCACAAGATCCTGTCTGGGCACGGTGTCGCCGGCGCGCAGCGAAAGCACGCGGAGCATGTCGCATTCGCGGTCGGTGATGCGCACCGGCTCGCCGCTTTTCGTGAGATCGCCGCGTTCCAGATGAAATTCGAAATCGCCGAAGCGCACCATCTCGACCGCGGGCACTGCCGGCGTAGCGGCGCGGCGGAGGATGCTGTTGATGCGCAAGAGAAGCTCGCGTGGATCGAAGGGTTTCGGCAAATAGTCGTCCACGCCTGCTTCGAGCCCGGCGATGCGATCGGAAGTTTCCGCGCGCGCGGTCAGCATCAAAATCGGCACGTCGGAGTTTTCGCGGATCGATTTCGCAAGCTCAAGACCGGTTTCGCCGGGCATCATCACGTCGAGCACGAGCATGTCGAAGGCCATGCCGCCGAGCTTCACGCGCGCGTCGGCGGCATCCGACGCCGTCGTCACGCGGTACGCGTGATCGGCAAGATAGCGCGAGAGCAATTCGCGAATGCGCTGGTCGTCGTCGACGACGAGAAGATGCGGAGCATCGTCGGAGGGCGGTTTGAGCGGCTTGTTCATCGCAGCGCTCACTTCTTGCCGTTCGCGCGCGAGATCAGCCGCTCGACTTCAGGCCGCGACTCCGGATCCATCATGGACGCGAGAAACTTACGCGCTTCGACGCGTGCGCCGTCTCCACATTCGTTGAGTGCGCGAGCGAAGCGGCGGGTCTGCAGTGCCACGAGCTGACGCGCGAGTTCTTCACCTTTCGGCGCCACATAAAGAAGACGTTCGCGGCGGTCGGTCGCGCCGGCTTTCTGCTCGATGTAGCCGTTATCGACGAGTTCGCGCAGCACGCGGCCCAGGCTCTGCTTGGTGATCTTCAGCACGGCGAGAAGGTCGGCGACCCGCATGCCCGGGTGCCGGTTCACGAAGTGAACGACCCGGTGATGCGCGCGCCCGAAGCCCAAACGGGCCAAAAGTTCGTCAGCATCGCCGACGAAATCCCGATAGGCGAAGAACAGCAGTTCGATCAGCTCGACCGCCGGGATGCCCTCATTGCCTTGAGAATCATCAGCTTTTCCTGCGCCTTTGGGGCTAATAGGGAGCGTTGAGACGTTTACGTCAGCCATATTGACTTATTTTCGTTTGATTGTTACCGAGAGTGCCGTTTTTGCGAAAGGATCGTACCCAAACGCCCACAGGTAGGGACACGATCATTGCGCGAGACGGAGAGAACCGCTCTCATTGGTCCAAACATAACGGGTGTGGGCCAACGAGGCAAAAGCCCGAGAAGAGAGAGCCGAAACAGGCTCGCGTGTGAGGAGCAACGCCATGGCTGGTGAACCGTTCGACAAACGTCCCGGAAAAATCTGGTACGACGGGCAACTGGTGCCATGGGAGAACGCCAATCTCCATGTGCTGTCGCACGGCCTGCATTATGCGAGCGCCGTGTTCGAGGGCGAGCGCGCTTACGGCGGCGAAATCTTCAAATGCACCGAGCATTCCGAGCGACTGAAGAAGTCCGCCGAATTGCTCGATTTCGAAATTCCCTATTCCGTCGCGCAGATTGACGAAGCGAAGAAGCTCGTGCTCGCAACCAACGGCCAGACCGATGCTTACGTGCGTCCGATCGCCTGGCGCGGTTCGGAGATGATGGGCGTTTCGGCGCAGATGAATAAAATCCATCTTGCGATCGCGACCTGGGAATGGCCGAGCTATTTCGACCCGGCGCAGAAGATGAAGGGCATCCGCCTCGACGTCGCCGAATATCGCCGCCCGGATCCGAAGACGATCCCGTGCAAGGCGAAGGCGGCAGGCCTCTACATGATCTGCACGATCTCGAAGCATCAGGCGGAACGCAAAGGCTACGCCGACGCGATGATGTACGACTATCGCGGCTTCGTTGCCGAATGCACCGGCGCGAACATGTTCTTCATTCAGGACGGCAAGATTCACACGCCGACGCCGGATTGTTTCCTCGACGGCATCACGCGCCGCACGGTGGTCGATCTGGCGAAGCGCCGCGGTTATGAAGTGATCGAGCGTCACATCAAGCCGGAAGAGCTTTCGAACTTCACCGAATGCTTCATCACAGGCACGGCGGCGGAAGTGACTCCGGTTTCCGAAATCGGCAACTGGAAATTCACTCCGGCTAAGATCACGCAGACGCTGATGGACGACTACACTGCGGCGGTGCAGCCGAAGCAGAAAGCGGCGTAATACTTATCTGTTAAACAATTTACTTCGTAATGCCCGGCCTTGTGCCGGGCATCTCGATTCTAGAGGCAGGGCCGTTGTTACCGAGATGGCCGGGACGAGCCCGGCCATGACGATTGGATTTACTTCCACCGTTCGGCTGCGCGTTCGTCTTTCTCGTTCGCATCCACCCAGGCTTCTTCGCCGCCGCCTTCGGTCTTTTTCCAGAACGGCGCGCTGGTCTTCAGATAATCCATGATGAACTCGGCAGCGGCGAAGGCCGCTTCGCGATGCGCGCTCGCAGTCGCGACGAATACGATCACTTCGCCCGGCTCGATGCGGCCTACGCGATGCACGACGCGCGCAGCCAAAAGCGGCCAGCGCTTACGCGCCTCTTCGACATGCTGCGCAATCTCTTTCTCCGCCATGCCGGGATAATGTTCGAGATGAAGCGCGGAAATCTTCGCGCCCTTCTCGTCAGCACGGCAGATGCCGGAAAACGTCACGACGGCGCCGATGTCGCCGCCCGCTTCGCTGACAGCCTTCGTTTCAGCATTCGTGTCGATCGGCGAAGTCGAGATGCGAACGGTTTCGCGCATCGCCGATCAGCCGCCCGTCATCGGCGGGAAGAAGGCGATTTCGCTCGCGCCTGCGATTTTTGTTTCGGGGCGCACATGCGTCTTGTCGATCGCGGCGCGGATCACTTTCGGATTGTCGAAGGCGAGTTCATATTCCTCGCCGCGCGATTTCAGCCATTGCATCACGTCGCCAATGGTTTCGACCGATGCGGGCAGATTGACGTCTTCCTCGGTCTTGTCGAGGCGTTCGCGCAGCCAGGCGAAATAAACGATTTTCATCGGGCGCTACTCGACGAGATGTTTCGATCCGGCGCGAAAATAATCGTAGCCGGTGTAAAGCGTAAGAATCGCGGAAATCCAGAGCAAGGTTAGCCCGGTCAGCGATGTGAAAGGCAGGACCGCGTCACCGGCCTCGCCGGCAATCAAGAAGCCGACCGCGACGAGTTGCATCATGGTTTTCCACTTCGCAAGATTGGTCACCGGCACGCTGACGCGAACCTCGGCGAGATATTCGCGCAGTCCGGAAACAAGAATCTCGCGGCAGAGAATGATGATCGCGGCCCAAAGCGCCCAGCCGCGGATCGTGCCGTCGGCTGCGAGCATTAAAAGACACGACGAAACGAGAAGCTTGTCCGCGATCGGGTCGAGCATGCGGCCGAGTTTCGAGAATTGGCTGTAAGTCCTCGCAACCCAGCCATCGAGCCAGTCCGTCACTGCTGCCGCTATGTAAATTGCGAGTGCGAGCCAGCGCAGCCACAGACCGCCGTCGAGCACCGCAATGCCAAAGATGCAGGCTGCGACCGCGGGTACTGCGGCGATGCGCGCATAGGTCAGTAAATTAGCGGCGCTCAGCGCCGTGCCGCCTTTCGTGGCTTTTATTCGCGGTAGCCGATTCATGCGCGTTTTCATTTCGTGAGAAGAAGACACCCTGCGCCGGTGGCGTCAATGCGGCATCGCAGAAAAGGTGGTGTCATCCGCCCGCATGGAAATAGTCATAAACCGCTTTCGCCAGCCGCGCGTCGATTCCCGGCACGCTTTCCAGATCGGAAAGCGATGCTTGTTCGATTGCCTTCAAGGTCCCGAAGTGATGCAGCAGAGCTCGCTTGCGTGACGGGCCGACGCCGGGAATTTCCTGCAAGCCGGTAGTGCCGATGTCTTTGCTTCTGCGCGTGCGGTGCGAACCGATCGCGAAACGATGCGCTTCGTCGCGCAACCGCTCCACGAAATAGAGCACCGGATCGCGCGGCGGCAAACGGAACGGTTCGCGTCCCGCAACGTGAAAGAGTTCGCGCCCGGATTCGCGGTCCATTCCTTTCGCGATAGCGACCAGCGGCACGTCGTTTACGCCGACTTCTTGCATCGTCTCGCGGGCGGCGTTCAGTTGCGGCAAGCCGCCGTCGACGATCACGAGATCGGGCCAGGGCGTTTCGCTCGCGGTATCGGCAATCGGATCTCGGTTAGTGCGCGGATTTTCTTCCACCAACCGCTTGAAGCGCCGTTTCAAGACTTCCCGCATCATGCCGGTATCGTCACCCGGCGCGGTCTCGGGCGATTTGATGTTGAACTTGCGATACTGGTTTTTTGCAAAGCCTTCTGGACCGGCGACGATCATCGCGCCGACGGCATTCGTGCCCATGATGTGGCTGTTGTCATAGACCTCGATGCGCTTCGGCGCGTGCGGCAACTGCAGCAATTCGCCGAGGCTTTTCAGGAGCCGAAGCTGGGAAGACGATTCTGCAAGCTGCCGCTCGATCGCTTCCTTGGCGTTGCGCGTTGCGTGTTCGATGAGATCGTATTTTTCGCCGCGCTTCGGCACGAGGATATCGACCTTGCGTTCGGCGCGCGTCGAAAGCGCTTCCGCAAGCACATCCTGGTCGGGCACTTCATGCGAGAGAAAGATGCATTTCGGCACCGGTTTGCCGTCGTAGAACTGCGCGATAAACGCACCCAATACTTCGCCGGCTTCCAGCGATTTGTCCGCGCGGGGAAAATGCGCGCGGTTGCCCCAGTTCTGGTGATTGCGGATGAAGAAGCTCTGGATGCAATTGATGCCGCCCTGCTGAAACACTGCGAAGACGTCGGCCTCTTCGACATTGCGCGGGTGCACGCCGTGCTGGGATTGAATGAGCGAAAGCGCGGCCATGCGGTCGCGGATGACGGCCGCTTTTTCGTAATCCTGAATTTCGGACGCGGTCTGCATTTCCGCGAGCAGCGTGTCCTTGATCGTGCTGCTCTTGCCGCAGAGAAAGTCGCGCGCCTGATCGACCAGACGATTGTAGTCGTCGAGCGCGATCTCGCCGGTGCAGGGTGCCGAACAGCGCTTGATCTGGAACAGGAGACACGGCCGCGTGCGGCTTTCGTAAACGGAGTCCGAGCACGAGCGCAGGAAGAAGGCGCGCTCCAGCGCCGTGATGGTCCGGTTCACGGAGCCAGCAGACGCGAACGGCCCGAAGAAGTCACCGGGCCGGTTCCTCGCGCCGCGATGTTTGGCAATCGCGGGCGCGGGATGGCCTTTGGTGAGCAGAATATAAGGAAAGGATTTATCGTCCCGCAGCAGCACATTATAGAAGGGGCGAAAGCGCTTGATGAGGTTCGCCTCGAGCAGAAGCGCTTCGGGCTCCGTGCTCGTCGTCACGAATTCCATCGTCACCGTCGCTGCGATCATCCGCGCGGTGCGATTCGGGTGTCCGTCGGGCCGCGCATACGAAGTGACGCGCTTGCGGATATTCTTCGCCTTGCCGACATAAAGTACGGTGCCGTTCGTATCGATCATCCGGTAGACGCCGGGGGCTTCGGGTGCGAGTTTGGCGAAGCGCTGAATTGCTTCGCGGCCCTTCTTCAGCGGACCGCTTTCCGGCTCGCTGTCGTCGTCCGTTACGGCTTCGATAATCGGTGTCGGCTCGTCGTCCTCGGTTTCGTCAACCGCGGCGCCGATCAAGCCTTCTTCTTCCTCGATGCGCTGTTCGAGGTCATTTTCGGGGGCGGTTTTTTCGCGAGGCATTTTACGAAAATAGGGATTTGCTGCGCCTGGGACCAGCCGGGCGGATTTTGGCCGAAAATCATCACGTTTCGGCCTGCGTCGCTCCGCAACGGCGCCGATTTTTACCTTTTGTTAGGCACGGCAACGAAGAAGCCCGCGAACCCTAACGCGAGTTAACCCGTCGGATTCTCATAAAATTTTATCGTTCGCCGGAAATCGGTGTGTAAGTCCGCTTCGGCGGAGGAGGCCTGGCGTGAAGAAGCTTCTGTTGGCAGCGGCGTTGTTCGTTGCGGCACCCGCTTATGCGGGCGATCTGCCGCAGCGGAACTACAGCAATCCGCAGGTCTACCGGAATTTGTTCAACTGGACCGGCTTTTACGCGGGCGTTCACGCGGGCTGGGGCTGGGGCGATGCCAGCGGCGGCGACCTCAGCGGTTACGCGCTCGGCGCACAGGTTGGTTACAATTATCAGATGGTGAGCGGGCTCACCTTCGGTGTCGAAACCGATATTTCGATCACAGGCATCGATGGTCTCGCTGCGGGCGGCGTCTTTACCGCCGACTACATCGGCACGTTGCGCGGCCGTCTCGGCTACGCGTTCGATCGCGTGCTGATTTACGCAACCGGCGGCCTCGCTTATGCGGGCGGCGATCTGCGTATCGGAGGCCTCTCGAACGATCAGGATCATTTCGGCTACGCGATCGGTCTCGGCATCGAAGGCATGATCACGTCGAATGTGAGCGCGCGACTCGAATATCTCTATACGGATTTCGGTAGCCGCACCTATCAAACGATCGGTGGGCCGGTCGGTGTCGGATTCAGTTCGAGCCTGCTTCGCGCAGGCGTGAACTACCGCTTCTAAGACAATCGTCTGAAATGGAACTCTTCGAATTAACGTCGCGTAAAGGAACCTAAATCGAAACGTCGCGTTTCAGCGCATCGAGCAAATTTCCGCAAGAATTGCGTCAGGTTTCCGCCATATTCGGGTACCTCCTTTTCAGTGTGGTGTTGCACAAAGGGCATAGTTTTTAGGCGGTCTCAGGTGTTACACCCCCGCTAACGAAACGAACTAAATGGCCTCCTTGGTGGGGGCGAGTTTCTGAAGTCTGAAATCAAGGATGGTCAAAATGAAAAAGATTCTGCTCTCGGGCGTCGCGCTTGTCGCGCTCTTCGCAGCGGCTCCGGCTTCCGCAGCCGACGTTCCGGTTCGCCAGCAGCCTTACTACAAGGCCGCTCCGGCTCCGGTGTTCAACTGGACTGGCTTCTACTTCGGTGGTCACGTCGGCTACGGCCTCGGCGACACGGATGCGTCGGGCGACGTGGATGGTTTCATCGGTGGTCTGCAGGTCGGCTACAACTGGCAGCTCAGCCGTAACTGGGTGTTCGGTATCGAAGGCGACATCACCGGCACCGACATGAACAGCGCTGTTGGCCCTGCTCACATCGACTATCTCGGCACCCTGCGCGCTCGCGTCGGCTACACTTGGGATCGCACCATGCTCTACGGAACCGGCGGTCTCGCCTGGAACCGCAGCTCGTTCGGTGGTTTCCATGACACCGACACCGGCTATGCACTCGGTCTCGGCCTCGAGTGGGCTTTTGCTCCGGGCTGGTCGACCAAGGTCGAATACATGTACTACAACTTCGACAACGTCACGACGTTGGGTAACACCGACATCTCGACCATCAAGGTTGGTCTGAACTATCGCTTCGGTCTCTAAGTCGAAACGCAAAGTTATGAAAAACCCCGGACTTCGGTCCGGGGTTTTTTATTTTTAAAATCTGATTCGCTTAGTGCGCTTTCGTTTTTTCGAAGGCTGGCACTTGCGCCGCGAAGTTATCGAGCCAGGCCACGAGCTTCGGATATTTCGCGCGCCACTTTCCTTCGAAGCGCAGATCGAGATAGCCCAGCGCGCAGGCAAGCCCGATATGGCCGATGTTCGGCGTCGCGGAGAGCGCAGGCGGTGCCGCCTCGAGCACGTCCAGCGTGCGGGTCACTTTCTCGGCCTGATAGTCCATCCATTTCGCGACCCAATGCTCTTCGGGCCGGAAGCGCTTTTCATACACCTGCAGGAGTGCGGCATCCATGATGCCGTCCGCGATGGCGTGCAGCCGCAACGCATCCCAGCGCGGATTGCCGTCGCGCGGAATGATCTTGCCGCCGCCGGCGAGCATATCGAGATACTCGAGGATCACCGGAGAATCGAACAGCGCGGATCCGTCCTCCAGAATCAGCGCGGGAATTTTCCCAAGCGGGTTCTGTTTACGGATCGAGTCCGACGGGTCGTTGGTGTCGGTGGTTTCGATCTTGATCTTGTCGCTTAGTCCGAGAAGGGACGCTGCGATTTTGATCTTGCGGCCGAAGGGCGAGGGCGGTGAACTGCGTAATATAAGCATGCGTACTTATTATACGCAGTCCGCTCCCGATCAACTGGCGCTTTGCAGATTTACCGCCTTCGGTCCCTTGCCGCGTTTGTCCGGTTCGATTTCGAACGAAACGCGCTGTCCCTCGTTCAACGTGCCCAGACCCGAACTCATGACGGCGGAGACGTGCACGAACACATCGCGCCCGCCGTCGTCGGGGGTAATGAACCCATAGCCTTTTTCAGAATTGAAAAACTTCACGGTGCCGCTAGTCGGCATACTTCTTCTCCCCTGCTATTTAGCGGCCGCTTTGCGCGGCTCTTCTCTTCCCGGGGCGAAGGCTAGGACAAAATCCCCTGCCTTGAAAAGCAGCAGTTAGTCGATCGGCTCGATGCGGACCGCCCCGCGGTCTTTGTCGGCGAGCGACTGACGCAGTGCGGGAAGAAGTACGCCGCATTCCTCCTTGAGTTTCCACGGCGGGTTGATGACCAGAAGGCCGGTTGCATACAGTGGCCCTTCGGTCTGCGGCTTTGCGACTTCAAATTCGAGTTTGAGCGAGGGTTTGCCCGCCGCCCTTACGACCCGCCGGACTGCGGCGTCGGTGTCATGGCGGTTCTTGATCGGATACCAGACGAGATAGACGCCCGTTGCGAAGCGCCGGATTGCTTCTTCGATGCCTTCGGCGACATTCCTGAACTCGGCAGGATCCTCGTAAGGCGGGTCGATCAGTACGACGCCGCGGCGCTCCTTTGGCGGGAGCAACGACTTGAGCGCGATCCATCCGTCGAGCTGCATCGGCTTCGCGCGGCGGTCGCGGCCGACGGATATTTCCAGTTCCGCGAATTCTTCGGGATGCAATTCGCAGAACACCATGGCGTCCTGCGGCCGCGTCAGCGTCTGCACGATGAGCGGGGAGCCGGGATAGGCCGGAGCAAGCTGCTCCACGGCGCGAAGATACGGTTGCAGGAGTTCGAGCGCCTCGCCATGCGGCAGGTTCGCGAGCAGTTTGCGGATGCCGCTATTCGATTCAGCGGTCGCTTTGGCATTCGTGCTGTCGAGATCGTAGCGCCCCGCGCCGGCATGCGTATCGATCACGCGAAAGGCTGCGTCCTTCACGGCCATCAACGTCAGCACACGGGCGAGCACCGCGTGTTTGAAGACGTCGGCAAAGTTGCCGGCGTGATAGCCGTGCCGGTAATTCATTGCGGGAGTTTACGCGATGCCGGCGTCAGCCGCGAACCGGCGGCAACGCCACGCGCGGATTGCGGCAGGCTTGCCGGTCGACCTGCGGGCACTTCCGGAATTCGAGTTCTTTGCTCAGACAAATCCGCACTTCGCGAAGATTGCGGCGGTCACAGGTCACCGAAATCATGTCGTCGTCGAGTCCCGGATTGGAGGCGCGAAATGCGTTTTCGACTTCCGGCGGCGAGACGGTCTGCCACTTGGTCGCTTCGCGGAACTGCGTGGGGATCTTGATTTTCTCGAACGCCTTGCGGGTCAGCGCGAAATACTGATCGGGCGAAAGGCCAGAGCAGGTGCCGTGCTTGCGCCACTGATGGATAACAAGTCCGCGGCTTGGCATCACGTCGCGCAGGCCGCGAATAGTTTGCTCCGAGACGCGCGGCGCGTTGTAGGCGCAATCTGCGGGAAAGCCTTTGTCGTACTGCGGCCAGAAGCCATGCACGATGAAGCTCAGCGGCTTCTGCGCGCGGCATTGCGCGGGGTCCGCGCGGTTGCCTGCGGAGTCGCAATAAGACGGCGACCACGACAGCGCGAGCACATAGAAATCGAATTGACCCGGCTCGCCGTATTGCTGCGCTTTCGCCGGTAGCGATACGGCGACGAGCGCGAGCAGCGCTGCCGCGACGGCGCGCATTTTACGGTCTCGCCTGCTTGCAGTCGGGTGCGTAGGAGAGGTTGCGGTCCATGCCGACGACGCACCAGGTCACGCCCCAGGTGAAACCGGCAAAGCCGGTGTCTTCGCCGATCGAGTAATAGACCTTGGTCCAGACCTGCTTGCCATATTCCACGCTGGAGACGAGCGCCTTGGCTTCGCAGTACCGGCGCGGAATCGGATTAGGTCCCCACGGACGGAAGGCGATCTCGCGGGTGTCGGCAAACTCATCGATGTTCGCGTCTGAGCCCCAGAAACGGCGCTCTTTCATCGCGAACCGGCGCGGGATTTTATAAAGACCCCAGTCGCAGCCGGGCACGTTGCCGTCATAGCCGGGACCGCGCAGGAGCCCGAAGTTCATCTCGAGCCAGCTCGCGGCAGCGGCGGGCTGCGCGGCGAGCACGGAACCCATGACGAGGGCGGCGGCGAGGGTGAGCGTCAGTTTGCGCATACGGAAATTCCCAGTTTCGCCGCACGATTACTTGACCCCGGAGGCCGGTCAAGCGCGGAAAAGGCACACTGGTCGCGAAAATGCTGCACTTGCTTCGTCCTCCTTGCCGCACTAGCTTCGCCCGAAATCGAACCCGCGGAGCACTTCATGTTCGTCCTCAAGCCCAAGGCCGAATGGATTGCGGCTTTCGCCCTCGCAATTCTCATGGCGGTTACGCGCATCCATCACTTCGGCATCGGGACCGTCGCTCCGGACGCTTCGACCGGCGTGTTTTTCCTCGCCGGCTTGCTGCTCGGTTCGCCGTGGTTTCTCGCCGCGTTCCTGATCGAGGCCGTGATCCTCGACGGTGTTGCAATCGGCTTCCTGAAAGTCGCCGATGCTTGCATGTCTTCGGGTTACGCGCTGCTCGCGCCGGCTTATGCCGCGCTGTGGTTCGCGGGCCGCGCACTCCGCACGACGGCGAAGCTCGATTTCGTGACTGCAGGAAAGTTCGTTTGCTTCGTTGTCGCCGGTACGGTTGCGTTCTTTATCGTTTCAAATCTCGGCTATTTCCTTGGAAGCGATTTCTATCAATTGGGTATCGCAGAATACGTGACGCGCGTGTCGCGCTATTTCCCGATGTACCTCACGGTAACACTCTTTTATTCCGCCTTCGGCATCGCGGCATTTTTCGCGGCGCGCCGACTCGGAGTGGTCGAGACCGCGCCGGCGCGCTGATAAGCGCGTAAAATTTCGTCATATTCTCATTCTCATAAGTAAAATACCTGCTGCGCCGGGCGATTGAATCCGGCGTGGAAGTGGTATCATACGCTTCCTTGGGAATTTGCTTTTCAATGCAGGAGGCGTGCGTATGACGATTTTGGGTAAGGGTATGGCCGGCGAGCCGGTCAAGTTGTTGCAGCAGAAACTCGGCGTAACTGCCGACGGACAGTTCGGTCCGGGTACGGAAAAAGCGCTGCGCGAATATCAGGCGAAAGAGAAGATCGATGTCGACGGCATTGCAGGCCCCGACACGTTCACGCACATGGGCTTGCCGCAGCTTGTCTATCTTCAGGTCGGCTCCGTCGGCGAAACGGTAAAGAAGTTGCAGACCGAGCTCGGCATCACTGCTGACGGCCGCTACGGCCCGGCGACTGCGAATGCCGTGAAGGAATTCCAGAAGAAGAACGGCCTCACTGCGGACGGCATCGCTGGTCCGACGACGCTGGCCAAGACGAAGACTTTCGGTAGCGTGATGAGCGCTTCGGTGATCGCTTCGTCGATCGTCGATGCAGGCACGAAGGCCGCAAAGAGCATCTGGGATACGATCACGGGCGTCTTCAAGAAGTAATCGCTGAATTTCTGTCGGCGCGCCGTTCCTGCTCCGCAGAGTGGCGCGCCGAAATCTCCGTATTGCGGAGCAGGGAGGCGATCTATGTCACCAACAATTATCAATCTCATCGTGCAGGTCATTGCGGGCGCGCTTGCGGGTACCGCACTCGGAAATACCCTCAAGAATCTATCCGCCGGACCCATCGGCAACATCATTATCGGTGCAGTGGGTGGCGGTGTCGGCGGCCAGATTTTGGCGGCACTCATTCCGGCGCTGCAGGCGACAGCCGCAGCGCCCGATATCGGCAGCATCGTCGGTCAGGCAGTCGGCGGCGGTGCCGCGGGCGCGGTGCTGACGGCGATTGTCGGCGCGATCAAGAACAACATGGGCAAGTAAGTTCAGCCCTAAGATCGAAACCCCGGCGAGAAATTGCCGGGGTTTTTCTTTGCTACCAGTTGCGCTCGTGAAGCACACCGCCGCCATTGCTGTTCCACTGAAGATCGGGATCGGCGTAATACGCCTGCGCGGTCCTCTCGAATTTCCACCGCGGCGGATAAACCTGCCGTTGGGCCACGAAGCCTTCATTGCTCCAGACACCGAGCGGATGAAAGAAAGAGCGCTTGTCGGCAAGCTGGGCGTTCGCTGCCGAAGTCAGGATGACGAGGGTGGCAGCCGCCGCGACAGTCAAAGACGTTTTCATCGTTGCCTCCATGCAGTCGATAGGTAGCAACGTGTCAGGGCGCGCAGCGTTCCAGACGGTTCAGCAGCGCCAGATATTGACGGTGGTACGTCCCTGACTGCCGGGCACGCCAACCTGCTGCAGACCGCAGCCGCCGGTTTCGCCCACGCGATGGAGGACCGGCTGCGCCAGAGGCGCGGGAATCGAAGAGGCGAATTGATTTGCCGGCGGAATTTCGATGTCGCCGTTCTGATAGATCACGGCCGGACCGGCGAGCACGGGCAGGAATTGCGTGCGGTGACGATGGCGCCAGCCCTGGGGATGCCGCTGCTGGTTGTATGCAAAGACATGGCTCTTCGGCTGCACCGAGAAACGATAATTGAGCGGCGTGCGGAATTGCAGATTGGTCGAAAGCTGCGCTTCGGCAGGCGTGAAGGTGGCGGTGGTCAGCGCGATCGCGATCGCAGCCGTCACTCGTTTCATGACGCTACTCCCTACATCCCGCCGCATCTGGATAAAGCGTAGCGCCTGGGAATGGACGAGTCGAGAAGCGCCGGAGCCGCAGTCTGCTTTTCAGCCCTTCTTGTTTCGCAGTACCCGCCAGTTTTTCTTGCCGTCGCAGTCTTTGGTCTCGCGCCAGAACACGAGTTCCGGCTTCATCGGGTTGCGCGCGATCCAGCGCGCCTCGGTGCGGCAGATGTCCTTGTTTTCCAGATCGACGAAGAGGTGTGTGAATTCGTGCGCAGCGGGAAAAAATTCAGTATTCGACAATTCGCCGAGCCAGGCGCGCTCGCCTTTGTGGGGCGTTGGAAAGCGCATGCGCTTCGCGTCTTTGCCTTCCTTGTCGATCGAGAAGATATGCGCTTCGAGCTGGTTTGCGTGATTGCTCGGGCAGGGCCACTTCCAGAGCCAGCCGTTGGCGAAACGTTCGCGCATGATGGAATCCGGATTGGTGTCGCAATCGGCGACCGCGGCGACTGCTTTCGGAATGTCCGCCTTCGCATAGGTCGCTTCGGTTTCGGCGTGCTGTGCGAGTGCCGGAAACGCGAGCGCGCAGCATGCTGCGATCAGATAGCGTCGCATCAATGGTTCTCCGGATAGATGATCAGCATTTCGACGATCACCGGTTTGACCTCGCGCAATAATTTATTGTTCGAGAAGAGGTCGTGATTGCCGTTGAGCGAACGATATTTGCCACCGAGCGGCAATCCTTCCGCGGTCGGCTCGAACGTGAAGCCGAACTGGCAGCCGCCGGGCAGGTTGCCGAACTTGCCGTCTTTCCTGTCGAACTGCGCGTTGCCGCCGAGATCCCAACCGAAGCCGTTCAGTCGGAAAACCTTGCCGTTCAGTTTTTCCGCTTCCTCGATGCCGGTGCCGATCTTGACGCCGAGCGGGCCGATCCATCGGGAAGGATTGTTCACGCCGAAATAGATCGGCCGCGAGCGCGTGGCTTCGTCGCGCCATTCGACGATCAGCATGCGCTCGGGATTGTTCTCAAACAGGATGGTCGCTCTGCCGGTCGAGCCCTGCGGCCGGTCGATCGCTTTATAAACGACGTTCTCGTTGCCGAATGCTTTCGCGAGTGCCGCGTGCGAGGTGTCGCGTCCGAACAGGCCGGAGCAATCGAGCGTATCGGCCGCGCATGCGACGGCCGGCGCCACAAGCGCGAGTGCGAAAGCCACAAGATATTTGGTCCAGCGAGGCATGGCGGAGCCTCGCACAGGGCAAGCATGGCCGGGAAGATGCCGCTCGCGCTTTCGTCATTTTCGCGGACTAGGGGATCGGTTATAAGCGCGCGGTTTGGATGCCGGGAAGGACCCAAGAAACGTTATGAAACGCATTTCGCTCGCGCTGGTCACTACCTTCGCTTTTACCGCCGCCGCTTCGGCGTCGGCCAATCTGGACTGCTCGGCGCAGGACAAGAACGCCGAACTCGTCATCGAAGCGATCACGTCGCGCGACGGGAAATATCTCGATAACCTGCGCGGCGAATTGCAGATCGTGGGCGGTGCCAAGGTCGAGTTCGATAAGTCGAATGTGAAGTCCTATAACTGGGGCAAGAACGTCGCGTTCGTGATTGCGAAAGAGACGCCGCAGGGGCCGGTCGAAATCCGCATCTATGCGAAGCCCAAGGACGAGATCGATCTGGAAGGCAATTACACGTTGACTGCCGGCAAGACGAAGAAGTCCGGCAAGATCAAATGCTCCGGAGGCTAGGCGCGGGATGAAAAGAATCGTTTTCATACTGATCGCTATCGCGCTCTCGGCCGCGCAGGCGCATGCCTCGGCCGGTTTCAGCTGCGAGGCCGACGACAAGAATGTCGAGAAGCTGGTGGTAGAAGGGGCTACGCCGCGCTCCGGCGGCGCGCTGATCAATTTCGGCGCTGTGCTCGAAACCGGCGGCAAGAAAATCGAATTCATGCAGTCGGACGTGAAGCGCTATTACGGCGTCGGCGGCGTCATTCACGTTCGCGTTGCTGCGCAGTCGGGGGATCAGAGTTACGTCGTGGTCGTCAACGCCAAGCGCAATCCGAAAGACGAAGACGATTGGGCCGGCACCTACGAAGTGACACAAGGTGCCGCCGACAAAAAAACCAAAGCCGCGAAGATCACGCGCGGCAAGGTGAAGTGTTTCGTCGAATAATCATGCGCCGTTTTAGCCTCGCGCTTCTCCTTGTTGCGGCGTCCGCCGGTGCCGCGGACGCGCTGGTGCTGAGCTGTTTCCCGGACGGCCCGAAAGAGCAGCGCAAGTTCGAGGCTTATGTCGACGGTTTCGTGCCGGACGAATATCCGCCGCAGAAGATCGAAGCGGTACGCGTGCTCGGGCGCATGGGCGAGGACGTATTCGAGTATTTCCCGGAGCATACGAAGCTCGCCGAATTCCGCGACGGCGTGTTGCGGCTGCATCTCCTGCAATTGCTATCGGCGGGTGAGACAGCGGAGATCCGCTTCGAGGGCAAGGTCGGCACGACGAAGGGCGAGCCCTTCAAGATGACAATGTTCATGCGCAGCGAGCGGCGCACTGCCGAGGGCGGGGTCCGCTGCACCATCGACTGACCCACCACGATACCGTTTCATTTACGGCCTTCCGTATGTCGGAACCCCGACCCCGCCTGCGCGTTAGGGTTGCGGGAGTGGCTCGATATGCGTTTTCCTCCAAATTGGTCGATGGAACTTATTCTTATCGTGGGACTGTTTTTCGCGGTCGTCGTGGTTATTTTTTCCGTGCAGGACCCGCGTACCGATCGCACCCGCTTTACGCTGGAGCGCGGTGACGCCGCGCATGTCGGGGAATTGCGGCCTACGATTACCGACGAGCCTGTGATAGGCCGCTAACACTCCCCGCATGGGACGCGCCTGAGCCATGCGGCAGCCGGTTTGCGCCGGTAACGAGCCGGGAGTAAATTTCGGCCAAGATGATTGCCCGCATCGGACGATCCGCAAGGGCCGCAATATGAGCCGCGACAAGGTTCACATTCTACACATTCCAAAGCGGCGCGAGCCGCGGTCTGGCAGCGCCATGTCGCGCGTGCCGATGGATTTGCTGTTTCTTGCGGGCCTCGGCATCGCCTTCGTGCTCGCGCATTACAGCGACAAGCCTCCGCTCGTGGAGCGTCCGATTTCGCTCGAGCGCAACGAGCGCGCGATGGTCGCGGAGCAGAATCTGATCGGCGTCCGCGTCATCGATACCGGGTTGCGCGGCTTCGAGCGTTGAATGGCCGAGGAGCTGCTGCCCGGCTGGGAAATCGTGGAGCGGATCGGCTCCCGTACCGGCAGTTCGCTTTTTCTTATGCTGCAATCGATGTTTCTCAATCAGCCGGCTGTCGTTGCGGCGCCGGTCACGTTCGTGTTGCGCAATACCGATAACGGCGAAACCCGCAGGGTCACGGCGCAGAGCATCGAGGAAGCGCAGCTTCGCGTCGTGCAGCAGAAGTTCGACGCTCCATAACTGACCGACTACCCGTCAGTTCTCCGCGGGCGGATAGCTCAGCGTGTAAATCCATAACTTCGGATTGAGCTTCAGGAGATCGGGATCGTTCGAATCGATCTCGACTTCGCCGACGAAGCGTTTCAATTCGTGCGGCAATGGATCGTTGTCGAAATGGCCGCCCAGCTTGCAGCCGCCCGGCAGCTTTTCCAGCTTGGTGCCTTCGATGTGCATCGCGCCTGCGACATCGAATTCGAAGCCGTTGATCTTGAACGGCTTGCCCGCGCGTTCTTCGATTTCCTGGATGGTCATGCCGGTCTCGATGCCGAGCGGGCCGATCCAGCGGTTGCCTTCCTTGAACACGGTGATGACGGAAGGGTTGCGGCGCTTCTTTTCGTCGTACCATTCGATCTCGAGACGCCGCGTGGGATCTTTGGCAAACAACACGGTGGCCTTGGCCTTCTCGCCCTCGGCGCGGCCTACTTCCTCGAAGGTGACGTTCTTCGCGCCATAGGTCTTCACGAGATCGGCGTGCGTTGCCTTCGGTCCGAACTGTCCGCGGCATTCAATGACGTAGCGCGGCTGCGGAATCTGCGCCTTCTGCTGCGCGAGTGCAGGCGAGGCGAGAAGGAGAAGAGCGAGAGCGGGCAGGAAGCGTTTCATCGCGCGATTATAGGCAATCGCGAAACACGCTCGAATAACAAGCACGTCAACACTCCGGCGGATAGCTGATCGAGTACGACTGCACTTTGGGCTTCAGCAAAAGCAGCTCCGGGTCTTTGCTGTCGATTTCGTCGCCGGCGAGGCGTTTGAGAAATTCCGCCGATGGCGTGCCCGCCAGTTCGAACGTCGCCGAGACCGCGCAGCGCGGCGTCGGCCTGTGAAGCTTGCCGTCGCGGAAATTGGCGAAGACCGAGGTTTTCGAACCGAAGTCGAGAACTTTGAACGGCACGCCATTGATCCGTTCAAACTGCTGGATGGTCATGCCGGTCCGGACGCCGAAGGGCCCGGTCCAGCGGTTTTTTTCGCCGGCCACCTGGACGTTGACCGGGCATGTCCTGCCGCCATCGTCGAGCCATTCGATCTCGATCCGCCGGGCCGGGTCGTTCGCGAACAGCACGGTCCTGCCGACGAAGTTGCCGTCGCCGCGGTCCATTTTTTCCACGGTTACGTTCTTCGCGCCGAATTGCTTCGCGAGTTTCTCGTGCGAGGTATTCGACGGGATCGGCGGGCCGCAGCGCAGAACATATTGCGGCTGCTGCGCGAGCGCGGGAGAGGTGAGCAGCGCGAGGGCGAGAGCAATGCGTTTCATGGCGTCACTATACTTTGCTGAATCTAAAATGCGCATACGTTCTCCTTTTTATCTGCGCGAATGGCGTAAACGCCACGCGCGCTCCGCGCTTCGAAAAGCCGGAGTCTGAAAAAAGCGCACCGCCCAAAATAGAAAGGGCGGCGGGGACGCCGGGAGAATTCCGTCTCCCACGGCCGTCCGTGCAAAAGAAAAAAGCACAGACGAGGGTCGTCACCGCGAAAGCCGGAAGTTCTCCCGGCGTCCCGCAGCGCGCGTGGCCCTTGGGCCATTCGCGCCAACTACGCACGATAGTTTTCGACCTATTTCGCGCGGCCCCCGGTGGACTGACCGAACTATCTACCGCTGGCGGGCCTTCTCTGCCTCGCCGTACTCGCGTTGGCACGCTTTCCAGACGAGGCCGCCAAGTAAGGCCCTTGTGACGAGCGGCAGGCTCGCCGGAACCACGCGACTTCAGCCGCTGCGGGCGAGGGTGCGTTACGCCCGGAGTTCGCAGCCACCGTTCCCGATCCGCACAATCGTAACGCTAGCGATCGTGCCCCTTCAGCCGGCTTTGGGTTTACCCAATTCCGGCAAACCAAAAGTGGATCGAGACGAGAAGGAATATAGTCCTAGTTTGGGGTGGAAGTGTGACGGTCGAGGAAAATTAGTGCAGGCTACGGAATCTGCGGCTGCAACGTGGGGGATTTGAGGTAGAGGGTGTTGTATTAAGCCAAGTCGCCTATCTCATATTGGATTGCTGCAAATGTTTCATCCATAACTATTTGTTGCAATAAAAACCAAGGTTCTCGGGTTGAAGTAATTGTTCGCCCAAAAAGATCTGCCTCAAGTAATTGCTCTAAATTACTTTCAACTTTTTGATGAAGCTTTATATGATCGGCGTTGTTGCGAAGCAGTCTTACTCTGACCAATGCGCTGAACAGATGCGGGTATAGTTTTTCCAACTCTTGATAGAAGAATTTTTTGCCGTGGACATGATCAACTGTCTCAACAAGAGTTTGATTTGACGCATTTATAAATGTAGAAAAATTTTCCCAGCTTTTGCAAACGCTGATCTGCGCAAATCGATCAGCATCTAGCAGCAGAGTTCCGCCATAAGGGCTTTTTTTTCCTTTCTTTTCCGCCGCGCGAAGGAGTTGCTTTAAATCATGCAAAATTCCTTCCTTGCGTCGAGCTAGCCACTCCTCTCTTTCGGCAGGTTCCAGTACTGCGCGTAATTCGCCAGACTTTCTCTTTCGAGCCGCTTCTACAGCAACATATCTTTGTATGACGGGAATTCGAAATTTAGGCTTGCCAGACTTATCAACGTCTATGAGTCCATAACCTTTAAGGTGCTTGATAAACTCGGGCTCGGCAGCGAACTCTAGAAAGTCCACAATTTCTCCTCGAGCTATTTTTTCCAATAGGTCATACTCAATCGAGTAAAATTGCTTCAATTCAGAAACTACGTGACGGCAATAAAACTGTAGATCGCTTTCTCGCGTGGTTTCTTCTGTACGTAAATCTGGATAAGTGATCGTCACTGGGCGTTCAGCGTTTTGCTGCATCAGGCGCTTGTTGACAAAACTGCAAGCCATTCTGGTCAGGAGAGGATGTCCGCCGTATCGTTGGAAAAGATACTTGACGGCTTCATCATCGAAGGTGAGCCCCATTTGGCGCCCCATTCTTCTGACAAGCGCTGTGAGCTCCTCAGAGTTAAGTCCCGTAAGCATCAACTCTTTGACAATGCCGAACATTGGATTCTGTACGCCATCAATCAAGTCAATTTCGCAAACAAACGGATTTACGCCTGCGACAACGATTGACAGCTTTCGGATCTCACTTTGAACGGACCAAATTGATTGCCAAAAATCTATAAAATCTCTTTTCCAGTGTTTATCTAGAGGTGAAATAGGAGATATGAATTCAATCTCATCAAAGATTATACAAACTGGAAGTTTTGGTGATCGTTTGAGCGTTTCACGCAAATAATCGATGTCGTCCAAATCTTCGTTTGCTGATTTTTTGGGTAGATTCAAAATTTTAGCTATTTCTTGCGTTATATATCTTAAGAGTTTTCGCCAGCTCATTTCGCGAATGTTTGGCCTTTTGCAGTCAACATAAACAATCGCTGCAACTTTGTTGTCTTCACATGATCGCTTCACTTTAAATAGTGAGGAAGTCTTGCCAGTCTTTCGAAGACCAAAAAGTCCAATGTTCTGAGACTTCCGAATAGAGTCGATTATCTCCTCAACAATTTTCCCTCTACCAAAGAAAAACATGTCGTTGTCGAGGGGTAGTTGGTAGTCAAAGATGTCTCGTGCGAACAGCTGCGTTGAGAGCTTGTTGGTTACATACCAGCGATTATCTAAATTCTTCGCCGCTTCGCTCCAGGGGATTACAATCGGCGTTCTTGATTGGGGATGATCCCGAAGGTAGTCGTTCATTCTACCGACAAGATTCGGATCTTCGCCCACCAAAAAATAAGTCAGGGGATCCGCTCTGCCGCGAAACGGTTGATGAGAGAAGGCATCTTCGACTGCTTGAAATGTGCGGAGTTGAAGATTTGCGTAGCCTGAGATTATTAGAAGAAGCTCGTCGCTGAATCCAAACGTCCGTTTCATGGACTCATTTGGACTCAGCAAGTAAACAGACAATTGGGTATTGTGAAGGTTCATTCGACGTCCGTGATTGACGTCAAAATTGAACAGAAATGGCTTCAATACTTCACCCTCGTTTGGATAAACGCGAAGGTGAAGGTCAATTACGTCGTCTCGAATTTTTCCCATTACGCGCCCCAGTTCTTGGGGCAATAAGATACATTACGACAGGAATAATCCAGCGGGAGTGTATTATTACCTCCCCTTCCTCTTAAACGCCCGGCTTCCCGCCTTGCCCGCGCTCGAAGAAGCCTTGCGGCCTTCGGGTAACGGCGCGCCGAATTTCTTCTGGCCCGCGTAAGACTCCGCCTTCGCGGCCATTTTCGCAGTCGGGTCGTCCACGAACGCCATCTCGACTTCGCGCAGGCGCTTCAGTTCATCGCGCAGTCTAGCTGCTTCCTCGAAGTCGAGGTCCTCGGCGGCCTTGCGCATCTGCGTGTCGAGGTCCTTCAGCACCGCTTCGAAATTATGCCCGTAGGTCGCGATGTCTTCGGCGAAGCCGGAGTCCACGTTCACGCGGTCGCGCTCATACATCGAGCCCATGATGTCGCCGATGGATTTGCGCACACTCTCCGGCGTGATGCCGTGCTCGGTGTTGTATTCCTCCTGCTTGGTGCGGCGGCGGTTCGTCTCCGCGATCGCGCGCTGCATCGAGCCGGTTTCCTTGTCGGCATAGAGGATCACGCGGCCGTCCACGTTGCGCGCGGCGCGGCCGATGGTCTGCACCAGCGACGTCTCCGAACGGAGAAAGCCTTCCTTGTCGGCGTCGAGAATGGCGACGAGGCCGCACTCGGGAATGTCGAGGCCCTCGCGCAAGAGATTGATGCCGATCAAGACATCGAAGGCGCCCAAGCGCAGGTCGCGGATGATTTCGATGCGCTCGATGGTGTCGATGTCCGAATGCATGTAGCGCACGCGCACGCCCTGCTCGTGCAGATATTCGGTGAGGTCTTCGGCCATGCGCTTGGTGAGCGTGGTCACGAGTGTGCGATAGCCCGCCTTCGTCACCTGCCGCACTTCGCCGAGCAGATCGTCCACCTGCGTGCGCGCGGGACGAATGTCGATGTCGGGATCGGTGAGGCCGGTCGGGCGGATCACCTGCTCCGCGAACACGCCTTGCGTCTGGCCGAGCTCCCAGCCGCCGGGCGTCGCCGATACCGCGATGGTCTGCGGGCGCATCGCGTCCCATTCCTCGAAGCGGAGCGGGCGGTTGTCCATGCAGGACGGCAGGCGGAAGCCGTATTCGGCGAGCGTCGCCTTGCGGCGGAAGTCGCCGCGATACATGCCGCCGATCTGCGGCACGGTGACGTGGCTTTCGTCGACGAAGACAATCGCGTTGTCCGGCACATATTCGAACAGCGTCGGCGGCGGCTCGCCGGGATTGCGGCCCGTGAGCCAGCGCGAATAATTCTCGATGCCGGCGCAGGCGCCGGTCGCAGTCATCATTTCCAGATCGAACACGGTGCGCTGCTCGAGCCGCTGCGCTTCCAGGAGGCGGCCCGCGGCGTTCAGTTCGTTCAGGCGCGCTTTCAGCTCCAGCTTGATGCCTTCGATCGCCTGATTGAGCGTCGGGCGCGGCGTCACGTAATGCGAGTTCGCGTAAACGCGGAGCGACTCCATCTCGTTATGCTTCTGGCCGGTGAGCGGATCGAATTCGTGGATCGACTCGATATCGTTGCCGAACAGCGAAATGCGCCAGGCGCGGTCTTCGTAGTGCGCCGGGAACAGTTCGATCACGTCGCCGCGCACGCGGAAGGTGCCGCGCGCAAAATCCATATCGGTGCGGCGATATTGAAGCGCAACGAGATCGGCGATGATCTGGCGCTGATCTAACTTGTCGCCCTTTTTGATGTCGAAGGTCATGCGCGAATAGGTCTCGACCGAGCCGATGCCGTAAATGCACGACACGGAGGCGACGATGATCACGTCGTCGCGCTCGAGCAGCGCGCGCGTCGCCGAGTGGCGCATGCGGTCGATCTGCTCGTTGATCGCGGAATCTTTCTCGATGTAGGTGTCCGTGCGCGGGACATAGGCTTCCGGCTGGTAGTAGTCGTAATAAGAGACGAAATACTCGACCGAGTTTTCCGGGAAGAAGTTTTTGAACTCGCCGTAAAGCTGCGCGGCGAGCGTCTTGTTCGGCGCGAGAATGAGCGCGGGGCGCTGTGTGCGCTCGATCACCTGCGCCATGGTGAAGGTCTTGCCGGAGCCGGTGACGCCGAGCAGCACCTGTGTGCGCTCGTTTTCCTTCACGCCTTTGACGAGTTCCTCGATCGCGGTCGGCTGGTCGCCCGCGGGCTGGTACGGCGAAACCAGTTTGAACTTGATGCCGCCTTCGGATTTCTCCGGCCGCTCGGGACGATGCGGCGCCCAGGTCGTGTTGTTGATCTCGGGGCGGCCGGTCTTGATCAGTTCGGCGAGCACATTCGCGCTCGCGGTCGAGCCCAGCGAGGGTACGAAATCGGACAGATCTTGCGGTTTCTCGAAGCCCGCGGTGCGCGCGAGTTCCGGATCCAGCGTCGGCGCGGGTGCCGACGCGTCGAAATCCATCTGCGGACGCTCGGCCATGCCGTGGCTCACGCCACGTGCGGTCCGATAGGGCTTTTCGGCCTTCGCGGCCTTGGTCTTCGACTCTTTGGGCATGGCCCGAATATGGGCAACCGAATGCGCCGAGGGAAGGGCGGGGGATTGCCCGAATTTGCGGAAATCCGCGCCTAGCCGGGAATATTCTGGAGCCGCTCGAGCTTGCGCACATATTCCGCGCTGGACGCCGCAGTCAGCGCATAGCGGGTGAGCAGCGCGATCGGCCGCGGCGGCATGTGCTCGACATCGAGCGCATCGACCGCGCCGGGAACCGCTTCGCCTTTGCCGACGGCCGTGAGGTCGACGATGGCTGCGTCGAGCAATTTCATCATCGCAGCTTCGTCGCGCTCATGGATCGCCTTCGGGCGCTCGGGCAGCGTCTTGTCGCGCAAGAGTACGCGCGCCATGCGCTCCATGATCAGCGAATGCACCGAATAGAGCGTCTTGATCGGCAGCCTGCCGCCCCAGATCGTTTTCAGCACGGCGAAGCCGCTTTTCGTGTGCGACAGCAGCACGCGGTCTTTCGGCGCGAATTCGATGTTCGCGAAGGCGTTGCCGCCCTGGTCGAGATATTTTTGCAGGATCATGGAAGAGATTTAATCACCGCCGCCGATATAGCCCGCGATGGTCCATCTGCCGTCGCGCTTAACGAAGCACAAACGCGGGTCGAGCGGCGTGTAAAGTTCGCCGGGCGCGACGAAGCCGCGTTTGCCGTCGGGCAAAATTACCTGCGTCCAGTCCTTGGTGAAATCGAATTTCTCGGTCCGTCCTGCAAGATCGGTGAAGACGAAGTGGAAGGTGAGCTTCGCGACTTCCGCCGAGCCCGGCTCGCCTTTCTCACGCACGATCACATGCGCATGCGCCGGATAGCTCCAGTCGAAGACATCGCTGTCGGTGTCCTTCAGCAGCTTCTCGAATGCCTTGTCGTTGTATTTCGCTTCCGGCGGGCCGCAGAACACGCCGCGCTTCTTCTCGTGCGGGCCGGGGATCTGCTCGGCAAACGCAGTAAGCAGGCGCCAGCCGCTGTCGTCGGCGGCCGCCAAATTTAACGCGGTCGCAAAATTGATGAAGGGCGATTTCTTCTTCTCGAAGCCGCCGCCGAAATCGCGGTCCCAGAAGAAATCCTTGGCGACGAGTTTAATAAGCGCGTCGGAATCTTTCTTGCGGGCGATGTCCGCAAGCGACGCGCGAAAAACCGTGAGCGAAGGATCGTTCGGTTCTTTCGGAATCGTGACCGCGACCAGCGGATAGCTCTTCCATTTGGGTTGCGCTTCCGCGGCGCCGGCAACCACCAGCGCCGCGAACGCAATCGCGGCGAGACGTTTCATACGCGCCGGAAAATGACGCCGATCGCGAGCAACACGTAGCCGATCAAGAGCAACTCGTAGACATAGCGCGGGTTGATCACGGGGATCGCGACCAGGCGGTAATAGATCAGGAGAGAGAGGATCGCGAAGACCACCGAAATCACGAAAATGATCATCGAGGGCGGAGTAAGAGCGAAATTGCCGCGGCGATAGGCCATGAGAGGATCTCCGGAAATGAAAGAGCGAAAGAAGGGATAAGGTGCGACGGCAACAACGCGCAAGCAAGGCGCGGTGTTCCGCGTTCAGAGGCCCTTGAACATGGCGCCGATCATGAGCACCGCCCAGGCGCCGGTCATGAAGGCGAAGCGATGCAGGCCCACGAACGGAATCGGCATGATCAGGCTGATCAGCGCAAGCACGGCGAGAATGACGGACAAGAGAAACATGATGGTCGTTGGCGCTGTCAGGCGCATGGCTTTCTCCAAGTAGGTCCGCCGGTTGCGGCGGGAATCGGATTAAGTCTAGCTTCGTGTGCTTCCTCGCGCGACTCCGCCGCCTCTTTCCCAAGGTGCCATGATGACGCTCTCGCCCGCGATCTCGCCGATCATTCTCCTGTTCATCTCCAACATCTTCATGACTTTCGCCTGGTACGGGCACCTCAAATACAAGGCGTCGCCGCTGATCATCGCGATCCTGGTGAGCTGGGGGATTGCGTTCATCGAATACTGCTTCGCGGTGCCGGCGAACCGCATCGGGCACGCGGTCTATTCGGCCGCCGAATTAAAGACGATGCAGGAGGTCATTACGCTGCTCGTATTTGCAGCGTTCTCGGTGCTGTATCTCGGCGAGAAGCTCTCCTGGAATCATTTCGTCGGCTTCGCGCTGATCGCAGGTGGCGCCTATTTCATTTTCCAGAAGTGGTGAGAATTAAGTACGAGGCGGGAAGGTCAGCGTTTTCTGCCTGGTCTTGCCCGCACGGATCGCGACGAAAATTGCGTAGACAATAAAAACCAGCGCGGCGGTTGGCATGCCGATCATGATGCCCCACAGCGCAGTGCCGATGGCGTGCCCGCTTTGTGTCGCGACACCGAAGATGCGGCAAGTGCCGACGCCGCCCTCGTTGAAAGAGCAATGCGGCGCGATACTCGCAAGCGCGATCAAGCCCATGATGATCGGACCGATCACCGACCAGCCTGCCACGAAAAACGCGGCAACGAGCCGGCTGCCCGCGTTCGCGAAACTGCGATGGATCGGGAAGAGGCACAGCGCGAACCAGATCGCACCAAGGACTACGAACAGCGTTGAGAACGCCGCCGCCGCGTCGAGCGCGCGCCTTGCTACTTCGCCAAGCGACCTTCCGCCGACGATGCACTCGCCTGCGGCTACTTTGCAGCCGGCGATATCTCCATAAATGGAAAGGATCAAAATATAGATCGACGGGATTGCTGGGATCAGAAGAAGAATGAGAAGGACGAGCCGCCAGCGCAGATAGCGCGGCTTGGGAGCGGGCAGGGCGTCGAGAACCGACATCGGGAAGTTATTTCGCTGGCGTCAATCGCAACACCTTGCCGTTTCGTGCATCGGTTAGCAACCAGATCGAGCCGTCGGCAGCCTGCCGCACGTCGCGGATGCGGTCGCCGGCAGCTTCGAGCAGCGGCTCTTCCTTGACGACTTTCTCGCCGTTCAGTTCGATCCGGTAGAGCGACGTGAAGACGAGCGATCCCGTGAAGAGATTGCCTTTCCATTCCGGAAAAAGCTCGCCGGTGTAGAACATCGCACCGGACGGCGCGATCGACGGCGTCCAGTAATGGATCGGCTGCTCCATGCCTTCTTTGTGCGTGCTCTCGTGCATCTTCGCGCCGGAGTAGTCGATGCCGTAGCCGATCACCGGCCAGCCGTAATTCTTGCCGGCTTCCGGAATGTTGATCTCGTCGCCGCCGCGCGGCCCGTGTTCGGTGAGCCACAGCTTGCCGGTTTGCGGGTGCAGTACGGCGCCCTGCACATTGCGATGGCCGTAAGACCAGATTTCCGGTTTTGCATCCTTGTTGTTCACGAACGGATTGTCTTTCGGCACTTCGCCATTCGGCGTGATGCGGATGATCTTGCCGATGTGATTGGAAAGATCCTGTGACGGCGTCTTCAGGTTGCGCTCGCCGGTGGTGACGAAGAGATTTCCGTCGCGCGCAAACACGAGGCGCGAGCCGAAGTGAAAACCGCCGAGCCGTGCAGGCTCCTGACGAAAAATCACTTTCACATCTTCGAGCGTTGCCTTGCCGTCTTTCTCGACGAGCTTGCCGCGCGCAACCGATGTACTCGAGCCGGCGGCACCGCGCGGCTCCGCAAAACTCAGGAAGACCAGATTGTCTTTAGCGAAGTCGGGCGAGAGCGCGACATCGAGCAGGCCGCCTTGTCCGACCGCCGCCACTTCCGGAACGCCGCCGACCGGTTCGGAGAGTTTGTTGTCCTTGCCGATGATGCGAAGCCGCCCCGGCCGTTCGGTGACGAGCGCGCGTCCGTCAGGAAGGAAGGTGAGGCCCCACGGATTCTGCAATCCGGTCGCGATCACCTCGACGCGGATGCTGGTCTTTTCGCTTTTGATGACGGTCGGCTCGTTCTGTGCGGCCGCGGCGGAGGCGAGCAAAGATAATGCGAGCGTCGAGACGAGATGTTTTTTCATGCGGGGACCTTAAAGGTGTATCCCGCAACGTACCAATTCGGAGATGGTTCGGAATTTAGCGGCGGGAAGCGGTGGTCGTGGTGTGGCGGCGCTGGCCGCGCTTCGAATGAGCCGGTGCCACGTCGCGCAAGGCGAGAATGGTCAGGACGCCCATAACGACAGCGATTACCGAGACGATGCCGATGGTGGTCAACGTCGTACCCGCCGACTCTTCCATCATGATGAGATCGCTGCGGGTCGCAGCGTCGGCAACGGTTGCACCGGCAACCGCGAGGATGACTGCAATCGAGAAGATCAGCGAAATAGTCAGAGCAAGTTCCGTGAGCGCCGTACCCAGCGCACGTTCGCGGCGCGCCGCCGTGGCAGTCGTCTGGGCTCGATCTGTCGCCGGAAATTCAATCATTCGCTTCACTTACCGCCGTTATCGGCGCTCCTGACGGCACCTTGTACTGTAACTAGTTAAGCAAGTTAGATGCCGAATTCGGCCCGCCAGGGACGGGAATAGCGTTCCCCTGCGGTATGGCCGAGGCGAAATCATGGCAAATCCTTACCACCTGCCGCAATCCGTAACTTTGCGGTTTGGATAACGATCAGATGGCGGCCGCGCCACGTGCAGGCGCCAGCCCAAAAGAGACGCTGGAATGGGCGTCATCGATGGTGAGATGCCCCGGATTGCTTGCAATCCGTGCAATCCAGCGGCCGATACTCGGAAATCCGCTCAGATCGAATTCGCCCTCGGGGGCCACATGCGTGTGTGCATAGAGCGCGAGATCCGCGACGGTCTCCCGATCACCGACGAAATAATCGTGTTTCGAGAGATGCTGCTCCATGAGCGCAAGCGCTGCATAGCCGCGCTCCATCCATTGATCGATCTCATGCGTGCGCAACTCGCGCCCGCCGCGCACGAATCGGAGCCAGAAGCGTGCCTCCGCAATTGCAGGCTCATGGCTGTGCTGTTCGAAGAACATCCAGCGCAACGTCTCCGCATATTGGAAACGGTCCGTCGGAAGCCACGGGGTGCCCTCGGCGAGATAGACGAGAATCGCGTTCGATTCGGCGAGGATACGGCCGTCGTCGAGTTCAAGCGCGGGCAGACGGCCTTCGGGATTTTTGGAAAGATATTCGGGGGTGCGGTTCTCACCCTTGAAGCGATCGATCTCGACCAGATGATAATTCTGGCCGAGCCGCGCGAGCAGCATGCGCGCCTTGTAACTGTTGCCCGACGACTGCATCGAATAGAGGGTCAGCACGACTCGTCTCCCCGTCTTTGCATCCAGCAAAGGCCACTGAAGGTGGCCGAAGCGCGGCGGCTTGGGAAGCCACGTCCGGCATGGCTGCGCTGCGGGGGCTTATGCGGCCTATATATTGGCCGTGTGACGGAAGGCTGCGGCATCCTGTGCTGCGCGGCGCATCGTCATTCCAAACAGCAAGATTACTGCGAAGAGCCCGAGCGGTAGATAAGTTTGTTCCGCGAGCGAGCGCGTCAGCAGCGGCGCAATCCACACGAAGGCCAGCGCGGATTTTTCGTAAGCAGCGAAGCCCTTGGCGAGTCCATGCGCGGCGAAGAATGCAATCGCGGGTGCTGCGATCATCAGGTCGTAGTCGAGAAGGTAAGGAGTCGCGAGCATGCTGCCTGCGATCAGTGCCGCGGCTTTCAGCGCGAAAGGCTTGTTGCTGCGCCAGAGCCACGCGAGCGAGATTGCAACGGCAACAAACACGACGCCTTGTGCGACGTAAGCGAGCGTCACCGGCCCGCCGAACAAGCGCACGGCGGCAAAGACACTTTGAATCTTGTGAAATCCGGTGTCGCCTTTTTCGAGCACGATTTCGCGCGTGAAGGTCATGCTTTCGCGGAACGCTTCCCAGACGCCGGGACCGAACGCGAGATAGGTAGCCGCGCAAAGCAGCAGTACTGTTGCGCTTGCTGCGAAGAACGCGCGCCAGTAACCGCCCGCGACGAGCGCAAGCGGAATCAGCACACCGAATTGCGGCTTGTAGATCAGAAGTCCGAACAGGATGCCGGCGGCGACAGGTTTGCGGTCGAGCAGCCATAGCCCGCCGCCGATTAATGCCGCCGTGAGAAAGCCGTTGTGGCCATGCGCGATATTGATGAGCACGGCGGGGAAGGCGAGCGCAGGCAACCAGAACTCGGCGCGCGGCACGATCGCGCGAATGGAAAAGAGATAGAGCGCGAGCGTTGACGCCTGCCAAACTCCGAGTGCGGCGAGATAAGGAAAGAGCGCGAGTGCTCCGGCAAGAAAAAGGAAGATCGGCGGATAGTGCCAGCCGTAAAACGGCGTATCAGCACCGAAAATTTCCTGTTCCTTCTTGTGCTGGGACGCCGGATCGAAGGGTGCGGCGGGCTTGCCTTCAAGCACGTATTTCCCGGCGGCATAGACATTCGAGAAATCGGTGCCGAGCGGACGGCCCTGATAGTCGTTGAGACCCGTCGAGGTCGCGAACAACGCGGCGAGTGCGAGCGAGCCGAGGCCGAGCAGAATCAACGAATAGACGCGGAGCCGCTGCGCCGTGAGCCAGGCGCCCGAGGCAATGCCGCTCGCAAGACCGTTCATGTCCGACTCGCTCCTAAATCCGGCATATTCTTACGCTTGTTTTTCTCTTTGGGAGCCTCAAGTTCCGGTTGCGGGGTAGGGCTGCTTTGACTACTTTCCGCGCCGCCGCAAACCGGCAATCCGGAGCATCAAAATGGCCTTCATTTCCGATGCGCTCTCGCGCATCAAGCCTTCGCCCACGATCGGAATTTCCAACGTCGCTCGCGAGATGAAAGCGGCGGGGAAAGACGTGATCGCGTTGTCGGCGGGCGAGCCGGATTTCGATACGCCGCAGCATATTAAAGACGCGGCGATTGCGGCCATCCAGCGCGGCGAGACGAAGTACACCGCGGTCGACGGCATTCCCGAATTGAAGGCCGCGATCTGCCGCAAGTTCGAGCGCGAGAACGGCCTCAAGTACAAGCCGAGCCAGGTCACGGTCGGTACTGGCGGCAAGCAGGTGCTGTTCAACGCGCTGGTCGCGACCATCAACCCCGGCGACGAGGTGATCATCCCGGCGCCGTACTGGGTCAGCTATCCGGATATCGTTTCCTTCGCCGGCGGCACGCCTGTGCCGCTGCCGACGACGGCCGCGCACGGCTTCAAGGTGCAGCCTGCCGATCTCGAAAAGGCGATCACGAAGAAGACCAAGTGGCTCATCTTCAACTCGCCTTCGAACCCGTCGGGTGCGGCGTACTCGCGCGAAGAACTCAAGAAAGTGACGGACATACTCGTGAAGCATCCGCATGTGTGGGTGCTGACCGACGATATGTACGAGCATCTCGTCTATGACGATTTCAAGTTCGCGACCCCGGCGCAGGTCGAGCCTTCGCTCTACGACCGCACGCTGACGATGAACGGCGTCTCGAAAGCCTATTGCATGACCGGCTGGCGTATCGGTTATGCGGCGGGTCCGGAGCAGCTCATCAAGGCGATGGGCACCTTGCAGTCGCAGTCGACCACGAACCCGTCTGCGATTTCACAGTGGGCGGCGGTCGCCGCGCTTGACGGTCCGCAGGACTTCATCGCGAAGCACAATGTTTCGTTCAAGAGCCGCCGCGATCTGATCGTGTCGATGCTGAACCAGGCGAACGGCATCAAGTGCCCGACGCCGGAAGGTGCTTTCTATGTGTATCCGTCCTGCGCGGGTACGCTCGGCAAGACCGCGCCTTCGGGCAAGAAGATCGAGAACGACGAAGACTTCGCGAAGGAGTTGCTCGCCGCCGAAGGCGTCGCGGTGGTGCATGGTGCGGCGTTCGGTTCTTCGCCGGCATTCCGCATTTCCTATGCGACTTCGGAGAAAGAACTCGAAGATGCCGGCCGTCGGATTCAACGTTTCTGCGGTAACTTGAAGTAACTCCAATCTCGGCGCGGGACGTTTACTGCGCAGCGTTACGCACCTAATCTCCCGCGAAATCATTTCGCGGGAGATTTTTTTATGAAGAAGTGCGTGATCGTTTTCGCCGCCTTGTGTTTCGCGAGTGCCGCGCAGGCGCAGGAAAGCTGCGCGATGAACTATCCAGTCTTCGAAGTTTCCATCCCGCACCTCGATCTTCCCGCGTGTCCCAAAGATCTCGCGCGTCCCAACGCTTTCTGCCGCGTGACGACGGCGAACGATGCGGTGCACGTCTTCGTTTTTGAAGAAAAGGGTAAGCAGTGCTTGCTCGCCGTGAAGAGCTATCGCGACTATCAGCTCAACGTGAAATAAATCGCCGCCCTCGACGCCGTGCTGCTGCGCTGCAAAATCTAACGCACAGATACGGAACTTTTATCCTCGACCTGCGTTACGGCGTGCGGCATATCTCTGGGCCTCACGAGGTCCGGTCAACGGGGCCATTCTCTAAAGGGAGCTACTCTATGAAGCGTCGTATTCTCGCGCTTGCGGCTGGTGCCGCGGCGCTTTTCACGGTTGCCGCCACGCCGGCCAGTGCGCAGCATCTGGAGCGCATCGGTACGCTGGATTGCAAAGTCGCTCCGAATGTCAGCTTTGTCGTCGGTTCGCACCGCACCGCCGGCTGCATTTTCTATCCGGCGAACAAGCGGCAGATGCATCGCTATCGCGCCGATCTCGGCCGCGTCGGCGTCGATCTGAACATCAGCCAGGGCGGTCACGTCATCTGGGCCGTACATGCGCACAATAAGCGCCTCTATCCGGGCGATCTGCGCGGCACCTATACCGGCGCTTCGGGCAACGTCGCGCTGGGTCTCGGCGTCGGCGCGAACGTACTCGTCGGTGGTTCGAACAACACGATCGCGCTGCAGCCGATTTCCGGCGAAGGCAGCGTTGGCGTCGGCATTTCGCTCGGCGTCGGCCAGATCGTCCTGCACTAAGAAAATCGCATAAACGAATATCAGCGCGGCCCGGTTTACCGGGCCGCGTTTGTTTTTGCGCTCGGTATTGTCCGATTAATCCCGCCAGTAGGTGCAGGAAAGACGCTCGCGCGCAGCTTCGAGTTTATCCTTCTGTGCGGCGTAGTCGGGCGCCAGCATGCGTACGAGGATGAAACCCTTGTCGGTGGGAGCAACGACAACGCGGGCGCCATCCGGCACTTTCTTGGGTGCCTTCACGCCGCTCGTGCTGACCAGAAGAATATCGACAGGTTTTCCGTTCGCGCCGCGATCGTTCACGACGAGATAGTTGTCGGTATTGCCCGCATAGAAAGCGACGGACCAGTAGTTCTCGAGTTTGGGATCGGCGCGCACGCGCAGCGGAGCATGCGTGAGATCGTAGATGCATGCCGTATAGAGAAGATCGGGCGAGGGCATCGTGATGTGGCGCATGGTTGCGTCGGCCATCGGCGAACGCGCGAAACGTTCCGCCGCATCGGGACGCGCGTAGTCGGCGGGAAAGCGCCGGAACAGAGTGTTCATCACGCCGGTCGGAAGATAGGCGACTGCCGTTACATGAACCACGGTAGCAATTGCGACGACGTATATTGCGCGCGGCAGCCAGGTTTTCAGCGTCACGCTTGTCATGTGCAATCCCCGATGCGTTCGATTGCAGGCGCATTCAGCGTCGCGGGGTTCGCGACGATGAGCGGCGTGGGGTTGTAAAGCCGGAGCGTGAGCACAAGACCGCGATCACCGGGTGTTGCGATCCAGCTCTTTGCATTCGCGGGCTGGCTCGGCGCGGTCACCAGCGAAAACTTTCCGCCGTCGAGCGCGACATTGGCGCTGGAAATGCTGTAGCGCTTTTCCGCGTTCGGGATGAGATACATGTCGTCGGCATAGGCGGTGATGCTCCACCAGCGTGCCTGCGGCGGCGCTCCCGAAATCCGGTAGGAACAGCGCGAACGCAAGGGTTCGCCTTTGTCGTCGGCGGTAGCGAGGAAATAGATCGTTTCTTCGCGGTTCAGCACCACGAGTGCGCTCAGCGCGATGCGTGCGCGGGTATAGATGTCGGCGTCCGCACTGCCGCTCAGCAGGCTTGCATGCCATGCGCCGACCGTGACCGATTGTATCGCGGCCGGCGAACGCACCGAAAGCCATGCGGTGAAGATGCCGAGAAGAATGCCGAGTACCGTAAGGCTGCCATAGAGCAGGCCGCGATGCAGAAAATGAGACTGCGCGGCATTGCGGGCGCGGCTGCGTTTTTTCTTTGCCAAGTTTTTCGCCAAGAGAATCTCGCCGGTGGGTTGCGGATAATTTGCGCGGGGAATTGCGGCTGACAAGACGCGAGCGCAAAAATTGAATGAAAGTCGCGGCTTTTGCACATTCGCTGCGGCGCAAAGTATTTCTTTGCTTGCGCTCCCAGCGTTTCGCTGAAACGATCATTTCCCGGCCGTCCTCTCTCGGCCGGTTTACCCGGCAAGCCGGGCGAGCGTCGCTCGACACCACCGGGTTAGGGAGGTGTCGATGGCTGACAATAAAGGCCCCGCGCGCAACGGCACTGCCGGGCCAGGAAACAATAAAGACATAAGTCGCAGAGGACCGCGCGCGATTGCGCTCGTGGGTCCTTTTCAATCGGGCAAGACGACGCTGCTGGAGGCGATCCTCGCGCGTACGGGCGCGATTCCTCGTGCCGGCAGCGTGGATGCGGGAACGTCGGTCGGCGATGCCGGTGCGGAATCCCGCGCACACAAAATGAGCGTTGAGATGAACGTCGCTTCGACGGAATTTCTCGGCGACACGTATCATTTCATCGACTGCCCCGGTTCTGTGGAATTCGCGCACGACATGCGTGCCGCGATTCCGGCAGTCGATGCCGCAGTCGTGGTCTGCGAGGCAGATCCGAAGAAAGTACCGCAATTGCAACTTGTGATGCGCGAGCTGGAAGCGCAGGGCATCCCGCGCTTCCTCTTCATCAACAAGATCGACAAGGCGGAACGGCGGCTGCGCGAGACGCTTGCGCTGCTGCAGCCGGTATCGCGGATCCCGCTGGTGCTGCGGCAGATTCCGATCTGGAAAGACGGCATCGTCGTGGGCTTCGTCGATCTCGCGCTGGAACGCGCGTTTATCTATCGCGAACATGCGGCGAGCGAAGTGGTCGATCTCGACGGCGACAATGCGAGCCGCGAAAAGGACGCGCGTTTTACGATGCTGGAGAAGCTCGCCGATCACGACGACGAGTTGATGGAGCAGTTGCTCGAAGACATCCAGCCGCCGCGCGACAAGGTGTTCGACGATCTGTCGAAGGAGCTGCGCGAAGGCGCGATCTGCCCGGTATTGATCGGGTCGGCCGCTCGCCAGAACGGCGTGCTGCGGCTGATGAAAGCGTTGCGCCACGAAGCGCCGGGCGTGGAAACCACAGCGGCTCGTTTGAAATTGCGTTCGAGCGGCGAAGGCGTCGCCGATGTCGTGAAGACGCTGCATACGAGCCACGGCGGCAAATTGTCGATTGCGCGGGTGCTTGCCGGTGAAATCGGCGAAGGTGCGAACGTGCTTTCGTCCTCCGGCGTAATCTCGCGCGTTGCGGGCGTATTCTCGATCAAAGGTGCGAACGTAGAGAAGCGCGATACCGCGAAGGCAGGCGATCTCGCGGGCTTCGGCAAGCTCGAGTCTGTCGCAACCTGCGAAACGATCACGACCGGAAAGCTTGCGGTTTCACTCGGTTCGGTGGTGCCCTATCCGCCGGTGCTTTCGCTCGCCGTGTCCGCAGCCGAGCGCAAGGATGATGTGAAGCTCGGTCTCGCGCTTGCGAAACTTAGCGAAGAAGATCCGTCGCTCAGCATCATGCACAATGCCGATCTCGGCGAGATCGTGTTGTGGGGGCAGGGCGAGATGCATCTGCGCGTCGCCGTCGAGCGATTGCGCGAGCGCTTCGGCGTGAAGGTGCATACGCATCCGCCCCGCGTCGGTTATCGCGAAACGATACGGAAGCAAATCTCGCAACGCGGGCGGCACAAGAAGCAGTCCGGCGGTCACGGCCAGTTCGGCGACGTGGTGATCGACGTTCGGCCGCTGCCGCGCGGCAGCGGGTTTCAGTTCGGCGACCGGATCAAAGGCGGCGTAGTGCCGCAACAATACGTGCCGTCGGTGGAAGAAGGTGTGCGGTCGTATCTAAAATGCGGGCCGCTCGGTTTTCCGGTGGTCGATGTTGCGGTGACACTGACCGACGGCTCGTACCATTCGGTCGATTCATCCGACATGGCGTTCCAGATGGCAGGCAGGCTCGCGATGAGCGAAGCGCTGCCGAATTGTCAGCCCGTATTGCTGGAGCCGATCTTCGAAGTGGAGATCGCCTGCCCAAACGATGCGACGGCGAAAATCAACGCGATCCTGTCGCAGCGGCGCGGGCAAATCCTCGGCTTTGAGGCACGCGACGGCTGGGAAGGATGGGACGTTGTGCGCGGCATGCTGCCCGAATCCGCGATCGGTGACCTGATCGTGGAAATCCGTTCGGCGACTGCGGGCGTGGGCGGCCTGTCGTCGCGCTTCGATCATCTCGCGGAACTGACCGGCAAGCAGGCCGACCAGATCGTCTCGTCGAGACGCGCGGCGGAATAGCGCAAAGAAAAACGGCCGGGATCGCTCCCGGCCGTTTCTTTCCGGCGTTTTACTTCAGACTAGCGCCGGATAATCGGTGTAGCCGCTGACGTCGCCCTTAGGGCCGGGCGCGTAGAAGGTTGCCGCGTCCCATTGCGCGACCGGCGCATTGTTCTTGTAGCGCTCCGGCAGATCCGGATTCGAGATAAACGGTTTGCCGAAGGCGACCAGATCGGCCTCGTCACGCGCGAGCACGTCGGCTGCGCTCTCCGCATCAAAACCTTCCGCGACTATGTAAGTGCCGTCGAAGAGTTCGCGCAGCGCCGGCGAAATGCGCTGGGCATTCTTCGGCGAGTCAACGCCATGAATGTAGCCGAGCTTGCGCTTGTTCAGTTCGTCGACGAGCTGCGAGAAGGTCGCGAGCGGGTTCGAATCCGACATCGAGTGCCCTGTGAAGTAGGGCGACAGGCGATAGCCGACGCGATCCGCGCCCCAGACGCTCACCACCGCATCCACGACTTCGAGCGGGAAGCGCAGACGATTTTCGAGCGAGCCGCCGTAGTTGTCGGTCCGCTTATTAGTGCCGTCACGGGTGAACTGGTCGAGCAGGTAACCGTTCGCGCCGTGGATTTCCACGCCGTCAAAGCCCGCGTCTTTTGCGTTCTGCGCGCCACGGCGGAAATCTTCAACGATGCCGGGAAGCTCGGAAGCGTCCAGCGCGCGCGGCTTCGAATAATCTTTCTGGCCTTCCTGCGTCCAGGTCTTGCCTTCGGCGGCGATTGCCGACGGTGCGACCGGCGGCTGGCCGTCATGGAAGTCGGAATGCGAGATGCGGCCGACGTGCCAGAGTTGCAGGAAGATTTTTCCGCCGGCTTTGTGTACGGCGCTGGTGATCTTCTTCCAGCCTTCGACCTGTTCTTTCGAGTGAATGCCGGGCGTACGGATATAGCCGATGCCCTGCGGACTGACTTGCGTCGCTTCGGTGACGATCAGACCGGCGCCTGCACGCTGCGCGTAATACTCCGCAGCGAGCGGATTCGGCACGCGGCCGTCGATCGCGCGCGAGCGCGTCATCGGCGACATCACGAAGCGGTTCTTCAGTTCGAGCGAGCCGAGTTTGTAGGAAGAAAAAAGCGTGTTCGATTTCGCATCATGAAAGTTCATGGCGATGTCCTTTCTGGTGAATGTGCCGGACGGCCCCGCGGGGGCACGCAACAGGCCGTCCGGCTGTTCCCGCGGCTGGGGGAGAGGTTCGCCGCGGTAGTGGAATTCAGGATTGGAGTGCCTCAGCGCGGTTTTCCGCGATCTGGAGGAACTCGGTTTCGAGGGCCTCGGGGTCCACGCCGTCGGCCTGCATGACCGTCCGGATCAGGGGGTCACTGAGCGCCTCAGCCATGCTGAGCTCGGTATTGCGGGCAGAGAGGCTAAATGCGTTAAAGGCTTCCAGGCATCGACTCATCGGGGCTCTCCTTCTCGTTTGAGGTCGGTACCAGCAGGAGCTTGATTTGGTACCGATCGGTAACATATAGGTACTGACCGGTAACACCTGAGTCAAGAGGCATGACCCCACGTTTTTCACCCCTTCCGTCTGAGACCGACCTTCCGTCCTCTGGGACGCTGCCGCCGCGCGAGCGCATCCTCGCTGCGGCGTCGGATCTGTTTTACCGGCAAGGCATCCGCGCGGTCGGCGTGGACGCCATCGCGGAAGCGGCCGGCACCAATAAGATGACGCTCTACCGCCACTTCGAGTCGAAGGACTCGCTGGTCGCGGAATATCTGCGCTGTCTCGCGAATAAATCGCAGCACTTCTGGGCGCATATCGAGCGCGAATATCCCGACAACCATCGCCAGCAGCTCGGCGCCTGGCTGGAAGCTGCGGGCCGGGATGCCAACGATCCGCAAGGGCGCGGTTGCGCGCTTGCAAATGCTGCGGTGGAGCTTGCCGAAAAAGAGCATCCCGCGCGCCGTGTGATCGAAGAACACAAGCACGCCCAGCGCGACCGCCTTGCGAAACTCTGCACTGACGCCGGCCTGAAACAGCCGGAAATGCTGGCAGACGAACTCTTTCTGCTGCTCGAGGGCGCGCGGGTTTGCGCGCAGAGCATGCCGCACGACAGCCCGCATTGCCGCTTCGTCCGCGCCGGTCAGGCCATCATCGCCTCGCACGAGAACTAAGCGGCCCGGTTCCGCACACGCTTCCGTGAGTTGCCTTTAACCGGCGCAACGTTCTACCTCCCCTTGGGGTTACCGCTTCGAGGAGGAAAACGATGCTGATCAAGCGCATGCGCGGTTGGGAAATTCCCGAATCGCAGGCGACTCCTGAGAGCGTCTATTTCAGCCGCCGTAAATTGCTTGGCGCGGGCGCATCGCTTGCCGCCGCCTCGTTCTTTCCGGAACTCGCGCAGGCGCAACGGGTCGCCGATGTTCCCGATCCGACGGCATCGCTTTATCCCGCGAAGAAGAACGACAAATACAAATTCGACGGCAAGCTCACCGAAGAGCGCCTAGCTGCGAACTACAACAATTTCTACGAATACGGCACGAGCAAATATATCGCGTCCGCCGCGCAGCAGCTTCGGATCCGCCCCTGGCAGATCAAGTTCGACGGCATGGTGGAGAAAGAGCAGACGGTCGATTTCGATACGCTGATGAAAGCGGTTGCGCCTGCGCTGGAGGAACGCACCTATCGTCTGCGTTGCGTCGAAGCGTGGTCGGCGGTGATCCCGTGGACCGGCTTCCAAATGTCGGAGCTCGTGAAATTCGCGAAGCCTTTGTCAGGCGCGAAATACATCCGCATGGAAACCTTCAACGATCCGAAGATGGCGCCGGAGCAGCGCGCGGGTTTTCTATCCGACGGCAACTGGCCTTTCACCGAGGGCTGCACGATTGAAGAAGCGAACCACGAACTCGCTTTCATGGTCACCGGCGTTTACGGCAAGCCCGGCTACAAACAGTTCGGCGCGCCGATCCGGCTGATGATGCCGTGGAAATACGGCTTCAAGGCAATCAAATCCATCGTGCGTGTGACCTTCACCGACAAGCGTCCGGTCGGTTACTGGGAACAGTTGCAGCGTCAGGAATACGGCTTCTGGGCAAACGTGAATCCGGAAGTTTCACATCCGCGCTGGTCGCAAGCTTCCGAGCGCGACATCGGCACCGGCGAACGCCGCCCCACGGTGCTGTTCAACGGTTACGGCGATTACGTCGCCGGTCTTTACAAAGACCTGAAGGGCGAGCGGCTCTGGGCGTAAGCGCTCAGGACCGCGCCGCTCCCGTTTTCAATCCCGCTTCGCCGTCGCGCGCACCAAGCGTGCGCGCGATCTGTTTCAGCGTCGCGAAAGCATCCCGCAAACTCTCGTTCCGCGCTTTGCGCCGAGCGCGCAATGCTTGCTTGCGATAAAAATCGAAATCGATCGAGCCGTCTTCGTTGCGATGAGGGTGAATATCGATCTGCATGGTGGTCTCCTGGTTGATCCGACCATGCCGCCGGCCGCACACGCGCACCATGATTGCCGCGCTGCCGTGCTTTGCCGGAGCGCTCTTTCGATTTGCTCCCTTTGCCGCCGCTCTGGAAATCTTTGCCGAAACGCTACGCCGCTTGACGCTCGATGCGCCGTTCAGGAGAGTTCGAGCGGGAAGGGCGGCTATGGACGTCTTGTCGGAAGTCCTGCGTGTCGTACGGCTTTCGGGCGTGGTGCATTTCCGCGCGGCGATC
>Ga0247762_1000027_pt1 | contig 97546 bp, 94 predicted proteins | sample UWRJL081202R4_FD_181016 | JGI IMG/M metagenome (GOLD analysis project Ga0247762, IMG submission 181016) | Plant litter microbial communities from Arlington Agricultural Research Station in Wisconsin, United States - UWRJ-L081-202R-4 | ecosystem: Environmental > Terrestrial > Plant litter >...
CCACATCAACGCGCACGGGACCTCGACGCCTGAAAACGACAAGATGGAAACGAATTGCGTGGTTGCCGTGTTCGGCGAACGCGCGAAACAAATTCCGATTTCGTCGAACAAGTCGATGATCGGCCATACGCTGACTGCGGCCGGTGCGATCGAAGCGGTGGTGTCGCTGCTCACGATCCAGCACCAGCGCATTCCGCCCACGATCAATTACACGATGCCGGATCCTGCGATCGTACTCGACGTCGTCGGCAACAAGGCGCGTGACGCGAAAGTGCGGACCGTGCTTTCGAACTCCTTCGGCTTCGGCGGACAGAACGTGAGCCTCGTGCTGTCCGGAGAGCCTGCTTGAGCAAGGCGCCTGCTGCACGGCGCGTGCTGGTGACGGGCGGAGGCCGCGGCCTCGGCGCGCAGATCGTGCGCGAACTCGCGAGCGCGGGACATGAAGTCATCTTCACCTATCGCAGCGCGAGCGCGGAAGCGGACGCACTGGTGAAGGAGCTTTCCGGCAACAAAGTCTCGGCGAAAGCCGTTGATCTCGCCGACGAACAAGCAGTCGAGAAATTCGCAGCAGAACTTGAAAACGAAGCCCCCCTCTCCGGCTTCGTGCACAATGCCGGCATGAGCTATGACGCGCTCGCGGCGGTCATGAAAATTTCCGAAGCCGAAAAAGTGATGCGCGTGAACTTCTGGTCTTTCGTGCGGATTTCGCAGGCGCTGGTTCGTCCGATGACGCGCGCACGCGATGGCCGCATCGTCGTGATCGGCTCGCTCGCCGCACTACACGCCAATGCCGGGAACGGTGCCTATGGCGCGTCGAAGGCTGCGCTCTTTGCCTTTGCACGCACGCTTGCCACCGAAACCGCGCGCCGCGGCGTGACCGTGAACTACATCGCGCCGGGTTTTCTCGACACCGAAATGCTCGCGCCCTATGCGCAGTACCGCGACAAGCTGGAGGCCAGTATTCCTTCCGGTCGTCTTGGTAAACCCGAAGATGTCGCGGGACTCGTGACTTTTCTGATGTCGCCGGGTGCGGCCTATATCACCGGCGCGGTGCTGCCGGTTGACGGCGGCCTCTCCGCTGGCCTAGGCGTCCAGCGCTAAATCATTTCAAAGCCGGACTGGATTCGCTCTCATGCGTGCGTTGCGTTTGCTTGGTGACCGCAAGCTTGAAATCTCGGAAGTGGATGCGCCCGGGGCGCCCGCACCGGGAGAAGTACAGATCAAGACGCATGCGGTCGCGCTGAACCATATCGACGTATGGGGTTGGCGCGGCATGGCCTTCGCGAAGCGCAAGATGCCGATGGTCGTCGGCGCGGAAGCCTCCGGCGAAATCGCCGCCATCGGCGAAGGCGTAACCGGCTTCAAGATCGGCGATCCGGTCGTGCCCTATGGCGCACTCACCTGCGGACATTGCGCACAATGCAAGAAGGGCCGCGATAACCTCTGCGAAAACGTGCAGGGTCTCGCCGGCTTTCACGTCGATGGCTATGCGCAGGATCTCTACAACTGGCCCGCGCGCCTCACGATCAAAGTGCCGGCGGGGATTTCGCCTTCCGACGCATCCTGCGCGCCCCTCACCTTTGCGACTGTCGAACATATGTTCTTTGACAACGCGAAGCTCGAAAGCGGCGAAGTCGTGCTGGTGCAGGCGGGCGGTTCGGGCATCGGCTCGGCTGCGATCAAGCTCGCGAAAGCAATCGGCTGCACGGTTTACACCACCGTCGGCGACGACGAGAAAGCGGCAAAGGCCAAAGCGCTCGGCGCCGATGAAGTCATCAATTATCGCAAGGACCGTTTCGAAGGCGTGGTGCGCAAGCTCACCAAGAAGAAGGGCGTCGATGTGGTGTTCGAGCATACCGGCGCGGAAACCTGGAACGGCTCGCTGCTTTCGATGAAGAAAGGCGGACGCCTCGTAACCTGCGGCTCGACCTCCGGCCCGACGGTGCAGATGAATTTGATGCAGCTCTTCCAGCAGCAATACAAAATCTTCGGCTCGTTCGGCTTCACGATGAAGAACGTGTCGGACGCGCTTGCGAAAATTGCACACGGTATCAAGCCGGTGATCGATACCGAGCTGCCGCTTGCCGAATTCGAGAAAGGTCTTGAGCGTCTCGAGAGCCGCCGCGTGTTCGGCAAGATCGTGGTCCGCTTCTAGCGATGGGTTTGCCACTCAAGGTCAGACTTTATTACTGGGTAAAGACGACCCGCTCGGGCCAGTTCTTCTGGCACTATGTCGTGCGGCCCTACCAACGCGTTCGCGACTTCTTTGTCTGGATTCTGGTTCGCCTTCTCGTCGGCGGCATTCGTGCCCTGGGGCCGGATCGCTCTTCAAATTTTGTCGGCGGCATCGCGCGGCGTATCGGTCCGAAGCTCTCCAACTCGAAGACCGCGCGCGCGAGCCTGAAAGCGTCATTCCCGGAAAAATCCGAAGCCGAGATCGAAGAGATCGTCAAAGGCGTGTGGGAAAATCTCGGCCGCGTCGGCGGCGAGTTCGTTCATCTGCCGAAGATGTGGGATTACGATCCCAAAAATCCAGACCCGAACAGCCGCATCGAATTCACGCCGCGTACTGCCGAGCTTTACGATCAACTGCGCGACGACGGTAAGCCCGCGATCTTCGTTTCCGCGCATTTCGCAAACTGGGAATTACCCGCGGTCGCGGCCTTCGCGCATGGACTGGACACAGCGGTCGTTTACAAGGCGCCGACCAACAAAGGGTTTGCCGAACTCGTTCGCGAAACGCGCACCGGCGTCATGGCGGAGCTCATCAGTTCGGATCGCCATTCGGTCTTCACGATGACCAAGGTGCTCGAGCAAGGAAGGCATCTCGGCCTGGTTGTCGATCAGTATTTCGGCGGCGGTATCGAGATTACAATGTTCGGCCGCAAGACACGCGCGAGCCCGTTGCCCGCGCGGCTCGCCCGCATCGTCGACTGCCCCGTGCATGCGGTGCGCGCGATGCGGCTGCCGGGCAACCGCTTCCGGCTGGAACTCACCGAAGAGCTGCAACTGCCGCGCGATGCCGAAGGCAAAATCGACATCAACCTGGCGACGCAGAAAATCTCCGACGTGTTCGAAGGCTGGATCCGCGAAAATCCCGAACAGTGGCTCTGGCTGCACCGCCGCTGGCGCTGACGCCTACTTGCCGGTCTTCACCCGCGTCCAGACCCGCGTCACCGTCCGCTGCAACTGCGCGGGATACGGCGTCACAGTATAGAGCCGCTTGAAAACTTCTGCGGGCGGATAGATCGCGGGGTTGTCGAGAATTTCCTTATCGACGGATTTCTGCGCGGCCAAGTTACCACTCGCATAAGCGACGAAATTCGTATTCCGCGCAGCAATGTCCGGACGCATCATGAAGTTGATGAAGGTGTAGGCCGCTTCCGCGTTCGGCGCGTCTTTCGGGATCGAGAACGAGTCGAACCAGATCTGCGCACCTTCCTTCGGCACGACATAGTCGATTTCAACGACCGGCTTCTTGGTCTTTTCGGCAGCTTCCTTCGCGCGCGCCTTGGCCTGAAACACGTCGCCAGACCAGCCGACCACGAGACAGATTTCGCCATTTGCGAGCGCGTTCAGATATTCAGACGAATGGAATTTCTGGATGTTCGGACGAAGCTTCACGAGCAACTCGCCCGCCTTTTCGATTTCCGCCGCGTCTTTCGAGTCAGGATCGAGGCCGAGATATTTCAGCGCGGCGGGAAGCAATTCTTCCGCAGTGTCGAGCACGTGCACACCGCAGTTCCGGAGCTTCGCGAGATTTTCTGGCTTGAAAAAAATGTCCCAGCTGTCGATCGGCACATTGCCGAGACGCTGTTTTACTTTCGCGACGTTATAGCCGATGCCGGTCGTGCCCCACATATAGTTCACGGCAAATTCGTTGCCGGGATCGTAAGCGGCGAGACGGCTCGTGATTTCCGGCCACGCATGCTGAAGGTTCGGAAGTTTTGATTTATCGAGCTTCTGGAAGACGCCAACCGAAAGCAAACGGCGCAGCACGGTCGAACCCGGCACAACGACGTCATAGCCGGTCTTGCCCGCGAGCAATTTCGCTTCGACAATTTCGTTGGAATCGAACGTGTCGTAGCGGACCTTGATGCCGGTTTCCTTGGTGAAATCCTCGAGCACCTTCGGGTCGATATAATCCGACCAGTTGTATACGTTGACCACGCGCTCCTGCGCGCCGGCGGCGCCGACAAAAAGCGCGCTCAGGATCGCCACGGATTTCAGAATACGAAGCAGCATCGAACCGTCCCCCGGCAGTATTTTTCGCGAGGGACGTTAATCGGCAATTCGAGACTTCTCAACTGCCGGAGCGGCTGCGATCAACCGGTTTTGGTGTCGAAGCCTGCGGCCTTCCAGGCGAGAATTCCGCCTGCCATATGGGCATCGTACGGAAGCCCCGCTTCCTGTGCCGCTTTCGACGCCGTCACGGAACGCCGGCCGGAGCGGCAGGTAAAAACCAGACGCTTGTCGCCCGGATCGGGAAGCTGGGACGGATTGAAGGTTGTCAGCGGAAAATCGATTGCGCCGGGAATGCGCTCGGCGTCGAGTTCGTTCGGCTCGCGCACGTCGACGAGAAGAATGGTCCCGTCTTCGAGGCCCGCCTTCACCTGCTCTACCGTGAGATCTTCGACCGCCGGATCGGACATGAAACGCTCCGAAAGCTGTTCGAGCGTTTAGATGCGTTGCCGCCCTTGGCGGGTCAAGACATCAGGGGCGGATATTCGGCGGCGCGACCGGCGCTTCCTTCATCAGCGTGATCGTGACGCGGCGGTTTGCCGCCATATAGGGGTCTTCGGGGAACAGGGGATCGCTGTCCGCGCGGCCCGCGACCATTGAAATCTGCTGCGGGCGGACGCCCGCCGATTGCAGGATTTGCCGCACGACGTTGGCGCGGTCGGCGGAAAGATCGAACGCGCCGTAGTCGCCTTTCGGCGGCGTACGGAGTGCTGCGGTATGGCCGGTGACGATCACGCGGTTCGGCATCGCGCGGATCGATTCCGCGATTTTCACGAGGAGCTTGCGCGTGCGCTCGTAAGGTTCTTTGGCACCTTCCGGAAACATCGAGCGGCCGTCCTGATCGACGATCTCGACGTTGAGGCCTTCCTTGGTCTCGGTGAAAAGGATGTGCTTCGAAAGCTCGGATATTTCCGGCAGGTCCTGCAGCGCCTGCCGCAGGCTTGCGGCGGCAAGCGCGAACTGGCGGTCCTTGATGTTCTTGAGACCCTGAATAAGTTCGTTGTTCTGCTCGTCCTTGCCGGGCGTTTCGCTGGTCTCTTCCGGACGCAGGTCTTTCTTCGCGTTCTGGAGCTTCGGGCGGACCGGAAGACCATCGACTTCCACGATGCCGGTGAAACGCATCTCGCGCTGCGTGCCGAAAGCATCGCGCAGCGAGCCGGTCATCAGCTTCATCTTCTCTTTGTCCATGGTCGAGTAAGCGGCGAGCATAACGAAGAACGACATCATGAGGCCCATCAAGTCCGCGAAGGTCACGAACCAGCCGTGACCACCACCGTGACCGCCGCCGTGTCTGCGCTTGACTGCCATGTACGCTTACTCTTTTCCGCGCCGCTTACGCCGGAACCGCTTCAGGCTCGGCGTGATGCTTCGACGGCAGATAAGCGACGAGCATTTCGCGCACGATCGCGGGGCTCTTCGCTTCGCGGATCATCAATACGCCGTCGATGATCAGCGTCATGTTGGTTTCTTCGTCGTGCAGCTTCACCTGCAGCTTGTCCGCGATCGGCAGACAGAACAGGTTTGCGACCACCGCGCCGTAGAGCGTTGCGAGCAGCGCAATCGCCATGAAAGGTCCGAGCTTCGAAGGATCGGACATATTCGCAAACATCTGCACCATGCCGATCAGCGTGCCGACCATGCCGAAAGCGGGCGCACAGTCGCCGATTGCACGATAGATCTTCTGGCCTTCGTCGAGATGCATGAAAAAGGTTTCGCGCTCGCGCTCCATCGCATCGCGGATGAATGCAGCGTCGTAGCCGTCCGCTACATAGCGGACGCCCTTCGCGAGAAACGCGTCTTCGACCTGCTCTTTTTCAAGACCGAGCGGACCGGATTTGCGGGCGACGTCGGCAAGACGCGCGATTTCATCGACGAGGTCGCGCGCGGTCAGGCGACGCATCGTGAATGCGTATTTCAGCCCGAGCGGCAGCCCGTGCATCATCGAGGAGAGCGGAAAACGGATCAAGGTCGCAGCAAGCGCGCCGCCGCCGATCACGATGACCGCATGAATATCGTAGAAGGTCTTGAGATCACCGCCCATCAGGATCAGCGCAAAGACCACGATGATGCCTACGACGAGGCCAATGCCCGTGGTCATATCCATGATGGGTTCTCCCGGCTTACGCGCAGCCGGTTCTCCGGCCGCAATACTCTGGTTCCCATGGTTATCGGGACGCACCTAAGAAGGCGTTAAGTGACGGATTTCCCTGCATCAAAGGCCTGTCATCTGCGGCCTTTCGCGGGGCCAAACGCTACGCTAGGACAAACCTAACGATCCGTTAAAAACGGTCAGAAGCGGCGATAAACGCTGCACTTTTCGGGAGGTAGTGGATCATGCGCGAGATCGGTCATTTCATCGGCGGCAAGCAGGTCAAAGGGACATCCGGCCGCACCGGGGACGTCTTTCAACCGATGACCGGCGACATCATCGCCAAGGTCGCGCTTGCCTCCAAGGCAGAGCTGCGCGGCGCGGTCGAAAACGCAAAGGCCGCGCAACCGGCATGGGCCGCGACCAACCCGCAGCGCCGCGCCCGCGTCTTATTCAAATTCCTCGAATTGATCGCGAAGGAAACCGACAGCCTTGCCGATACGCTCGCGCGCGAACACGGCAAGACAATCGCTGACGCGAAGGGCGACATTCAGCGGGGCGTTGAGGTCGTCGAATTTGCATGCGGCATTCCGCATTTGCTCAAAGGCGACTTCACTGAAGGCGCGGGCCCCAGCATCGACATCTATTCGATGCGCCAACCGCTCGGCGTCGTTGCCGGAATTACGCCGTTCAACTTCCCGGCGATGATCCCGATGTGGAAATTTGCGCCGGCAATCGCTTGCGGCAACGCGTTCATCCTGAAGCCATCGGAGCGCGATCCGGGCGTACCGATGCGGCTTGCCGAATTGATGCTGGAAGCGGGATTGCCCGCGGGCATTCTGAACGTCGTCAACGGCGACAAGGAAGTGGTGGATGCGATCCTCGACGATCCGGACATTCGCGCAGTTGGTTTCGTCGGCTCAACACCGATCGCCGAATACATCTACACGCGCGGCACTGCGAGCGGGAAACGCGTGCAGTGCTTTGGCGGCGCGAAGAACCACATGATCATCATGCCGGATGCCGACATGGATCAGGCAGTCGATGCGCTGATCGGCGCGGGCTACGGTTCAGCCGGCGAGCGCTGCATGGCGATCTCGGTTGCCGTGCCGGTCGGCAAGGAAACCGCGGACAGACTCGTCGAGAAGCTCATTCCGCGCGTTGAGAGTTTAAAGATCGGCCCTTCGACCGACGCAGGCGCGGATATTCCGCCCATGGTTACGCGCGCGCACATGGAGAAGGTCAAGAATTACATCGAGATCGGCATCAAGGAAGGCGCGAAGCTGAAGGTCGACGGACGCGGCTTCAAGATGCAGGGCTATGAGAAGGGCTTCTATATGGGCGGCTGCCTGTTCGACGAAGTGACGGCGGACATGCGCATCTACAAGGAAGAAATTTTCGGACCCGTGCTCTCGGTCGTCCGCGCGAAGGACTACGAAGCCGGTCTCGCCCTCGCAAACGATCATGAATACGGCAACGGGGTCGCAATCTTCACGCGTGACGGCGACGCCGCGCGCGACTTCGCCAGCAAAGTAAATGTCGGCATGGTTGGCATCAATTTCGCGATCCCCGTGCCGCTCGCCTATCACACCTTCGGCGGCTGGAAGCGCTCCGGCTTCGGCGATCTCAACCAGCACGGACCGGATTCAGTGCGCTTCTATACGAAGACGAAAACGGTCACTTCGCGCTGGCCGAGCGGCATCAAAGACGGTGCCGAGTTCACCATTCCAACGATGAAGTAACGCACATGTCCGAATACAAACTCTATTGCTTCGCCCAGTCAGGAAACTCCTACAAAGCCGCGCTGATGCTCAATCTCATCGGCGCGGACTGGGAGCCGATCGGGGTGGACTTCTTCGCAGGCGAAACGCGTTCTCCGGAATTCCGCGCACGCGTAAACGAAATGGGCGAAGCGCCGGTACTCGTGCACAAGGACAAGAAGCTCACGCAATCCGGCGTGATCCTGACCTATCTCTCCGAGCTTTCCGGAAAATTCAAAGCGCAGAACGAAGACGACAAGCTGGAGGTGCTGCGCTGGATCTTGTTCGACAACCATAAAGTCACGAACTTCATGGCGACGCACCGCTTCTTCAATTCGCTCGCCAAAGGCGGCAATCCCGCGGTGATCGAATTCCTGCGCGGACGCGCGCTTTCGAATCTCAAGGTAGTCGATCTGCATCTGGCGAAGCAGGACTATCTAGTAGGCACCGCGCCCACGATCGCGGATATTTCCGTTGCCGGATACATCTACTATCCGGCCGAGGAACACGGCTTCGATATCGAAAAGGATTTTCCGGCCGTGCACGCGTGGCGCGAGCGCATCAAGAAGCTGCCGGGCTGGAAGCATCCTTACGACTTGATGCCGCAACCGGCGACGGCGCCACAGAAATAGAAATAAAAAAACCCGCGGAGCGATCCGCGGGTTTTTCTTCTTGTTATTTTAAAGCTCACGCGTCGCGCTTGATCGCAAACGGCGCCCAGGCCTGCATGGTTGCCATCGCCTCGATGCGGTTGATGTTGACGTGGCGCGGCATGGTGCAGACGAAGAAAATCTGCTCAGCAATGTCATCGGCAACCATCGGCTTCACGCCCTTGTAGACGGCGTCGGCCTTTGCCTTGTCGCCCTTGAAGCGCACAACCGAAAATTCGGTTTCGGCAAGACCCGGCTCGACCGAAGTCACGCGGACATTCTTGCCCAGAAGATCGCAGCGGATGTTCAACGCAAAACGCGTCACGAAAGCCTTGGTCGCGCCATAGACGTTGCCGCCGGGATAGGAATAGTTCGCGGCGACCGAACTGACCACGATGACATGGCCTTCGTCGCGCTCGACCATGCCGGGAAGCGTATTGCGAACGGTATAGACGAGGCCATTGATGTTCATCGCGATCATCTGTTCCCAGTCTTCGATGTTCGCTTCGTGCGCGGGCTCGAGGCCGACTGCGCCGCCTGCGTTGGCGACTACGACGTTGATCTTCTTGAAATCCGCCGGCAGCGATTCAAGCGCTTTGATCGTCGCCTTGTTATCGGTGACGTCGAAATTCAGCGTATGGCAATTCGCGCCGAGTTCTTTTTTCAGCGCGTCGAGGCGATCCTGGCGGCGGCCGGTGCCGATCACTTTCGCGCCTGCCTGCGCGAAGCGCCGCGCGGTTGCGGCGCCAAAACCGGAGGTCGCGCCGGTGATAAGCACGGTCAAAGTTTTCGGATCTAACATCTGCGAAGCCATGAATTTCCTCTCCTGCGATAAGCAGCGGTTCTATTCCGCCTGTTCGTTTGTCGGGATCAGCGCGCGGTAAGCCCGCCGTCAATGGGGATTTCCGCGCCGGTGATGAAAGCGCTTTCATCCGATAGCAGAAAAACGGCGAGGTTCGCCACCTCTTCCGGTTGGGCAAAGCGGGCAAGCGGTACATCCGCGGTCATGCGCTCGCGGGTAGCTTCCTTCGACTTCACATTGGCCAGCATCGCCGCGACCATCGCGCCCTCGACAAAAGTGGGATGCACGGAATTGGAACGCACCGGAGGCTTCAGCCGTGCGCCATAGAGTGCGACGGACTTGGAGAGGAGCCGCACCGCACCTTTCGAGGCGTTGTAGGACGCAAGATTGTGCCCCGCGACAAGGCCGGAAACGGACGAGAGATTGACAATGGAGCCGCCGTGAATTTTCAGAAGCGGCATTGCATATTTGCAGCCGAGATAAGTGCCGTCGACGTTCACCGCCATCGTTTTCTTGTAGCCCTCGAAGTCCTCGCTCTCGATGGTGCCGAGCGACGCTACACCGGCGGAATTCACGAGCCCGTCGAGCCGGCCATGCTCTTTCGCGATGTTGGCCGCGACCGACTTCCAGTTTTCTTCGGAGGTCACGTCGAGCGCATGGTCCTGCCCTTTGTGGGAAGCCAGATCGGTACGGATCGCCGTAGCGCCTTCGCGCTCGATCATTTGCGCAATCGCGTTCCCGATCGTGCCGGCGGCACCCGTGATCAGCACGATCTTGTCTTTCATACGCACGGCAACCACCCCAAAAAGAAGAAACCCGCCGCGATCATGCGGCGGGTTTCGGATTTTGCAAGTAGCGCGAAGCTTACTTCACAGCGCCGGCGTATTTCACCATCAAGGCTTCGACGTCCTTGATCAACGCTTCGCCGTCGATGCCCTTGCCCTTCATGTCCGCAATCCAGGCGGCGATGACGGGTTTCGCGGCATCCTTCCAGCGCTGGGTTTCCTTGGCATCCAGCGTGATGATGTTGTTCTTGCGGTCCTGTGCAAACTTCAGGCCCGGCGCGTCGCCCTGATCCATGACCTGACCGATCCACTTCGACGTTGCAGCGCCGGAGTTGTTATCGATCACCTTCTTCAGATCGGCGGACAGGCCGTCATACTTCGCCTTGTTCATCGCGAAGACGAAGAAAGCGACATAGAACGAGCGGTTACCGGAGAAGTTCGTGTGCGTCTGCACGAGTTCAGCCACGCGCAGCGGCGTCGTGACTTCCCACGGAACGACAGTGCCGTCGATCACGCCCTTTGAGAGCGCATCCGGCATCGCCGGAACCGGCATGCCGACCGGCGTTGCGCCGAGCGCCTGAATGAGCTGGTTCACGACGCGCGAAGGACCGCGAAGCTTCAAGCCCTTCATGTCTTCGAGCTTCTGAACGCCGTTGCCCTTGACGTGCAGGAGACCGGGTCCGTGCGTGTGCACGGCGATGATCTTCACGTCCTTGAACTCGTCTTTCAGATGCTTTTCGTAATATTCCCAAGCCGCCTGGCTCGCCTGTTCGGCATTGCCGGCGATGAAGGGAAGTTCAAACGCTTCCGTGCGCGGGAAACGGCCCGGCGTGTAGCCCGGCAGCGTCCAGATCACATCGACGACGCCATCCTTGACCTGATCGAACAGCTGCGGCGGCGTGCCGCCCAACTGCATCGAGGGATAAAGCTCGACCTTGATCTGGCCTTTCGATTCTTCTTCGATCTTCTTCGCCCACGGGGCGATGAAGTTGCGCGGCACCGGCGCTTGCGCCGGCAGGAACTGGTGAACGCGAAGCGTTACGGTCTGCGCGTCGGCAGAACCGGAGAACGCAAGCGCGGCAGCGGCGATAACAAGACCGCAAAGGCGTTTGGTCAGATTCATAGTTTTCTCCAAATGGCTGTTGGTTCTTTTTGTCCCGCTTCTTCGAGCGGTTTTAGAGTGAAGGATTGCGCTACCCTACGAAGCGAACGAGGTAGAGCGTGAGTATAGGAAAGAATAAGAGCAGCAATACGCGGACGATATCCGAAAGCAGGAACGGCATGATACCGCGATAAATCTCGCCAATCGGCACATTCTTCGCGATATTCGCGACGACGTAGACGGTCAGTCCCACAGGCGGCGCGATAAGACCGACCGAGACCACGACCAGCATCAGAATGCCGAACCAGATCGCTTTATATTCCGCGGTCAGGCCGAAGAGATCGAGTCCGAGAATGGTCGGCAGCACGACCGGCAAGAGCAGCAGCATCATCGCAAGTTCGTCGAGAATGCAGCTCAGGATGACGAAAAGAACGAGGAAGCCACCGACGATGATGAGCGGGTGGTAAGGCAGGCTATTCGCCCATGCCGATAGATCCGCCGGAACCTGCGAGACGGCGAGTGCCGTGTTCATCATCGCAGCGCCAAGCAGCATCGTATAAATCATCGCGGAAGCCTGCGCCGCGGGCAGGAAAGCGCTCAGTGCAGTCTTGAACGTAATTTTACGCCGTACGATTGCGAGCAGCAGCGTCGAACTCGCGCCGACAGCTGCTCCTTCTGTTGCCGTGAACCAACCCGAGTAGATGCCCGTGAACATCACGAGGAAAATTGCCGCGATCGGCCAGGCTTCCAGCGTCGCCTCGATAATTTCTTTTCTGCTCGCGCGTTTGGTTTTCTGCGGAGCGTGTTCCGGATAGAGCCAGAGGTAGATCGAAATCGAAGCCATATAGAGGATCATCGCTAGAAACGCGGGCACGATGGCCGCCGCGAACAGTTTGATGATGCTCTGCTCGGCGAGGAACGAGTAGATAATGAGAATGAAGGATGGCGGCAGCAGAATGCCGAGTGTGCCGCCGGCGGCAAGCGTTCCGGTCGCAAGACGATCCGAATAGTTCAGACGCTTCATCTCAGGCAGCACGACCTGGCTCATGGTCGCAGCGGTCGCGACCGAGGAACCGCTGATCGCACCGAAACAGGCGCAAGCGATGATCGCCGCATGCGCAACGCCGCCCTTCACCCAGCCGATCCAGGCGTTCGCTGCGCGAAACAAACTTCGCGAGAAGCCTGCGACAGAAGCGAACTGTCCCATGAGCAGAAAAAGCGGAATGACCGACAGGTCGTAAACCGAGAAGCGCGCCCAGAAGAGACCCTTCAGATAATTGAGGAGCGGCCCCTGCCCGACGATCCAGCCGTAGCCGACAGCGCCGGCGAAAAACATCGAGGCTCCGAGCGGCACACGAAGCGCAATGAGCACCATCATGCCCACCGACACGATGCTGATGATTTCGACTTTACTCATGCGATACGCGCTCCGAAACACCGATTAAGCCGAAGCCTTGCGCGAACGCAGTGATTGCAGCGAGCGTAATTCCGGGAAGTACGCCGACGTAGCCGTACCAGATTGGAAAACCCATCAGCATCGAGGTTTCGCCGTTCTGGCGAATGTCGACCATGCCTACCGCACAGCGCCAGCCGACAAGCGCGAACATGGTCCCCATCAGGATCGCGCCGAAGCAATCCATCGCGGCTTTGGCTTTGTCGCTCGCGCGGATCGTGAAGATATCGACGAAGATGTTGCCTGCGGTGATCTGGCAATAAGCAAGGAAGAGAGAGCCTGCGACGGCGATACCGATCTCGACCAGCTCGAAGTCGCCCGTGATCGGCTTAGACCAAAGCGCGCGGCCGATGATGCTGACCGCCGACATGATGCCGATGCTCGCGACGATCGCGCCTCCGGCATAGGCGAACCATACCGCCACGTTATGCAGCGCCTCGTGGAGGCGCCCGCGCGCTACGGCCTTCCTGGACTCCGACATTTCCACCCTGCAGGGACTTCTTATTGGCTCGGCGCTCTCATGGCGCACTTGCTTGCGGAAGCCCCCTCCCAAAGAACCGCCGCAAGGAGTGGGACGGATAACTTGGGCCCGGAGACCTTGGCAACGACCGAAAGGAGAGTATCGGCGCAGCAAAGCCATAAATCCCGGCTTTTGGAAATTTTATTCCAGACGGAACTTCGGCCTTAACGGGTTGTTAACGGCTTGGGCACAGCATTTCTCGCAGGTGCGAACAAAGCTAGCGCCAAAGGATTAGGCAGGAATGGCAATCTCAGCCGGTCTGCAATTTTTGGAAAGCGCTCCGACGCTGGCGCCGGATCACCTCTCGCCGCTGGTCGGCAGGATGCGGCTCATGCTCTCGACGCTCCAACCGCGCTCCGACGCGGAAGCTTTGAAGCTGCTGCGCACGAGTTTCCCGCAATCGACCCTGAGCGAGCGTCTGAACGCGCTTTCGAACCTGCGCCGCTGACGTTCAGTTCAAGCGATCGGGCCGCTCTTCGTTTTCCGGCTGCGCTGCCATCAAACCACCCGATGCATGCACATGTGCCTTTTCGAGGCGGCGGTAGTGCATGAAAGCGAACGGGATCGTGCCGAGATACGCGAGCACGACAAAAGTCAGTAATTCCCACGGATAGCTGAGCAACATCGCAACGACGAATACGACCAGAACCAGAATCGGCAGCACGTATTCGCGCGGGACGCGCGCACTCAGCTTTTTGCCGGACCAGGTCGGAATTTTCGAAACCATTAGCAGTGCGATGGCGAGAGCAAAGATGAGATAGAGCACCGGGCTGAATGCGAAGCGCGGCACGCCAAGCATTTCGACGTAAACCGGCAGGAGCACAACGACCGCGGCCGCAGGCGCCGGCATGCCGACGAAAAAATTACCTGCGAAGGCCGGACGGTTCGGATCGTCAATCATCACGTTGAAGCGCGCGAGGCGAAGTGCTGCGCCGAGCGCGAAGATCAGCATGACGACCCAGCCGAGCGTTTTCAGCGGCCCAAGACCCCAGAAGAAGAGAATGAGCGCGGGCGCGCAGCCGAAATTCATGAAGTCGGCAAGCGAGTCCAGTTCTGCGCCGAAACGCGACTGCGCCTGCAAGTAGCGCGCGAGACGGCCATCGACGCCGTCGAGGATCGCGGCGAGCACAATACCCGCGATTGCGAGATCCATGCGGCCTTCGATCGCCATGCGGATCGCAGTCAGCCCAAGGCAGAGCGCCAGCAGCGTGACCATATTGGGAAGCAGCGCGCGGATCGGAATTTTCCGGAAGCGCTTGCGCGGATTTTCGTCGCCGGGCTCGAAAGACGGGAACAGCCTGTTCATGGCTACAGAATACGCCTCAAAACGCGCTAAATGAAGGGCGTCTTACCGGTTTGGTTACGCGGCGCGGAAGGCGGGTTCGGCGGCGGTTGCCGCGAGGTCCGCGATCACGGTTTCGCCGCCGAGCGCATATTGCCCGACCGAAACCAAAGGCTTCGTACCCGCCGGCAGGTAAACGTCGACGCGCGAGCCGAAGCGGATCAGGCCGATGCGCTCGCCTGCCGAGACAAGCTGGCCTTCCTTCACGAAGCAAACGATGCGGCGCGCGACGAGACCTGCGATCTGCACCACGCCATAGCGGCCGGAAGGGGTGCGGACGACGAGGCCATTGCGCTCATTGTCCTCGCTCGCCTTGTCGAGATCGGCGCTCAGGAACTTGCCCGGCCGGTACACGATGCGCTCGATCTCGCCGGAAACGGGACTGCGGTTCACGTGCACGTCGAACACGCTCATGAAGATCGAAACGCGCGGCACCGAAGCCGAACCGAGGCCGAGTTCAACCGGCGGCACCGCGAGCGCAACGGAAGAAATCTTGCCGTCGGCGGGCGCGATCACGAGGCCGTCGCGGACGGGCGTCACCCGCGTGGGGTCGCGGAAGAAATAGACGCACCAGAGCGTCAGCACGACGCCGAGCCAGCCCAAGGGCCGCCAGATGATAAACAGCACCAGCGAGGCGAGCGCGAAAATCCCGATGAAGAGGTAGCCCTCGGGATGGATCGGCGCCATCTGCTTGCGAACGGACTCGATGATCGACATCAGATCTTCCTTTGCGCCGGACTGCTAAAGAGCGGCTGGCGCGGCGTCAACGGGCTCGTCCCTTCGGCCTTCCTCCCGCCAATTCTGTGGCATAGAAGCGGGCAGAACCGGAGGAAGAATGCTCTCTTACGCCCAGCACTTCGAAGACGTTTACCTCATGCGCTGCTTCCGCGAGCGCAAGGACGGCTTCTATATCGATGTCGGCGCCGGGCATCCGGTGATCGACAATGTCTCCTTCGCTTTCTACTTGAAGGGCTGGCACGGGGTGACGGTCGAGCCGAATCCTTCGCTCGCGAAGCTCTCCCGCAGCGTGCGGCCACGCGACATCGGCGCGGAAACGCTGGTCGGCTCGGCGCCGGGCGAAGCCAAATTCTTTCTGGTCGATGACTTCCACGGTCTTTCGACCATGATCGGCGAGAACGCAAAGGCGGCCGCCGAAAACTACGGCAAGAAATCGAACGAACTGACGCTGCCGGTGACGACGCTCGCCGAGCTTTGCAAGAAGCATCAGCCCAAGGCGATCGACTTTCTGAAGATCGACGTCGAGGGTGCGGAAAAAGATGTGCTCGAAGGCGCGGACTGGAAGAATTATCGCCCGCGCGTTGTCGTCATCGAAGCGACCATGCCCGCCTCGCCGGAGCCGAACTGGGGCGGCTGGGAACCGTTTCTGCTTTCGCAGAAATATCGCTTTGTATTTTTCGACGGCTTGAACCGCTATTACATTGCAGAAGAAGAAGCGGCACTCGCGGCCCACTTCGATGCGCCAGTGAACCCGTTCGACAAGGCGATACAGCTCAGCCGCTACCGCAAGGCGCTGGAAGACGGCTCGCATCCGGACCACAAGCTCGCGTCCGTGCTCGCCGAAAGTTTTCTTACCCGCGCGCCGCTGATCTCGCCTGATCTGATCGTCGAAATGCTGACCGGCGAATTGAATCCCACCGCCCTCGCCCATCCTGCCACCGAACATGACATCGTCGCGGTGTTCGCTCGTCTGTTAGGGCGTGAACCGACAGCGGAAGAACTGAACGAGGCGAAGACGCTCTCGAAAGGTAAGACGCTTCGGGAATTGTACCGGATCGTCGTCGGATTCGATTCCGTGCGCGCGGCCTTGGGACGAATTTCCGGCAGCTACGCCTGGTAATTATTGCCAGTTCCGTTCGCGCTACTTGAACGGCCAGATGAGTTGCGAGCCAAACTCGGTGGGCACCGGGTCGCCATGAATTCCGACTTCAGCAGGCCAGGAGCCATCGGCGGGAAGATGGTAGGTGCCGAACAGCCGGTCGATCCACGGAAAGTGGACCGCGAAATTCTTGTCGATGGGTTTTACTGCGTGGTGCCAGTGATGAAAGCGCGGCGTCACGAGTAACTGCTCGAGCCATTTAAGCCGCCACCTCATGTTGACGTGAATGAATGTGGCCTGCGCGGCGACGATGCCGAGCCAGATATAAAGCGCCTGTTCGGCAAAGCCGATCACGAAGAGCGGCACAAGGATCAGCCCGCGCGTCACGATCGTATCGACGACGTGCAGCCGCGAACCGGCGAGCCAATCCATGTTGCGCGAAGAATGATGGATCGCATGGAAAGGCCAGGCCCAGCGGATGCGATGAAAGCTTCGATGCACCCAATATTGCGTCACGTCGGCAACGAGCATGATGAGTAAGACCTGAACCACGATCGGTAAGCTCTTTGCCTGCATGCCGAGCGCTTCGGCCTGCCACGCTTGCGAGACGAGCGTCGCGGGCAACAGCGTGAAGAAGGTCAGGAGTTCGACCGCGACGTGGCTCACGACGAAGTAGATGCCGTCGGTCGTCCATCCGGGTCGGAACGTGCCCTGCTCCGGCTTGAGCGGAAACAAGCGCTCCAACGGCACGAATACCAGGCTGAGCAGCACCACGTTCAATACGAGCCAGTCGAGACCGAGATGCACCGGTGCCTGACGTAATGGCCCCAGCTCGACGCCCGCGCCGCCAAGGATCACCGCGCCGCAGGTCAAAGCGAGGCCGGCGAAGCCGAGGCGCTTGTTGGGCCGTAACAGGAGGTTCAGGGCGGAGAAAAAGAAAGCGGCGATGATCGCGAGTGTGAGAATCCCGCGCATCAGGCCGATCGGATATTGATCCCGCAACGTGTTCGCGGTCAGCCATTCAGGAAAATGAAACACGAGCACGGCAAAAAACGACCCCGCGCCGAGCAGTAAACCAATCAGACCCGAGAACCAGCCCGATCCGAAATGCTGCGGACCGCGATCACCCAGCACGCGCTCGAACCACAAGTCCAGCCGCGTGTGGGTCCGGTTAGAATCGTCCAATGAATTCATTGCGTCACCGGGCGGATTCTAGCATGTGACGCTGCTCACACGTCCAGAATTATTCTGCGGCTTCGATTTTGGATTCGGGCCGGATGACAGCTTCAGCTTCGGGCTGTTCGACTTTCGGCGGCGTCGCGTTCGGCTTTTCGCGCGGCGTAACTTCGTCCGCGACTTCGCGCAGCTTTTCGCGCGCCGCATCGGCTTCGCGCTGACGATTCCACATGCCCGCGTAGAGCCCGCCTCTAGCGAGTAGTTGCGCGTGCGTGCCACGCTCTACGACCTCACCCGCTTCCAGCACGATGATCTGATCGGCGTTGATCACGGTCGAAAGCCTGTGCGCGATCACGAGCGTGGTACGGCCCTTGGCGACGCGCTCCAGCGCATCCTGAATTTCCCGCTCGGTATTGGAATCGAGCGCGGAGGTCGCTTCGTCGAGCAGCAGGATCGGCGGACCTTTCAGGATCGTGCGCGCAATCGCGACGCGCTGCTTCTCACCGCCCGAAAGTTTCAAACCGCGCTCTCCGACTTCGGTTTCGTAGCCGTGCGGCAGAACGCGGATAAAGTGATCGATCTGCGCATCCTCAGCCGCCTGATCAATCTCGGCATCAGTCGCGTCCCATCGGCCATAGCGGATGTTGTAGCGGATGGTATCGTTGAAGAGCACCGTATCCTGCGGGACCATGCCGATCGCCGCACGTAGAGACTCCTGCTTCACGTCGCGGATATCCTGCCCGTCGATGCTGATGCGGCCACCCGCGACATCGTAGAAGCGGTAGATCAAACGCGAGACGGTCGATTTGCCTGCGCCGGAAGGGCCGACAATCGCAACGGTGTGACCTGCGGGCACTTCAAACGAAATGCCTTTCAGGATTTCGCGCTCGGGATCGTAGCTGAAGCGCACATCCTCGAAGCGGAGTGTGCCCTCATGCACTTCCAGCGGCTTCGCGTTCGGCGAGTCCTTGATTTCCGGATTGCGATTCAAAATTCCGAACATCTGCTCGATATCGATGATCGCCTGCTTTATTTCGCGATACAGCATGCCCATGAAATTCAGCGGAATATAAAGCTGAATGAGCATCGCATTGATCATCACGAAGTCGCCGACGGTGCGGCGGCCAGCCTGAATGTCGAACACGCAAAGCGCCATCATCGTGGTCAGGCCCATCGTGAAAATCGTCGCCTGCCCTGCGTTCAGCACCGCGAGCGAGGTATAGGTCTGTACTCCCGCTTTTTCGTATTTCGCGATCGAGCGGTCATAGCGCTCGCTTTCGCGCTTTTCCGCGCCGAAATATTTTACGGTTTCAAAGTTCAGCAGACTGTCGACCGCCTTCGCCGTTGCGTCGGTGTCGGAATCGTTCATCTGCTTGCGGATTTTGATCCGCCATTCTGTCGCGCGATAGGTGAAGGCCATGAACAAAACCATGGTCACAACGACGATCGCGGCGTAGCGCCAGTCGAAAGCAAGCAGCATCACGCCGACGACCAGCGCAAGCTCGAGAATAGTCGGCGCGAGTTGCAGCACGACAAGACGCACGAGTTCTTCGATGCCGTTGCGGCCACGCTCGAGCACGCGCGTAAGACCACCGGTCTTGCGCTCGAGATGGAAACGCAGGGAAAGCGCGTGCATATGGTCGAAGGTAAGCTGCGCGAGCCGCCGCACCGCATGCAACGCTACACTCGCGAACAGACCGTCGCGAAGCTGCGTCAGCAACGCCATCGAAATGCGGATCAAGCCATAGAGCGCAACCAGTGCAAGCGGCGCCGACAAGATCGCGAGCCAGACGCCAGCCGTGGGCGCCTTGCCTTCCGATACCGCGACCAACGCGTCCGTCGCCCATTTAAAGGTGAACGGCATCGAGACGGTCGCGAATTTCGCGACGAGCAGCAGCAAAAAGGCGATGAGCACGCGCCGCTGCAGGTCCGGCCGCGTCGAGGGCCACATATGCGGCCAAAGTCCGACGATGGTCGAAAACAGAGTCGGGCGGGTTACGGGATTGGATTCTTTCATTCTCGAACTTTTTCGCCGGCGCTTTCTTTATTCAAAATGCGGCGATAGCGCGCCTGACTGCCTCGAAATTCGGCGCATCCTAGCATGGCCGCCGGAACCGGGACGGATCGTCGCAATTCCTGCATTTAGTCCCTGTATCACGCCGGCCAATGCTATCTAGGTGTTCTTCCCCGAGAATTCGAGTGCTTGCATGCGTCCTCTGATCGCTTTCCTGCCGCCCACGCTGTTTTTGATCGCAGTCACCTCCGCCCCTGCACAACAGATCGTTGCGCGCACGCCGCAGGGTGCCGCGGCTATCGAAACCACGCAGAACGAGAGCGGCGTCCGGCTCACGATCTCCGTCACCGGCGCAGAGCCGCAGGTATTCGACGGGGTCGGCGACGGGCTGGTGCCGCTGCGCGCAGGCAACCGCTCGGGTGCGGTGATCGCGTTCGACATCGACCGCGACGGGATCGACGAGATTTTCGTCCGCACCTCAACGCAGCAGCGCGGGGTGCTGATCGTGTTTCGCTGGGATGCCGGTTCGAACGAATATGCGCCCGTGACCTTCGCCGAAGATACCGGCGCGCCGAAGCCTTATCTCATCGTGCATCTGTCGCAGCCGGTTTCGGTGAACGGCAACGTGGTCGAAGCCAACCACGACAGCAACGACGGCGGCCGCAAGCGCCTGCGCGTGTTTCGCTATCGCTGGAACGGCAGCGGCTTCGAGCAAACCACCGACAACTAGCTTCGGCCTTGACGCGGCGGCGCCGCGCGGCCACATGCTCCAGCATGGCTGAAATCAAGAAAATCTGCGTCTATTGCGGTTCCTCCCCGGGGAGCGACGGCAGATATATCGAAGAGGCGAAGGCCTTCGGCACTTTGCTCGGCAAAGAAAAAATTGGCCTAGTTTTCGGCGGCGGCGGGGTCGGCCTCATGGGCGCAGTGGCACGCGCAGCGCGCGATGCAGGCGCCGAAGTCACCGGCATCATTCCGCGCTTTCTCGTAAACCGCGAACGGCCCGAAGCCGCGCATTCCACGAAAACGATCGTCACCAAGGACATGCACGAACGAAAGCATACGATGTTCGAACTCGCGGACGCTTTCGTGGCGCTCCCCGGCGGCATCGGCACGCTCGAAGAACTGGTGGAACAGCTCACCTGGATTCAATTGGGCCAGCATCAGAAGCCGGTTTTGATTCTGAATACCGGCGGCTTCTGGAACCCGCTGCTCGCGCTATTCGCGAATTTTCGCGATCTCGGTTTTCTCGGCCAGCATGCGATCGACAACTTGCTCGTCGCGGAAAAGGTCGATGAAATTCTGCCGAAGCTCCGGAATGCCGCGGCGCCGGTTTCGCTCTGGACGATCCGCGAAAATCAGGCGGTCTCAGAGAATATGTGACCTGCGTCAGAGCTGTTCGACGAAGGTCACGACCTCGATCTTGTTGCCGTCGAAGTCGCGGATAAAAGCTGCGAAGTAATTATCACTGTAGACGGGTCGAACGCCCGGCGAGCCGTCGTCCTCGGCGCCCAGGCGCATCGCGGCATCGTAGAAAGCTTTGACTGCTTCGGGCGACCTCGTCCGCAGGCAGATATGCGTTCCGGTATCTTCCGGCATCTTTGCCATGCCCGGGCGAGCATTCAGCCAGAATTCCGAATGCGGCTTGCCGCGGCGCGCGAAACCCACCGTCTTCGGCCGGTCGTCGCGCAGTTCGTAGTCGAGAGCCGCGAGCACTTCCTTATAGAAGGCAGTAGAGGTTTTCAGATCGCTGACACCAATCGAGATGTGATCGATCACTGCCCTCTCCTTCAGACCGGCGCGTTGCTCTTCAATAGCTTCCAGGTGATCGAGTCGATCAGCGCCTGAAACGATGCGTCGATAATATTCGGCGATACGCCGACTGTCGTCCACTGCTCTCCGCTCTCGTCGGTCGACTCGATCAACACGCGCGTCACGGCACCGGTACCGCCGTCGAGGATACGCACGCGGAAATCGGTAAGCGAGAGGCCCGCGATATAAGATTGATATTTGCCGAGATCTTTGCGGAGCGCCACGTCGAGCGCATTAACCGGACCGTTGCCCTCACCCGCGGAAATAAACGTCTCGCCGCCGATCCGTACTTTTACGGTCGCCTCGGCAACCGTGATAAGTTCGCCCTTGGCATTGTAGCGGCGCTCGACATTTACGTTGAAGCGCTCGACATCGAAATAGTCCGGCACCTTGCCGAGCATGCGGCGCGCAAGCAGCGCGAAAGAAGCGTCGGCCGACTCATAGGAATAACCCATCGCCTCGCGCTGCTTCACTTCTTCCAGAAGATAGCTCAGGCGCGGATCGTTCTTGTCGGCGACGATGCCGAGACGCTCCAGTTCGGCAAGCACGTTCGACTTGCCCGCCTGATCGGAGACCATGACCTTGCGGCGATTGCCGACCGACTCCGGCGCGATGTGCTCGTAGGTCGAAGGATCTTTCAGGATAGCGGAAGCATGAATGCCCGCTTTCGTCGCGAAGGCATTCTCGCCGACATAAGGTGCGTATTTGTCCGGCGCACGATTGAGAATTTCATCGAGCGTATGCGCGCAATGGCGCAGCGTCGTGAGCTGGTCCGCCTTTACGCCGATTTCGTATTTCTCGGCGAAGTCGCCCTTCAGCAACAACGTTGGGATGATCGAACAAAGATTTGCATTGCCGGTGCGCTCGCCGAGGCCGTTCAGCGTGCCCTGAATTTGTCGTGCGCCGGCGCGCACGGCTGCAAGCGAATTTGCGACCGCCTGCTCGGTGTCGTTATGCGCGTGAATGCCGACATGATCGCCGGGGATCAGCTTCACGACATCGGCGACGATCGTTTCGATCTCGTTCGGCAGCGTGCCGCCATTCGTGTCGCACAACACGACCCAGCGCGCGCCGGCATCGTAAGCCGTCTTCGCACAGGAGAGCGCGTATTCTTTATTATCTTTGTAGCCGTCGAAGAAATGCTCGCAGTCGATCAGCGCTTCGCGTCCGGTGTCGATGATCGCCTTGACGGACTCGCGGATGCTTTCGAGATTTTCTTCCGGCTTGATCTCAAGCGCGACGCGGACCTGAAATGCGGAAGCTTTCGCGACGAGGCAGATTGCGTCCGCTTTCGCCGCCAGAGTGCCGGCGAGTGCCGGGTCGTTGGAAGCCGAGCGGCCCGCTCGCTTGGTCATGCCGAAGGCCGTGAACTTCGCCTTGGTGCCGTTGTCGTCCGAAAACAACGCGGTGTCGCTTGGATTTGCGCCGGGGATGCCCGCCTCGATGTAATCAACGCCGAGTTCGTCCAGCATCTTCGAGATGCGGACCTTGTCGGTCACGGTGAAATCGACGCCGTGCATCTGCGCGCCGTCGCGCAGCGTCGTGTCGAACAAATAGAGCCGTTCGCGCGCCATCATGATCTCCAGAGCAGGCCGAATACGTAGAACGCGAGCAGCGCGGCCAGCGCCATCACGACGTATTTCAGCACCACGTAATATGTGCGGTGGCGCGGGAACGGCGGCTTGTCGATTTCGTCGTTCACGGCTTCACCCTTCGATTCAGATTCCACGGCTTCGTGCCGGATTTCAGGATTTGGCGCAGCGCGAAAAACGATGATTTTTCAGCGTCTTGCATAGAGCCGCAAAAGCTCCGATTCCGATTCAAGTATGTGAAGCCTCGAGTCGGTTCCATCACGCTCACCGCTTGTTGCAATCGGGATCGGACAACGGGCAGAGTCGGATGTCCTTGGTCGCATTGCTGATCGAACTCTTCACCTCGCGTTCGATGCGCTGCTGCGTCTGCTTCGCTTCGCGCGCTTCATAGCGCGCGTTGATCGCCCATCCGGTCAGCACACCAAATACAGTCACTACAATCGCGGTCAACAACACACCGCTTTTGCTCTTGAGGAAATCTATCATCGCGCGATCTCCCAAGTCGTCGTGCCGTCCTTGTTGTCCTTTATGACAACGCCCATGGCCTTCAATTCGTCGCGGATGCGGTCGGACTCGGCAAAATTCTTTGACTTACGCGCGACTAGCCGTGCGTCGATCAGTGCGTTGACCTGCTTCGTATCAACCTGGCGCTTGCTTGCGGGACGGTGTGAGAAGCCGAGCGCGCGAAGGCTTTCAGCCAGTGCGTTGGTATCTGACTTCGCAAGCGAGTGAAGCTCGGCAATCGCCGCGGGCGTATTCAGGTCGTCGAGCAACGTGTTCTCAACTGCCGACGCAAGCTTCGATTCTCCGTCCGGGTGGAAGTCAGCAGACATCCACGACGACAGGGTATTGAAGCTCTCTTCAAGCCCCTTCACCGTCCAGTCGATTGGCTGCCTATAATGCGTACGCAGCATGTTGAAGCGGATTACCTCACCCGGCCAATCATTCAACAACTGCCGGATCGTGATGAAGTTGCCGAGCGACTTCGACATCTTTTCGCCTTCGACCTGCAGAAAGCCGTTGTGCATCCAGGTCTTCGCCATCACCGGCGTATGAAACGCGCAGCGCGATTGCGCGATTTCATTTTCGTGATGCGGGAAAACGAGATCGATGCCGCCGCCGTGAATGTCGAAAGTTTCGCCGAGATGCTTCCACGACATCGCGGAGCATTCGATATGCCAGCCGGGACGTCCCGGCGTTTGGATTCCTGACGGCGAAGGCCATCCCGGCTCGGTCGGCTTCGACGGCTTCCACAACACGAAGTCCATCGGATTGCGCTTGTAGGGCGCGACTTCGACTCGTGCGCCCGCTTCCATTTCGTCGAGCGAGCGACGCGCAAGTTTGCCGTAGTCGGCCATCTTGCCGACTTCGAACAGTACGTGCTCCTGCTCTACATAAGCGAAGCCAGCCTTGACGAGACGCTCGATCAGATCGCGCATCTCGCCGATGTGTTCGGTCGCGCGCGGCTCCACGTCGGGGCGCAGGCAGCCCAGCGCATCCACATCGTCGTGAAACTGTTTTTCGGTTTTTTCGGTGACGAGGCGGATCGCCTCGTTCAGCGGCAGCTTCGGGTATTCCTCAGCCGCGCGCGCGTTGATCTTGTCGTCCACGTCCGTGATGTTGCGGACGTACTTCACTTTGCCCTCGCCGTAGAGGTGGCGGAGCAAGCGATAGAGCACGTCGAAGACGATGACCGGACGCGCGTTGCCGATATGCGCGAAGTCGTAAACCGTCGGACCGCAGACGTACATGCGCACGCGCGCAGGATCGAGAGGCTCGAAGACCTCTTTCTCCTTGGTCAGCGTGTTGTAGAGCCGAAGCTCCATAGGCGTCTCCGTCCCGCGGACCGGAACGTTCGACTCTCAGGTGTTAGAGAATAAACGGCCGTCCGCGCCTGATGTCAGGTGCGAATAATCTCGCGGCAAATGCCGAAGAAAGCGTTGTGGGCCGTGAACATGGGCGGGACCATGCTTTGACCGGGCGAGCCCGTCAAGACCGGCTGTTGCCGCGAAGACTCACTCTGCTTCCGAATGCTGGGTGCGGCCTTAGTAGCCGTTGACCCGATTCAGCGGCGTCTTTACCCCGGTCGCAGGGTCAAGTGTTCAGCGTTAACGGCCCGTCAACACAACAGGCGCAACCTTTGCACGGAGACTGTGTGTCTCCGGGGAACGGGTTTACTCATGACGACGTTACGCTTTTCCGCGCTCGCAGCCTGCCTGCTCGCGTCCGTCGCGCTGGCCAAGGCCGAGACGCGCACGTTCATTCTGGACAGCTCCGAGGGCTACGGCATCGATAGCTGCCTTTCCAAGGGCGATACCTGCGGCAAGGCGATGGCGACCGCCGTCTGCCAGGCCAATCAGTTCGCTTCCGCGATCGACTTCGGCCGCATGGACCCGACCGAGATCACCGGCTCCGTGCCCGCCGGCATGAAGGTGAAACTCTGCGAAGGCGCGAAGTGCCCGGAGAAGGTCGCGATCACCTGCTCGCGCTGATCAGGCGCCAGCGATAAGCAAAACAAAGCCGGGCTTTCGCCCGGCTTTTTCGTTTTCTGCGCCCAAAAGAAATCGGGCGGCGCTTTTGGCGCCGCCCGTTTCTTAAGCTTCGAAGAGAAGCTTAGTTCTTGATCTTCGAGAGAAGCGTGTCGAACGACAGCTTCGCAATGAAGGCGCCCGAGCACCAGCGGCCGGCAGGTCCGAAGCCCGTGAAGGCTACGCACTCAGCAGCGCTGAGATCGGTGTCGTGATAGCGCAGGTCAAGGGTGAGCGCGCTGAGCGTGAAGGCGACGCCTACGTTGTAGTAGGTGTAGCTCACGTCGACGCCGCCGAAGATCGCAGCGTTCTGCTCGATGTCCCAGTAACCGACGGCGCCCGACACGTACATGCCGAGAGGGCCGTAGCGGGTCGGAGTCGCAAGCGGGGTGACCCACTTCAACGACGCTTCGGTGTAGATGCCGTCAAGACCGTTCAGACCAGCGGCGGTGCTGAGGTGCAGAACGTCCGGCGTGTAGAACACGCTGAGGCCGAAGGTCAGGTCCGGCGTAATCGCATAAGCGGCCTTCACGTAGACTTCCTGGAAGTCCGTGTCGAAAGCTACAGCGTTGCCGTAGGTCGGCTTCTCTTTCGGGTACCAGTAGTAGATGTAACCGATATCGAGCGAGAGCTTGCCGAAAGTGTTACGCCAGCCGGCGTAGAAGTCGACTTCGGTGCCGGTCTGCAGATCGATCGCCTGCATGGCGGTGGCGAAGTACAGCTGGCCGTTGATGATGCCGTTGTACTGCAGTTCGAAATACGCGCCGCCCGAAGCGTGACGATCCGACTGCGAAATGCCACGGAAGTTGTAGTCGGAAGCAACGTTGCCGCCGATCGCGATGTCCCAAACCGAAACCTTCACGGGTGCTTTGTAGACCGGAAGATCAGCTGCGAAACCGGTGCCAGCCATAAGCGCGAGCGCTACGCCGGTGCCCAGAATTTTCTTCATTGTGTAACCCCTCATCGTGACCCCAAATTCAATCTTCTGAAGTGCCTTTCCTGGAACGGCCGGTGAGTGAGGTCACACTCGCCGGGGCACCCCGAACCTCGTATTCGACACAGAAAATCCAATATTTACGGGGGTTTCTGCAACGTCACAGGCTAGGCAAACTGCCTAATCGGTAAGCAAATGAGGGGGTTGGACGCGGGTTTCCCCGGGGCGTTGCAGAATTGACACAAGTATGGCGAGCCAAAAGTCGCATAAAATGGGCTCTGGGGCGTCCCCGAAGCCGATATCCCCAAATCTGCGGGGCCAGAAAGCGGCGAATCCCGCCTAGGCGGCCTTTTTCGCCAACAGAATCGCCTCTCTCAAAATCGCCAGATCTCCGACATGATTCGCCAGAACCAGAACGAGCCGGGCGTTCAGTGCCGCGCTTTGCGCTTCCGACAAGCCGCGATGGGCTTCGACCAAAATTTCGTAAGCGGCGTCGGGATTCGCAAAAGAATTTTCGGTTTTCAGCGCCGTCATTTCGCAATTCCTTTCGCGCGGGCAAGCGCCTCGCGAATGCGCGCGCCGTCGTAACGGCGCATTCGCGCGCAGAGATGATGATCGGGACGAAGCAGGAAAGCCGAGCCGGGTGTCGCGTCGAAGCGCTCGGCGAAAATTCCGTCGCGATCGATCAGATCTTCACCGATCACGATAAGGCGCAGCCCTTCCGGGACATTCGGCCGTGCGCCGTCTTTCACATAGAGAAGCTGAAAGTCTTCACGCAGCGTTTGCAGGAGGAAGTGAGATTTTCCAGCGCGGTCTTCGAGCGGTGCATCCGGCACCGGAAGTCCCAGCTTCGCGCTTCCTGCGAATTTCTCGACATCTGACGTGGAAAGCGTCGAGTCATATTCCGAAGCAACCGAGAGCCTGCCCGAGTTCACCATGCGGCGTGCAAAAGGCGCGTGGGGCGCGAGTTGCAGAACCGCGTTTCGCAGGATGCGTTCCTGGCTGCTGCGGGGCGCGATGAAATCGGTCGAGCGTGTAGAATGGCCGATATTCTCGTCAGCCGCCTGCCCGCGCTCCAGCTCGTAGCTTTCGATCAGGCTTTCCGGCGCTTCGCCTTTCAGCACCAGCGCAAGTTTCCACACCAGATTTTCCGCGTCCTGAATTCCGGAATTCGCGCCACGCGCGCCGAAGGGCGAAACCTGATGCGCGCTGTCGCCCGCGAAGATTACGCGGCCATGCACGAATTTTTTCAGCCGCGCGCAGTTGAAGCGATAGACCGAAACCCATTCAAGTTCGAACTCGCGCTCGCCGAGCATCCGCTTCAGCCGCGGCAAGACGCGCTCCGGCTTCTTTTCTTCTTCCGGATCGGCGTCGGGCCCGAGTTGCAGGTCGATGCGCCAGACATTGTCCGGCTGGCGATGCAGAAGCGCGGACTGTCCGGAGTGAAAGGGCGGATCGAACCAGAACCAGCGTTCGGTCGGATAGTCGGCGGACATTTTCACGTCCGCAATCAGGAAGCGCTCTTCGAAGGTGTGGCCCTCGAATTTCAGCCCGAGGCAATCGCGCGCCTTCGAGCGCGCGCCGTCGCAGGCCAAGCACCAATCCGCATCGAGCTCATATTCGCCGTCCGGCGTTTCGATGGTCAGCCGCACGAAATCTTCGTGGCGTTCGACGCCGGTCACGCGATTGCTCCAGCGCAAGTCGATGAGCGGCAATTCCGCCGCGCGCTCAACCAGATAGCCTTCGAGATAATACTGCTGGAGATTGATGAAGGCCGGCATTTTATGTCCGGCTTCAGGCAGGAGATCGAACGCGTAAACCTGATGCTCGCCGAGGAAGACCTTGCCGACTTTCCAGGTGACACCCTTCTCGACCAGACGATCGCCGAGGCCGAGGCGGTCCATGATTTCCAGCGAGCGCTTGGAAAAGCAGATCGCGCGCGAACCGCCGCCGATACGGTCGGCATCATCGAGAATGACGGAAGCGATACCGCGCTGCGCGAGATCAATTGCGGCGGTGAGCCCTACCGGTCCGGCGCCCACGATAACGACGGGCCGGCGAACCGGATTTTTGGAATCCTGATCTAGGCTGCGGCGATAGCCGAATTGATAGACCGACTTTCGCTCCGCCATCGCCCCCGACGCTCTTAACTTTGAGGTTTGAAATCCAGTCTCGTCTCGAGATCCTTCTTGATCTCGTCGGGGCATTTGCCCTTGGCAGCAAAGTCAGCGAGGAACTGTTCGAACATCATGCCATGGATCATCGCGATCAACGCGAGCTGCCGTTCGTTCTTTTTCTTCGTATCGCGCCAGTAGGCCATCATCGGCAGGTAATTTCGCTTCTCCCAGTCCATGCCGCAGTACGAAGCGCCGCCGCTGAAAATACCGCGGCCGACGATCTGGCTCGTTTCGGAAAGCGTTAGCGGAGGGTTCTTTTTCTCGGCATCCGTCGCCGGCGCGCAACGCTCGGTGCCGCAGCGCGCGTTACCGATGTTGTCGAGCGCTAGCTGGAGAACCTTCTGCATGAACTCCTCGCGGTTCTTTGGCGCCGGGCCTTTTTTCGGCGCTTCGGGCTGCGCAGCGGCAGCCACGGCAAAAACGGTTACGAGCAGAAAGGCGAGGATGGTGCGCATGGCGAATCTCTATTGCTGTAGCGCCTTCCACATCTCGCGATCACGCTCGGCGGTCCAGATCACGGGGTGAGCTACCCCTCTGGCTTCGTCGTACGCCCGCGAAACATTGAACGGCATACAATGCTCGTAGATCGCGAATGTTGCGTATTTTGTGTCCATCGCCGCGCGCGCTGCATTCCATGCATCTTTCAGGCTCCCGCCCTTCGCCGCCACCGGTAAGATGCTGCCGTAGAGATCAGACAGAAAAGCCTTCGTCAGCTTGATCCCGTCGGTCACCTGGGAAGCGCTCTTCAACGCGGCACCGCGCCCCGGCACCAAGGCTACGGAGCCCAATTCGGCAAGCTTGTTCAAGGTATTAGGCCAGTCCTGCAGATGCGCGTCGCCGCAGTAGCAGGCCGAGTGGTATTCGACGAGATCGCCTGAAAAAACGACATTTGCATCGGGCACATAGGCAACCACATCGCCCGCGGTATGGCCCCGTCCAAGATGACGGATTTTTACTTCCCGCTTGCCGAGCCAGACCGTCATCTCCCTGTCAAAAGTGACCGTCGGCCACGTCAGACCGGGAATCGATTCTTGCGCGCGAAAGAGACGCGGGAAGCGTCCGATCTCCGAATCCATGTCCTGCTTGCCGCGCTCGACGATCAGATCGCGCGTGGCATCGGACGCAATAATCGCTTTTGCGTTGTAGGCGGAGGCGCCGAGTACGCGGACCGCGTGATAATGCGTGAGCAGAACATGCGTGATCGGCTTGTCGGTGACCTTCTTCACCCGCGCGATTACATCCTGCGCCATTACGGGCGTCGCCTGCGCGTCGATCACCAGGACGCCATCGTCGCCAACGATGATACCCGAGTTCGGGTCGCCTTCCGCCGTGAAGGCATAGAGATCGAGGCCGATCTCCTCGAAGGTGACTTTCTTGTCCGCCAGGTCGCCGGTCGAAGCGAAATTCGCCATCACGCCTTTTCCACTTTGTGATGTTCCCGCTTACTTGGGTTCGCGGCGGTTCGGATCGAAATGCTTTTTCAGGCCGGTCCAGCAGTCGATGTAATTGTCCTGCAAGGCGGGTGACTGTGCAGCGAATTTAGTGACACGCTGGCGGAAACGCGTTTCGAACATAAAGGCGAGCGTGTTCTTCAGCTTCACCGGCTTCAATTCGACATTGCTCGCGTGCTCGAAGGCATCGACGTCCGGTCCATGCGGAAGCATGGTGTTGTGCAGGCTGATACCGCCGGGCGTAAAGCCTTCGGGCTTCGCGTCATAGACGCCGTACACGAGGCCCATGAACTCCGACATGATGTTGCGGTGATACCAGGGCGGACGGAACGTGTTCTCGGCAACACCCCAGCGCTCGGGAAAAATCACGAAGTCGATGTTTGCCGTGCCCGGCGTCTCAGAAGGCGACGTCATCACCGTGAAGATCGACGGGTCGGGGTGATCGAACAAAATCGCGCCGACCGGCGAGAAGTGCTTCAGGTTATATTTGTACGGATAGTAATTGCCGTGCCACGCGACCACGTCGATCGGCGAGTGATTCGTTTCGGTGCGGTACATCTCGCCGCCCCACTTCACATAAAGTGTGTGTTTGCCTTCGACGTCTTCATAGCTTGCGACCGGCGTGTGGAAGTCGCGGGGATTGGCAAGACAGTTCGCGCCGATCGGCCCGCGATCCGGCAATGTGAAGGCGCCACCGTAATTTTCGCAAACATATGCACGCGCGGGGCCGCCCAGCAGTTCGACACGGAAAATCACACCGCGCGGAATGATGCAGATTTCGCCCGGCGAAATATCGATGACGCCGAACTCCGTGCGAAAGCGCAGCGAATTTTCCTGCGCGACGATCAGGAATTCGCCGTCGGCGTTGAAGAAATGCTCGCGCTCCATCGATTCGTTGATGACGAGCATATGCGCGGCCATGCCGCTCATCGCCTCGCAATCGCCTGCGACTGTGATCGTGTGCAGGCCGTTCACGAACGTCGTCCTGCCTTTCGGCATTTCCATCGGCGACCAGCGAAGCTGCCCGATCGGCATTTCGGTTTCGTCGCGCTCCGGCGCGGTGCGGATATGGCCGCGGTCGATGCGGGCGAAACGCGAGGTGTGTCGCACGCCGGCGTTGATGCGATAAAGCCAGGAGCGCTGGTTGGTCGCTTGCGGCGCGGTGAAGGGCGAACCGGAAAGCTGTTCAGCGTAAAGACCGTAGTTTACTTTCTGCGGCGAGTTGCGTCCGATCGGCAGTGCACCCGGCAGCGCTTCGGTTTCGAAGCTGTTGCCGAAGCCTGACATGTAACCCGGCAGAATCGCGCTCTCGATCTCGGGCGAGTTTTTTCTGGTTTCTGCGGGTGCGCTTCTGCGATCGCTCGCCATGACGTTCTCCCTTCGCGATTGCCCGCGATATTCTTTTGACTATTGTCGCGCTCTTGCCGTGCGCGGCTGTTTCAAGCAAACTAGTTACATATGTAACCAGTGTCAAACATCGAGGGTTTCGTGCTGAAACTTGAGAACTTCCTGCCCTACAGGCTCGTGGTCGCGGCCAGCCTCGTGAGTCAGGCGACCGCGCGGACTTATGCCACGAAATACGGAATCGGCATCGCGGAATGGCGCGTGATCGCGCAGCTCGGCGAATTCGGCACCATGACCGCGAAGCAGATCGGCACGCAGAGCCACATGCACAAGACGAAGGTTTCGCGCGCCGTCGCAACACTGACGCGCAAGAAAATGCTCGCGAAGCGCGCGAACCGCGACGACAAGCGCGAAGCGTTTCTTTCGTTGAGCCCCATCGGCATCGAAATCTACGAATCCATCGCGCCGGCTGCACAAGCCCTTTCGCAGCGTATGTTCGGCGAAGTGTCCGCGGAAGACCGCGCCGCTTTCGAGCGCGTACTCGACACGGTCACTGCGCGGGCTGCGGTACTTGCCGATACCGGCGCAGAAGTCCCGGATTAGACCACGATGTATATCCCGCCGGCATTCCGTGAGAGCGACCTTCCTGCCCTGCAAGCGCAGATCGCGGCATCGGGTCTTACGACGCTGATATCCGTCGGCGCGCAAGGACCGATCGTGAGCAACCTGCCGATCATTTTCGATGCGAGTATCAGCCCATATGGCATGATCGCGGGGCATCTCGCGCGTGCAAACCCGCAATGGCACGAGAGCGATCTTTCGATACCGGCGATTGCTGTGTTCATGGGCGCGGATGCTTACGTCTCACCGTCCTATTACCCGTCGAAGCAGGAGCACGGCAAAGTCGTGCCGACGTGGAATTATTCGATGATTGTCGCGCGCGGGCGGCTGGAAATTTTTGAAGATGCGGATGCGCTGCGCGCGCAAGTGGAGACGCTGACAAAACGCTTTGAGCAACGCTTCGAGAAGCCGTGGGACGTTTCAGACGCGCCGGAAGATTTTATCACGCGGCAGATCAAAGGCATCGTCGGCGTCCGCCTGCACATCGAAAGCCTAGAGGGCAAAGCGAAGTTGAATCAAAATCGCAGCGCTGCCGACCAGGAAGGCGTGGTCGCAGGTCTATCGCCCTCGCCGCGCGCGGCGGACCGCGAAGTCGCGGATGCGATGCGCGAGCGTCTGAAGCGCTGAGTTGTCGTCAAACTGACACGGCACGTCCGCTAAACGGAAAAGAAAAACAACCGATTCCGTTGAGGGACCTGTCTTGTCCGAGATCACCGTTTCCGCGCGTCTGCGGAACGCGGTCGGCTATGGCCGCTCGCTTGCACCCACCAACCTTCTGAACGCGGTCTTCGCATCGCTCTTCAAAGGACTCGTCTATCCGCAGATCTGGGAAGACCCGGAAGTGGATATGGAGGCGCTCCAGATTGCGCCGGACAGTCATGTCGTCGCGATTGCGTCCGGCGGCTGCAACATTCTTTCTTACCTTACTGCCAACCCCGCGCGCGTGACTGCGCTCGACCTGAACCCTACGCATGTCGCGCTGAACAAGCTGAAACTTGCCGCCGCGGCGAATCTGCCGTCGTGGAACGAGTTCTACCGCTTCTTCGGCGTCGCGAACGAAAAAGCGAATGTAGCCGCTTATGACCACTGGCTTGCGTCACAACTCGACGAAAAGACGCGCGCTTACTGGGAGCATCGCCGCTTCCGCATAGGCGAGCGCCGCATCGGGATTTTCGCGCGCAACTTCTATCGCCACGGACTGCTTGGCCGCTGCATCGGCTTCGGGCATTTCGTGGCAAGGGCGTATGGCGTGAACCCGCGGGATCTTCTTCGCGCACGCTCGCTCGAAGAACAAAAGAATTACTTCGCCACCACGCTCGCGCCGCTGTTCGACCGGCGGCTTATTCGCTGGATGCTGGCGCGGCAATTCTCGCTCTTCGGTCTCGGAATTCCGCCCGCACAATATGAAGCGCTTGCGGGCGCCGGGAATGGCAATATGGCGGCGGTCGTCTATGAGCGGCTGGAGCGCCTCTCCTGCGGGTTCCGCCTGGACGACAATTACTTCGCCTGGCAGGCATTCGGGCGCGGCTACTCGCATGACGAGCGCGGACCGCTACCGCCCTATCTGCGACGCGACAATTTCCAGACGATCAAGACCCGCTCGGATCGCGTCGAGGTAATGAACCGCTCCTTCACGGAATATCTGGAAGCGCAGCAAAACGCGTCGCGCGATCGCTACATTCTGCTCGATGCGCAGGACTGGATGAACGACGCACAATTAAATGCGCTCTGGAAGGAAATCACCCGCACGGCAAAACCCGGTGCGCGCGTGATCTTCCGGACTGCAGCCAAGCCCTCGTTGCTGCCCGGCCGTGTCACGCCGGAAATTCTCGATCGCTGGGATTATCGCGAAGCGGAGTCGCTCGCTTTCACCGCGCGCGACCGCTCGGCCATTTACGGCGGCTTCCACCTCTACGTTCTGAAATAATGCTGACGCGAGACGAAACCGCCCTCGCTGCGGAAAGCATGGACCGGATGTACCGGTACCAGCGGCGCATCTACGATCTCACGCGAAAATTCTATCTGCTCGGCCGCGACGGCATGATCCGCGGACTCAATCCAGCACCCGAAACCCGCGTGCTTGAGATCGGCTGCGGTACTGCGCGCAATCTCATTCTCGCGGCGAAGCGCTTTCCCGACGCGGATTTCTTCGGCGTCGATATTTCCGAAGAAATGCTGGCAACCGCGCGCGCGAACATTGCCCGCGATCTGCTGGACGATGCTGTCGAGGTCGCGCAAGCAGACGCGACGAACTTCGATCCGAAAGCGCTGTTCGGTGCCGAGCGCTTCGAGCGGATTTTCATCTCCTACAGTCTCTCGATGATCCCGGTCTGGCGCGCAGTACTCGCCCGCGCGATACCGATGCTCGCGCCGGGCGGCGAATTGCATATCGTCGATTTCGGCGACCAGCGCGGACTACCCGGCTTTTTCGCGCGCGCGTTGCGGCGCTGGCTCGAACTCTTTCATGTCACGCCGCGCAACGATCTCGAAATGCAGTTGCGCGTGCTCGCTGACTTTCACGGCGCGGATCTGCATTTTACCCGCCCGTTTCGCGGCTACGCACAATATGCCGTACTGAGGCTCGGTCACGCCGCCGCTTGAATCCCGCGCAGCTTCAAGCGATGAAGCGGGCATGCAGCTTTATTCCTTCTTCCGTTCATCGGCGAGTTACCGCGTCCGCATCGCGCTCGCACTGAAGGGGCTCTCTTATCAAACGATCGAGATCCATCTCATAAAGGGCGAGCACAAAGCTGCTCCCTTCATTTCCATCAATCCGCAGACGCGCGTGCCTGCGCTGAAAACGGATAATGAGGAAATACTGATCCAGTCGCTCGCCATCATCGACTGGCTAGACGAGACGCATCCAGAGCCGCCCTTTCTCCCTGCCGATCCGATCATGCGAGCGCGCGTGCGTGCGGCTGCGCATGTCATCGCAATGGACGTGCATCCGCTCGGGAATACCGGCCCGCGCAACTATCTCCTGAACAAGCTCAATCTCGATCTCGAAACGGTCGATGCCTGGACGCGCTACTGGATCGAGGACGGATTTGCAGCGGTCGAAAAGATGATCTCGCCCGGGCCTTACTGCTTCGGCGCGCTGCCGACGCTTGCCGACATCTGCCTCGTGCCTCAGATTTTTAACGGCCGCCGCTACAAGGCCGACATGACGAAGTTCCCGAAGATCATGGCCGTGGACGAGGCCTGCCAGCGGAACCCCGCTTTCGCGGCAGCCGCCCCTGCTGCCCAGCCGGACGCGGAATAGCAGCCACGCCTCGTCACCATCATTCGGTCACGTTATTCTGTGTTTTAGCAACGAATCCACGTATCTAGCGGCAAGATTCATGGCACCGAAGCGGCGTTCCAGCTTGGCTATCGTGACTGTCGTGGCGCTGATCGGCGCCGCGGGCGCACAGCCGTTGCCGCCCGCGAATATTCCAAACGCACCGCCGCCTCCGCCGAACTACCAGCAGCAGCCTTTTCCGCAGCAGCAACAGCAGCCGCCCCAGAACCAGCAATTCCAGAACAACGCGAACAGCGCGACCTGTCAGCGCCTGGAAGCTGCGCTCGCGCAGGCGAACCGCGGTCCGGCCGGCGCGAACAGCGAACAACTCTCGCGCTACGAAGACGCGATCATCAAGCAGCGGCAGGAACTCGATCAGGCGATGGGCACGTCGCGCCGGCTCGGTTGCGACCGCCGCGGCTTCTTCATTTTCGGCGGTAGCCAACGCCCTGAGCAGTGCAACGCGCTCGAGCCGCAGATCGACCGCATGCGCGCCAATCTCGACCGCATGCAGCAGGAAGTCTCGCAGCTTCGCGGCGGCAATGCGGACGCGAATTACACCCGCGACCTGCAGCGCCGTCAGATTCTCGTGTCGCTGAACCAGAATAATTGCGGCCCGCAATACCGGAACGCTGCAGCGCCGCCGGCACGTCCGCGCGGCTTCCTCGACCGCCTGTTCGGCAATACCGACGAGAACCCGGACATCGCGCCGAATGACATGCCGGAAGGCACCGGCTTCCGCACCGTCTGCGTGCGCATCTGCGACGGCGCCTTCTTCCCGATCAGCTTCGCGACCGTGCAGTCACGCTTCGGCGAAGACGAAGCGATGTGCAAGCGCCAGTGCCCGGCGGCGGAAGTCGCGCTTTATGTTTACAACAATCCGGGACAGGACATTCAGCAGGCAATCTCCACTTCGGGTCAGCTTTATTCCGCGCTACCGAACGCTTTTAAATATCGCACCGAATACAATCCGGCTTGTTCCTGCCGCGGACCGGGCCAGAGCTGGGCTGACGCACTCGGCCAGGATCAGACCATCCAGCGCGGCGATATCATCGTGACTGAGCAGCGTTCCAAGCAGCTCTCGCAACCGAAGGTTGGACCGCTCGCGCAACCGCAGCAGCCGCAACAACAACAGCAGACGAAGAATCCAAACAATCCGGTTTTCGAGCCGCCGACGCCAACACCGACGGCCAGCGATACGCCATTGCCGCCGGAAAAACCGGATGCCAAGCGCAAGGTCCGTGTGGTCGGCCCGCAGTTTTTCCCGGTTCAGCGCTAGGCTGTTTCGCCGCGCAGCCGCGCCGACGCACGTGCGCGTCCCATGAGCGGAAGAAGCGCGCGCAATTCAGGACCATTTTCGCGGCCCGTCAGCGCAATCCGTAGCGGATGAAAAAGCTCGCGGCCTTTGCGATTTGCCGCAGGCTTGATCGCAGCGAGCCACTCGTCCCAAACCTTGTCGGTCCACGGCTCTGTAGGCAGCAGCGTTTCCGCGAGCTTGCAGAAGTCACGATCGGGCTCCACCGTCTTCGAAGCCATCGGCGCGGATACGACGTCCCACCATTCTTTCGCGTCCGAAAGCCGCGCGAGATTGCCGCGCACGGCTAGCCAGAATTTTTCTCCGCCGCCGACGTCGAGCGATTTCAGACGATCGACAACGGTAGCGAAAGAAGCCGCATGCAGCGTCTTCGCGGTCAGCGCATCGAGATCCGCGGGATCGAAGCGCGCGGGCCCGTGTGAGATTTTCTTGAAGTCGATTTTGTCGGCAAGCAGGTCGAGATTTTCGAGAGGCTCGACCGCAAGCGACGTGCCGGTAAGCACTGCAGCGGCTGCGATTGCCAGCGCCTCGTGTCCCGCGTCGCGCAACGACTGGAGCGAGAGCGAACCGAAACGCTTAGAAAGCCCTTCGCCGCCCGGCAGCGTCAGCAGATTATGATGCGCGAATGTCGGCGCTTTGCCGCCGAGTGCCGCGAACATATCAAGCTGCGCCGCAGTATTCGTAATGTGATCTTCGCCGCGGATGACATGTGTCACGTTCATGTCGATGTCGTCGACGACCGACGCGAGCGAATAAAGCCAGGTGCCGTCGGCACGGCAAACGACCGGATCGGAGAGTGACGCGGTGTCGATCGCAATCTCGCCGCGAACGAGATCATTCCACTTGATCGCGCGATGATCGAGCCTGAAGCGCCAATAGGGTTTGCGCCCCTCGCTTTCGAATTTCGCGCGATCTTCATCGCTCATTGTCAGCGCAGCACGGTCGTAAACCGGCGGCAGGCCGCGCCCTAACTGACGCTTGCGCTTGCGATCGAGTTCGTCTTCCGTCTCAAAGCAGGCATAAACGCGGCCCATCTCGCGCAGCTTCGCGAGCGCGGCTTCATAACGCCCCATGCGAGACGACTGCGTCTCGATTTTGTCCGGCGGAATCCCGAGCCAAGCGAGATCCTGCTTGATCGCTTCTGCGAAACGGTCTTCCGAGCGCGCGCGATCGGTGTCGTCGAGCCGAAGGATGAAGGTGCCGCGCTGCTTCCGCGCGTAAAGCGCATTAAGTAACGCGGTCCGCGCGTTGCCAATGTGAATGAGGCCGGTCGGAGACGGCGCAAAGCGGACGACAGGACCGGACATCAGAAATCGATCACTTCCGTGCGTGCGGCAACCGCGCCTTTCGACAGTGACTGATCCGGCTCGGCGGGTTTCGTGCCGGGATCGCGGAAGCGATTGGTGATCGGATAGCGGCGGTCGCGGCCGAAACTTCTGAGTGTCACTTTTACACCCGGTGCAGCCTGACGGCGCTTGTATTCCGCGATATCGAGAAGCCGCGCGACCTTGAGAACGGTTTCCTTCTCGAAACCCGCTTCAACGATTTCGGCGACAGAATCTTCGCCCTCGACGAGCCGTTCAAGGATGCCATCGAGAATATCGTAGGGCGGCAGCGAATCCTGATCCTTCTGGTTCTCGCGCAGTTCCGCCGACGGCGGCTTCGTGATGATGTTCGCAGGAATGACCACGCCGTCCGGACCCTTTGCATCTTTGGGCTTCCAGCGATTCCGCAGTTCGGCGAGACGAAACACTTCGGTCTTGTAGAGATCCTTGATCGGGTTGTAGCCGCCGTTCATGTCGCCATAGAGCGTGGCGTAGCCGACCGACATTTCCGATTTATTTCCGGTCGTCACGACCATCGGCCCAAACTTGTTCGAAATCGACATCAGGATCGTGCCGCGCGCACGCGACTGGAGATTCTCTTCGGTGATGTCGCGGTTGGTGCCCTCGAACATTTCGGCGAGCGACTTCTGCAACCCTTCGACTGCTTCGAAAATCGGAACGATGTCATAGCGAACGCCGAGCGCTTTTGCGCAATCCGCGGCGTCCTTGAGCGACTCTTCCGAAGTGTAGCGATAAGGCAGCATCACGCAGTGGACGCGATCGGCACCTAACGCGTCCACTGCCATCGCTGCACAAATTGCGGAGTCGATGCCGCCGGAAAGGCCGAGCACGACGCCTTTGAATCCGTTCTTGTTCACGTAATCGCGAAGCCCGAGCACGCAGGCGCAATAGTCAGCCGCGTCACCTTCGATATCGGGAACGACCAGACCGTCTTCGCAGCGCCAGGTGCCGCCGCTGCGCTTCCATGTCGTAAGCGCAATGCTTTCCTGAAAAGACGGAAGCTGGAACGCGAGCGAACGGTCGGCATGCAACGCGAACGACGTGCCGTCGAAAACGAGTTCGTCCTGCCCGCAGACTTCGTTTACGTAAATCAGCGGCAAGCCGCTCTCGGTGACGCGCGCAACCGCCTGCGACAAGCGCACATCCTGTTTCGTGCGGTCGTAGGGCGACCCGTTCGGCACGATTAGAATTTCCGCGCCGGTTTCAGTCAGGCACTCGACGATATCGGCAGTCCAGATATCTTCGCAGATCGGTGCGCCGATGCGGACGCCGCGAAAATCCATTGGCCCCGGCAACGGCCCCGGAACGAACACGCGCTTCTCGTCGAACACGCCGTAATTCGGGAGATCGACCTTGAAGCGCACAGCGGAAATCTTGCCGCCGTCGAGCAGACAGACCGCGTTATAAAGCTTGCGGTCTTCGACCCATGGCGTCCCGATCAGCACTGCCGGACCGCCGTCCGCGGTTTCGCGCGCGAGTTCCTCCACCGCCGTGCGGCAGGCCGCCTGAAAGGCCGGCTTCAGCACAAGATCCTCGGGCGGGTAGCCCGCGATGAAAAGCTCGGAGAGGACCACAAGATCGGCGGCGCCCTTTGCCGCCACACTTCGCGCCGCGCGCGCTTTCTCCGCGTTGCCGGCGATGTCGCCGACTGCGGGATTCAACTGCGCAATTGCAATAACGAGGCGGTCTTTCACACTCATGTCATGGGTCTAGCGCCGCGGGAAACGGGCGGCAATGCTGGCTTCCGTCATGCCGCCTTTGCGCTAGTATACGCGGCAAATCAGGGAGATAAGCGGCAATGGCGAAGCGCAAATATCAGACGCAGCGAGAAGCAGGCATCATTCTCGCAATTTGCGGGGTGATTTCCGGGCTGCTCTCGACCTATGTCAGCTGGCCGGATTTCGAACTCTTCGGTGTGCCGATGCTGCCCGCACTATTCTTCGGCATCGTCGTCGCGCTCGGAATTTACTCCTGGGAAGCACGGCACTGGGCGCCGATCCTGATCGTCATCGCAGGCGTCGCGATTGCCTGGTGGGCCGCTTACTGGTTCGCGCTGACCGTCTACAACGACAACAACAAGGACGCGCTAATCTGGATCGGCGCCGTCAGCGGCGCGATTGGCGCACTTGTTACCTCCATCGGTTTGTGGATCGCGAGCGAAGACTTTCGCATGAACCGCAATGTGGTGATCGCGGTCGTGTTCGGCGCTGTCGCCGGAACGCTGCTTCGGCTGATGGTCGGGTTCGACTCCGCACTCGCGCCGGTTCACGGCCTCGCGCCACTTTTCGTCATCTGGCAGGCGGGAATTGCCGGATTGATCGGCTACGCGCTCGCGTTCAGGCCGCGGCCCGAATAACCGGCAATCAGAAATAAAAATGGCCGGGATTTCCCGGCCATTTTTCTTTTAGAAACCTGCGACTGCCGAGATCGGCCTGGCGCGCTCAACGCGTTCCTTCTTGAGAAGGTCCGCGACGAGGAACGCCATTTCGATTGCCTGCTCCGCATTGAGGCGCGGATCGCAATGCGTGTGATAGCGGTCCTTGAGATCGGTATCCGAGATCGCGCGCGCGCCGCCGGTGCATTCGGTCACGTTCTGGCCGGTCATCTCGAGATGAACGCCGCCCGCGTGCGTGCCTTCCGCCGCGTGCACGGAGAAGAACTCACGCACTTCCTGCAGGATCAGATCGAACGGACGCGTCTTGTAGCCACCCGCACTGACCGTGTTGCCGTGCATCGGGTCGCAGGACCAGACGACTTTGCGGCCGTCCTGCTTCACCGCGCGAATGAGGCGCGGCAGATGCTCGTTCACTTTGCCCGCGCCGAAGCGCGCGATCAGCGTGATGCGGCCCGGTTCATGCTCAGAGTCGAGAATTTCGAGAAGCTTCAACAAGCCCTCGGCGGTCGTCGAAGGACCGCACTTGATGCCGATCGGATTCTTGATGCCGCGGCAGAACTCGACATGCGCGTGATCCGGCTGGCGGGTGCGATCACCGATCCAGACCATGTGGCCGGAGGTGTCGTACCAGTCGCCGGAGGTGGAATCGACGCGCGTCATCGCCTGCTCGTAGCCGAGCAACAGCGCTTCATGCGACGTGTAGAAATCCGTCGTGCGCATTTCCGGATGAACTTCCGGGTCGATGCCGCAGGCGCGCATGAATTCCAGCGTCTCGGTAAGACGTGATGCAAGCGCTTCGTAGCGATGCGACTGCGGGCTGTCCTTGACGAAGCCGAGCATCCACTGATGTGCGTTCGAAATGTTGGCGTAGCCGCCGGTCGAGAACGCGCGCAGGAGATTCAGTGTCGCCGCCGACTGGCGATACGCTTCAAGCTGACGCTTCGGATCGGGGATGCGCGCTTCTTCAGTGAACTCGGGACCGTTGATGATATCGCCGCGATAGCTCGGCAATTCCTTGCCGTCCTGCTTCTCCATCGGAGACGAACGCGGCTTTGCGAACTGGCCGGCGACGCGGCCGACTTTCACGACCGGCGAAGCGGCCGCATAGGTCAACACCACCGCCATCTGCAAGAAGACGCGGAAGAAGTCGCGGATGTTGTCCGCGCGATGCTCGGCGAAGCTCTCGGCGCAATCGCCGCCCTGCAAGAGAAAAGCGTCTCCGGATGCAACGGTCGCGAGCGCGCGCTTGAGCGCCCGCGCCTCGCCTGCAAAAACCAGCGGCGGAAACGATGCGAGCTGCTTCTCGACGTTCTCCAGCGCCTTCTGATCCGGATAATCCGGGACCTGAACGACGGGCTTTTTGCGCCAGGAATCCGGGCTCCAACGCTCTTTCATCACATACGCTCCAACTTGCGGGCTCGCCCGCCAAGGCCGGGGGTTATAGCGGGGGTCGCCGGGCGATGCCAGTTTTAGCGCCCGCCCCTGTTCCAGCCGCCTTCAACTTACGTAGCGACCCGTAGCGTCGGCGTTAACGCGCTTGAAGCGGCTCATTTCGCGTGGAGAATGCCGCGCCATGAGCACGCCGGGCGAAAGCACCATCGAATTTAAAGCCGCCGACGGATATCCGCTGACCGCGACCGTTTTCGAGCCGTCACAGCCGTTTCGCGCGGTCGTCCTCATCGCATCCGCGACGGCGGTGCCGCGCGGCTATTACGCGAAGTTCGCGCGCTATCTCGCAAGCCAGGGCTTCAAGGCGATCACCTTCGACTACCGCGGCATTGGAGGCTCGCGTCCCAAAAGCGGGTTGCGCGGATTCAAGGCGAAGATGCGCGACTGGGCGGCGCTCGATATTACCGCTGCCGTCGATTACGCGAGCGCGCTCGCAAGCGGAAAACCGCTGCTCTATGTCGGCCACTCCTTCGGCGGACAGGCGCTCGGGCAACTGACAAACAATCACAAGGTCAGCCGCGCGCTCTTCACGGCTTCCCAGATCGGCTACTGGAAACTTTTTCCTGCGCCGGAGAAATATCGCGTCTGGTTCATGCTGCGCATTTTCGGGCCGCTCATTTATTCGCTCGTCGGCTATGTTCCCGGCAAACTCGGCATGGGCGAAGACCTGCCGAAAGGCGTCTTCAAGGAATGGGCAGGCTGGTGCATGAAGCCGCGCTATCTCTATGACGACGAGACGCTGGACGCGCGAAAGAACTTTCCAAACTACAAAGGCGCGCTGCGCGCGATCGGCATGAGCGACGACGACTGGGCGCCGCCGGTTACTGTCGTGGGCCTGCTCGCGGGATATACGGGCACGCAGCCGGAACACATCACCGTCACACCGGAGTCGGCAGGCCAGAAAAAGATCGGCCACTTCGGCTATTTCCGCGAGCCTTCGCGAGAACCATTATGGCGCGAAGCGGCTGAGTGGCTGGGGAGAAGCTAGAAGCTGATCTTCACCGACGCGGCGCTTCGCTTTGCCTCACCGTGATAAACGGCTTCGATGTTGTTGCCGTCGGGATCGAGTACGAACGCCGCATAGTATCCGGGATGGTACGGGCGATTGCCCGGCGCGCCGTTTTCTTTACCGCCGTTCGCAAGTCCCGCTTTATAGAAAGCGTCGACTGTCGCTTTGTCTTTCGCCTGAAACGCAACATGGCAGCGCCCTGTCGTCTTGCCTTGCGCAGCCGGACTGTCCGCACCCGATACGACGAATTCGTCAGCCCAGAAAAAGCCCTGCTCTACGCCGCTGATCGGAATATCGAGCACGCGAAAAACAGCTTCATAGAATCGGCGGCTCGCATCGAGATCGCGGACGACCAACTGAATATGATCGATCAGGCGGCCGCGATGCAGTTCATGAATTTCCATATCGAATTCCTCGTTTCATCTGGAAACCAAAACACGCGACAAGGTTCCCGATGAAACGGAAATTCAATCTACCGGCCTCGGTCAGAGCTTCTTGATAATCGCGTTCGCGACTTCGGCGCCGACCAGCACCGCACCGCCGCAGGTCTGCGCAAACTCGCCCGCAACTGCTTCGCCCGCAAAGTAAACTTTATCCGCAAGCGGACGCTTCAGCGCCGCGCGAGCAGAGAATTGTCCGGGTGCCGCGGCGGAGTATGCGCCCCGCACCCACGGGTTGCGCGGCCACTGCGTGAAGTCCGCTTTCACGATGTGCTTGCTCGCCTTCTCGCCGAATACACGCTGCAGTGAGGACGTTGCGAAATCGACCGCCGCATCGCGGCCCTGCGCCGTCAGATTCCAGGCGAAGTCGCCGCCGACGAAGCCGATCATCATCGGAAATTCGAACGGATGGCAAATGAAGTAGATGTCCTGCTTGCCGGGCATCTCCAGCAAAATGTCTTCGAACGGCTTGAGCCCGAAGCGCTCGCCGTCGAGCAGCAGCGGAATCTTTGCGAGCAGCGCCATCGGAATATTGTGGATCGCGGCTTCCTTCCATTCGGGAAGGATCGGATCCCACTTGATGTAGCCCGATTGCAGCGCGCCGGTTGAGCAGGTGACGATTGCGTATTTCGCGCTGACCGTGCCCTTTGCGGTTTCCAATTGCACGCCCTGTCCGCTGTAGCGGATTTTGTTGACCGGCGTTTCCAGCGACACCGGAACGCTTTCGCCGAATTTCGCGACCACCGCGCCGAAGCCTTCCTTGACGAGATAGTTCGGCTCGAGTTCGGCTTGGTCGTCATAGTCGCGGATCGAAAGATCGTTGAAGTCGACCGCCATATCCATCGGGCCCATCGCAGTCGCGGTCGCCTGCTCTTCCTTGGTACGGATCGGGCGGATTTCGGAAACCGCGCCGTCGCGTGTTTTCGCGACTCTCGAATTCGCGTCGACGATTTCCTTGGTGATCTTCTTGATGCTTTGCGTCTGCGCGTTCGTGAATTTCTCGCGGCCATACCAGACATGATCGAGCGCATCGTCGTGCTGTTGCAGTGTGAAGCCGTTCTGCTTCGCGACCGGCAGCATGGGGTTTCTGTCCGCCGAATGAATCCACGCGCAGCCCCGGTCGAAAGCGATGCCGGGGAATGTCGCTGTGTCGGTATGGGCGCGTCCGCCTTTGCGGTCGTCAGCCTCCAGCACCACGAAAGTCTTTCCGGCGGCGGCTAACGTGCGCGCAGCCGAAAGACCAGCAGGACCGGAGCCTATGATTGCGACATCGGGATTGGCAGGAAACGCCTGTGCAAACGAAATGTTGCTGGCGAAAGGCGTGAAGGCGGTAGCGCCGAGACCCGCAAGGAAATCGCGCCGTGACGGATTACGGAAATTCATTTTGGCTCCCCCGAACCGTTTAGACTTTGACCTTATTACGAAGCGTCACCAATTCTTCCGCTGCCGTCGGATGCAAGGCAACGGTATTGTCGAAGTCGCGTTTTGTCGCGCCCATCTTCACGGCAATCGCGGCCATCTGCACCATCTCGGCCGCGCCCTCGCCCACGACATGCACACCCAGTACTTTTTCGGTGTTCTGCTCGACTACGAGCTTCATCAGCATCGCCGTATCGCGTCCCGACAGCGTCGCCTTCATCGGGCGGAAGCGGGTGCGGTAAATGTCGAGCGACTTGCCTGCCGCCTTCGCCGCCGTCTCGCTCAAGCCAACGGTGCCGATTTCAGGCTCCGAAAAAACCGCGCTCGGCACATTCGTGTGATCGAGATGCCAGGGATTGTTACCGAACAGGCTATCGGCAACCGCATGGCCTTCCCGGATTGCAACCGGCGTCAGCGCAAGACGCGCGGTGACGTCACCGATCGCATAGATCGAGGGAATGTTCGTGCGCGAGGTTTCGTCCACCGCGATTGCGCCTGCAGCGTTCAGCTTCACGCCTGCCGCTTCCAGACCCATGTTTTTCGTATTCGGCGCGCGGCCGACCGCGAGCATCACCTGATCCGCCTCGATTGCCGCGCCATCGGAAAGAAACGCGCAGCGATGCGATTTGTGATCTTCGATCTTGCGGATCGTATCGTTGAGCCGCACGTCGATCCCGCGCGCGACCATCTCGCTGCGCACGTGCGCGCGCATGTCGTCGTCGAAGCCGCGCAGAATTTCGTCACCGCGATGCACGAGCGTCACCTTGCTGCCGAGCGCGGCAAACAAACACGCGAATTCCACCGCGATGTAGCCGCCGCCCTGAATTACGATGCGGCGCGGAAGCGCTTCAAGATGAAACGCTTCGTTCGAAGTGATCGCGAGTTCCTTGCCGGGAATGTCAAGCGTCGAGGGGTGCCCACCGGTTGCGACCAGAATGTATTTCGCGCTTATGCGTGCACCGGTCTTCAGCACGCGGATGTTGTGCGCGTCCTCGATCACCACGCGGGAATCGATAATCTCGCCGCCGACGCCGCTCACATTCTTGCGGTAAGCCGCTTCTAACCGGCCGATCTCTTTATCCTTGTTTGCGATGAGCGTCGGCCAATCGAACTTCGCGCCTTCGATCGTCCAGCCGAAGCCTGCGGCATCCTCAAATTCGTGGGCGAAGCGGCTTGCGTAAACGAGGAGCTTTTTCGGCACGCAGCCTCGGATCACGCAGGTACCGCCCATGCGATACTCTTCGGCGATGGCAACGCGCGCACCGTGAGTAGCCGCGATGCGCGCCGCACGAACGCCGCCCGAACCGCCGCCAATCACGAAGAGATCAAGGTCGAAATCCGCCAAGGCCAGCCGCTCCTTAAAATCCGGGTCGTCTTGTAGCGATAAAAAAAGCCGGGCGGAACAGTGCCGCCCGGCTTTCAGAATTCACGAGAACGTCAACGCTTAGATCGTGTGACCCTTCTTCTTCATTTCCGCCCTCAGGCGGTCGGTCAGCTGCTTGTTGAGCGCAAGGCTCCATTCCTGAATCTTGGCGAGCGAGTCGCGGCCGATGTCGCCGGTCGTCGTGACGTACTTCTTGCCGGTCGGCGTGTTGTAGAAGGCAAGCAGATCGTTCAATTCGGCTTCGGTAAACTTCTCCGCAAATACGCGCGAGATGATGCCGACGATCTCTTCCTTGCGCTTGTCGAATTCGGGGATCAGTTCCTGCAAGACGCCGGCGATCTCTTTCGACAGATCGGGGTTCTGCTGGATGTAGGTGCCATAGACCTGCTGGAACACCTGCGGTATGGCGCCTTCGAAACCGCGAGACACGCCGGTCAGTTCGACGACCTGGCGCGCAAGTTTCTGTTGGGTAGCGCTCGGGGCTTGCGCCTGCGCAGCCGCTGTAAATCCGAACAGGGCGACGAGGATCGCACCCGCCCTAAGGGCGCGGATTGCTAAAGTAACCATCTCAAACTCCTTCCCGTGAATTCTTAGGGCCGTTCTATGACACGGATACCCTCGCTCCCCGCGAGGATGGCCCGTGTCGCGAGCCCGATAAACAGGCCGTGTTCCACGACGCCGGGCACTTGCGCAAGTCCCCTTGCGAGCACCGCAGCATCCGGGATTCGACCGAAATGCGCGTCCAGAATCACGTGTCCCTGATCCGTGACGAAAACATGGCCGTCGGCCTTTTTGCGTAGTTTCAGTTCGCCACGGCAGCCCGCGGCTGCGGAAACGCCCACAATCGCCCGCCTGGTCGCTTCAAGTCCGAAATCGACGACTTCGACCGGTAACGGGAAACGGCCAAGCTCGCTGACGGCCTTGCTTTGGTCTGCGACCACAATCATTTCCCGGGACGCGCTGGCGACGATCTTCTCGCGCAACAGAGCGCCACCGCCGCCCTTGATCAAGCTGAGTGCGGCATCGAGTTCGTCGGCGCCATCGACGGTCAGATCGAGCTCCGGCGTCTCGTCCAGCGTCGTCAGCGGGATACCGAGGCCTTCGGCCTGTTTGCGGGTCGCCTCCGAGGTCGGCACGCCGACGATCTTCAATCCGTCCCGCATTTTCTCCGCGAGCAGATCGACGAAATGCGCGGCGGTCGATCCGGTACCGAGGCCGAGCTTCATGCCGGACTTCACATAGTCGAGTGCGCGGCGGGCAGACTCGCGCTTCAGCGCATCGGCATTCATATAAAGTCTCGCGGGCGGGAGCAGTCCGGGATTGTGTAGCACGCGCGGCGCGGCACTCGCCACTGCTCGCGCTTTGCGCTACCCAGCTTTCCCATGCGTCCCACCATTGCTTTCGATCTCGACGGCACCTTGGTCGATACCGCTCCCGATCTGTTGCGGGCGCTCGACTTCGCGCTTGAGAAGGAAGGGCTCAACCCTCCTGACGACCACGAGGCACGCAATTTCATCGGCGGCGGAGCGCGTGCCATGATCGAGCGGGCGCTTGCGCATTCGCGTGTGCAGTTCGGAAAGAAAAAAGTCGATGCGATGCTGCGGCAGTTCCTGCTCCATTACGAGGAACACATTGCCGATCATTCGCGCCCCTTCCCTGGCCTCCAACATGCGCTGGCGCGACTCGCGGACGAAGGCGCAATCCTTGCCGTATGCACCAACAAAATGGAGCGCTACGCGGTAAAGCTCCTCGAGGCGCTCAAGCTCGCGGATCGCTTTGCCTTTGTCGCAGGCAGTGACACGTTTGCGTTCAAGAAGCCCGACCCGCGCCATCTCGTCGGCACGATCGAGCGCGCGGGCGGCAACGCGGAGTGCGCAATTCTGGTCGGCGATTCCGAAACCGACGTGATTACCGCAAAAGCTGCAGAAATTCCGGTGATTGCGGTTTCGTTCGGCTATACCGACATCCCGCCGGCAGCCCTCGGCGCGGATAGACTCATTCACAAATACGAAGATCTGCCTGCTGCGGTGATGGAATTGCTGGCCCGCTAGCGCCTTGCTTGACACCCTATCGGGGCGTTCCTTACACACCGGCCTTACGGGCGCGTAGCTCAGCGGTAGAGCACTCCCTTCACACGGGAGGGGTCACAGGTTCAATCCCTGTCGCGCCCACCATTCAGCCAATAACTTTTTGAAGCTTTAGCTCGCCTGCTTTTCCGTCACGCGGGCGATCATCACCTGCAGCTTCCGCTGCGCGGAGAGTTCGGAGAAAAGCAGATAGGCCTTCTCAGCATCGTCGAGTGCTGCGCCGGTCAAGCTGTGGTTAGAAAAACGCGCAGTGAGAATGGCGGTCACCGCCTGCCAGCTCACTTTGCCGGCCTTGCAGGCGACTAGAAGACCTACATGATGATCGTCCTGCAAAAGAGTCGCGATGAAATCGGCTGGTGACGTCGTGAACAGCGCGAGCGTTGCGGTGACTTCGTCGAACTTCTTCTGCTGCGCAAAACCTATCAACACGCGCTCGTTGAGTTTCCCTTCGCGATTGAGCCGCTTCACGATATTCTCCGCAGCGGCAAGATCTCGATAGCCGAAAGCGCCGAGGCCGAGCTCTTCGGCGACCGACATCATCGCTTCCTGAATTTGCTGCTGTTTTTCCGGGTCCGCTGTCGCGAGCAAACGCGAACGCACCAGATTGGTCGCGCGCATGAGCAACTGCTTCAGGAGCGAAAGCGGAATATCGATCCGGAGACCGAGATTCTCGCTCATCTCGTCGTCGCCCTCCGCGCGATTGACGATCGTCTCATAGCCGTCTTGCGAAAAACGGGCGCCCGCGTTGCGTGCGAGCTTGCCGACGACGCGCTTGTCGCCGCGCTGAATTAGAATATCGGTGATGGCTTCGCTCAACTGCGTGCGGATCGCAATCGCCAACAGATGCGTCTGGCTCTTCGATTTTGCGATCTCAATCAGATCGTTCTCAGCGATGCGGTCTGACTGAGCGAGCACGGGACCAGCGACCGCGATGTTGTCGTCGTTCGCGAGCAACGAAATCATGTTACGCGGCGCATTCTTCACCGGCGCGAATTTCAGGCTGATCTGCGCAAGCACGCGCTCCTCGATACGGTGCGCGAGATGCGTGAGAATTTCGTCGAAGACGCCAACCTGCTCTTCGTTAAGCCGGTTTGCGTCATTCAAAAAGAGATCGGTGATGCGGCGAAGCAGAACAACGCGGCGTTCAGGCGCGCCGCTTTGCAGCGCGTCCTCAAGCTCCGACATCAGCGCAAGGGTAAATTTCATGTAGCGGCAATAGCAGGCAAGCCGCTAACAAGCGCTTAAACAGTACGGTTACTGACGGAGCGGGAAAGCAAAAATCCGGTTTGAAAATTGCTGAAAATTTTAGCGGTTCATTCGACCGGCGGCGTGCCGTGCGTGTGGAAACTTTCGATCGTCTTCAATCCCCACGCCTGGCCTTTTTTGCGCTCGATCTCGGTCCAGGTCACCGTCTTCCAGTCAGGATCTAGAATGAGCCGCGCACCCGCATTCGCCACCTCAACGCGGTTGCCCGCCGGCTCATAGACATAGAGAAAGAATGTCTGCTGGATCGCGTGCTTGTGCGGGCCGGTTTCGATGAAGACGCCGTTCTCGAGAAAAACATCCGCTGCGCGCAGCACAAGTTCACGCTGATCGACTGCATACGTAATGTGATGGAAGCGGCCGCGTTCTTTCGTGTGATCGCGCGTGTAGGCGACGTCGTAGCTCTTGTTGTTCACGGTGAACCAAACGCCGCCGTACGAACCGTCGTTCAGCTGAATTTCTTCGGTGACGCGGCTGCCGAGCGCTGCCGGCAGAAACTCCCGGATCACACCGACGTCCTGCGCGAGCAGATTGAAGTGGTCGAGCCGGCGCACGCCGACGCCGCGGCCGTGAAAACGCTGCGCCTGATTTTTCAGCGCGGGCTTCTCCGCATCCGGTGCCTGATATTTCTTCGTGTCGAAATAGATTTCGAAAACGTGACCGTCGGGATCGTTGAAACGATAGGACTTGCCGTGACCGAGATCGCCGTCGGTCCAGCCGACCCCGCAACCCATTTTCTCGATTGCCGCAACACGGCGCGCCAGTCCCTGTTCGCTCGACGCGCGATAGCCGACATGCGCGATCCCGGTCGTCTTCGAGGCGGTCAGCTTCAACGAGTGGAATTCGTAGTCGTCATAGGCGCGCAGATAGACGCTATCGCCCTCGCGGCCGCTTTCGGTAAGCCCGAGAATATTCACGAAGAAGTCCAGGCTCTCCTGCGGCTTGTTCGTCAGCATCTCGATGTGGCCGAGATGCGCGATGTCGAAGCAAGGTTCGGTTTTCATTTTTTCACTTCTTCAGATCGTCGAGGCTATCGACGTATTTGAGACCGGCCTTCTCGAGACCTTCGCGCATTTTATACATGTCGAGACCGAGTTCACCTTTACCGAGACGTGTGCGCTTCTCGTCTTCGTTGGCGAGACGCGTCTGCGCCGCCTTCAGAACCTTGTCGGCGTCTGCACGCGGCACGAAGACGACGCCGTCTTCGTCGGCGACAACGACGTCCCCGGGATTGACCGCTGCGCCCGCGCAGACGACCGGAATATTCACGGCGCCCAGCGTTGCTTTCACCGTACCCTTCGCGGAGATCGCGCGCGACCAGACCGGAAACTTCATCTCGCGGATCGGCCGCACATCGCGGCAACCGGCGTCGATGATCAGGCCGGTGACGCCGCGCGCTTTCAGTGAAGTCGCAAGCAATTCGCCGAACATGCCGTCTTCGTTGTCGGCAGTGCAGGCAACCACCATCATATCGCCGGGCTGGCATTGCTCGGCCGCGACATGGATCATCCAGTTGTCGCCAGGCTGTGAGAGTACGGTAATCGCCGAGCCGGATGCTGCAGCACCCTCCCAGACCGGGCGCATATAATTTTTGGCGAGTCCCACGCGGCCTATCGCTTCATGCACAGTGGAAACGCCGAGTTTGCCGAGCGCTTCGACGGTTGCTTTGGATGCGCGTTCGACTTTACGAACGACAACAGGCTGAAAACTCACGCGAGCGTCTCCACTACATCGGGGAAGAGGCGCTGATAGGCCTCGCCATAGGTCATCGGTTTTCCGGAATTTCTGCCGCCCTGCATGCCGCGGTTCAGCGCGACACGAGTGTAATATTCCCACAGATGTTTTTGGGCTGCGAGAATTTCGAACGCCTTTTTCTTTCGCTCCCACACAGAGTCGATGTTGAGAATTACGTTCGGCTTGAAATTGCACATCTCCGGCTGGTGCGGTTCGAACAGAAAAACCGGCGGTGCCGCGTAAGCGCGCGAGGGATCTGGCTTGTGACCCGCGGCCTGCGCGACGATGCGCGCTTCCTGTGCAAAGCGCGTCGCCTCAGGATGATCGACGTTGTAAGGGTCTTCGAGCGAGTGGGTCAGCACGAAAGATGGGTTGAGTTCGCGAAAGACGTCGATCGCGCGCTCCATCATCTTGTCGGTCGTGCGCAGCGGATAGTCTCCGGCATCGAAATATTCGATTTCCGCACCTAGGATTTCAGCAGCGCGCGTCGCCTCGTCCTTGCGTTGCGCTTTGACTTCCTCGAGTTTCACGCCTGCATTCTTCCAGGCGAACTGGCTCTCACCGCGCTCGCCGAACGAAAGGCAGAGAATTTTCATGCGATAGCCTTTGTCGGCGTGCAGCGCGATGGCCCCGCCCGCGCGCCAGACGAAATCGCCCGGATGCGCCGTTACAACAAGTCCGGTTTTGCCTGAAGCCATATTTCTTTCCACTTACTCTCTTTACTCTGCGGCCTGTCGCGGTGCCGCTATCCGCGCGCTTTCATGCGCAAACGTTTTTCCCTCGAACAGCTTGCGCGCTGTACGAAGTAAACCTGCGCGCTCGATCACAGGCTTTTCTTTAGTGCCCCCGACGGTGAGGTTCACGGTGAACTCTCCGGTTGGATGTTCGACCGATATCGCCTTGTCGCGGCCTTCCGGAATTTTCGCGATGCCTTCGGCTACCGACCCCGGCAACACACAAGCTGTCGCCACTGTGACGGCGGCGAAGACGCCGATGGACGCGTGGCACTCGTGCGGAATGAAGGAACGCGTCGCGACATGGCCCCCGTCTTTGGGGGCTGCGATCAAAATCATCTTCGGCACGACTTTGTTCGTCACGTCGCCGAGATTCATCAGCTTGCCAGCGGGAATGCGGATTTCCTCGAGGCGCTTTTTCAGCGCCGCATCTTTATTAAGTTGATCGCGCGGCTCGTAGCCGGTCTTACCGACGTCCGCCGCGCGCAAGATGACGCAAGGCATACCGTTGTCGATGAGTGTCACGTCAATCCCGGCAACCTTGTCTTTTATATTGCCCGTCGGCAGCAGCGAGCCGCAGACCGATCCTTCGGCATCGAGAAAATTGATCACGACCGGCGCTGCCGTTCCCGGCACGCCATCGATACGCGCGTCGCCTTCGTAGTTTACGACACTGCCGGGGGTCTCGATGAGCAATTCGGCAATGGTCCCGGTATTGATTGTGCGCACCCTCACAGGCGTCACGTCTTTCTTCGCCTGGATCAGTCCGCGCTCGATCGCAAACGGCGCGACGCCTGCGAGAATGTTGCCGCAGTTCGGCGTCGTATCCACCATCGGCTTGTCGATGCCGACCTGACAGAACAGAAAGTCGATGTCGCAATCCTTGTCTTTCGATTTCGATACGATCGCGACTTTGCTGGTCAGCGGATGCGCGCCGCCGATGCCGTCCACCTGACGCGGATCGGGCGAGCCCATCACGGATAAAAGAACACGATCGCGCTCTGCGGCATCGGCGGGCAGATCGTCGGCGAGAAAATACGCGCCTTTCGACGTGCCGCCGCGAAACATCATGCAGTTGATACCGCGATCAGCCACGAACTTTTGCTCCTCTTGCCTGCGCATTCGCGACCGCCAGCGCCAGTTCCGCGTCGAAACCGAAATCGGCAAGCATCTCGCCGGCTTCGCGCATTTCTTCCGAGCGGCGGACGCCATGCGTGGCAACACGCTCTTTCATGTCGTCCGCAAGCGCATGCCAGTCGATCGACGGGAATGTTTCTTTGAGCGAAGCAAACACGCCTTCCTGCACGCCTGCATGTGCGGACGCTTTGGCACAATCGACGAGCAGCGCCTCAAGCCCCTTGATGATGATGCTGCGGCAAAGTTTGGTGGCGGAGGCGTGACCGATCTCCGCCGAAACCGGTTTGATGTTGAAGCCGAGCGCGTTCAAGCGCTCCGCGGTTTCTTCCGCGCGCATGCCGCCTGCAAGAATAGGCACGCGGATGCCCGGCTTCTTCACCGGCGCCATCACGGCACCTTCGACATAATCCGCACCGGCTTTTTTCAGGTGCTCGCTTGCGCGCTGTTTCGTTCCGGGAGCCGCGGAATTGATGTCGAAGAAAATCTGCCCGCTCTTGAGGAAGCCCGCCGCCTCGGCAGCAACTTTCTCCGTTGCTGCTGCGGTCACTGCGGATAAAACGAGGTGAGCGCCTTCGCAGGCGGCTTTCGCGTTTTCCCGCGCCGATACATTCCGCTCGGAAGCCGCGCGTTCATAGTCGGCGCGCTTCGCGCCATTCTCGCGCAGGATGTCATAGGTCGAGAGCCTGAGCGCGGGATTGCCCTGCAGGTCGCCCGCGAAGCGGCGGCCCACTTCGCCAAAGCCGATCAGCGCGATACGCAACGTGTTCTGGTCTGCGCTCATGAAATACCGTCCGCGGCAAGGCGCGGAATATCCGCCTGTCATCCGTCCGAAGCAATTGGATTATAGCGAGAATCCATGGCCCCGGCGCGGCGCCATGTTGCAGCGCGTAAACCTACGCTTGCGGCGGCCATGAATTTGTGGCGTGTGAAGCGTCTGAAACGGAGGATTGAATGCGACTGAAATTCTTGGCGCTTCTGGCGCTCGCTCTCATCGCCTTTGCGCCGCAAGCTTCGGCGCAGGATATGCGGGACCCGATCACCGGCCAGAATATCTCCGGCAAAGGCTCGAACCCGAATGCGAAGCCGCCGCGCAGCACCGGCATTCTCTCCATCTTCGGCGGCTCGACCACGATCGATCCGAAATACGCGCCGGGCAGCATCGTCGTCATCACGAAGCAGAAGAAACTCTATTACGTGACCGGACCCGGCACCGCGATCGAATACAATATCGGTATCGGCCGCGCGGGCTTCACGTGGTCCGGCACGCATAAAGTAACGGCGAAGAAGGAATGGCCGGTGTGGACCCCGCCGGCGGAAATGCACGCGCGGCAGAAAGGGCTGCCGAAGCGTATGGAGGGCGGCGAGAACAATCCGCTCGGTGCGCGCGCAATCTATCTCGGCTCGACGCTCTATCGCATTCACGGCTCGAACGATCCGGATTCGATCGGCATGGCCGACTCGTCAGGCTGCTTCCGGATGCACAACTCGGATGTGATCGACCTCTACGACCGCGTAGCTGTTGGAGCCACGGTTTACGTCATCAACTGACGAACGCGATTTCGAAAAGTTCAAGGGGCCAGCGAGATCGCTGGCCCTTTTGCTTTTCAATGGACGTGCTTATGCGGCGCGCCCGTGTCGCGCGACAGACCTTTGGCCTCAAGCTCGTCGAGATAGCGCTTGAAGCGCGTATCGTGCTCGCGACCCAGCTCGTGCAGATAGTCCCACGAGTAAATTCCGGTCGAGTGCATATCGTCGAAGACAAGGCGCACGGCGTAATTGCCGACGGGCTGCACTTCGAGAATCATCACATTGCGCTTGCCGGGAACGGTTTTGCGCTCGTCAGGACTGTGACCCTGCACTTCGGCACTCGGACTTTCGACGCGCAGATATTCGGCGGGCAGCGTAAACTCGCTGCCGTCGTCGAAGGCCACCACCATCGCGCTGCGGTTACTCAAAACCCTGAGTTCGGTCGGCCAGGGTGCGTTGTCTTTAGCCATCTATGTCTCCGGCCACGAACGTAGCGATCCAGCCGCGTGGGACAAGCCATGCGGCGCTGCGGCTTTACGGACCTGCATTTCTTGGCCAATGTCCCTTGGAATCTGCGGGAAACACCCGAAATCAGAAAGAACCCCGCTAAAGCAGCCTTATGAACGATATTTGTCCGATTCCCGGAAGTTCCGCGCTCTCGCCTGCCCTCGTCGACCCGTTCGGCAGGCAGATCAGCTATCTGCGCGTGTCGGTCACCGACCGCTGCGACTTCCGCTGTGTCTACTGCATGTCGGAGCATATGACGTTCCTGCCGAAGCCGGATCTACTGACACTCGAGGAACTCGACCGCATCTGCACGGCGTTCGTCTCGCGCGGCGTCGAAAAACTGCGGATCACCGGCGGCGAGCCGCTCGTGCGCCGCGACATCACGACCCTGTTCCGCTCGCTTTCGCGCCACCTTGATACCGGTGCGCTGAAAGAACTGACGCTGACAACCAACGGCTCGCAGCTTGCGCGTTTTGCGAAGGAGCTTGCCGGCTACGGCATCAAGCGCATCAACGTCTCGCTCGATACGTTAGATGCTGCGAAGTTCAAGGCGCTCACGCGCTGGGGTGATCTGGACAAAGTTCTTGCCGGCATTGATGCCGCACAGGAAGCCGGCATCCACGTAAAAATCAACGCGGTCGCTCTTAAAGGCGACAACGAAGACGAAATCGCGCCGCTCATGGAATGGGCGCATGGCCGCGGCATGGATCTGGCTCTTATCGAGGTGATGCCGCTCGGCGACGTCGGCACCGAGCGCGTCGATCAATATCTGCCGCTCTCGCTCGTGCGTGCGCGTCTCGCGGAGAAATACACGCTCGAAGACATCGACTTCCGCACCGGCGGCCCTGCCCGCTATGTTTCGGTGAAGGAAACCGGCGGCAAGCTAGGCTTCATCACGCCGCTCACGCATAATTTCTGCGAAGGCTGCAATCGAGTGCGCCTCACCTGCACCGGCACACTCTATATGTGTCTCGGTCAGGAGGACGCCGCCGATCTGCGCGGGCCGATGCGCGCGTCTTCGTCGAACGAATTGCTTTTCGCCGCGATGGACAACGCGATCGCACGCAAGCCTAAGGGCCACGACTTCGTCATCGACCGCCGCACCAAACAGCCCGCTGTCGGCCGCCACATGAGCCTTACCGGCGGTTAGCCGCCGCGCATCGCAAAGTCCTCGTAGTGAATTCCAAACCCGCTGCCGGCGCAATTTCCGCAAATCTGCGGAGCATCTTCTTTATGCTGCTCGCCTCGGCGTGTTTCAGTACCAACGACATCTGCACCAAGATCGCCGTTCAATATTTGCCCGCGCCAGAAATCATGGCGATCCGCGGCGGGACAGCAATGGTCTTCGCTTTCACGCTGGTATGCTTCGTTCACGGTATCGAGCAGTTGAAGAAGATTAGAAACCGCGACTTGTTTTGGCGGAGTTTGTTCGATGCCTCTGTCGGTCCGCTGATCATCACCTGCTACGCCTTCCTGCCGCTTGCGACTGTAACGGCGGTGATGCAGGTTGGACCCTTCTTCGGCATGATCGCGGGAATTTACCTCTTCAGGGAATCTGTCGGATGGCGGCGCTGGTGCGCGGCTTTCGTCGCATTCTTCGGCGTGCTTCTGATCATTAAACCGGGCGGCGATGCCTTTCAGCCGGTCGCGCTTACCGTGCTGGTAATCGCTGCGCTCGGCGTCGGCCGGGATATTCAGTCACGCAAGATCGGCAATGCCGCGCCGCCTTTTGTCGTATCGCTTGCGACGGCAATGATGGGCACGTCGCTCGCATTCGTGCTTACGCCGCTCGTGCAGCCCCTCGGTCTCAAGGCCTGGGGTCCGTGGCTATGGCCTAGCGCGTTTACGCTCGCGCTTTGCTGTCTGGCCGGGTTATTGATGGTACTTGCAAATACGTTCTCATTTCTTGCCTTCCGCTCCGGCGACATGTCGGTGGTGTCTCCGTTCCGCTACTTCTATCTTTTCTTCGCCGTGCTCGGCGGCATTGTCGTCTTCACGGAAATTCCCGATTGGATTTCGCTGATCGGCATGGCGCTGATTGTCGCCGCCGGCGTCTACCTTCTTCATCGTGAACGGCGCGGAACAAAAAATCCTGCCGTCGCAACCGCGCCGTCAAGCGAATGACCGATACTCGCGCCGCCAATCGCCGCGGCATGATTTTCATGGTGCTTGCCATGGCGCTGTTCGCCGCGAACGACGCCGGCACGAAGTTCGCGGTGAAAACGATTCCGGTATCGGAAGTCATGATGCTCCGAGGCGGATTTGCGCTTCTCTTTCTCGTTGCCGTCCTGTGGTGGCGCGATGAACTCCGCGACACGCCGAAGATATTCGACTGGCAGGTAAGCCTGCGCGGCTTCGCCGAAGCGATGAACGGCGTGCTTCTGATCTCGGCCCTCGCACTGATCCCGCTCGGCAACGTGATCACGATCATTCAGCTGGTGCCTTTCCTCATGACGGTGATCGCAGCTGCAACGCTTGGCGAGCGCGTCGGCTGGCGGCGCTGGATCGCCGTCGGTGCCGGGTTCGTCGGCGTGCTCTTTGTCGTGAAGCCGGCGACGAGCGCCTTCGATGTGGCATCGCTTTTTGCGCTGGTCGCAACCTTCACGATTTTGCTTCGCGACATGCTCGCGCGCTCGATCGGCACGCGCGTTCCCGCTTTCGTCGTGGCGCTCGGCTCGATCCTCGCCGGCATTGTCGTCGGCGCCGCCGGTTCATATTTTGAGACGTGGCAACAGCCCGATGCGATTGCGCTACTCGGTTGTTTTGCCTCCGGCATCTGTCTCGTCATGGCGCAATATTTCATCGTGCTCGCCTATCGCGGAACCGAGCTCTCCGCGGTCGCGCCGTTTCGCTACTCGATCGTGCTGTTCGCGGTCATCTACGGCTTCGTCTTCTTCCGCGAAGTTCCCGACCTGTGGTCTTTCGCAGGCATGGCGATTATGATCTTTGCGGGTCTCTACATGCTGCGGCGGGAAGCGATGCGCGCACGCAATGCGACAATCGGCGGCAAATAAAACCCGCGTAAAACGCGCAACTTCTCCCCTGCATATCTAGGTTTCACGCGCACCCATTCGCTGCCCAACCGTATCGCTCTGCGGCTTGATCGGTCGGCTTTATTGGCTATGGTGCCCAACACAGGGGGCGAGCGGTTCTCAAGAGAGCGCGACGAAAGCGCCGGGCCGGCCGCCGAGGGACTAAGGATACGTGCGGGGGCTCAGCTTTGCGTTTCTTTCTGGCTATCAGCCGCGGCATCGATTGGATCGGCGATCATTTCGGGGTTGCTGCAAACTGGTGCGTGCTGCTCTCAGCGCTCATCTCCTGCGCTGAATCGCTCATCGGCTTCACCGTCGGCAGCATTCGCGAACTGAGCGCGAATTTTCCGCAGCTCGGCGGTTTGTGGAGCATGTTCGTTCCGCTGACCAACTGGCATCGCGAATTCTCCAACCCGATGATCGACCTCGAACTCTACATGTTCGCCGGCATGGTGCTGTTCGGCGCGGCATATACGTTCAAGGTGAACGAGCACGTTCGCGTCGATCTCTTCTACGGCATGGTCTCCGACCGTGCACGGCTGTGGATCGACATTCTAGGAACAATTCTTTTTCTCGGGCCGATGTGCATCGTCATTCTTTACTACTCCGTGCCCTGGTTTATCGACGCCTGGAATTCCGGCGAAGCGACCGGCAACTACAATAGTTTGAAGCGCTGGCCGGTGCGCTTGATTTTCGTCGTCGGTTTCTCGCTGGTGCTGCTGCAGGGCATCTCCGAACTTATCAAGCGAATTGAATCGTTGGTCGAAAACAAGAAACTTCACGTCGACTACGAGGCGCCTCTTCAATGACCGCATTTATTACGCACAATATGGCGCCGATGATGTTCGCCGGGCTGATCCTGTTTATGTTGATCGGCTACCCGGCTGCATTCTCGTTGGGCGCTTGCGCGCTGTTCTTTCTCATCCTCGGCGTCGAATATGGTTTGCTGGCGCCGAATTACATCGGTCTTGCCGTCTATCAACTCGACGGCATCTTCGCAAACCAGTTGCTGCTTTCAATCCCCTTCTTCACGTTGATGGGCGCAATTCTGGAGCGATGTGGACTCGCGGAAGACCTGCTTGAATCCATTGGCCAGTTGTTCGGCCCGGTGCGCGGCGGCCTTTCCTACGCCGTCATCGTCGTCGGCGCGATTTTAGGTGCAATCACGGGCACCGTCGCAGCATCCGTTATCGCGATGGCCGTGATCGCGCTCCCGTTGATGCTTCGCTACGGCTACTCCGTTCGTCACACTACCGGCGTGATCGCGGCATCGGGCACGATTACCCAGCTAATCCCGCCGTCGCTCGTGCTCGTCATTCTCGCCGAGCAGCTTGGCCGCTCGGTTGGCGACATGTATGCGGGCGCGATCGGCCCGAGCCTCATTCAGATCGCTCTGTTCTGCGGCTGGGTCGCATTCCTGAGTGTCTTCTTCCCGAAAGACGTTCCTGCGCTGCCACCGGAAGCGCGCACGCTGCGCGGCACGCCGAGCACGCCGAAGGTCATCTACATCACCGTGCTTTCTATTCTCGTGATCGTGGCGACGTTCATGGGCTTCTGGGAAGATCGTCTCACACCCATCCTGATCTGGTTCGGCATCGCACTGGTCGCGACCATCGCCGTCATCCCTGTGCTGCGGCAGTGGCCGCTGATGTGGAAAGCGGCGCGCGGCATCGTGCCGTCGATGGCGCTGATCCTGATCGTGCTCGGCACCATCTTCGCGGGCGTCGCCAATGCCACCGCGGCCGGCGCGCTTGGCGTGCTCGGCGCCTTCGCGCTCGCATGGATGAACGGCCGCCTGACCTGGAGCCTCACCTATCAGAGCATGGCGAACACCATGCGCATTACCGCGATGGTGGTGTTCATCCTGATCGGCTCGCGCATGTTCAGCCTCGTCTTCCAGGGCGTCGGCGGCAAAGAGTGGGTCGAAGGCATGTTGACGAACCTGCCCGGCGGGCAGACCGGCTTCCTGTTCTTCACGATGGCCTTCATCTTCGTGATCGCGTTCTTCCTCGACTTCTTCGAGATCGCTTTCATCATCGTGCCGCTGCTGACCCCGGCCGCAGAAAAACTCGGCATCGATCTCGTGTGGTTTGGCGTCCTCGTCTGCGCGAACATCCAGACGAGCTTCATGCATCCGCCGTTCGGGTTTGCGCTCTTCTACCTGCGAGGCATCGCACCAAAAAGTGTGAAAACCACCGATATCTATTGGGGCGCCGTGCCCTGGTTGTTCCTGCAAGTGGCGCTTGTGATCATCCTCATCTTCTGGCCGACGTCGGTGACCTACTGGCTCACAAAGACGATCAACGATCCGTCGAAGGTGAAGATCGAGATTCAGATGCCGGACATGGACAACCTGCCGCCACCGAATTTCAGATAGGGTTTCTGACAACAAAAAACCCCGGAGCTTTCGCTCCGGGGTTTTTTCTTTGCGTGAACTTCGAAGATTACGCGCGACGGGCGCGAATCTGGAAGCCGTCGAAGGTGTATTCCGCAACCTGCCACCACAGGTACTGCTCGTTGCGGTACGCCATGTAGCTGTCGTGGATCTTCTTGAAGTCCGCGTTCTTCGCCGAGGTTTCGGCGTAAACTTCGTTCGCGGCCTTCAGGCAGGCTTCCATGATCTGCGTCGAGAACGGCTGGAGCTTCGCGCCACCCGCGATCAGACGGCGGAGCGCGGCCGGATTGCCGTGGTCGTACTTCGCCATCATGTGGGTGTTCGCGGTCTGCGCGGCCGCTTCGAGGATCGCTTTGTAGTTCTTCGGCAGCGCGTTGTACTTGTCGATGTTCACCATCGCGTGAAGCATCGGGCCGCCTTCCCACCAACCGGGGTAGTAATAGAACGGCGCGACCTTGTTGAAGCCGAGCTTTTCGTCATCGTACGGGCCGACCCATTCCGCGGCGTCGATCGTGCCACGCTCGAGTGCCTGATAGATTTCGCCGCCTGCGATCTGCTGCGGCACGACGCCGAGCTTCGCAAGCACCTGACCGGCGAAACCGCCGATGCGCATCTTCACGCCCTTGAGGTCGTCGAGGTTCTTGATTTCCTTGCGGAACCAGCCGCCCATCTGGCAGCCCGTGTTGCCGCACATCAGGCCGACGGCGTTGTACTTCTTGAAGAAGTCATTCAGCAGTTCCTGACCGCCGCCGTAGAGACACCAGGCGTCCATCTGGCGCTGGTTGAGGCCGAACGGAACCGCGGTCGCGAAAGCGAACGTCGGATCCTTGCCGACATAGTAGTAGTTCGCGGTGTGGCACATTTCGACGGTGCCGTTGGTGACCGCGTCGAGGGCCTGAAGGCCCGGAACGATTTCGTTCGCAGCGAAGACCTGGATCTGGAATTTTCCGTCCGTGGCTTCGTTTACGTATTTCGCGAGCACTTCGGCCGCGCCGTAGATGGTATCGAGCGCTTTTGGAAAGCTCGAAGTCAGGCGCCACTTCAATTCGGGCGTCGACTGGGCGATCGCCGGGGCGGCGACAGCGCTGGCAGCGACGGCACCTCCCGCAACTTGCAGGAACTTACGACGTTTCATGAATATTCCCCCTTGGGAGCGTGGAGTTTTCGTTGTTTGGACTCCCGGGCCTCTGAGTCCCGGTCATCTGGGGGAAGCATGGCCGAGAGCCATGCGAAAATCTAGGAGCTAGCGTTCTTGCTATGCAGCATAATAAAACGCCGCGATCCTTTCGGACCGCGGCGTAAAGAATTCGTAGTTTCGGCTGAAACTAGCCGGCCTGACGGCGGGCGCGGATCATGTAGCTGTCGAAACCATATTCGGCGACCTGCCACCACAGATAGGACTCGTTGCGGAAGTCCTGCATGAGCGTGATGTACTTCTTGAAATCCGGGTTCTTGGCCGAGATTTCTGCCCAAAGTTCGTTCGTTGCCTTGAACGAAGCGTCAAGGATTTCGTTCGAGAACGGGCGAAGCTGAGCTTTCGCAGCCACCAGACGGCGAAGCGCCTGCGGATTGAGCGTGTCGTAACGCGCCTGCATCCACGTATTCGCGTAAGCAGCCGCATTGACGATGATCGCCTGATAGTTCTTCGGCAGCGCGTTGAACTTCTCGAGATTGAAGAACGCGTGCGTGGTCGGACCGCCTTCCCAGAAACCCGGGTAGTAGTAGAACGGCGCGACCTTGTGGAAGCCGAGCTTCTCGTCGTCGTAGGGACCAACCCACTCTGCCGCATCGATCGTACCGCGCTCGAGCGCCTGATAGATTTCGCCGCCTGCGATCTGCTGCGGAACGACACCAAGCTTGGCGAGCAACTGCGCGTTCAAACCGGCGGTGCGGAACTTCAGGCCCTGAAGATCGGCGACGGTTTTGATTTCCTTGCGGAACCAGCCGCCCATCTGCGTGCCGGTGTTACCGAGCGGAAGCGCGCGGACGCCGTACTTCTTGAAGAACTCATCGAACGCTTCCGTGCCGCCGTTACCCGATAGCCACGCATTCTGCATACGCGCGTTCAGACCGAATGGAACGGACGCAGCGATGCCGAACGTCGGATCCTTGCCGACGTAATAGTAAGAGACAGTGTGGCAGCATTCGACGGTGCCTTTTTCAGTGGCGTCGAGCGCTTGCAGCGGCGGAACGATTTCGCCGCCGGCAAATACCTGAATCTGAAACTTGCCATCGGTCTGTTCAGCGACCTGCTTCGCGAAGACTTCGCCACCGCCGTAGATGGTGTCGAGCGCTTTCGGGAAGCTCGACGTCATGCGCCATTTGATTTCCGGATTGGACTGCGCGATGGCCGGAGCCGCAATCGCACTCGCCGCGGCACCTGCGCCTGCGACTTTCAAAAATTGACGACGTTTCATCGTGAGGAACTCTCTCCCAAGACTGCGGGTGCACTACGCCTCCCGCTTGGGGCAAGCGCGTAGCATGCTTTCGCGCGCCAAAAGTGGGATTAGCCATGCATCGCGGGCAGCCCACCAGAGCGAGCCATGCCGCAGCCTGGAACTTTCATACGAAAGTCGAGCAAATTCTGCGCAAGAAACTTTCGCGAAGTTTATCCGGCAAATTTGCCGCAGCGCTGTTGCAGCGCAATCAGCGGCGCTGGAACGACGGATCGTAAATCGGATTGAGATAGCAGCGCTCGTTCGCACTCGCGCGGCTCGCGAGACACTGCTCGAGCGTATAGGCCATGCAATATTGAATGCTGCCTTCGACAACCTGCATGTCGCGGCACCACAAATCGCGCGGAGGATTTGCCTGGCGCTGCTGCGCCGAGGCCACGCCGGCCGTCACGACAAGAATCGCCAAAGCTGCAATCGCTTTCATCCGGCTTCTCCGTGGTTCACGACTCCATAACGATCTTGGGCGCGTTACGTTTCCCTGCCGAGCCTTCTAAAGCCGCGCGCACCTTCGCCGCGATGTCTTTATAAATTTTCGCATAAGAGCCGTCCGGTTCGCTAGCGACGATAGGCGTACCTGCATCCGACATCTCGCGGATTTTCAATTCAAGCGGAACTTCACCGAGGAACGGCACACTCCAGCGATCCGCTTCGTGTCTCGCGCCGCCATGACTGAAAATATCGGAGCGCTCGCCGCAATGCGGGCAGAGAAAGTAGCTCATGTTTTCGACGACGCCGAGCACAGGAACGTCTACGCGCTTGAACATCGCAATGCCACGGCGCGCATCGATCAGCGCGAGATCCTGCGGCGTCGAGACAATCACAGCGCCCGCGAGCGGCACCTGCTGCGCAAGCGTGAGCTGCGCATCGCCGGTGCCCGGCGGCATATCCACGACGATCACGTCAAGCGGCGCCCAATCCACTTCGCGCAGCATCTGCGTAATCGCGGACTGCACCATCGGTCCGCGCCAGATCATCGGCGTATCTTCGTCGACCAGAAAGCCGATCGACATGACCTTAAGGCCGAATGCCTCCATCGGCTTCAGCGTGCGGCCGCCAACCAATTCCGGTTTGCCCTTGAGTGCGAGCAACCGTGGCATCGACGGACCATAAATATCTGCGTCCAGCACGCCCACCTTAAGCCCGAGCGATTGCAGACCGAGCGCAAGATTGATGGCCGTCGTCGACTTGCCGACACCGCCCTTGCCGGACGCGACAGCGATGATGAATTTCACGCCGGGCACGCCCTGTACGGCGCGGCCTGCGGCCGGCGCTGCCGGTCCGCCGCCGCGTGGCGGTTGAGCAGGCGACGGGCCACCGGGTTTTTTCTCTGCGGTGAGCGCGATCAATACGGAAGAGACACCGGCCACGCCCTTGATCACGTCTTCCGCCTGTTTGCGGACGCTCTCCCAGGCCTGCGCTTCGGACGCATCCACGGTGAGCGAGCAAAACACCTTGCCGCCGGTGACGACGACGCCGGACAATTTCCCGGACGAAACGATGTCCTGGCCGTCGGGGCCTTTGACGGATTTGAGGGCTTCGGTGACGGTAGCGGAGGTGGCGGTCATTCTTGTTATCTCCCACCATTACAATAGCATTTTTTGGCCGGACAACGCCTCGCGGCTATTCGCCTTGAAAACGCGGCAGCCGCTTTTCTCGGAACGCCATCACGCCTTCGATAAAGTCCTTCGACTTGCCCGCCTCGCGCTGGCTGTCGCGCTCAAGATCGAGCTGGGTCGAAAGATCGTTCTCGCCGCTTGCCATCAGCGCACGTTTGGCGAGCCGATAAGCGAGCGTCGGACCCGCAGCCAGAATGGCCGCGTGCTTCGCGACTTCGCCCGCGAAAATATCGTCGTCGAAAATTTTCCAGGCGATGCCCATGCGCTCGCAATCCTCGGCTGGGATGCGGTCGGCAAACAGGCTCATGGCAAGCGCGCGTTTCAAACCGACGAGACGTGGCAGGAACCATGTGCCGCCGGCATCCGGCACGAGACCGATGCGCGCGAAGGCTTGCTGCAGGTAAGCGGAGCGCGCCATCAGCATGATGTCGCAAGCAAGCGCGATATTCGCGCCGGCACCGGCCGCAGGACCGTTCACCGCAGCGATGGTCGGGATCGGGAAGGAAGCGAGGCGGCGCACCAGCGGATTATAATTCGTGTCCAGCGATGCACCGAGATCAAGCTTTCCGGAATCCGCGATGTTGCGCTCGCTCAGGTCTTGCCCCGAGCAGAAGGCGCGTCCCTCGCCCGTCAGGACAAGACAGCGCACGTTCTTGTCGCCTTCGACCTTGTCGAGCGCGTCGCGTAATTCCGGATGCGTTGCCGCGTTGATTGCGTTCAGCCGGTCCGGGCGCGCAAGCGCGAGCGTCGCCACCGACCCTGCGACTTCGAGCCTGATGTTCTCGTATTTCTCGGTCATTGCTTATGCCTTCGCGCTGGGACGCGCCGACACGGCAGCGTGCCAGCGAGTCAAATTTTTCATCTCCGGAGTTACAGAAAGTTTGATCACGCGCATAAAATCAATAGTGCAAAGTGCGGTGATGTCGGCAATCGTGAAACGATTGCCCGCCACATATTCGCGCTTGCCTAACTCGCTCTCAAGAAAATTGACGAAGTCCACCGCCTGATCGCGGCAGACGGCACCCCAATCAGCGATCTGTACCTTCTCGCGCTTCACCATTCCGGGGCTCGTATGCCGGAACGATTGCGAGACCGGGCCATAGAAATGCAATTCCAGCCGCCGGTTCCACATTTCGACCTGTGCGCTTTCCAGCGCGTTCTTGCCGAACAAATTCGGCTCCGGGTGCAGCTTCTCGAAGTAAAGGCAGATCGCAACGGACTCCGTGATGATCGAGCCGTCGTCGAGGACCAGTACGGGCACCCGCTGCATCGGGTTCATCGCCGTGAATTCGTCGCTTCGCTGCTCGAGCGCGCCTAGATCAACCTCCTGCTTCGGGACTTCGATGCCCTTCTCTGCGAGGAAGACGCGCACACGGCGCGGGTTGGGCGCACGGCCCATATCGTACAATTTCATTCCGTCCGCCTCCCACGCCATCGGACCACGCGGGCAGGAACCTATCAAGTCACCGGAATAACTACGCTATTCCGCCGCAGCGCAACGGCATTTACCTTCTCTTAACCATAAGCATCAGCCCGGCATTAACCACCTCCGCGCGATGGTACCCGGGACTGGCGCGAGAACGCGGGCGGCGTTTTGCGGCCGGTCTGCGCTTTGGCGAGCGCTGAGCAAGTGGCGGGCTTTCGGGTAACGGTATCGCGTAATGATTAGTTATAGCGCCCGCGGGGACGAGACGGCGGCTGACGACGCCCGCGCTGCGCATGAACGCCGCCTCAAGCTCAATCGCAGCGTCCGCGACGCGCGGGACGTTCTCACTTCTTCTTCCGGCGTAAAATCCTCCTTCAATTACGAATTGCTGCGTCTCTACGCCGAACACCGTATCGGCGCGTCGGTCGCGCTCTTCATGCTGATCTCGCTGGTCGGCATCGCGTCTTCGCTCTGGACCGGCGGCCTCGGTGCCGTGCTGTGGACGATGATCGCGCTCACGATCCACTCGCTGAACGTCGCCGCCTGCCGCCGCTTCCTCGCCGCCCCCGCCAATCCGGCGTTGATGCAACGCTACCGCGTGCTCTTCACGATGTTCGATCTGATCTTCGGCGTGAGCTGGGTGCTGATCGTGAACGTGCTCGTCGGCCTCGGCGGACAGGGCGCGGGCGACTTCTCGCTGTTTGCGATGCTGCTCGTCGTTGCCGTGTTTTCGATGCTTGCCGCAAGCATTCCGAGCGCGGTCTATGCCGCGACCGTGCCGGTCGCAGGCGTCGTCACGCTGCACTATCTCCTGCGTGGTACACCGCAGGATGTCGTGCTCGCGATCCTGACCATCGGCGCGGAGGCCTATTTCGTCATGGTCGCGGGACGCCTGCACATCGCAGCCGTTGCCGCGCTCGAGGCTCGTGCACAACTCGATACGCTAATCGGCGAACTCGAACAGTCGAAAGCAAAATCCGACGAAGCCGCCCGCCGCGCGGAAGCCGCGAACCTCGCCAAATCCCGCTTCCTCGCGCAGATGTCGCATGAACTGCGCACGCCGCTGAACGCGATCCTCGGCTTCTCGGAAGTGATGAAGAATGAAGTGCTCGGCGGCCACGCAGTGCCCGCCTATAAAGAATACGCAGGTGACATTCACGACTCTGGCGGTCACCTCCTCAATCTCATCAACGAGATCCTCGACCTCTCGCGCATCGAGGCCGGCCGCTACGAACTGAACGAGGAACCGGTGAACATCGTCGGCATCGCCGACGACTGCACGCATCTGATGAAGATGCGCGCGACCAATCGTGGCATCACGCTGCATACCTTGTTCGAGTCCGGTTTGCCGAAGGTGTGGGCGGACGAGCGCGCGGTACGTCAGGTCGTCCTGAACCTGCTTTCGAACGCCATCAAATTCACGCCGCAGGGCGGCGAGGTTTTCACCAAGGTGGGCTGGACCGCATCGGGCGGCCAGTATCTTTCCGTCCGCGACACCGGTCCCGGTATCCCGGAAGAAGAAATCCCGATCGTCATGGCCTCGTTCGGCCAGGGGTCGAACTCAATCAAGACCGCCGAACAGGGCGCGGGGTTGGGTCTTCCCATCGTAAAGGGCCTGATCGACCTCCACGGCGGTACCTTCACGCTCCGCTCCAAGCTGCGCGAGGGCACCGAAGTCATCGTCACCTTCCCCGCCGAGCGCGTTATGGCGGCCCTCGCCCCGGTCACCGACGCCGGCCCGCTACAGCCGAAGCAGCCCGAGAAGAACACGCAGACCGCCCCTGCCCGCGCGTGATAAATTCTACCGTCATCGAATCGCGGCACGCCGCGCTGCGCCGGAAAGAAACGATGTTACCGCCCTTCGTGCACGACACGCTGAAATGGCTGCGCAACGAAACGGTTTTGCCGTTCGGCAGTGCGCTGCGCACGGCTGATGACGGAGAAGCGGTTGCGGATAATCCGGGCGACGGCGCCTATGCCGCGCCACTCGCTGCCGCGGTTGCCGGCGCAGCTGGCGCAGCAGCACTCCTCATTTGTTTCTTTCTTCGCCTGCCCTCTTTCGTCGTCGCGGCGGTGACATTGCTCGCGCTCGCAGTGATCCGGGGGGGGCGGCTGGAGAGCGGTGTCGTGCGCGGCGGCGACCGTCTGGCCGGCAGCGCGGGTGCAGGCGCTGCGATCCTCATGCTTCTGCTGCTCGTCGAAGTCGCGGCAGTCGCCGGTCTCATTGTCTCTCACGCGCCGAGCGCGGCATTGGTTGTGATTGCCGCGGCAATCTTCGGCTCCACCGCATCGCTCGTGTTTCGTCTGACCCAGCCCGCGCGTCCGCTTCAGGAAATCGGTGAATTCTCGCGGCCTTCGCAAAGCGCGGCACTACAAGGACTGATGCTGATCACCATCGTTACCTGCGCTGCGCTTCTGCTTCCGGTATTTCGCATCGGCCCGACCGCAGCGGCGTTCGTAGCAGCGCTTTCAGCATTTGTTTGCGTTGTTGCGATAGCCAAGAACCAGCACGCCGACGACGTACCCGACTGCAGCGCCGTCGCCGGCAAAGCCGCCGAAGTCGCAGCCGTGCTTGCCGTTCTTGTTTTCGTGGAAACGTCCTGAAAAATGTTCCGAAACGATAAATTCCTTTGGCTCGTGATCTTCGGACTCGTGCTCGCCGTGATTGTGCTGATCTCGCGTCACGATGAAGGCACCGTCGGCCCGATGGATACGAACGCTTTTGCAAGCCTCGTCTATTTCTCGGCGCTGCTGCTTCTGGTCGGCGGCGGTTTCTATTCGATTTTCTACGGCCGCTTTCAGGAAAAGTTGAAGTCGGTCGGAATCTGGCTCTGCATCGTGGCGCTGCTCGCGGTGGGTTACAATTATCGCGGCGAGATCGTCCGCGTCGTCGACCGCATGTTCTCGATGGTGACGCCGGATCAGGACATTACCGCAAGCATTCCGAACAGCGTGCGCGTCGATCGCTCGGCCGCAGGCGACTTCAATACGCGCGTGCAGGTAAACGGCGCGCAGATTCCGATGCTGATCGATACAGGCGCGTCGAGCGTCGTGTTGACCATCGAAGCCGCGCGCGCCGCAGGACTTCCCGTCGATCTTCTGAAGTACGACATCACGATCGAGACTGCGAAAGGCCGCAGCTTCGCCGCTGCCGTCGTGCTCGATCAGATTCGCGTCGGCAATATCATCGAACGCCGCGTGCCCGCGCTCATCGTGCGGCAAGGCGATTTGCGGATGAGCTTGCTCGGCATGAGCTTCCTGCAACGCCTCGAGTCTTTCGAGCTGCGCGGCAAGCAAATGGTCCTGCGCGGACGCCGCTAAAAAATCTCGCACTGCAAATCGATTTCACTTTGCGGAACTCGCGTTCCGCGATGCGGTATTTCGTGCCGCGCCGTTGACGTTACGGCTGCGTAGTGTTGCAGTGATCATTCCTCCGGAAGCGCGCAAGCGCGTCACGGAAAATCGCAACGACGATTTGCAGCGCAATGCTGCCGGCAAGAACGACGAAACCAAGGGGAGAAACAAAATGAAGCGCAACGCGCTCGCACTGATTTCTGCTGCAATTCTTGCGGCAGTCGCGGCACCCGCTGCCGCGCAAAACTTTCCGACCAAACCGATCAATCTCATCGTGCCCTGGCCCGCGGGCGGCTCTACCGACATCGCCATGCGCGCCATTGCCGAAGCGGCGAGCAAGCATCTCGGCCAACCGATCGTGGTCGACAACCGCGCGGGCGGTTCGGGCACAGTGGGACCGGCGCAAATGGCAGCCACGGCCAAGCCGGACGGCTACACCATTGCGCAAATTCCGATCACCGTTTTCCGCCTGCCGCTGATGCAGCAGACCACGTGGGATGCGAACAAAGACTTCACGTATATCGCGCATCTCACGGGTTACACTTTCGGCGTCACCGTGCGCGCGGACTCCGAGTTTAAGACCTGGGCCGATGTTGTTAAATTCGCGAAAGCAAATCCCGGTAAAGTAACTTACGCAACGCCGGGCACCGGCACTTCGCTGCATATCGGTATGGAGCAGATTGCCGCCCGCGATGGCATCAAGGTAACGCAAGTGCCGTTCAAGGGCGGCGCAGAAACCAACGCCGCAGTGCTTGGCGGACACACGATGCTTCAGGTGGAGTCGAGCGGCTGGAAAGCTCTTGTTGACGCCGGTCAACTTCGCTTGCTGATGATCTGGACCGCAAATCCATCGCCGAACTATCCGGGCGTGCCGACGCTGAAGCAGCTCGGCTATCCCTTCGTGTTCGACTCGCCGTTCGGTATCGCTGGCCCGAAAGGCATGGATCCGAAGATCGTTCAGACCATTCATGACGCCTTCAAGAAAGCGGTCGACGATCCGGCCGTGCAGGCAACACTCGCGAAATACGACATGGTCGTGAACTACAAGAACACCGCCGACTATGTGAAGTTCGTGAAGGAAGTGACCGAGACCGAGAGCAAAGTCGTCGAGATGCTCGGTCTCAAGAAAAAAGAATAACGCGATAGTTCATGGCTCCGCCGGAAATCGGCGGGGCCATTTCTCTTTTTCAGTAAAACCGATCATCCCATGAAAAGCTCCGGCCTCCGGATCAACAACGCCGAATTGTGGGGCGGTGCGATCTGGTTTGCGATCAGCCTGTTCGTCGTCGACCAGGGCCGCAGACTCGGCCTCGGCTCGATCAATCATCCCGGCATGGGCTTCATGATGTTCTGGCTCGGGCTCGTTATGGCTGGGCTTTCGCTTGGCGTCGCTGTGCAATCGATCAAGGGTGAAGGCCCGTCGTTGCGAGCGCTGTGGGCGGAAACGCGCTGGGCGAAGACACTGATCGTGATAGCGGCCTTCGTCGTCTACGCCCTGGCATTCACGCAGCTCGGATTTTTGCTCTCCACCGTGCCGCTCATGCTCGTGTTGCTGCGCGCCATCGACCCGGTGCGCTGGACGATTGCGGTTCCGCTTTCTTTCGGTGCGCCCCTCTTGATCTGGTGGGCATTGAAATCGCTGCTGCAGATTCAACTGCCCAGCGGCATGTTCGAGATCGGATAGAGAATGGATCTCGCTGCACAAATCGCAAATGGTTTTGCCGTCGCACTGACGCCGATCAACCTGCTTTATTGTTTCATCGGTGTGTTCATCGGCACGCTTGTCGGCGTGCTGCCCGGCATCGGCCCGATTTCAGCGATGTCGTTGCTGCTTCCGGTGACCCTTTCCGGCACGCCGGAGTCCGGCATCATCATGATGGCCGGCATCTACTACGGCTCGATGTATGGCGGCTCGACGACGTCGATCCTCGTCAACATTCCCGGCGAAGCGACGTCGGTCGTGACCTGTCTCGACGGTCATCAAATGGCAAAGCAAGGCCGCGCCGGTCCCGCGCTCGGCATGGCTGCGTTCTCGTCCTTCATCGCAGGTACGGCGGCGGTCGTCGGACTCATGATCATTGCGCCGTTTCTCGCGAGTTTCGCGGTCGCCTTCGGCCCTGCCGAAATGTTCAGCCTGATGGTTCTGGGCCTCGTGATCGTGACCTTCCTAACGCAAGGCTCGATGCTGAAGTCGTTGCTGATGGCAAGCGCCGGCATCGTGCTCGGTCTGATCGGCCTCGACAGCATCACCGCGCAGGCGCGTCTCACCTTTGGCCGTATCGAACTTTACGACGGCATCGGGCTTGTGCCGGTTGTGATGGGACTTTTCGGCGTCTCCGAAGTGCTTTCGAATATCGAGCAAGGCATCAAGCGCACAGTCACGAACACCGCAATCGGAAGCAAACTTCCGACAAGCGACGATTGGCAACGCAGCAGAGGCCCGATCTGGCGCGGCACCGTGCTCGGGTTTTTCCTCGGTATCATTCCGGGCGGCGGCGCGGTGATTGCCTCGTTCGCGTCATACGCGCTCGAAAAACGTGTTTCCAAGACACCGGAGCGTTTCGGCAAAGGTGCGATCGAGGGCGTTGCCGGACCGGAAGCGGCAAACAACGCGGCAGCGGGCGGTGCATTCATTCCGCTGCTTACGCTCGGCATTCCGCCGAATGTCGTGATGGCGCTGCTCCTCGGCTCCTTCGTCATTCACAACATCACGCCGGGACCGCTCCTGATGATGCAGCGCCCCGATCTTTTCTGGGGCGTGATCACCAGCATGTATATCGGCAACGTGATGCTGCTCGTGCTGAATCTGCCGCTGATCGGAATGTGGGTGCAGTTGTTGCGCCTGCCCTACAACATTCTCTTCCCGATGATCTTGCTCTTCACGGTCGTCGGCGTGTTTGCGAGCAGCAACAACGTCTTCGATCTTTATGTGATGATCGCGTTCGGAATTTTCGGATATCTCGCGCGCAAGCTCGGCTATGAAGCAGCACCTTTGGTGCTCGCCTTCGTGCTCGGCTCGATCATGGAGAACAAACTCCGCACCGCGCTGATTATTTCGTCTGGGGAAATCTCGACCTTCGTGAAAAAGCCGATATCGGCGGTCTGTCTTGCCATCGCCGCGATCATGCTCCTGCTGCCGCTGATTCCGGCGCTTCGCAGAAAACGCGAAGCGGTCGCGCTTGAAGACGGGAATAACTAATTTTACTTGCGCGTGATCTTTTCCAAAACCGGTACCCGCTTTTCGTGGGCACGCGTCTAAAACCAGTTCATCAGGCTCGCGAGGAAGCGGAACGCAACAATCAGAAGAAAGATTCCGAAAGCGACTTCCAGCCTTCGGCGCGGCCAGGAATGCGCGAGCTTCGCGCCATAGGGGGCCGCAAGTACGCTCGTCGGCGCGAACAGGGCAACTGCAAGAAACGACACATATCCAACCGAGAGCGGCGGCATCAGCGCCTGCTGCGGCCAGCCCGCGATCATGTACCCGATGACGCCAGGCAGCGAAATCAAGACCCCGACGCCGGAAGAAGTCGCGACCGCGCGATGAATCGAAACGCCATAGAGCGTGAGAAAGAGCGCGGAATAAGCGCCACCGCCGATGCCCATGAGCGCCGAGATCACGCCGATGCCGAGACCCACAACAGCAATAACCGGAGTACCGGGCAACTGATCGGCGATGCGCCAGTTTTCGCGGCCGAACAGCAACCGCATGGCCATCAGGGTCGCGAACACGACGAACAGCCATTTGAAAGCTGCGGCGCTTGCGAAATACGCGATGAAGGATCCGATCGCGACGCCGCCGATAATCGGAAGCGCCCAGATCTTCAATACGGTGTCGTCTACCGCGCCTTTGGCTTTGTGCGCATAGTAGGAGCGGATCGATGTCGGCACGATCAACGCAAGCGCGGTACCGACACAAAGCTGAATGCGTACTTCATCGGCGACGCCGAGAATCCTGAACACCTCGTACATCACGGGGACCGAGATCGCGGCGCCGCCGATGCCGAGAAGGCCCGCAAAGATTCCGGTAAGCGTGCCCGCGATCAGGATTGCGCCGACGAGAACCGCGAATTCGCTCGCGGGTAATCCGAGAATTGTCATGCCGCGCTTTGTGCAGGCATTTCCGACGAAATAAAAGCCAGCGCTTCGCGCAGTACCCATGCATTCGCGCCGGGTTTGACCGCTTCCGTCGCAAGATGGCGGCGATAGCTGCGCGCGCCGGGCTTGCCCCGAAACACACCCAAGAGATGTTTCGTGATGTCGTGGAGCCGTTCGCCCTTAGCGATCTCGCGCTCGATATAAGGAATGAGCTTGTCGAAGGCTTCTTCGATGCTGGCAACCGGCGCGGCTTCGCCGAAAAATCCGGAATCGACGCTAAGGAGTAACTCCGGCGTATCGTATGCCGCGCGGCCAAGCATGACGCCGTCAACATGCGTCAGATGTTCTTTCGCGTCGGCAAGCGAAACGATGCCGCCATTCAGAACCACGGGATACTCGCCGAGGCGCTTCTTCAAGCGGAACACGCGGTCATAATTGAGCGGCGGAATATCGCGGTTCTCGCGCGGGCTCAGGCCCTGCAGCCACGCCTTGCGCGCATGAACGATCAACGCGTCGCTACCCGCTGCGATCATTGCGTCTGCAAACTGATCGAGCGCTTCTTCTTCGTTCTGATCGTCGATACCGATGCGGCACTTCACCGTAACCGGAATTTTTACGGCCGCTTTCATCGCAGCCACGCCTTCGGCGACGCGCGCAGGCTCGGCCATGAGGCACGCGCCGAAGAAGCCGCTTTTCACGCGGTCGGACGGGCAGCCGCAATTGAGATTCACTTCGTCGTAGCCGAGGTCTTCCGCGATCTTCGCGCTTGCGGCCAAATCTTTTGCGTCCGAACCGCCGAGCTGGATCGCAACCGGATGCTCTTCAGCGTTGAATCCGAGCAGGCGCTTGCGGTCGCCGTGCAGCACGGCACCGGTCGTGATCATTTCCGTATAAAGCCGCGCGCGGCGCGACAGCAGCCGATGGAAAAACCGGCAATGCCGGTCAGTCCATTCCATCATGGGCGCAACGGAGAAGCGCAGGTCCTTAACCGGCTTCGAAGCGGCATTCGTCATGGCGGAAGGGAATGGCCCATAAGCCGCTCTGCGGCAAGGCATTTCAGGAAGCAGGACTAACCACCCTTGACGCTTTCCTGATAGCGGGAAAATGTCGTTTCCAAAGCCGCGCCAAGCGGCAAAGAAGGAAACGCCAGTGCCCATTCCGCTTCAGTTTCAGGGCCGTCTCACGATCCCCGCGGTCGCGGCCCCCATGTTTCTCGTCTCGAACCCGGACCTCGTGGTCGAGTGCTGCAAGGCAGGCATCGTCGGCACGTTTCCGGCGCTGAACCAACGCTCGAGCGCGAGCTACGAAGAATGGCTCGTCGAAATCAAGGAACGGCTGGAAAAGCACGAGCGCGACACCGGCAGGAAATGCGCGCCGTTTGGCGTGAACATCATCGTTCACAAGAGTAATCCCCGTGTCGAGCCGGATCTCGAAATCTCGCGCAAGCATAAAGTGCCGCTCATCATCACCTCGCTCGGTGCGGTGAAGGAGCTGGTCGGTGCCGTGCAGGGTTATGGCGGCCTCGTGTTTCACGACGTCATCAATCTGCGTCACGCGCGCAAGGCGGCGGAAGCGAACGTCGACGGTTTGATCGGCGTCTGCGCGGGCGCAGGCGGCCACGCCGGCCTGCTCAGTCCGTTCGCGCTCATTCCGGAAATCCGCAAATTCTTTCCGAAGACGATTTTGCTCTCCGGCGTCATGTCGACGGGCCGCCATATCGCGGCGGCGAAACTAATAGGTGCCGATCTCGCCTATCTGGGCACGCGCTTCATCTCGACCAAGGAAAGCATGGCGGACGACCGCTTCAAGAAGATGATCGTCGATACCAACGCTTCCGACATCGTCTACACCGCGGCGATTTCCGGCGTGCACGGCAATTTTCTGATGCCTTCGATTGCGGCGACCGGAAAAGAAATCGACCTCAATTCCTCGCACAAGATCAGCATCGAACATGAAGGCCGGGCGTGGAAGGATGTCTGGTCCGCGGGCCAGGGCGTCGGCTCGATCGACGACGTTCCCTCTACCGCCGAACTTTGCGCGCGGCTGATCAAGGAATATCGCGAAGCGATCGAAGAACTCGCGGACGAACGCGCGGCCATCGCCGCACAGTAATACGAGCGACTGCAATGAAGCCCGAAGCCTGGATCGACATTCCGTTTATGACGCTGCCGGATCTCGTTCGCGATCACGCGAAGGAGCGCACGGCGCATCCCGCCGTCATTCAGGAGGGGCGCACACTCGATTATGCCGCCCTCGACAAATACATGGACCGGATCGCCGCGAGCCTGCAGCGCGACGGGCTGAAGGCGAAAGACGCGATTGCGATCTGCGCCTCCACTTCTATCGACTATCTCGCGGTTTTTCTCGCCGCACTTCGCGCGGGCATCGCGGTCGCGCCGCTTGCGCCCTCTTCCACGCCGGAAACCATCGCAACGATGATTTCGGACTCGAGTTCGAAGCTCTTCTTTCTCGATAAAGGCGTCGCCGACGAGTTGAGGAAAGTCGAAGGTTCGATCAAGGCGCGGCGCATTGCGCTCGACGACTCTTCCGCTGGTGAGTCCTACTCGAAATGGCTCGCGGCCGAAGGCGCAAAGCCAACGCCGATTACAATCGAGCCGGGATCGGCCTTCAATATTATCTATTCTTCCGGCACTACCGGCACGCCCAAGGGCATCGTGCAGTCGCACGCCATGCGCTGGGGCCAAGTGCAGCGCGCGGGCATCATCGGCTACACGCCCGCCGCAGTGACGATGGTTTCGACGCCGCTCTATTCGAATACAACGCTGGTGAGCGTATTTCCGACGCTCGCCATGGGCGGCACGCTGGTGATGATGACGAAGTTCGACGTCGAGAAATTTCTCCAGCTCTCCGAGAAATACCGCGCAAGCCACGCGATGCTGGTGCCGGTGCAATATCGCCGTATCATGGCGCATCCGGAGTTCGATAAATTCGATCTCTCCGCTTACAAAAACGGAATGAAGTTTTCGACCAGCGCGCCTTTCGCAGCCGAAGTGAAAGGCGACGTGGTGAATCGCTGGCCCGGCGGATTACGCGAATATTACGGCCTCACCGAAGGCGGCGGCACCTGCATGCTCGCCGCCGACGTCTATCCGAATAAGCTGCACACCGTCGGGCAGCCGTTGCCCGGCCACGATATGCGGCTGATCGACGAGAACGGCGAAGAAGTCGCAAAAGGCGAAGTCGGCGAAGTGGTCGGCCACTCGCCGATAATGATGAACGGCTATCACAACAATCCCGAGAAGAGCCGCGAAGCCGAATGGTTCGACAAGACCGGCAAGCGCTTCATCCGCACCGGCGACGTCGGACGCTTCGACGAGGACGGTTTCCTCACGCTCATGGACCGCAAGAAGGACATGATCATTTCGGGCGGGTTCAACATTTACCCGAGCGATCTCGAAGCGATCATGACGCAGCATCCTGCTGTGCTGGAAAGCGCAGTGGTCGGCGTTCCTTCGATCAAGTGGGGCGAGACGCCGGTCGCCTTCGTCGTGCTGAAGCAAGGCGCGAATGTGAATGCGAACGAGTTGCAGCAATGGACCAACGAGCGTGTCGGAAAGACACAACGGCTCGCTCTGGTGCAGATTCTGCCCTCTTTACCGCGTAGTGCGATCGGGAAGGTCTTGAAGCGCGAGTTGCGCGATACTATCCGTCTCGCGGAAAGCGCCTGATCTCCGGCGCTCCGCCAAACGAGCGCCATGACGAGCGAAAAGAAGAAAGTCGCTTTCGTATCGATCCTCGCCTCGGCGGGCCTTGCGCTCGCCAAGGCGGTTGTCGGCATTGCGACCGGATCGCTCGCGATCCTGTCGGAAGCCGCGCATTCGCTGATCGATTGCGCCGCGGCGATCATGACCTATTTCGCGGTAAGCGTTTCCGACAAACCTGCCGACGAAGAACATCACTACGGCCACGGCAAATTCGAAAGCGTGACCGCGCTCGCGGAAACCGCCCTTCTCTTTCTCATCTCCGGCATCGTGCTCTGGGAAGGCGGACGCCGGCTGTTCGGAATGGAATCACATCACGTTGAGGCGACCTATGTTGCCTTCGGCGTGATCATCGTTTCTATCGTGGTCGATTACTTTCGCGCGCGCGAATTGAGCCGCGTCGCCAAAGCGACCTCTAGCCAGGCGCTTGAGGCGGACGCGCTGCATTTTTCCTCCGATATGTGGAGTTCGCTTGCGGTTCTCGTCGGCCTCGGCGGTGTCGCGCTCGGCTATCAATGGGCGGATGCGGCCGCGGCACTCGTGGTCGCGATTTTCGTCTGCGTTGCCGGATGGCGTCTTGGCCGCCGCACGATCGATGCGCTTACGGACGTCGCTCCTGCAGGCTCGGCACAGAAGGTCGCGGATGCCGCTGCCGGCGTTCCCGGCGTGGTCGATGTCGAGCGCGTTCGCGTGCGCCCGGTGGGTCCGCAGCTTTTTGTCGAACTCGCAGCAGTCGTGAGCCGCACGCTGCCGCTGGAACGCGTGGAGCAACTGAAGCTTGCGGTCGCAGGAGCGGTGCGGGCGGCGCTGAGCGCGGAGACGGAAGTCGTCGTCACCACCGAGCCGCGTGCGCTCAATAACGAAAGCATGATGGAGCGGATCATGGTCATCGCGCGCAACCGCGGGCTCGCGATCCATCACGTAACGGTTCACGACATTTCAGGCCAGCTCTCCGTCTCGCTCGATCTCGAACTCGATGGCACGCTTCCGTTAGGCCGTGCACACGAGATCGCGGACGCGCTCGAGCATGCGATCGAAAACGATCTCGGCGAAGGTGTCGAAGTCGAAACCCATATCGAGCCGCTGCAGGCCGACGAACTTGCGGGATCGGACGCTCCGCGCGCAGTCACTTCCGAGATCGAAGCCGCGATGCGGGGATGGAGCAGTGCTTCGGGGAAAATCCGTGACATTCACGACGTCCGCGTGCGGCAGACGCCGAACGGCCTGATCGTCAATTTCCACTGCATCGCCGATCCCGCGATGACGGTCGCGGCGGTACATGAGGCGGTCGACGAACTGGAACACAGGCTGCGCGAAGCGCGGAGCGACGTCTGCCGCGCTATCGGCCACGCGGAACCGGCGCAGCACTAGCGCCGATATTTCACGCTTCCCACATCCGCGCCGGGATAATAAAGCTGGTCTTTCGGAGAATTACTGATGCGCGAAGCAGATGCCCAAGCCGTTCGCCTGAGCGAGTATCGTCCCTATGACTGGCTGATCGATACGGTGGATCTCGATTTCCAGCTTGAGGCGAAGGCGACGCGCGTCCGCTCCAAACTGATCATGCGGCCGAACCCGAAAGGCGCAAAGAATGCGCCGATCGTGCTTGACGGCGACGAGCTTTCGCTGACGTCTGCAAAATTGAACGGCCGCGAGTTGCGTGCCGACGAATATGAAGCGACCGCGTCTTCGCTCACGATCAAGACGCCGCCGCGCAGCAAGCTGACCCTCGAGATCGAAACCATCATCAACCCGTCAGCGAATACCAAGCTGATGGGACTGTTTCGCTCGAACGCGATCTACTGCACACAATGCGAGGCGGAAGGCTTCCGGCGCATCACCTACTTCCCCGACCGGCCCGACGTGCTTTCGGTTTATACCGTCCGGATCGAAGCGGATCGCGACGAAGCGCCGTTCCTACTCTCAAACGGAAATCCGGTTGAAGCCTTCGGCATCAAAGATACCAATCGCCATTACGCGATCTGGCACGATCCGCACCCCAAGCCGTCTTATCTCTTCGCGCTGGTCGGCGGAAAACTGGATTTTATCGAGGAGCCTTTCGTCACGGCTTCGGGCCGCGAAGTCATGCTGCGTATTTTCGTCGAGTGCGACAAGACGCAACTGGCGGGCTATGCCATGGACGCGCTCAAGCGCTCGATGCGCTGGGACGAGAAAGTATTCGGCTGCGAATACGATCTCGACGTGTTCCACATCGTCGCCGTCTCCGATTTCAATATGGGCGCGATGGAGAACAAGGGCCTCAACATCTTCAACGATAAATATGTGCTCGCCTCGCCCGAGACTGCGACCGATATCGATTACGAAAACATCGAAGCGATCATCGCGCACGAATATTTTCATAACTGGACCGGCGACCGCATCACTTGCCGCGACTGGTTCCAGCTTTGCCTCAAGGAAGGTCTTACGGTTTTCCGCGATCAAGAGTTTTCGTCAGACGAACGTTCGCGGCCCGTGGAGCGCATCGGCGACGTGCGCAGACTGAAGAGTTTCCAGTTCGCGGAAGACGCGGGTCCGCTTGCGCACCCCGTCCGACCCGACACCTATCGCGAGATCAACAATTTCTACACGGTGACAGTTTACGAAAAGGGCGCCGAAGTCGTGCGCATGCTGAAGACGCTGCTCGGCGAGCGTGGTTTCCGCAAAGGCATGGATCTTTATTTCAAGCGACACGATGGCGACGCGGCGACGGTCGAAGATTTTCTGAAGTGCTTTGCCGACGCGAACAAGCGCGATCTTTCGCAGTTCGCGCGCTGGTACAGCCAGGCGGGCACGCCTGAACTCGCCGTGCGCGGCACGTATGACGCGAAGGCAAAAACCTACACACTCGATATCGAACAGATGGTCCCGCCGACCCCGGGCCAGAGCGCGAAACAGCCGATGGTGATTCCGCTGAAGCTCGGCCTCCTCGATAGCGGTGGCCGCGACATCGCGCTCAAGGACGCAAAAGGCAAAACCGTCGCCGACGACCTGATCGTGCTGAACAGCCAGGCGCAGCAATTCGTTTTTGCCGGTGTGAAAGAAAAGCCTGCGGTTTCGATCAATCGTGGCTTCTCCGCGCCGGTGAAGCTCGCCACCAATTTCGGCGAAGACAATCTCCTCTTTCTCGCCAAATACGACAGCGATCCGTTCAACCGCTATGACGCCGTCGAGCAGCTTGCGATGCTCGAACTGGTCGCAAGCGCAAAAGGCGCGAACAAAAAACCGGAAGCGCTGATCGAGGCACTTTCCAATGCACTCGACAGTCCTTCGCTGGACGATGCGTTTCTCGCGCAGCTTTTCAGCCTGCCGGACGAATCCGACATTGCGCAAAGGATCGGCAAGAATATCGATCCTGATGCCGTTCTAGCCGCGCGCCGCAAGATCAAGCGCGATATCGGCACCGCGTTGAAGGAAAAGCTCGCCGCACGCTACCAGAAACTCGCGAACCATCGCGCCTATTCACCTGATGCGAAAAGTGCTGGCCGCCGCGCGCTGCGGAATACCTGTCTCGATCTCCTGGCGGCGACGGAAGACACGGCTGAGCAGCAGCGCGCATTCAAACAGTTTGAAGAAGCCGACAACATGACCGACCGCATGGCGGCACTAGGCGTGCTCGCGCAGTATCCGCTGCCCGAGCGCGAGAAGGCGTTCAGCGCGTTTGAAGCGCGCTACCGCAACGATCCGCTCGTGCTCGACAAATGGTTCTCGGTGCAGGCGCGGATCGCGGAAGCCGACGCGCTCGACCGCGTACACAAGCTCATGAAGCATCCTGCGTTCTCGATGACCAACCCGAACCGCATGCGGGCCCTGATCGGCGTGTTCGCGGCCGGCAACCCCTCGCAGTTCAACCGACCCGACGGCAAAGGCTATGCTTTCATCGCCGACACGGTTCTCGGTTTGGACTCAAAGAACCCGCAGGTCGCGGCGCGGCTCCTCTCCGCCTTCAAGAGCTGGCGCATGCTCGAGCCCTCCCGCCGTGCGCTGGCGGAAAAAGAATTAAAGCGGATCGCCGAAACGCCGGGCCTCTCGCCCGACGTGTCGGATATCGCAAGCCGATCATTGGCTTGAGTCTAAAAGACTCAATCGTTAACGCGCGAGCGAAGAGTCCAAGCCGAGCGATTTACGACTCGGGACAACGATTTTGGCGCGTTGACTCTAGACAAATCACTTCGAAATCGATTCTTATGATTCTCGATTCGGAGAGATGCGGCAGTCCCTCCAGATCTAGATTTTTTGGGGCTCATCCGGGGAGAGTCAGCGATGGCGCGTGTCCACGCTGCCAGCACGACAGCGCATGGGCATTCGACGCGCGGTCTTGCGCGCTCGATGACGCATCCGAACTACCAGCGGCTCGTCGATGCAGAACCGATCCTGCGCCGCGTCGTCCCCGTTCTTATCGTCGTATTCCTGATCTCCGTCGCGCTTGGCGCGCTCGTACAAGTGCTCGAGCATCGCCGCTCGGCGATTTCCGACGCCAAGACCCGTATGTCGATGTATGCGCAATCGATCGCGGAAGAATTTTCGCGCCGGGCGGCGGCCCACGACACCGGGTACGATGCGAAGGCAATGCTTCGCATCGCGACGCCCGCACAGGCGATCACGAACGGCCGCCAATTCTTTATCGCGGATTCCGACGGCAAGATTCTCGCGGCAGAGCCGGAAGCCCCGCACGCAATCGGCAAGCTCCTGATTGACCTCCTCGGATCCTCGCAGCCGCTCACGACCTACGCCGAACGGGCCGGCGTTATCGAAATCACCGTTCCCAACGGAGCTGATTCACTTGCAACAGTGCGCAATCTTCGTGACAACCTCGGACAGATCGCATCCCTGCAGAGCCGCGCGAGCGCGCTCGAAAACTGGTTGCGCGATACGCGTCTAACCGCAACGCTCGTGACGACGACAAGTGTCGTCTTGCTCATTCTCGGATTCGCCTTTCACTGGCAATCGACGCGCGCGCGCGAAGCCGATCTGATCTACGAAAAAGTCCGCGCACGCATGGACACGGCGTTGAATCGGGGACGCGCCGGACTGTGGGATTGGGATCTGGCAAGAGGCCGCATCTATTGGTCGGATTCCATGTTCGAAATCCTCGGCTTCAAGCCGCGCGAAGAATTGCTTTCGTTCGGGGAGATCGACGCGCTGGTGCACCCTGACGACGGTTCTCTGTTCGAACTCGCATCCAACCTCGCCGAAGCAAGCGATGGCGCCGTGGATCGCGCGTTCCGCATGCGTCACGCGAACGGAAGCTGGGTGTGGCTACGCGCCCGCGCGGAACTCGTGCAGGAAGGCGTCGGCAGCGGGCCGCATCTGATCGGTATCGCCGTCGATATTACGGAAGAAAAACGCCTGCAGGCGCGCACCGCGACTGCCGACATGCGGCTTCGCGAAGCGGTCGAGACCGTGTCCGAAGCTTTCGTGATCTGGGACGCCGACCGCAGGCTCGTGCTCTCGAACAACAAGTTCAAAGAGCAACACGGTCTGCCCGAGGCAGCCGTCGTTCCGGGCAACACCTATGACAAGGTCATCGCGGCGATGACCAACCCGCTATTGCCGAACGCCCAAACGACGGACGGCAGCGTCGAGCTTGCCGATGGCCGCTGGGTGCAGATTAACGAACGCCGTATGAAAGACGGCGGCCTCGTCTCGGTCGGCACCGACATCACCAAGCTCAAGCTGCACGAAGAAAAGCTGATCGACAGCGAACGCACGCTGATCGCGCGCAATACCGAGCTTACGAACTCGCAGCAGGCGCTCGAATATCAGGCGCAGCAGCTCGCAGAGCTTGCGCAGAAATATGCCGACGAGAAATCCCGCGCCGAGGAAGCGAGCCAGGCGAAATCGGAATTCCTCGCCAATATGAGCCACGAGCTGCGCACGCCGCTCAATGCCATCATCGGATTTTCCGAAATCATGGAATCCGGGATGTTCGGAAAGCTCGGCTCGGAAAAATACTACGAATATTGCAGCGACATTCGCGCAAGCGGCGTCTATCTCCTCGACGTTATCAACGACATTCTCGACATGGCGAAGATCGAAGCCGGACGCATGCCGGTCAGCATCGAGGCCGTGAAGCTCGATGAAATCGTCTCCGACGCGATGCGCGTGATGTCGGTTCGTGCTGGCGAAAAGAAATTGATGTGCCGCACCGACATTGACGTAGAACTCACGCTCCATGCCGACCGGCGCGCGATTAAGCAGATCCTGCTCAACCTCATTTCGAACGCGGTGAAGTTCACACCGGACGGCGGACACATCGCGGTTCGCGCGAAGCGCTCCGGCGGATCGGCGTTTCTTGTGATTGAAGATTCCGGAATTGGGATTGCGCGGGAAGCGCTGCGCAAGCTCGGCCGCCCGTTCGAGCAGGTGGAAAGTCAGCTTACCAAAACGCAGGCCGGCTCCGGGCTCGGACTTGCCATCGCGAAATCGCTTGCGGAGTTGCAGGGCGGACGCATGCGCATCCGCTCCATCGAAAACGTCGGCACGACCGTGTTCTTGCGGCTGCCTGCGAAGCTCGCCGCTTAACTCTCCGCCGCTCCGTTCAGAATCCGCTCGAAGGTTTCGCGCACTTTCTCCTCGGTCTCTGCGAGATGCGCGTTTAACGTTGCGAAATCCGGCAAGCCCCCTGCGCGCGCAAGCAACGCGAGCAACCCGGGGGCAGCCTTCGCAGGTTCGAAGAGGCCATTCATACACAAGCGGAGGATCTGCGTGAGGTTATGATAGAGCGTCACGGCCTCGCTGAGGAGTTCGCCATCGGCCTTTTCGAGTAAGGCGATCTTCCGCGCTTTTTCGATCACGCGCGCAGTCTGGGTGTCCAGAATGTCCGGATGCGCTTTGGCGTGAACGAGCGAGAAATATTGCGCGAGAAACTCGATATCGATCAGACCGCCCTTCGCGTTCTTGATATCCCAGCGCTCGGCATCGCCCCGCTCGTCGGCAATCGCCTGCCGCATCTCCAGAACATCGCGCGCGATGATCCCCGGGTCGCGCTCCAGGCGCATGGTCTTGCCGATGGCGGATTCAACTTTCTTCTTGAAACCCGGAGAAGACGAGATCACGCGGGCACGCGTCAATGCCATGTGTTCCCAGGTCCAGGCTTCGTCACGCTGATAAGCGACGAAGCTTGCAAGCGAGGTTGCGACCGGGCCGGAACGGCCGGACGGGCGCAGCCTCAGATCGACGTCGTAAAGCTTGCCCATATTGGTGGGCGTGGTGAGCGCGCTGATCACGCGTTGTGTCAGCCTCGCGAAATATTGCGCGCCGTAAAGCGGGCGCTTGCCGTTCGATTCCGGCTTTGCTTCGTCGAATTCGTAAAGCAGGAGCAGGTCGAGATCCGAGCCCGCAGTCATCTCGCGGCTGCCGAGCTTGCCCAGCGCCACGACCGCCGTTTCGGCTTTGGCAAGCTTGCCGTGGTTTTCTTCGAAGCGGCGCATCACTTCGCGATGCAATTCGCGAATGATGACTTCGGCGAGCGTCGCATAGGCTTCGCCTGCTTTGTTTGCCGACAGCGCGCCGGAAATTGCGCGCACACCTATCAACACGAGATGCTCGCGGCCGAAACTGCGCGTCAGATCGAGAAAATCCTCTTCGCTCTGCGCCTGTTTCAGAATATCGCGCAGGCGCTTGGTGAGAAGTTCTTCCGAGGGAACGCCCGCGAAAAATGCCGGATCGAGCAGGCCGTCGAGCAGCGACGGCGCTTGGGCGATCATGTCTCGCAGCCGGGGTGACGTGGAAAGTATCGTAGCCAACAATTGCACGAGGTCCGGATGCGTGCGCAACGCCGCGAGCAACCTCTCGCCGCCGGGCAACTGCGAAAGAAAGCGATCGCAAGCAAGCAGTGCCGCATCCGGATTTCCGGAGCGCGACAGCGCGTCGAGCAGCGCCGGCAGAATTGCCTGAAACTCGCCTTGCGCTGTTTCGGTTTTCAACGCGCGGTACTCGCCGGCGAGCCAGCCGCGAATAAGATGGCTTGCGGCAAGCGCCTCCTCGAAGCCTAGCTTGGTGAGCGTTTCCAGCGTCTCGCGATCGTCCTTGTCCTTCGGGAAAACCAGGGCTCCCGATACTGCCGCAAGCGGCGGCGCATCTTCAAAAAGATGCGCGTAGTGACTCTGCACCCGCTGCAGGTGTTTCGTCAGCGTACGCGCAAATTCGCCGCGATCCTTCAGACCCAGAAATCGCGCGAAGCGATCAAGCGCTTCGTCGTCATCCGGCAATACATGGGTCTGCTCGTCCGCGATCATTTGCAGGCGATGCTCAACACGGCGCAGATAGAGGTAGGCTTCGTGGAGCTCGTCGCGCGCGCCGCCGTCGATCCACTTTTCTTGCGCCAGCCGCGCCAGCATCTCGAGCGTGCGCCGCCCCCGCAATTCCGGTACGCGGCCGCCGGCGATAAGCTGTTGGGTTTGCACGAAAAATTCTATTTCGCGGATACCGCCGCGGCCAAGCTTGATGTTGTGACCTGCGACCGCGATTTCGTCGTGACCGCGGAAGGCGTGAATCTGCCGCTTCATCGCGTGCACGTCGGCAATCGCCGCGTGATCGAGATAACGCCGCCATACGAACGGCGAAAGGTTCTTCAGGAATTTCTCGCCCGCCGCGGTGTCGCCAGCGATCGGCCGCGCCTTGATATGTGCCGCGCGCTCCCACGTCTGGCCCTCGCGCTCGTAGTAATCGAGCGCGGCCGTGGTCGAAAGCGCAATCTGCGTCGAGCCGGGATCGGGACGCAGGCGTAGATCGGTCCGGAAGACATAACCGTCGCCGGTGCGGTCATGCACGAGACGCAGGAGATTTTTGGTAAGTGCCACGAAAAACTGAACCGGCTCGACGCCGTCGGCGAGCGGTGCGGTTTCACGGTCGAACAGAACGATGAGATCAATATCGCTCGAATAATTAAGTTCGCGCGCGCCGTGTTTGCCCATGGCAAGCACGATGTAGCCGGACGCTTCACCCGGCGCGGAAGCATTCGGGAGTTTGATCTTTCCGCTTTTCGACGCGGCACGTAGCAAACGATCGACGGCAGCACGAACCGCCGTGTCCGCGAGATCGGTCAACGCGTTCGTTACTTCATCGAGCTGCCAGACCCCGCCGATATCGGCGAGTGCGATCAGAAGCGCGCCTTCGCGCTTCATCGCGCGCAGCGCGGTCTGTGCTTCGGCGTCGGATGAAGCGTCAAAGGCCGCTTTGGAATAGTGTTCGAGAACGCGCGCGATGCCCTGCTCCGGCGATTCGCCGAGCAGGCGAAGCAACATTCCCGGATCGGCCGAGATCGTGCCCCAGAGATAAGGCGAACCTTCGAAGAGGCCGTGCAGAAGCTGTTCGAGAAGTTTGTTCGAAGCGATTGCTTCGCCAACCGGCGCGGAAACCGCTTTCGGCGCATCGTCGATCAGCGCAGCCACCGCGGCTTTCGCCTGCGCCACTTTCGCAACGCGCGGTGCTTCACGCAATCGAGCGAGCAAGGTGTCGGAGGATTCCGCTGCGCGGGTCTTGGGGGCTTTCATGCCCCCTTAGTCTGGCCCGGCTGCGCCGGAATCGCGAGGGTGACTTTCAAGCCCGGTGTATTGTCCTCCAGCCGGAGATCGCCGCCGTGCAGCCGCGCAACGGCAAGCGCGAGCGAAAGCCCGAGGCCTGCACCTGGCCGCGAGCGGCTTTCCTCAAGCCGTACGAAGCGTTCAAGCACGCGCAGCCGGTCGGCTTCCGGAATTCCGGGTCCACGATCGCCTACCGTGAACTCGATGCGGTCCCCGGATTTGCGGGCGGCCACCGTCACCTTGCTGCCCGCGGTCGTGCCGCCATGCTTGATCGCGTTGTCCACGAGATTGGCGACTGCCTGACTAATGAGTTCGCGACTGCCGCGCACGGAGAGGCTGTCCGGCGCGTCGATGCCGAGCGTCAATCCGTTTTCCTCTGCTACCGGCTCATAGAGATCCGCTACATCGCGCGCGACGTCCGCCGCGTCGAAATCGGTCATCGCCTTGCGGACTTCGCCGGCTTCCGCGCGCGAGATCATCAGGAGCGCGTTGAAGGTGCGGATCAGGTTGTCAGATTCCTCGATCGTGGATTCGAGTGCACGGCGGAGTTCGGCCTCCGTATGGTTCGGGCGCAACGCCTCTTCGGCGCGGTTGCGGAGCCTTGTCAGTGGCGTTTTCAAGTCATGCGCGATATTGTCGGAGACGTGTTTCAGGCCGCCCATCAGATTCTCGATGCGGGCGAGCATCGCATTCAAACTATTTCCGAGCCGGTCGAATTCGTCGCCCGAGCCGGTGATGGCGAGACGTCCGCCGAAATCGCCGCGCATGATCTGCTCCGACGTCGCTGTCATGGAGTCGATCCGCTTCATGACGCGGCGCGTGACGAAGATGCCGCCGGCAAGACCGAGGATCACGATCACCACGACCGACCAGCGTGCAGGGGTTGCAAGAATCTGCCGGAGCCGTTCGCGTTCCTCGATGTCGCGGCCAACCAGCACACGAAATCCGCCGATGAAGGCGACGCGCACGAGCGCGCGGCTATCGTGCAGGCTGTCGGCGGCTTCGTCGGTGCGGCGGTAGGAAATTTCGGACCAGCCGGGGCGAGAGAGCGTCGAGTTGTCGATATCGGTGACGTTCGCCGCAAGCACCGCGCCGTTGAAGGAGGTGATGAGATAAAGGTTGGAGCCGGGCTGCTGCGCGCGGGCGACCACGACATCGATCAGGCGGCCGATACCGCCGTCGGCATGAACGTCCTGCAAGTTTTTGATTTCAGCGTCGATAGTTTCGGTGATCTGCGAGACGACAAGCGCCTGCGTGTGGCGCGCCAGATAGCCGATCACAGCCATCGCGAAGAGCGCGAACACCACCAGATAGACCGCGACGATCTTGAACGCGGTGGTGCGGAAAAGCTTACCGAGCGCCGTCACGGATCATGTATCCGGCGCCCCGCACGGTCTGCAGCAGCGGCTTGTCGAAACCCTTGTCGATTTTCGAGCGCAACCGCGAGACATGCACGTCGATCACGTTGGTCTGCGGATCGAAGTGATAATCCCATACGTTCTCGAGCAGCATGGTGCGCGTCACCACCTGCCCGGCGTGACGCATCAGATATTCGAGCAGCCGAAATTCGCGCGGCTGCAAAATGATTTCTTCGCCGCCACGGGTCACCTGATGAGACAGACGGTCGAGTTCGAGATCGGCGACGCGATAGAGCGTTTCAGCGCTGTTCGGCGCCCGGCGGCGCGCAAGCACTTCCACGCGCGCGAGCAATTCGGAGAAGGCGTAAGGCTTTGCAAGATAGTCGTCGCCGCCTGCACGCAAGCCGGTGACGCGGTCATCGACCTGACCCAATGCGGAAAGAATAAGTACCGGCGTCTCGTTGTTGCGCGAACGCAGTTCGGAGACGAGCGAAAGGCCGTCGCGCTTCGGCAGCATACGGTCGACCACCAGAACGTCGAAGCTTTCGTCAAGCGCGATCGCAAGGCCCGACTCGCCGTCGTTGGCGACCTCGGCCATGTGCCCTGCCTCGCGCAGCGCCTTCTTCAGATAGTCCGCGGCTTCGCGGTCATCTTCGACAATCAGGAGACGCATGAATTTCGACTCGGACGGTTCACTCTTCTTCTCGCTTAAAAAAATTGGGGCGGAAAGCGCTTTCACGCTCTCCGCCCCCGGGCGCCCGCGATCGGCAGGGGGCGATGGGGGTTTACACCGCCGCGGACTCCCGAAGCTCTCAGCCCTTGCCGACCGGCAAGGTCACGTAGCGCGAGCCGCCCTGCGACTTCACGCGAAGCAGGATGACGCTCTTGCCTTCGCTACGGGCCTTGGTCATCGCGTCGTTCAGATCGCTGGTCTTGGTGACATTGCGGCCGCCGATTTCCAGGATCACGTCGCCGGTGCGCAAACCGCGCTCGCCGGCCGGACCCTGATTGTCGACGTCGGTCACGACGATGCCTTCCGAATTTGCGCCCTGCACTTCGCTCGCAGGCGCGACCGAAATGCCAAGCTGCGACAGCGTCAGTTCGTTCGTATTGCTGCCCTGGCGCTCATTTTTCTCGCTGCGGTTCGGACGGTCCTTGCGGAGATCGCCGCGGCGGTCGTCGCCGCGATCCATGCGATCGCCACGGTCGTCGTCATCGCGGCGCGGATTGGCCTTCTTCTGCGGAGCCTGCTTCTGCTCGACCGCGGCCTGCTGCTGATCGGGAAGCTTCGCGAGCTTCACTTCGATCAACTGCTCCTTGCCGTCGCGCAGCACCTTGACCTTGACGGTCGAGTCAGGACGGAACGCTGCGATCTTGCGCTGCAATTCGCGCACCGTCTTGATCGGCGTGCCGTCCACATCGATGATGATGTCGCCCGACTTCATCCCGGCCTGTGCGGCGGGCAAGCCCGGCTGCACTTCACCGACAAGCGCGCCTTCCTGCGTTTTCAGATTGAGAGACTCGGCAAGCTCCGGCGTAATCGGCTGGATCTGCACGCCGAGATAGCCGCGCGTAACCGTGCCACTCTGGCGGAGCGAAGCGACCACCGTTTGCACGGTCTCCGAAGGAATTGCGAAAGCGATGCCGATATTGCCGCCGGTCGGCGACACGATCGCAGTATTCACGCCGATCACTTCGCCCGCGAGATTGAAGGTCGGGCCACCGGAGTTGCCGCGGTTCACCGCAGCGTCGATCTGGATGAAATCGTCATAGGTGCCGGCGCCGATGTCGCGGCCGCGTGCGGACACGATGCCCGCCGTAACAGTGCCGCCGAGGCCAAAGGGATTGCCGACCGCAAGCACCCAGTCGCCGATACGGGGAGCCGCAGGTGCGAGACGAACCCAGGGAAAATCAGTGCGGCCATCGACCTTCAGGAGCGCAAGATCGGTGCGCGGATCGGTGCCGATGACTTTCGCGATATAAGTCTTGCCGTCGTCGGTCTGGATTTCGACCGTGGTCGCCTTGTCGATGACGTGGTTGTTCGTGACCACGAAACCGTCAGCGGAAATGAAGAAGCCGGAGCCCTGCCCCTGCGAGCGGCGGTTGCGCGGGATGCGGTTCGGGCCGGGAACCTGATCGCCAAAGAAGCGGCGGAAGAAGCGCTCCATATTCGGGGGCATGTCGCTGGAAGAATCATCATCTGCCGTGGCCTGCGGCGCTTCGCTCTTGGTGCGCACGCTGACGACCGCGGGCTTCACCTTGTCCACGATGTCCGCGAAGGAAAGCATGTTGGCCGGGCGATCGGTAACGATCTGTGCCTTGGCCGTAGAGACGAAAGAGAAAACGTTGCTGCTGGTGACCGCGAAGGCGACGAGCACGATGCCGATCACGATGCCGGTGATCAGCGAGCGGCGCGAGGCCGGGGTACGAGTATCAGTCATGAAAAGGTCTCCGGGAATTCCTGGCCCGCATAGGCGGGCGATCTCGGAGAGCAAACTAGGCATCGCCGCCTTACGGCGATGTCGCTGGAACATTACGATTTCGTAAGGGAGGACGCCTCAGGAAAGCTGTTTCAGCCGCTTCTTTTCGGCCGCTGTCAGCGGCTTTGGCTTACGCGCACGAGAGCGGCCGAAAAAGCGCAGCAAAACCAATGCGCCTGCAAGAAGCACGATAAGCGGCGCAAGCCATAGCAGCGCAGTGCGGCTGTTTTTCTCAGGCTGCAGAAGCACAAATTGCCCGTAGCGCGCGACCAGAAACTCACGGATTTGTGCGTCGCTGTCTCCGGCTTTCAGCCGCTCGCGCACCAGAATTCGCAAATCACGCGCAAGCGGCGCATCCGAATCGTCGATGGATTGATTCTGGCAAACCATGCAGCGGAGTTGCAGCGAGAGCGCCCGCGCGCGTGCTTCGAGCGCGGGATCGTTCAAAACTTCATCCGGCAACACCGCAGCGGCAGGTAACGTCAGCGCAACCATGAAGAAGAACGTAAGCACCAATTTCTTCATGATCATTCCGCGGGCGCGAGGCCGAGCTTCTTTTTCGCCGCGGCCTTCGGCACGCCGATCCGCAAGCGGCGATCGGATAGAGAGGCTCCCGCTCCTAGCGCCATCGCCACTGCACCCAACCAGATCAGAAGAACGTACGGCTTCCAGTAGGCGCGAAGCGCCACAGATTGATCGGGAGACGGATCGCCGATGCTCAGATAGAGCTGGCTCAGGCCGAAGCTGCGGATATCCGCTTCGGTGGTCTGCTGGCCGCGCATCACGAAGATGCGCTTCGCCGGACCAAGTTCGCCGATCAGTATCCCATCGCGCCGGATTTCGAATACCGCCGCGAGATCGCGATAGTTCTCGCCCTTGCGCTCGATCCATTGCCGGAAGCGAAGATCGAAGTCCGCGATACGGACGGTTTCGCCCGGTTTTACGGCAGCGATCTTTTCCACGCTCCAGCCGCCTTCCGCGGCAATGCCGATCAAGGAAATGCCTATACCAAAATGCGCAAGCAGCGTGCCGAACGACGAGCGCGGCAGACCGCGAGCGCGGGAAAGTGTTTCGGCGAAAGGCACACGGAAAAGCGCTACCCGCGTTGCATATTCGGTGACGGCTCCGGCAATCGCGAAGATTCCGATGGCGAGCGAAATCATCGGGTAAAACGGCGCGCCGTTGATTGCGAATACAGCGATTGCCAGAACGAGTGCCACGCCCGCGCCAAGCGCGAGCTTTTGCGCGACGCCTGCCGCGTCACCCCGCTTCCACGCGAGCAGCGGCCCCGTGGGCATCAAGGCAACAAGCAGCAAGGCCAGCGGTCCAACCGTGGCGTTAAAGAACGGCGCACCGACCGAAATCTTTTCTCCGGTGAGCGACTCCAGCAGCAACGGATAGAGCGTTCCGACGAAAACCGTCGCGCATATTGCAGAGAGAAATAGATTGTTGAGCAGCAGCGCGCCTTCGCGCGAAACTGGAGCGAAGATGCCGCCCGGCTTCAGTTCGGAAACGCGTAGCGCGAACAACGCCAGCGACCCGCCAACGAAGAATACGAGAATACAGAGAATGAAGACGCCGCGGGTCGGATCGCTCGCAAACGTATGCACCGAAGTCAGTACGCCGGAGCGGACGAGGAAAGTGCCGAGCAGCGACAGCGAGAATGTCAGCAGCGCAAGCAGCACGGTCCAGATTTTCAATGCGTCGCGCTTTTCCATCACAAGTGCCGAATGCAGAAGCGCTGTCGCGGCCAGCCACGGCATCATCGACGCATTCTCGACCGGATCCCAGAACCAGTAACCGCCCCAGCCGAGTTCGTAATAGGCCCAGTAAGAGCCCATCGCGATTCCGAGCGTGAGAAAAAGCCACGCGACCAGCGTCCAGGGCCGCACCCATCGCGCCCATGCAGCGTCGATGCGGCCTTCGAGCAGTGCGGCGACTGCGAACGAAAACGAAATGGAGCAGCCGACATAGCCGAGATAAAGCAGCGGCGGATGCAGCGCGAGCCCGATGTCCTGCAACACCGGGTTGAGCCCCTGCCCTTGTGCGGGCGCGATTTCCAATCGCAGAAACGGATTCGACGTCGTGAGAATAAATAGAATGAAGATCGCCGCGATCAATCCCTGCACGCCGAGCACATTCGCGCGCAGCCGTGGCGGCAAATTACCGGCGAAGAAGCCGATCAGCGCCGAGAAGATCGCAAGGACGAGGGCCCACAGCAGCATCGAGCCTTCATGATTGCTCCAGACGCCCGTCAACTTATAAAGCAGCGGCTTCGCCGAGTGCGAATTGGAATAGACATTCGCGACTGAGAAGTCCGAGGTCACATATAAATATGTGAGACCTGCGAAAGATGCAGCGGTGAACGCCAGTACGCCGAACGCCGCCATCGGCGGCACTGCCATCAAGCGCAGGTCGTTTTGCGAAGCGCCCCAGAACGAGAAAAATGCCTGTGCCGCCGCCAGCGCGAAAGCAACCGCAAGTGCAGCATGCGACAGTTCGGCGATCATTTCTTGACGCCTTCGTTATGCTTCCAGACGCCTTTGTCTTTCAGCGCGTCCACGACTTCCCGCGGCATATAATATTCGTCGTGTTTGGCGAGAATCGTGCGCGCAATGAAAACGCCGTCTTCTAACGTGCCTTCGGCGACTACGCCCTGCTTTTCGCGGAACAGATCCGGCAGCATGCCCTGATAGCGGACGGGGATGCTTTTGGCGCCATCAGTCACATCGAAGCGGATGAGCAAGCCTTCTTTGACGATGCTGCCTTCCTTGACGAGTCCGCCGATGCGCAAGCGTTTTCCCGGCGGCGGCGGATTTAGCGAAAGCTCGCTTGGGCTCGCGAAGAACACGATGGAATCGCGGATTGCGGAAAGCGTGAGCGCAGTCGCAAGCGCAAGCACGACGCCTGCGACCGCAATCAATGTCAGGCGGCGCTGTTTCCGGGTCATTGTTTCTTCTCGAGCAGCATGAGCCTGCGCTCCGCCGGAATACGCCAGGGGTCATTCGCCTTCGCGGTCGCGCTCAGGCGCGACCAGAGCTTTTTTGCTTCCGCGGCGTTACCGCTCTCCGCAGCTTCGAGGCCCAGATAAAAAAGCGCGGGCGAGCTGTTCGGGTCGAGCGCGAGCGCGCGCTCAAACGCCGCCTTCGACTCCGGCGTGATCTTACCGTTTGCGATCCGCAGATATTCGCCGAGCGTGACTTCGCGCGGCGCGTTCGCACCGAGGAAGCGAAGCGCATTCTCTTGCGCGGCAACGGCATCGCCGGTTCTGCCCGCGCGCATATACATCGTCGCGATCAGCTCCCAGCCTTCGCCATGACCGGGATTCTTCTCCAGCCGCTCTTCCATGCGGCCGATCAGCATGCCGATGTCCTGATCCTGCACGGGCAATGCGAGACGTTGCGCAAGCGGCGCATCCGGAAATTCCGGCGCGCCGAGATAAAGATAAAGAGAGAGGGCAAGCGCCGGGACGCCGGACAGCGCAAGAATCGAAGCGATACGCCGCCGCGAAAGGTTCGCAGCCGCTTTCGGCTCTTTCGACGAAGCGGCACCGAGCAACCGGCGGGAAATTTCGATCCGTGCCGCTTCAGCTTCGGATGCCGGCAGCAAGCCACGCGCACGGTCGGCTTCGATTTCAGCGAGTTGGTCGCGATAGACCGAAATTCCGGCTGCCTCGCCCGCGAGGCGCGGTTCCCGCGACAACGGCCAAAGCACCGCGAACACAGCGGCAGCGGTCATCAGCGCGAGCAGCGTCCAGAACAACATCATCTCACCCGGCGGCAGGTCCTAAAGCCGGGCAGCTAGCAGGTCAAAAGGCTTATCCGCGCACTTAGCCCCGGACTTGCGCCCAGGTGCCGTCCGGGTTGCGGCAGGCAATGCCGCGCGCCGTCTGCGGCTGGCCGTTTACGTAGATCGTGTGGGTGTATTCGCGGCAGCGCTGATAGCTCTGATAGGCGTAAGGCGGACCCGCAACGATGGTGCCATAGGCGCCCCGATCGCCGCGCCAGCTTACCGGCGCGCCCGGACCTTCAGCCTCGAGGGCACGCATTTCGGCGTCATAAGCGCGGCGGCGGTCTTCCTCATCGAGCGCGTTTCCGATCGCGCCGCCGACGAGGCCGCCGATTACCGCGCCCGCAATAACAGCGCCCGGTCCGCGATTGGTGAGAGCGCCGATCACGCCACCCGTCAGCGCGCCCGCGAAAATTCCATCCGATGTGCGCGGCCCGGCATCGCCGGAACAGCCGCCCAAAGTCAGCGCCACAGCGCAGGTCGCGCCAATCAGCTTGGTTTTGAAATCCGGCATTCCAGCCCCCTACTCAATACAAACAGACGCCGCATTTAACGCGCCGGTTCGTGACTATGGCAGAAATGGACTGAGAAATCAGGCGAAAGCTTGGCTTCTAGTTAAGCTGCGGGAAGCACCAGCTCCGCGCGCAAACCGCCTAGCGGCGAAGAACCGAGTTGCAGCGTGCCGCCATACAGTTTCGCAAGCTCCAGCACGATGGAGAGTCCGAGTCCGGTTCCCGGCTTGCTCTCGTCCAGCCTCCGGCCCCGATGCAACACCTCTTCGCGCTCGGCGGGCGCAAGACCCGGCCCATCGTCATCGACCTGAATCCGGAACGAGCCGGGTTGCCCCGGACGCGGCGAACTGAGTACGAACATCTCAATATCGACCTTTGACGCCGCCCACTTGCAGGCATTGTCGACGAGATTGCCGACCATCTCCTCAATATCCTGCTGCTCGCCGCGAAATTTGGTTTCGGGATTGAGTTGCGTGCGCAAGGTGACGCCGCGCTCGCGGTGAATCTTCTCCATCGTCCGCACTAGTATTTCGATCACCGGCGCCACATCGATCGTCGTCGAAACCACCGCGACGCGCGCGGCGATGCGGGCGCGGTCGAGATGCCGCTGCACCTGATCGCGCATAACGCCCAGTTGCTCACGGATTTTCTCAGCCGTCGGCCCCTGCACGCTCGCGCTTTCATTCATCAGCACCGAGAGCGGCGTCTTCAGCGCATGCGCAAGATTGCCGACATGCATGCGCGCGCGGTCGACGATTTCATGATTGGTGTCGAGCAGCGCGTTCACTTCGCCCGCAAGCGGCGCAACTTCTTTCGGAAAATCGCCTTGCAGGCGTTCGATCTGTCCCGAGCGGATTTCGGAAAGCTTCTCGGAAATATTCTTGAGCGGCCGCAGGCCGTAGCGAATCTGGAACCAGACAATCGCCATGAAAGCGAGCAGGATGAAACCGAGCGTCAGCAGCAGTGCGTCGTTGAAATCGCTGACTTCGTCGTCAATCTCGAAGGCGTCACCCGCAATAAATAGAAGAAAGCGTCCGTCTTCGCCGAGATCCAGAAACCGCTCGACCGCGCGCAGACGCTGTCCATCCGGCCCCGGCAAATAAGCCTGCCGCACACCGCCGTAGATTTCCGGCACCTTCAGACTTTCGAGCGTAGGAAAGCCATCTTCGGGCGAGGAGCGCGAGGATTTGCGTTCCGGCGGATCGCTGAGCCGCGTGATCTGCCAGTACCAGCCCGACGAGGGAATGAAGAACAGCGGTTCGCCGAGCGTTTCCGGCTCGATCACCGTCGCCTTCGGATTGTTCGCAATTTCGGCGACGATGTTGCGCAGGAAAACGCTGATGCGCCGGTCGAACGCACGCTCGACGGCGTTGCGATAGAACGACGACAGAACGAGGCCGATCACGAGCAGCACGATCATGCTGACCGCGGTGGCGGAGAAGAATAACCGTCGAGCTAGCGAGGGTGCCTTAGCGGACATCGGCGGGCGGCGAGAGCATATAGCCGAGGCCGCGGACGGTCTGGATCACGTCGATACCGAGTTTCTTCCGCAACCGGCCGACGAAGACTTCGATGGTGTTGGAGTCGCGATCGAAGTCCTGATCGTAGAGATGCTCGACGAGTTCGGTGCGCGAGACTACGCGCCCGTTATGATGCATGAGATAAGCGAGCAGCCGGTATTCGTGCGACGTGAGCCGCACCGGATTGCCGTTGACGGAGACGCGGCTCGAGCGCGTGTCCAGCGTGACCGGGCCGCAGATCAGTTCATTCGTCGCGTGACCGGCGGAGCGGCGCAAGAGCGCGCGGATGCGCGCAAGCACTTCTTCCATGTGGAAGGGCTTCGCAACGTAGTCGTCGGCGCCCGCGTCGAAGCCCTGCACTTTGTCAGACCAGCGGTCGCGCGCAGTGAGAATGAGCACCGGCATCATCTTGCCGTTGCGCCGCCATGACTCGAGCACCGAGATGCCGTCCATCTTGGGCAAGCCGAGATCGAGCACGATCGCGTCGTAGGGCTCGCTGTCGCCGAGGTGATGACCGTCCTCGCCGTCGGCTGCGGAATCGACCGCATAGCCCGCATCGGACAAAGCCGTGACAAGCTGGCGGTTCAGGTCGGGATCGTCTTCAACGACAAGCAGGCGCATGGCGACTCGAGGTCTATGGAAACTGGGCCGGACTGTACGATGAAGCCCTAGCCAAGATGAACCGGCAATTAAGGCCGGGCGCAGGCAGCGTTAAGACCGGTCATTCGAAGCCCTGAAACGTCGCAAACTCGGTGACGTCTGCGCGCGGCGCGCGCCACTGGTTGATGGGTGCCGCTTCGTCGGCATAGCCGAGCGCGACACCGCAGAAGAGCATCAGTTCGGGGGGAAGTTCGAGGAAGCGGGACACGGTCTTGTGCCAGTAAGTCCAGGCTTCCTGCGCGCAGGTGTGGAGGCCGTAACCTCGCGCAAGCAGGAGCACATTCTGAATGTGCATCCCGAGGTCCTGCCATTGCGGCGGACCCATGGTGCGGTCGAGCGAAAAGAAAATG